>Ga0315308_1001662_pt1 | contig 12704 bp, 12 predicted proteins | sample TDP3_MG_FD_203078 | JGI IMG/M metagenome (GOLD analysis project Ga0315308, IMG submission 203078) | Freshwater sediment microbial communities from Lake Towuti, South Sulawesi, Indonesia - TDP3 | ecosystem: Environmental > Aquatic > Freshwater > Lake > Sediment | place: Indonesia: South Sulawesi... | reverse complement strand
GTAATGTTACTTACAATTGCCTTGATCTTTCCCCTATTGGCATGTATGATATCAAAAATATCGCTAAGATAATTTCCGAAGCCGAATACGACCCATTGACCCATTCACCATCCACTCCTTATAGTCTTCAAAATGTAGTCGATCTCTTCGTCGGTGATACAGACATTTATGGGTAGGGTAAGTTCGTGTCGACCATACCAATCAGCATTTGGTAGTCGTTCGCTATTGCAATCATAGTAGGCGTCCAAGCGCCTGAAATAAACTTTCGAACGAATGCCGCGTCTGTACAGTTTCCTTGCGAGATCATCACGGCGGTCAAAGAAGAGAGGAACAAAGAAATATGAACTATTTCTATCCGACTTGTATCTAGGTAGGTAAGCACTTTTAGTGTCAGATAGCTCAGATAGATATCGTTCTGCTATTTGTTTTCTGCGCCGGTTGTCCAGCTCAAGGTGATCCAACTGCTTTAAAGCTATTGAGGCCATAACGTCGTTCCAATTGTATCTGAAGCCTACTTCCTTAATATGTAGCTGGCGGTCTACGGCTCTCTCTTTCTCATTCTTGATTCCCAAGTTTCAAAGGATCCGAGCTCTCTCAGCGTATTCAGGCTCGCTTGTGACTATCGCCCCACCCTCGACTCCAGTCACAGGCTTCGGAAAACTGAAGCTAAAACAGCAGAGGGTTCCAGTTCCTATGCTTTCACCTTTATAAGAAGATCCTATAGCATGAGCGCAGTCCTCAATAAGTGGAATGCCATAAGTACTCGCTAGATCTCTTAGCTTATCTAAGTCACATGGATATCCGCCGAGATGGACGCATAAAATCGCCTTGGTATCATCCGTCAGTTTTTCTTTGATACCCTCCACGGATATATTGCCTGTCTCTCGTTCCACGTCCGCTAGCCTCGGAATGCATCTCTCGTAGATTATTGTGTGAATTGTTGAAACATAGGTAATCGGGGTTGTTACTATCTCACCCTTTTTCGGTAAGTTAAGACACCTGAGGGCAATATGGAGCGCGGATGTACCTGAATTTACTGCGACACAATATTTTGAACCGACATACCGGGAAAATCTCTCTTCAAATTCCTTGACTCTTGGACCGGCACCAATCCAGCCGCTCCTTAGGGTTTTCACTGCTTCATTGATTGAATCTTCGTATATCACTGGCCTAAAGACTTCAATGAGCCTCTTCGCGCGCATGAATTTCCCTGCGTAAGAGATTCAGAAGGCTGACATAGCGATTGTTACCATTGTGCTGACAAAAGACCTTGTCTATAAATATGTAGTCTCCTCCAGACGCTTTGTATGCCCTGTCGAAATACCAGAAATCGTTTCCAGGTGCCTCAGGTTTGACGGTCGTTGGATATCCCACCTCTCTTGCCAAGCTTCCCTTAACACAGAAATTCAGCATGTCAATTCTGCCGTAACCGATAGGAAAGATGGGAAGCACACCGTCCTCATGGATAACTTTGTATATGCATATGCTTCTGGGATTTCTTTCCAGTTCAGAGCTTATCGTTTCGAACATCCTTCTGTCCAAGATCTTCGCATCGGCATCGATCATGAAGATGTAGTCTGTGTTCATATGTCTTATACAGAAATCCCTTCTTTTGCCTATGTTTCTCAGTAAGCTGAAGACACTTTCTTCTTCCTCATAGTCAGTGTAGACGTACACAAGCTGGCACTTGCGCTGAAGAGAGTTTGTTAGACCTCTGCTGCTGAGGTTATTATTATTAGCATGAACGAATCTTGATAACTTTTCTGAAAACCCGTTGCTGCAGAGCATCCATACCCAGTCTGTGTGCGTCTGGAGCCCGAGTTCTTGATATAGCAACTCTAGTGACTCGAGACAGCCGTCAAACACGGGCGTTATTATACCGAACTTCATCGGTAGAGAAACCTTCTCGCGTAGCTAATATATGCCGTCGATCTGATAATTCTCCGTCTACGATAAATGACTAATGTCAGCATTATAAAATTATGCTGATACATGAACAACGACAAATGGTGGAAGCCTCCAGCCACTAAGAGGATGCTATATCGAACACCTTGGAAGTTGGACTGGTAGCCACCAAAATCTTATCTAAGACGCCTTATGAGTTCAGGTGTAAAGTACGGTGACGAGAAAGAAGACCCCGGAGGGGGAATATCCAGATATTGTATCAGTATAGCGAGCTTGTGAGGAATCTGACGATCAAGGAGTTCAAGCTCAGATACCGAAACTCCGTCTTAGGCTTCGTCTGGTCCCTTCTCAATCCTCTGGCCATGATGATCATTCTGACGTTGGTCTTCTCAACTCTGCTGAGGGCTGGGATCGAGAACTTCCCAGTCTTCCTACTTACAGCTCTTCTAGCCTGGCGATTCTTCTCCGTAAGCACCTCCATGTCACTCTCGTCGATAATCGGCAACGTCTCACTCGTGACGAAGATCTACTTTCCGAGATGGCTCCTAGTCATATCGAGCAACCTAGCCAACCTGATAGGATCCTCACTGGAGTTCGCTGCCCTCTTCCCCCTACTAATCTTTCTCGGCGTGAAGATAACATATCTGGTACTTCTTCTCCCCGTGATCTTGGTCTTAGAATTCGTATTGATTATCGGCGTATCCCTCATACTAGCTCCCTTGAACGTCTACTATAGAGACGTGAATGAAATATGGGGGATAATACTTCAAGCCGGCTTCTTCCTATGCCCAATAATTTACAGCATAAACCTAATCCCTGAAAGATACATTTCCGCATACTCGCTCAATCCGATGACACGCATCATCGAAGCGATCAGGAAGATCCTCTACTACGACACGCTCCCAACCATCGTAGACTTCGCAATCATAGTGGCAAGCGGCTTACTCCTACTACTAGTAGGCTACTTGATCTTTCGTAAACTGGAACCCAGATTCGCAGAGGAGATCTGAACATGCAAGTTATCCAAGTTGAAGACCTCTGGAAGAAGTTCAGAATCCCACATGAAAGGAGAACGACGGTCCTCGAAAATATAGCTGGAGCCCTCCAGATCTTGGAAGGGAAGAGATTCACATACGAAGAGTTCTGGGCTCTAAGAGCCATTAATTTCACCGTTGACTACGGGGAGTCTATAGGAGTCATAGGCGAGAATGGAAGCGGAAAAAGCACCTTACTAAAGATAATAGCGAACATCTTGAGACCGAACAGAGGAAGAGCCAAAGCGACAGGTAAGATTGCGCCCATACTTGAACTTGGAGTAGGTTTCCATCCTGAATTGACAGTCAAGGAGAATGCTCTGATCTACGGGTCGATAATGGGCTTGAAGAACAGTGAGGTGAAGAGTCGGATGAACTCTATCCTCAAATTCTCAAGTCTCGAAAGATTCCAAGATGCGAAATTGAAGAATCTCTCCTCTGGAATGCAAGTGAGACTAGGCTTCTCAGTTGCCATCGAGACTGACCCAGACATCTTCCTGATCGATGAAGCTCTGGCTGTTGGAGACATGGACTTCCAGCAAAAATGCCTCGACGAGTTCAAAAAGTTCAAGGCGGAGAAGAAGACGATCATTCTAGTGTCCCACGCTCTACATCTTGTGAAGGAGTTCTGCGAGAAGACTTTGTTCTTGTCAAGAGGCAAAATGGTAAGCTTTGGAGAGACGGAAGCCGTCATAAATGATTACATAAGACAAGTCCGAAGCTCTTAATGCCCTCGCCCATACTTAATGAGATGCATGAGATGACTCGGCTTCCGAAGCTCTCTTTAATCATACTGAACTATAATGGTCTAAGATGGTTACCCGCTTGTCTAACCAGCGTAGCTAAGACCGACTACCCCAACCTAGATGTCTACTTGGCGGATAATGGGAGCGTTGACGGCTCAGTCGAATATGTTCGAAAAAATTTTTCATCGGTCAGAGTCATACCTAACAATGAGAATCTGGGCTTCGCTGAAGGATACAACAGAGCGATAAGAGAAGTTGACTCAGACTATGTGGTGCTACTGAATACCGATACCGAGGTTCTGAACCAGGATTGGATTAAGCGTTTGGTTGAAGTAGCCCTCAGCGACCGCGCGATGGCAGCCGTCGCCTGTAAGATGGTCTCTATGGAGGATCGTTCACACCTAGACTCTGTAGGAGGAATGGGGATACCGTTCTGGCGCGGCTTTGTCGACATAGGTCGGGACGAGCTTGATCTGGGGCAGTACGATCACGGGCGCTTCGAGCCCTTCTCGTTCTGCGGGGGCGCAGCCTTGATCAAGCGAAGCATCTTTGTGAGGCATGGAGGATTTGATGGAAAATTCTTCCTGTTCCTGGAAGATGTGGATCTATCGTGGAGGCTTAGGCTTTTCGGCTATCGAGTGGGCTTCGCGCCTAGAGCTGAAGTAGCCCATTACTTTTCAGGTTCTTTCAAAAGCAAGGCCGTCGATGCTCTGAAGCTGTATTATTGTCATAGAAACCTTTTGAGGTCGATCATTAAGAACTGCGGTTCATCGCTTAGCTGGGCTCTTAAGAACCACTTCTTTTTCAGCCTAATAATAGCCGCTGGGTTGAGCATAGTAGAACCGAAGAAGGCCGTAGCGGTTGCTAAGGCAATCTTGTGGAACATGGTGAATCTCAAGGATACCTACGTTTGGCGACTAAGAATTCAAGCTAGTAGGAAAGCAAGTGAAGAGAGAGTATTGAAGAAGATGTATCCGCGACTCAAAAGATACGAGCCTGCTGAAAGACTAGGACTAGAGCGAATACTTAATATCCTATTTGAATACAGTCAGCTTCGAAATCTAGACCGACGCAACCGATCGCTAAAGATAGCTCGTTCTAATTCAACAATACGACACATGGTTCATAAGAGGTAGCTTTCGTGCGTATCCTAATTGGAACCGAAGTTTTCTATCCTCAAGTATATGGTGGAGGAGAGGTCTTCGCTCTAAATGTCTCTAAAGCCTTTGTCAAACATGGCCATGAAGTTCATGTTATCTGTCCTCAAAGAAGTTTCTTAGACGAAGGAACACCCCGAGCAGCTTACGAGGTAATGGATGGAATCCAGATTCACAGAATCAAAGGCCGTTTCGACTATTCCTCCAGTATAGCTTCTCTCCCCTTCCTCATCACTCTCACAAATGCCTCCCGAAGACTCATCAAAGAATACCGAATCGATGTCGCAAATCCTCAGATCTTCAGACCATGCTTGCCTCTATACCTCGCCTCCAAAGGCCTATGCCCTTGCGTGGCAACCTTCTTCGACATCTATTCAAGCGGAGGATGCCTAGGATTAGAGCATTGGCTCAGAATCTACAGTTTAACAGGTCTTGCCGGATGGAGCTTAGAGCAGTTGATACTGAGAATACCTTATCACCGTCTGCTTACCATATCGGATGCCGTGAAATCAAAGCTCCTGAAATATCAGCCAGGACAAAATATCGACGTGGTATACTGCGGCGTCGATCCAACGCTCTTTGACGATGCAGGGAAAAAGAAGGTTAGAAATCAACTCCTATTTTTGGGGCGGCTGGTTAATTATAAGAACGTCTTCGACGCGATCAAAGCTGTAACGATTGTTCGGAAGACTATTCCTAACACAACTCTAATCATAGTTGGATCAGGACCGCTTGAATCCCATATCGAATCATTAAGCCGTACCCACAACTTCATCAAGTTCTTTAGACGTCCGCCCCTGTCCGACGAGGATAAACTAAGAATACTTGAGGAATCCGAAGTTCTTCTGCTTCCCAGCAGCGACGAAGGATTCGGCTTAGTCCTACTTGAAGCAAATATGGCTTTCACCCCTTACGTCGCCTACGACATACCCGCCATCCGGGAAGTGACAAAACTGACGGGAGGAGGACTAAGCACTACCCACAAGAATGTCGATGAATTCGCGCAGGCGATAATCACTCTACTTGAAAACAAAGACGTTGCTTTCGATATGGCGCAAAGGGGACGTCAAGCATCTATAGAAAGATTTTCATGGGATTCCGTCGCAAAACTTGTAGAAAGATGTTTCGAGAAGGCAATTACCGCTTACAAAGCGGATTAGTTTCTCACAATCCCGATTGCCGCTAAACATTTTTATGATCAATAGAATCTAGGATGAGAGAGTCTGGGGGAAGGTTAAGATTCAATTCAAGGTTTCAACTAAGCGCCTTTCGGAGACCGCGTCTGATGCCTGCAGCGTTATGAGGAATCATGTCATAAGCTATTGGCCACTAATCGTAGTTTTCGCAGCCGTCTTCGCGTTAAAGTTGTATTTGGCTTTGATAGATCCTGTTCTGCATGCCGCTGACCCTTGGCTTTGGGCATTGGTGGTTGAAAGGCTTGCGCAAGGATCCCTTATCGAGCAACTTTCCATGATTAGAAGCGCGCCTTCATTTTTTTCTATCGCGGTCTACCCGAAAGCCTACCCACTACTCGCTGCCTTAATCGCCGTGGCTACTGGGACTAGCGGGTATGAAGTTGTACGATTCTATCCCGTTGTCTCAGCGTTCAATCTAATTCCAATGTATTTCCTATCCCTTTTCGTGTCAAAATCGAGGAGAGTCGCCGCAGTCTCGATAGTTCTTGTGTCTATCTCTAGATGGTATGCGATACGAACTTCAATCGGTAATCCTGAATGTTTCACTCATTTCTGGTTGATCTTCTCTCTGCTTTTTCTTCTTCGACTTCGCTATACGCCGACATGGCGCAATATGGCTGCGAGTATTTTCTTCATGACTATGAGTGCGATGTTCTGGTATCTTCCCGTTGCGATCTACGCGGTCTTTCTTCCGCTTTTATGCATTGTCAACCTGCGCAACACTCCTTACTTCACCAAACTCATCCTAGTCGTTATCCTATCGGGTTTCTTCGCAGGAGTCTTATGGTACTTCTACACTCCTAACCCATTTGGAGCAATAGTCTTCATATATACGGTGGTTGATAAGGGACTGAGATCCTCTTTTTTCACCAGCCAAAACATACTCTCGTCTTTCATGCCACTTCTCGTTAAACATTGGGGCTATATTCTTCCGATCCTTGGGGTTTCCGGTTTCGTATACACGTTGGCTCATAGGCAATTAAGACGAAATCCATCGTCAATCTTTCTTACCGTGTACTCAGCGTCAATAATCATTCTGATCTTCATGTCCCTAATTATTGAGGAGGGTAAGTATGACACTGGGGTGACTTATCTCTTCTCTAGCGCAACATTCCCTCTCTCGATCTTTGCCGCTATTGCTCTGATGAAAAGCGTTGACAAAATCGAGACCGTGACAAGATCTCATAACTTCAAATCTGTGATTTCATCAGGATCACATAATTGGATTAGAAGAAGATCTACTCAAATCCTCAGCATCTCTATCCTAATACTTGTAGTCGTGGGTAATCTGAATGTGTTGAACTATGGTGGAAACCACTATTTCGCTCTCACATTGAATGATTTGACTTTCCAGGGTTCTGAAACGGTCAGTGGCAACGTGGTTTCTCCATGGATAGTAACGTTTCAGTACGACAAGTGGCCGGATTCACCGTCGAAAGAAGTTTACGATGCACTCAGATGGATAAGAGATAACACGGGTAAGCAGGCTTGTGTGATCGCCTTCTTGACTCCTCCACCCCCGGTCCCCCCACTTCCCCCTTTCTTGACTCCATCCCCCGACGTTTCCGGCGGCGTTCTACGAAAGGCTTTCTCTGTGATAAGCGAGAGGAGCTTCTTGGAAGGAATAGGGTTCAACAGCACGCTAATGAACTCGCCAACAGCCTTTCGTGAAGCAGCGCTAAATGCATCCAATGGAACTGATGTGTACATTGTCATAGGCGTCCGTTCATGGCAGGGTGAAGACAGGGCGTATCCACACTTAGAGTCCCAATTCCTCTACTATGCCGATCAGACGCCGGACCTCTTTCCGCAGGTGTATTCAGCGAAGGGCGTCCATGTTTTCTGTATAACTGGAAATCCACGTTGCGTAAATATTTCTATACAGAATTGAACTAAACAGGTTGCACCTCCAAATAGTAGTATGAAGCTAAGAAGAGCAATGGATCAGAATTCACAGCAGGAGTATTCTTGCCCCAGAAACTGGTTTCAGTCATCGTAGTGAACTATGATGGATATAGGACGATACGTGACTGTATCACAAGCATCGTACATTCAAAATGTGTTGATGAAATACTTCTGATCGACAACTGTTCAAAAGACGAAAGTTTAGCGCTGATAGAAGATTGTGATGACAACCGTTTAAGAATCATTCGACTAAGCTCGAATATTGGGCTATGTGGAGCAAGAAATCTGGGCGCAGCAAAAGCGAGAGGAAGACACCTCGCATTCGTAGACCAAGAAACCAAAGTACATCAGAATTGGCTCGAGGAACCCGTTACGCTTCTTGAGATGCATAAGGAGATTGGAGCAGTTCAGTGCGTAAACCTCAGTTCAAAAAACCCGGATATCATATCCCACGGCGGAGTTGGATTAGACGGTCTCCTCTGGAAAGGCTTTCCCCGCAGCACACTTCATCACAAGTGGTCCTATTGGCCTGTCTTGTATCCAATCGGTGCAGGCTTCGTAATCAGAAGAGACGCCTGGGAGACTGTAAAAGGCTTTGACCCAGCCTTCTTCATAGGGAATGATGACATAGATCTAGGAATTAGATTATGGCTCGCGGGCTATGAGGTCGCATGCACTCCAAAGGCAATAGTATACCATGACGATGCCAGTGGCGATCTAAGATCACGCAGAGACACATCCAGAATCTTTGCCTTCTACGGCGTAAAGAACCTATTAACACTATGGACAAAGAACATATCGGGAAGAAAAATACTCAAACACGTGCTGCCGTTTTCCCTGATGATACCTTTTATGGCTTTATTCGAGTCGGGACCTTGGGGGATAATTGCAACAGTCTCGTTTTTAAGAGATCTACCCATGGTCTACAAGAAAAGGGTTAACATCCAAAGTTCAAGGAAGATTTCAGATCAAAAAATTATGCATGCATTACAAAGTATCTTACCCTCGAAAGGACTAGCGAGGGAGCTCACAACGGCGATCAATTATCTTGGAAAGACTATGCCATCCATACGACGACAGACGCGTCAGAATAAGACGGCATGAACGAAGGGAACAGCATTAGGCAGATGGCACATTCAATCACGCGCAAATCTTTGCGAATTTCAGTTTGCATATTATAATATGCGATCTAGCTACCCTTTCTCAAAACTACTAGATAGAATCAGAGAATGAGTTTTGCAGAAGGCTAGCGTCTTATCTTGTCTTCCACACATTTCCTAAACATCGTCTCAAGTCTTCCTATTATTACATTCAAGTCGTAGTTGGTTACCATATGCTCTCTTATCTCTTTTCTAAGTTCGTAGTATTGTCTTGGAGAGTCATGCCATAACTCATAATACCCGTAAATAGCATTAGCGAAACCATCAGTGTCTGTCATCTCAATAAGAAGGCCCTTCCTTGTGTCTGAGATTACATCAGCAACACCAGGTATCTTCGAACACACAGCGGGCAGTCCACACGATTCAGCTTCAAGCAATGCCAAGGACGATGCCTCTGTCTTGGAGGGCATGAGAAACAGATGTGTATCTGCGTATAGAGCGGGCAAAGCTTCCCGCGGAACCCACCCCAAGTACTCAACATTCTCATATCTTCGCGCTAATCCTCTTACCGAATCTTGAAGTGGACCTGAGCCAGCTATCACAAACTTGATCTCGCGGGTAGTGAACCGTTTGTTGACATAACGTATGACATCCATGAGTCTATCCGTGCCCTTCTCCTCTGCAAGTCTTCCCACATAAAGAACCTTAAAAATAGAGTACGACTGCTCCCCTTCGAGTCTGAACATCTCCGTATCAACGGCATTGGGGATAAGAAAGACACGAGCGAAACCCAAATCCTTCAACCATTGATATGTCACGCTATTCACCGCATGAAAAGTGTCAAACGTGGTCAGGGCCTTCCTCAATACAGGTCCGTACAACCTTTGCAGAGATATGTCTGACCTCAGAGAACCATGAAAGCCTGCAACAAGGCTACACCTTATGTTCATCCTTAAGAAGGAAAGTATTACCTCGCCGGGTGGACGAGGAACCGAAACATAAGTCACGTCACAAGAATTGAACAAGTCCACTAACTCGCTGATATGAAACGGGCTGGGCATCGCAACCCCTCTTGGAAACCTGAAGAAAGGAAACTCGTAATACTTGACCCTGCCCAAAATTGAGCTGATTTTCTTAAAGCCCAGCCTCCTCTCCTCTGCGTATCTTAATCCTGCTATGCTCACCTCATGGCGTTCGGCAAGTTTCTTCGAAATCTCGATTACCCAGTTATCAGCGCCGCCGCCTGAAGTAAGGCTATTCCACAGGTAGAAACATATCTTCATTTCCAGTCAGCCAAGCGTGCACAACTATCCTAATCGGCCCTGCAATTTTGTTATCGTCTCCCCTTTTCCGCCCGATACTACTCAAGGTAATCCGAGAGTTCTAGCGGCAAACTCAAATTCTTTCATCATCATTCCCAAAGTGCGCAGTGTCTCTCAGCCATCTTCTCCAGTTACTTACAAAGGTTGGGTTTATCAGCTTTAATTGTTGCGAAAGAAAGGCTTTTGGCCGTTCAAGGCTCCTTTTCAAAAATCTCTTATTCATCCGCCATAACTCACAAAGTGAAGGCGACGCTATGCCTCGAAGCTACTCAAGGATTGTGATTACCGGGGGAGCCGGATTCATAGGCAGCCATATAGTCGACAGGATTGTGGAGGAATCTCGTGAAGTAGTAGTGATCGACGATCTATCCCAAGGAAGACTTGAGAACATATCTGGACACCTAAACAAGAAGAATTTCAAATTCATCAAAGCGGACATTCGAGACCTCGCAAAAGTTGAAGAGATCGTTAAGGACGCGGACGCGATATTCCATGAAGCAGCTATCGCAAGCGTCACCAAGTCCTTCGAGGACCCGATATACACCAATGATGTCAATGTGTCAGGAACATTGAATCTCCTGAAAGCATGCCTCAACTCAAACGTAGAGAAGTTCATTTACGCTTCTTCATGCGCTGTATATGGTGACGCTGAAGCGCCTCACCAAAGTGAAGAGACCCAAACCTTACCTAAATCTCCATATGCTGCCTCAAAGATCGCAGCTGAGAACTACTGCAAGACCTACAATAGGCTATACGGATTGGAGGTGATCATCTTGAGATACTTCAATGTCTACGGCCCAAGAGAATCTTACGGCCCATATAGCGGCGCCATAACCAAGTTCATCGACCGTTTGATGGGAGGAGAACCGCCAGTCATACATGGCGATGGAGAGCAGACGAGAGACTTCGTAGAAGTAAGCGACGTAGTAGAGGCCAATATGTTAGCTCTGGAAAGAAGCAGTGTTCTAAGCGAGCCCATCAACATAGGGACTGGGATAGCAACCTCGATCAAAGATCTAGCGAACCTCCTCATAGATATCACTGGCAGAAAACACTTGAAACCCGCCTTCGATCAACCCCGAACCGGAGACATCCGCCATAGCTGCGCAGACATCAGCAAAGCAAGAAGAGTCCTCGGTTACGAGCCCAAGATTCCGCTAAGAGAAGGACTCGTAAAACTGCTCAAGGACTATGGAGAGCCTTTCCGTTGCTGAGCTCATTCAGAATCTTGAAGCTTTGCGTTTCATCTATATCTTTTCACCAAACCCGAGATCGTGAATAGGATCAACCCAGAGAAGACAGCGAAGATCCCTATCAACAGCAGGATTGTAGAGACCAAAGCGGTTCCAGTAGGTAAGGTCTGAACTTCAGCGTACCTGTTAATGACCCAGATCCAACCGTAAAGCCCGACGCAAAGCAAGACAAGGCCGGGCAACCCTAGGAAAGTCATAGGATGTCTCTCCCCGACAAGCGTAACAATGGCACCGAGAAGAGAAAGCGCATGGGCAACTGGATTGTGAGTGGAACATTTTATGCCCTTATATTTGCAGGTGATAGGAACCTCGGTCAACCTTAGGCCCCCAACTTTCACCAATATCTCAGAATCAATACCGATCCCGAACTCAGTTACTTCCAGACTCTGAAAAGCGTCCTTCGAGTAAGCCCTAAAACCGCTCTGCGTATCAGTAACCTCAACATGCCCAGCTGCAACGGTAGCTTTATCAAGAACTCTCCGACCGAGTTCACCCGGAATCTCTGAAATAGTACTCTTCCTGCTCTAAGGGATCGTAGAAAAATCCTCAGTGCAGCCCAAACCTTGAAACATATGTTCTTTTACCGAGTCGTTGCATTCCTTACGAGGTAGTCTCTGATTTCGTCTATCACAAACTTTGCGTCGTCGATGATCTTCCTTGCTTTCTCCGGCGAATAATACTCCATCGGTGTCACCCACCGATCAGCCAACTTAATAGGATATCGAGCATAAACAACCTCTCTCTGAATTTCCCCTCCCTTGTCTATCAACTGCTGACATCCTTCTTCCCGCAACCAATCAGGTCTAATCCTTCTGATAACCGAGGCCAAGCCGCTAATCGCTCTATGATCCTTCGCTTCATCCCCTCCAAGTTTGAGAATAAGCGCATTCGCAGCACATTCGACAGCCGCGGAGGCGTGAAAAGCAGATGAATCATATTCTCCATCGTTGAAACGCTTTTCAGCTCTAGCAAGATTCACTTGAGAGACCTTCAGCAACACTTCTATTCTGCTTTCAGCCATATCCTTCCCTCTTTAAGGTACTCGCGAGTCTTCCTAATCTCTTCAACTCTCTCACTTAGAATTCG
>Ga0315308_1001657_pt1 | contig 12713 bp, 12 predicted proteins | sample TDP3_MG_FD_203078 | JGI IMG/M metagenome (GOLD analysis project Ga0315308, IMG submission 203078) | Freshwater sediment microbial communities from Lake Towuti, South Sulawesi, Indonesia - TDP3 | ecosystem: Environmental > Aquatic > Freshwater > Lake > Sediment | place: Indonesia: South Sulawesi... | reverse complement strand
TGAGGGCGCTATAGACCAGATCCGCTGTCCAACTGTTAGTTCCCGGGTTCCAGTTGAGTGCGAATGTTCCCAGAGTGCTGTAGCCGCTGTCTGAGACGCATGCAACGACTTCGGTCTTTCCATCGTTATCTGTGTCTCCGCTCCATATCATAGAGGTTTCCCAAGAGACGCCTGAATACCAGTCGGCTTCCCAGACAAATGCGCCGTTCTCCCATCTGAAGGCTACTACGTTGTACGGCGTCGGACCCCATGGTGCGTTTGCGATCAGTACTTCTAAGTGGCCGTCGTTGTCGTAGTCACATGAGTAAACGTCAAAGACGAAGCCGCATGGATAGTAGTCAAGTTCGGTGAGGGTTGTTCCGTCCCAGTCGTATGCGTAGATTCCGTCGGCCCCGCTGTATGTCCATGACACCACGAACTCGTTGTCTCCGTCTTCGTCGAGATCCAAAACGGTCGAGCCTGACGGGGAGTGATATGAGCCTCCTGGTACGTACCAGTTGTATTCTTCTATATATGTGCCTAGGCCTGCGTCGTAGGACAGAATGCGTGCCATACCGCTACCTAACACCTCATAGCCGCCGACAATTATTTCATTGATTCCATCCTCGTCAATGTCGCCGACTGGCTGTGCGTGTTGTGAGTGTCCGTATCCTCCGTAGGCCTTGCTCCACTGCTCTTGCCATCCTGGTGGCTCATACTTTCTGTAGTAGCCGTAGATGTCGGCTCCTGCGAGAGGTTTGTTGCTGTTGTATTCGTAAGCTTGCACCGTTATCTTTGGTGGTCTCACTGTGAAGGTTGTTGTTAGATGCTTAACCTTGGCCATGTAGGTTCCCACCTCGAATCTGCTGACAATCCACGACGGATACGCGCATTCCCCAGGTGCCAGTTCAACGGTGGCTGTGCCTTCAAGTGTTGTGTCCACGTACATCTGCAGCGTTTCAGAGCCCGTTATCCAGCCGACGTTCTTTATTCCAACCGAGACCGTGCGGGGTTCACTCCACAAGCCAACTTTAGGCTCGGCTTTGAGGCCCCACACAACGAATTTCGGAACGCCCGTGTGAGGCTTGCCAACCCAGTTGATGGAGTTCAAGAAAATCGCTTTAGTGTCAGCAGTCCAGTAACTTACGTCTGTATATGGAGTGTTTGCATGCATCGAGAGCAACATCCACTTGTTGGTGGTTCTTGTGACTTTTACTATGCCCTGAGAGCTCGGTACGTCGGAGTCATAGGTAGCATAGCGTCTTCCAACGCCTGCGATCACCTTGACTGTAGCGTTGGCCACTATGCTTTGATACCACGCATGGTCTTTGTAGTAGCTTGTGCTATCGTGGATAATTTTGTCGCCTACACTCCAGCCTGGTATGATGTCGTCATCTGTCGCTGTGACCTTGTAGTACAAGGCTTGGATTGAGGACGAGTAGTATGTACCTCGATAGGGCGGCCACCTAGGAGTGAACCCGTAGTAATACAACAGATATCCTCCAGTGTACGACGCCCACGAGTCAAGCCATACCACACCCACGCCGTTGGCATCGGTTGCTGTGATGAAGCTCCGAACCGTGGCCTGTGTTGTGGACCCTGGATAATTCACTACAATTGTTGAATAATCAGGCACCTTTGGAATCATAAGAGCAACAGTTGTGTAGGAATCAACCACGTATCCTTGCCCGATCAGGAAGTTCTTTATCAAGTCGTTACGGTCGCCGACCACTGCAACCTTCGGAGGCTGTGTTAAGTAGAAGTCAATGATCGTTGTTTCTCCTTCATTGATAACCACATCGTCCGCCGTCTGGCCCTTGAATCCGACCGATGAGGCTTCGAAATCGTACGTTCCAGGTGGAATCGCCAAGGTATAAGCTCCATCGACATCAGTCAGAGTCTGAATTGGAACTGGAACGTCGAGGGCCTCTACAGTGGCACCTGGGATACCTATTATTGTTGGACCATGGTAAACGTGACCTGAAACGTATCCCGGAGGCACTGGCGTCAACGCAATGTTGAGTGTTTTGAACTTGTCTTTTTCTATTAGTACATTGCTCATTGTCACAGGGAAGTATCCAAATCTTGAGAACTCTACTGTGTATGTGCCTTGTTGAAGACGCACCTCATAGTATCCATTTGCATCAGTGTAGACGGTCCTGCCGGTTTCCACAACATGCACTTCAGCCTGTGAAATGGGCTGGCCCGTGACAGCATCAATCACTGTTCCAACTATGCCTTGTGGCAGTGCAACTTGCACAACAGCCTCATAAGCATCGATTCTGCCCCATCCAAAGCGAGTGTCTGGTTTGCTTGGGTAGTAGCGGTTGTCCCACACAGCAGTGCCTTCAAGTGCCGCCTGGAGTTCAGGTGGAGTAAGCGATGGATTTCCAGACAGCATCAACACAGCTGCACCAGCAACGTGAGGCGAGGCAAAGCTTGTTCCACCCCACAGCATATACGAGTTCCCAGGAATTGGAACTACAACATCCACGCCTGGCGCTGAAACGTCCGGCACAACCCAGCTGTCGGGCCAGTCTGCAGGAGCCCCGACGAAGTCTGTCTTATAGACTATCTCACCGCTGCTCTGCGGGTCAACATAGTCGTTGACGTCTGTCATTCCAGCTGAGAAGGTTTCGTATATGTTTCCTGGAGAGCTGCTATATCCTTCGTAGTCATTACCTATAGCAGCAACCACGAAGTGTCCGGCCTTCCACATGTTCCTTATCGGCGCTATTAGGTCACTGTAGTATCCAGTTGCACCCCAACTGTGGCTGCTGACCCGTGGAAACGGATATTCTTTGCCAGCCTCGTCATGTGGTTTGAGAACCCATTCTAAACCAGCTATCACCTGCGCGAAGGTTCCACTTCCTCCGGGCAGCGATAGTGCACACATTCCAAGGCCCTTCGCTCCTGGGGCCATCCCTATGGCACCGTATGAGCTTTTGGAGTCACCTACTATCAATCCATAGGTTGCTGTTCCGTGCATCCAAGAATCATAGGGCTGGGACCATATATGACCGCCATTTGCATCAAACTCAGCCCAGCCTCCTGGATACTTCGGGTCTGCAGGATTAGATGTGTACATTGAGCCAGCGAGATCCTGGTGAGTTATGTCAACTCCCGAGTCCGTTGTGGCGAATTTGATGCCTTCTCCTGTTATGCCCAATGTATCCCATACTTCTGGAGCTCTCACCTTCTCAATGTTCCATGTCGCTGGAGTTGATGCAGTTGAAGTTATTTCCTTCATTTCTCCGTCCCGCGTGGTTACTTCGAAGTTAGCCAACACCTTTTCAACGGTGGTGAGCGTCGCCAGTTCTCTAATGGTGTCCTCCTCAGCCTTCACAAGAATCAGGTTATCCAACCAGAAAGTGTTGAGAATCTCTGCATCTCTCTTTTGACGGAGATAGGTTAGTACAGGTTCTTGGGTTCTGGCTGCTTCTGCCTGAAGCTCGTTGACGACTTCGTCGTGTTGATACAGGATGGGCTCAATATTCGGATTCCACACAACCTTTGCGAGGGCAGTGAATAATCCGTCTCCTTCATCCATCTCCTCTAACAGGTCAGGATCTATCTTAAGCGTTGCTTCAGTGGTGATTTTTGGCTGTAGCACCGAAAACGTCGCTAGCACTATTATGAAAGCAAATACAACCCCTAGAATCTTCTTAGAATGCATTCTCTTCTCTCCTATTCTTTTTTGACGCATATTCTGCGTCACTATCCATTTGAAAACCAGATTTCAAAATAAGCGTATGGAAATCAGATTTCGAAACGACGTTCAGTAATCTAGTTCTAGGCGCTAATTCCTTACACGCACTTCTGAAAAGAAATTCACAAACTTTAAGCATGCATGAAAAGTATCGCATGCTCATGTCGATGGTCGAGAAGGTTTTGGTTCTTCTCTTAGACGGAACATGGCACGACTTGGCTGAAGTAGCAAGCAGCCTTCAGATCGACCATCACAAGCTGGATAAGATCGTCAAGTTGCTGATTGAGTTCGACTTCATCGAAACCAAGGCCACTCAGGTGAGAATAGAGTCTGACACTAAGGCATTCCTAGAGTCAATAATCAACGACACAGAAACAAGGGACTAGGCTACGAAATCAACTCAACTGTCTCTCTGTACAGTCTAACGAAGAGTTTACCTTTCTCTGTTGTTCGATAACTTTTTCGACCCTTCTTCACACAATCTGCCGCAATCAGACCCTTGTGCAGAAGAAAGTCTAGATACTTTTTGACAACCTTGAAATTCAGATTCGTTTTGTACACAATATCGGTTTTGCTGGACTCTTTTGAAGCCACCACAAGCATGTCCACGAGTATGTCGATTGCTCCCCGGCGCCAGCCCAGTTTCTCCGCTTCAGTGGCAGCCTCGGCTTTATTCATGTAAGACGCTCGCAGTTCCCTTCCCTCAAGCACGATTATATGAACAGATTTCAGCAAATAAAATCGAGCTTGACAAGAAGAAAGCATTCCAGGGATTTTTCTGCAAAAAAATAGCATGATTTTGTTTAAAAACAAACGTTTGCATCTTCGATGCCTGCTATGGCTAGCTTTTACACGCGGCGATCGAAATAGGCGAGGCCTTTTCAGATTTTTTGCGGCAAACGCGCAAGAGGAAGTTTATATGAGATAGAAGCACCCAACAGGAATGCATCTGACGCAAACTGTTCGGGCTCCGCATAAATTAACGCACGCTGTGGACATCCATGAAGAGAACTTGGAAAGTCATCGTTGCACTCCTGCTGGCCGTCACAGCAATTAGTGCATTCTTCCTTCTGGCTTTCCTCCTGACCATACCACTAGGCGAGCCAATCATCGACGTAGAGTTTGGTCAGAGTCCTCCGTGGCACGTCAGACCTGGCGGAAATGTCCAAGTAGGGTTAAGCATCATTAACGACGCTTGGCTACTGGCTGCGGCAAAAGATGTGAAGATTGCAGTAACTACCCCGGCAGGCTTAACAGTTTCAGGCACAAACGCAAACGAATATCAGATAAACATTGGAACCTTGCGTGGTGGAGAAAGGCGGAGCCACACTTTCAATGTAATGGCCAACATAAGCTCATTGCCTGGAACTTACAGTCTTGCCATCATGATATCTGGGCAGAATGTACCTGTGAAGACGTTAACTCCAAAGGTTGTGGTCGAGCTTCCACACATACAGTGAGCTTTCTCGATCAAATCTTCATCTTGTCGAGAACAAGCATGGTGAAGCAAGCAGTGAGTCAAAGGCCTTAAGATCAAGCCTACCAAACACAGTCTACAAGCCATATGTATCTCTGTAGAACAAACATGCGGCAAAATTTATCTGAATCCTGATTGAACCTATTATTGGTCATAAAGCTTGACCCAGCGCTTCAACTGCGCGTGAGCTCAGGAGCAAAGATGATTATGGGAAAAGCATTCAGTACGGCTATCCTTCTGATTGCATTTACGTTTGCCCTGACTCCTATCATCAGCGCGGGCCGATGTATTGATACAACTTGGGTCTTAATGAGCGGATCCGTGAAGAAGTATGGTGACGAGTCTCCGGGCGGTTGGTGCAACGTCTTTGCAGAAGTAGACTCATGGGCTGAAGTGCACGCGTTTTGGGTGAAACCGCAGATTTTGCCGATACCTGGAATCTACGTTTTCCACTACGCCAGACTTGCAACCGCATCGATGGTGAAACTCAATTATGAAGAAAAGGATTTCTACATTCTGGGCACATGGGACGCCTTCAAGGTTACAATAGTGTACCGCGATCGTGACGACACCTCCAGAATAGTTGAACCAATAGCTGAAGGTGCTCGTGGAGAATTCTCTGTAACGGGCAATTGGAAAGACTTCAGCATCTCAATTGACTCACCAAACGTTAAACCCATTTCGGGCACAGTTGTATTCCATCGCATAACAATTCGCGGTCCTATTCCCAGAGGCGACGTTAGAGGTTTCAGCACTCAGACACCAGATGGGAGAATCGACGTTGTCGACTTGTTTTTCATCGCAAGGGCTTATGGCAGCGTTCCAGGCATGAGTAGATACGACTTCAGTTTGGACCTTAACTTCGACTTTATGATCGACATCAATGATCTCCAAATTCTCGCAGCTAACTGCGGAAGGGAATACTAGCCGTCTGCAACTGAGTTTCAAGGTCATCATTTTCTCAGCGGCAGCTCGAGGAACAGCTCCGCATTCCCTTAGGAACACTATCTCAGTTGTGCTAGCTAACCATTCGAGAGAGCGCGTAAAGTCCGACTTAGACGGCTGCCGCAGGATCATTCTGAAGTCAGAATGTTCCAAGCACAACTTAAACGTGGCTGGCAAACCTTATTTGAATGTTTGATTCATATGTTTCAAAACCTTTCCTTAGAGGGTCAGCGCATGAGAAAAACCAGAGTTGTCATAATGGGAGCCGCAGGAAGAGATTTTCACAACTTCAACGTCTATTACCGGAACACCGAGCAGTACGACGTTGTAGCCTTCACTGCCACGCAGATTCCTGGAATCGAAAAACGGGCTTATCCGCCTGAATTGGCGGGTTCAAACTATCCGAAGGGCATACCGATACAACGAGAGGATCAACTACCCGAGCTGATCAAAAAGTTCGGCGTTGAAGAGGTTGTTTTCGCCTACAGCGACGTTTCTCACGAATATGTCATGCATAAAGCGTCTATTGCGTTGGCCAATGGCGCAGACTTCAGATTAATGGGTCCGTCAACAACTATGGTTAGGTCCAAGGTGCCCGTGGTCTCCGTTTGCGCCGTTAGAACGGGATCAGGCAAGAGCCAGACATCTAGGAAAGTTGCCAGAATACTCAAAAAACTGAACTTCAAAGTGGTGGTCATCAGGCATCCTATGCCATACGGCGACTTGACTAAACAGGTGAGCCAACGCTTCGCCTCCTACGAGGATCTCGACAAGTACGACTGCACCATTGAAGAACGCGAGGAATATGAACCTCACATTGACAATGGAATAGTGGTCTATGCTGGTGTTGACTACGAGAAAATCCTGCACGAGGCCGAGAACGAAGCTGACATAATCGTTTGGGATGGAGGAAACAACGATCTTCCGTTCTATCATACCGACTTGCATATCGTTGTGGCTGATTCACACCGGCCCGGACATGAGACGACATATCATCCGGGAGAAACCAACTTGAGAATGGCAAACGTCGTCGTCATTAACAAAGTAGATACAGCCGACCCAACTAACGTTTCCTCTGTAAGGAATAACACTCGAGCAGTCAACCCGGACGCAATAATAATTGAAGCAGCTTCTCCGATAACCGTTGACAACCCAAAACTGCTGAATGGAAAGAAAGTGTTAGTTGTCGAAGACGGCCCAACACTCACCCATGGAAATATGGCATACGGCGCAGGAATGATCGCTGCTGAAAGACACGGTGCGGGAGAAATGGTAGACCCGAGACCATACGCTGTGGGCTCAATTGTTAAAACCTTTGAAAACTATCCTCAGATTGGTCCGATTCTGCCGGCCGTAGGCTACGGCAAAGAACAGATCAAGGAACTTGAGGAAACCATCAATAAAACACCCTGCGACGTTGTTCTTATTGGAACTCCTATTGACCTTAGACGAGTCTTAAACATCAACAAGCCTGCTGTCAGGGCGAAATATGAGTTGCAGGAAATCGGCACACCAACACTCGAAGACATACTTGAGAGGAAATTCGCTAGAAAATAAGGAACAAAATCTCTCAACGTTGTTTCAGAGCGTGGTTTAATGTCGGAAAGCAGCGTATCAAGGATACCGATAAGGTTCATAATTGAAAATCTAGGTCAAGCTGAAGCCGAATTAATCAGGCATCTGGCTCCGAGAACAGTGAATGCCATTGCTAAGAAGTTGCCGCTTGAAGGTCGAGCGGCTCTATGGAAAGAAGAGGTCTACTTTGACATTCCAGTCACAATGGGTGAGGAGAAGGCAAAGCCAAATGTGAAGAAAGGCGACGTTGCTTACTGGCCTATGGGCAACGCTCTTTGCATTTTCTATGGTGAATCGCAGCCTTATAGCCCTGTTAACGTAGTTGGGCAGATTCTTAAGAATTTGGACTTGCTTGGCACCGTGAAGAGCGGCATGGTTATTCGGGTTGAGCGGGTTTAAGGAAACTGTATCTTGGTGTCCTCCCATTCTCTCAGGAGCTGTTCGCATCTTTTCCTGATGGCTTCGTTGCTGGTTTTGGTTTTGAGAGCCTTTATGAATTCCAAACGTTTTTCCATGGCTGGCATTTCGCCTATTCCATAGTATAGGTTGCCTTCTATGTAGTCTTTCATCTGCTGTGCCTTCTGCACAACGTAGCTGGCTGCATCTACGAGATCGACTAGAGTGGACATGTTTGCCCAGATAGCGGCGTCGGCCTCATGCAGTTGGCTGAAGCCTCCAATCTCTACGATTTCACGTATGTAAGAGCGCAGAAACTCGTAATAGTCAGCTGTCTTGATGAGTTCTATCACATGCCTCATTCTGTCTTTAAATTTCGGGCTTCCTTCGATCTTTAAAGCATGCTTGTATCCTTTTCGGATGAGTTCCCGTGCCTTGTCAACTTCATCCTGTGAGTAAACACGTTCTGGAAAACCCAATTGTTTGCCTCAAAAGAAGGACTTGGCACTAGTCGTGCGGCTTGTATATCTTGAGGTTCTTGCTTCCAGACACGTACTCGATTATGCCTCTCTGAGCCAGCTCGTCGAGCATGTCGCGGGCCAAACTGAGGCGTATGTTGAAGCGAGACGCAACCGTGTAAGGTGTTACAGCCTTCATTTTTTTGACTTCTCCGATTATCTTGTCACTTCTCAAGTCGGGCAACGTTATCCCTGGAGTCTTCCTTTCCGAGGATGGTCCAGCCGCTGCTTTGCTTCCTTTCTTGGGTGTTTCGTCTTTCTTTTCTGCCGCTCTTTCCATCTGTTTGAGCGTTAGCTTCTTTTTTCCGCCCATCGTTAGTCAACCGATTTGCAGATGAAGCCGCTGTTGCTTATAGGTTTATTGCCCATCGTATTTAGGTGGATTTCTGCTCACCGGAAGTCTGATCTGTATTTGTGTTGTGCAATTACACGTCAGGGTTTATTAAATCGTAATACTCTAGTTTCATCCTGTGCCGCTAGAGAGGATTCGAGAATGATTTCAGAGCATCAAATACAGGACCAAAGGACCCAAAAAATCAATCAAGTTGTACACAGAGTTCTCAACAATATGCTAGGACAAGGGGCAGCTGAAGTCATCTACAACTACCTTGAGAATTCTCATTCTATTCAAAGAAACGACATCGCTGCCAACTTGGGTCCGTTTAACCGTGCACTTGAAGCCTGCTTGGGCCTGTCTGCAGCTGTCGTTGTTGAGAGAAGGATCTTGGAAAGCCTCAGGCTCGACGGGCTTGATGAAGGCATCGGAATCGATTTTGGACCAAACCGTGTGTTGAAACTTGCTTAGCGGTAGTGGGCTAAGATAGTCTGAAAACGCCTGGATATCGAATTAACTTCTCTTACTCATTGTCTGCTTCTTCTTTTCCTGATGCAAAGGAACAGCATAAAGTTTTTCTAATGTCTGTCTGTGAAGCGTATTCATGGTGCAGAAGGGGACTACTTTGCCGCCGGGGAATCCGTAATTTATCGCGCAGCGCTGTACACGTTCCAAGTCGAAGTTGTAGGCATCCATGAAATGCATGAATCCAATCATGAGACTCTTATAGTGGAACGGCCGAAGGGATTCATAGTTTCCACGTAGTATTGCTGGCATAACCTGCCTAAGGATTTTGAGTCTGATGTTCTTGAGCGCTGAGGCTCCTACTCGTAGTGTTGCTTTGGTTCTGTGTTCGTGCTTAAGGTCTTCTGCGGCCTTGCTCAGTGTGTCGAAGAAGGCGTCAACGTTTGCTAGCTTCGTTATCGGTGTTGCCTTTCCTTTTTCGACGTATAAGTATGTGGCTGCTCCGCAGTGAGGGTGTACCGTAAACTCGACATGTAGCTTCTCCTTGTATTCGTTCAGGAATTCGGATATCGGAACGACGCAGGGGACAGGGTAGAAGTCGTCTGTTTTTATGAGCCCATTGGTTTGCTCTTCAATTCTGCGCAGGGCTTCGGGTATGGTAATTCTTCCCTGCTTGACTTCCCATTGTTCGGTTCTGCCTGCGAACGAGACTGGTTGAAAGTTGACGCAGCGGATGACGTCTATGTTTTTGATGGCGAAGTTGACGATGTCGCCGAGTTGATGGTCGTTCATGCCCTTGACGATTACAGGAACCAGGACGACGCTGTTCATGCCGGCTTCGCGGCAGTTTTGTATGACTCGCAGTTTGACATCAAAGAGCCACTTTGCGTGTTCTCGCTTGGCCTTGTCGTCTAGGTAGCTTGGCGCCCTGCCCATGTATGGATCAAGCGTCACGCCGTCGAATGAGAGATAAAATGTGTCAGCGCCAGCCTCTCTCAATCGGCGTATATAGTCGACGCCGTCCTTCTCGTCGGCCATTCTGATGCCGTTGGTGTTGACTTCGATGTGTCTGAAACCTTTGTCTTTGGCCATTTTGACGATTTCTAGAAAGTCCGGTCGAACTGTAGGTTCTCCGCCAGACAACTGAAGCGCAGGCGGCGGCACGGGCAAGTTGGCGCGCAGGTTGTCCATGACTTCGCCGATCTGTCCAAGCGTAGGTGAGTATAAGTAACCTATTTTGCCAGCGTACGCAAAGCAGATCGAGCATTGCAGGTTACAGGCGTTTGTGACATCAATTATGGCTAGCACCGTGTGTGACTTGTGACTCGGACAGAGTCCACAGTCGTAGGGGCATCCCTTTACCGTCTGGGTTCTTGGGTTGGATATGCCTTTGCCGACTCTGCCATATTTTTCAAATCGCTTGTACGTTTCGTAGTCGGCCCAATACGTGTCTTCGAAGTGTCCATGTTGTGGGCAGTCTTTGCTAAGCAGGACGTGACCATTTCTCTCTATGATGTTAGCGTCGATTCTTTGCAGGCATTCAGGGCAGAGGCTGAGTGTCTGCTTTATGATGTGGGAGTTGTTTGGCTGTGGCTCTGTTGGTTCTTTCATTTCCTGCATTTTGTCACCACTGGCGGTTGTAACATTTGACTATCAGTTTCTCGGGCTATGCTATAAGAAGGTTTCCAGACGTTTCAGAAGGTGAAAACGGTTGAGTGTCTGTTTCTCGAAGGAATACCACAAGATGACAATACAGCCGTCGTTCACTATGCGCCGAACATACCGCAAAAAGTTTTTTAGTTGAGGATGAAATTGGTTGTTTGCGGATAATCATGGATGGAAGGAAATGCTTCATCAATGGTGAACCGTTCCTCGGAGAGGTGAGAGAGCCAAATGTTATCATGGCCAACGGATACAGAGTTGCGATCGACGTTGAAGACATGAAGCTCATAGAAAGCTTTCTAAACTCAAAACTGCAGGATGACCCATGGAGCTATACTCAGATCCGTAGAGCCGTTGAACTTGGCGTCGGAAATGAGTATGATTACGAGTTTGTTAAGGCATCAGCTGAGGTTAAAACCATTGAGCGCAGCGCGTGAAGGGATCGTAAGCCAAGACGCCCGAAGGGTCCTACGAGAGCTAGGATTGACTGACTACGAGACCCGTGCCTATCTATCCTTACTGGAGAGAGGTATGCTGACTGCTAGCCATGTCAGCGAAATCGCAAATGTCCCATATTCCAAAGTCTATGAAACGTTGACCTCGCTTGAGCGTAAGGGCTGGATAGAAACAGATCAAGGAAGACCAAGCCGGTACTATCCGAAGGCTCCGTCTGAAGCCCTGGCAACCGCCAAACTGCAGCAGGAGGAGAAAATGAGGGCTTGGGAAAAGACCATAGCCAATGAGCTGCAGCCTCTTTACGAGAAGCGAGAGATTCGTGAGAAACCTGACATTTGGATTTTGAGAGGTGAGCTCAGCTCGGTAACCAAGCTTAGGGAGATGCTGGAAAACACCAAGAATGAACTAATGGTAGCCGCCCCAATCCTTCCAAAGCTCCTTGCCGACTCAGTCATGCGTATCTTGAAGCGGCTGCAAGACACCGACGTTAAAATGCAACTCATGCTGTCGAAGCACACCTCCGCATGGAACTTGAACGCACTTAAGAACGTGGCCGAAGTGCGCGTGAGAGATCAGGTGTTTGGTGGGGGCGTAATAGCGGAGGGTAAGGAAGCCATGTTGTTTCTAGGTGAAGAGAAGCCAACTCTCGTTATTTGGTCTAATCACATTGGACTAGTGCAGTTCGCCAAAGACTATTTCCAACACCTCTGGGACTCCTCTGAAAAGATCAGTTCAAACTGACCATGAAATCAGAAATCACAATCATTAGATAATGTCTGAGTGCTGAATTCATAAAGGATAATATCCGATTTGAATGCTTGTAATCACGACGCCGCATGCAAACCGAAGTTGAAACTCTACGAGGCATACCATGCTCCAAATGCATGTTCTGGGAACCCCTGCGACAGGACTCGATGTACTGCAACCCTATAGAGTGTCAACAACTTACGCAGTGGCTGTTCGACGAAACATGCAAGAAAAAGCATATCGAGCATAACAGGCCTCTCAACACCAGAATCAAAGGCAGAGAGAGAATCGAACGAAATGCCGTTCAACGCAGGCCGTCTGACATAAACCAGTGATCTAGCTTCATCCTATTTAAGAACAGGTTTGGACGTGAATCTCAGATCAAGATTTGAAATTAACAAGTTTTAATTCAAAATCCCCATAACAACGGTTTTTCCGAGGATAGAACCA
>Ga0315308_1001656_pt1 | contig 12713 bp, 15 predicted proteins | sample TDP3_MG_FD_203078 | JGI IMG/M metagenome (GOLD analysis project Ga0315308, IMG submission 203078) | Freshwater sediment microbial communities from Lake Towuti, South Sulawesi, Indonesia - TDP3 | ecosystem: Environmental > Aquatic > Freshwater > Lake > Sediment | place: Indonesia: South Sulawesi... | reverse complement strand
CCCTGCCCTGTAATTATTTTATCATCCCTTTCCTGGCGAACCCAATCATCCGTAACTATTTTCTCTCGTTTGGAGTCCCACTTCAGGCTTTCTGTCTTCAAAGTTGCCCTCTCTCCTTCAGAAGTCACTACAACATTTCCCCTCACTTCCATATCACCTGATTGAGAATCAAGTTCTCCTTCCCGGGAAGTTAGAATTGAAGTAATTTTGCCCTGTTTATAAAACTTAATTTTGAGTTTCTGTACAATTGTCTTTCTTTCTCTTTTATAAATTTCTGCCCTATCCGCTTCCAACTCCCACTGCTTCTCTCCCTGACTGGTGTGGGTCAATGTAAAATTTTCTATGGCCTGCTCAGGAAAAGATTCTCTACTAGCCGCTTTTTTTATTTCTGACTTTTCTTTTCCACAAGCTGATAAAATAAAAAAAGCAGCAAAAATAGGTATCCACAGAAAATTTTTCTTACCCATAATGTTATCGGTCGTTTATTTACCGCAATACTCCCGAGTAGCCTCTTCCCATTTACCTTGCAATTTCAATATCAACTCGATTACTTCCCTGAAGACACCCCGACCACCTTCCGTTTTGGTTACATAATCTACTACCTGTTTCACCTCTTCTGGCGCATCTTTGGGACAGAAAGATAGCCCCACTCTTTTCAAAACTGGTATGTCCACGAGGTCATCTCCAATATATGCAAAGTTTTCTGACTTAAGTTTAAATTCTTTCAAAATCTCTTCAAGGGCTTCGCTTTTATCCATTCTTTTGAGGCGAACAGCTTCTATTCTTAACTCTCTTGCGGTCTGTTCAACCTGGTTGCACCCTCTTCCTGATATCCAGGCAAACTTCAAATTTCCTGAGCGTCGGGCAAGATTAAATCCCATACGGTCTTTAACGTTCCAGCTCTTTATCTCTTCTCCAGACTCCATAATCACAATGTCGCCCGGGGTAAGTACACCATCAACGTCCATTCCTATCATCTGTATATGCTTTGCTTTTGCTTTGATTTTTCCGTTCATTCCCCTATACCTCAGGTCGTTAAAGGCATAAAGGCCTACACTGCCTAAAGAATACCTTCTGAAAGAAGATCTCTCTCGTCCACAATCCCTATGGGACGCCCCTTTCCATCCACTACGGGTATATTATCGAACTTCTTCTCCTGCATCATCCTTGCCGCCTCTATAGCCATTCTGTCCTCGGTAATTGTCTTTGGATTTCTGGTCATTACGGTACAAATTTTTTTCTTCAAAATTCTTTCATCTTTCTGTAACCTGCGTCGCAAATCGCCATCAGTAAAAAATCCCACCAATTTACCGGAACTGTCAACGACACTCGTTGCACCGAGACGCGTTTTAGTCATTATTAATAATGCTTCTCTCACTGTCTTTTTCTGATGAATTACAGGATTATCTTTGCTTTTTCTCATTATGTCTCCGACCTTAAGCAGTAGCCTTTTACCGAGGGTTCCACCCGGATGGAGTCGGGCAAAGTCCTCTTTTTTGAACTTCTTTTTCTTCAAGAGAGAAATTGCTAAAGCATCACCCATTGCTAACATCGCTGTTGTGCTTGCTGTAGGAACCATATTGTAAGGACAGGCTTCCTCTTCCACTTTCACATTAATAACCAGGTCGCTCTCTTTTGCCAGTTTCGATTTAGGTCTGCCGGTTATAGCTATTAACTTTAAATTCATTTTCCTTATCACCGGCAACAGTTTCTCAATCTCTTCAGTCTCACCGCTATATGAGATTGCCAAAACTAAATCTCCTTCAGTCATCATCCCCACGTCACCAAGAATCCCTTCCGCTGGGTGTAAGAAAAATGCGGGAGTGCCTGTAGAGGCCAAAGTAGCTGCAATCTTCTTCCCAACCAATCCCGATTTTCCCATTCCCATAACTACGATTTTCCCTTTACAGAAAACTACCATTTCCACTGCCTTCTCAAAATTATGGCCAATAGTGGGGATAAGATTCCTTATAGCCTTAGCTTCAATCTTTAGTACTCTTTTCGCTTCTTCAATGCTTCCCAAATAACCCTCCATTATTATATCGGGGCTGAACTATCCAGAATGGAAGGCAGCCACAAGGCTCGCCGTGAAGTTCTCACCAACCCACCCTGTTCTCTAAGCAGGAGCGGAAATTAATCTTTCAAAAATATGCGCAACAAAATATAGGCAACACCCAAAATGGCATAAATGATTGCCAGAACTTTCAGATGCCATTTCCAGGTTGGCCCTTCTATAAGAATATTTCTGAGGTCTGCCTTACATTTTACGCAGGATTTGGCATCCTCTTTGTTGTCATACCCACATTTCGGACAACGCATATATGCCTCCAAACTCTTAGACCTAGCTCATAGTTCATGGATTCGGTTAATAATTACTGGGAACTACTAGCTAGATTGTCTTCACTATCTTGTCTATCCTTATTAGTTTTTCCAGTAGTTCTTTTACTTGGTCCAATCTTAACATATTTGGACCATCGCTCAGAGCTTCCTCTGGCTTAGGATGAACCTCCAAAAAAAGTCCATCTATACCTATTGCTGCTGCTGCCTGAGCTAGGAATGGAACGTATTCTCTCTCCCCGCCAGTGGCAGTTCCCCTTTCACCAGGCTTTTGAACACTGTGGGTAGCGTCGAAAATTACAGGATAACCGAAAGACCTCATTATGGGTAGAGATTTCATATCCACAACCAAATTGTTGTAACCAAAGCAACTTCCTCTTTCTGTTAAGAGAATCCTCTTGTTCCCGGTGGATTCTATCTTTTCTATCACATTCTTCATATCCCAGGGGGCAAGGAATTGTCCTTTCTTCACATTTATTGGCTTTCCCGTCCTGGCCATGGATATGATAAGGTCTGTCTGTCGGCATAAGAATGCCGGGACTTGTAAGATATCGGCTACCCTACTGACCGATTCAACTTCTTCTATTTGATGAACATCAACTAGTAATGGAACATCAAATTCAACTTTCACTTCCTGCAAAATCTCCAGTCCCCTCTTTAGCCCCGGACCCCTATAGGATTTCATGGAAGTACGGTTGGCTTTGTCGTAAGAGGATTTTAGAATAAGGGGCATGTCTATTTCGCTTGTAATCTCTTTTAATCCTTTTACTGTCCTTCTGATATTGTCCTCCGATTCGATAACGCAGGGGCCAGCAATAAGAACTAGAGGATTGTTTCCACCGATTTCAATATGGTTAATGTTCACTATTTTTACCATTTAAATTCCCCAAAAACTCATTACGGGCATAAGGCCCTACACTAAAAATCAAAAATCAAAAATCAAAAATTAAAAATTATGGGCATAAAACCCTACACTACAAATTTCAAATTTCAAATTACTCTAAGGGAATAGCCTCATCGATTAGCATTATGGGAATATCATCCCTGATAGGATACTTCAACTTACAGTTGTCACAGATTATCCCATCTTCTTCCTCATTCAAATGGACATTACCCTTGCATTTGGGGCATGCCAAAATATCCAATAGTTCCTTGTCAATGCTCACAAAACCTCCTTATGTGAATCCAGCCCCTGCAAAAATCAGAGTCTTAGGGGCGGATGAATCAGCCTGTGCTTCCCGATATATCGAGATGTTCGCTTCTATTAAGCAGGCGTCCGCAAGGGTTGCCCCCAGGTGACTGTTACTCCTTCGATAAAGCTTATCATTTATTTAGAATTTTTTAGTATCTTTCTCACTTTTTCCAGGTCTTCCCGGGTGTCCACGCCAATGGAGTCACGTTGTGTAATCACTACTTTTATCTTGTACCCGTTCTCTAAAGCCCTCAGTTGCTCCAAGTCCTCCACCTTCTCTAAAGGGCCCTGCTCCATCAGGGCAAAATTTAGAAGAAAGCCTCTTTTGTAGCCATAGAGACCGATATGTTTGTAACACACAGAACCGAGGTTTTTTATCTCTAAAAAATCCCTGACATAAGGGATTTGTGCACGGGAAAAATAGAGGGCAAACCCATCGTTGTCTATTACTACTTTAACCACATTGGGATTATTGAGCTCCTCTTGCGTAGTTATTTTCCTGGCAACTGTGGCTATCTCGATTGCATTATCTTCAATTAACGTCTGTGCTACTTCTGATATGACTTCTGGAGGAATCAGAGGTTCGTCCCCTTGAATGTTTAGAAAGATATCTCCATCTAGACTTCCGGCTACTTCGGCTAATCTATCAGTACCGCTTTTGCAGTTAGAGGAGGTCATTACTGCTTTGCCTCCAAAATTTTCAACTGCTTTGAAAATTTCCTCGTTATCTGTGGCTACCAGAATTTCATCTAAAAGTTCTGCCTTCCTTGCTTGTTCGTATACTCTCTGAATCACGGGCCTACCCAGAATGTCGGCTAAAACTTTGCCCGGAAAACGCTTCGAATCGTAGCGAGCTGGAATGATACCGATAACCTTCATTTTTCACCAGGAATCCGATTGGTCAGGAGGCCACGAAGTGCCGCCCCTACAGGGTATTCTCATTCAAATTCATCGTATTTTAGCATATAATTGGAATAATTGCTAATATAATTTATCATTAGATCTTTTGCAATATAATGATATTATGTGCATGGAAGTATCTTATCACAGGACATAAATTTAAGATTTTAAATCCAGCGAAACTTAATTCTTTCATAAAACTGCGGAGGGGTAGCATACTTATTTTCTTGTTGGCCTTCTTAATCCGACATCTCACCCATCTTTCAATGCAATGTAAGAGATTAAAGCGATAAAATGAGAGTATCACAACCTTTTTTGCCACTCTATGGAGTTCTTTTAGTATCTGAAATCGGGTGCTCGGCTGAAGAATATGCTGGAATAACCTCACTGTTACGACGCAATCGAAAGAATTATCTCTTAAGGGGAGATGCTTTATATCTCCTACCAAGAAGTGGTGGCTGGATTCAGTGGCAGGAGAGTATTTCCTGGCGCTCAGGACCATGGGAAGAAAGATGTCTGCACTGGTCAAATTGAGACTCCTTTTGAGGAGCAACTCAGAAAAGCGTCCATAGCCGCAGGGAACATCTAATATAGAGATATCCTTCTTATTCATAGACCCAAGAATTTTCTCCAGTATCCTCAATTCTCTGTTATTAACTATCTTCTGGTCCATACCCTTATATCTGTCCCTTCTGTATGCTTCTACATCCATTTACCACTTCCTAAAATTTCTAATTCCTTTATCTTGTCTTCCACCCTGTCGACGACTTCTTCAACTGTTATAAGTTCCATGCAGTCCTGATACCTGCACCTCCTACAACCCTTTCTGGGACAAGAGAGTGTAGCCAGGTCTTTCCTGATGGCAACATTCCCTGAACCGTAAGGGCCATTTCTTTTGGGATCGGTAGGCCCGTAAAGCCCAATTGAGGGAATGGATAGTGCTGAAGCAATATGGAGAGGCGCACTGTCACTCCCTACGAACAGTGTGCACCTCGAGATCATAAAAGCTAACTCTTTGAGACTTGTCCTGGGAGCAATAAGGGGTTTCTCTTCCATCAAACTGCTTATGGATGCGATTAGATTTTCCTCGCCAGGACCCCAGAGTAGTACTATTTTCGCTTTGAATTTTTTCGTCAGAATGCCTGCCAGACGGGCATAGTTCTTGCTTGGCCAGATTTTGCTCTTCCAGCTTGAGCCGGGATTTAAAGCGATGAGAAGTTCTCCTTTCTCTATTCCTTCTTCCTTCAAAAATTGCTCCACATACTGCCTTTCTGGTTCTCCAATCTGAATTAGAAATTCTTTCGTTTCTGTCTCGGCTCCTAGAACACTGGCTAACGCAAGGTATCTCTCGACTGCGTGCCAATCCCCAGGAAATGGAGGAGCTTTAAAATTAATAAATAGTGAGTTGAGTTCCCTGCCGTTCTTACGGTTGAAGCCGAGTCTAACCTTTGCCCCTGTTATGTACGCAAAGAGACCACTGCGCAGTTGTCCATGCGAGTCTACCACAAGGTCGAATCCTTTCTCTCTTAATTTCTTTATAAGTAACCACAGTCTGCTAGTCCATCTATACCTTTCGAAGGTAATAACCTCGTCCAGATAGGGATGTCCGAAAAGGACTTCTGCTGCCCTTTTCTGAACCAGCCAGGCAATATATGCACGGGGATACCTCTTCCTCAAAGCTCCCAAAAGGGGAAGGGTTTGTACGACGTCACCTATCCCACTCAATCTGATAATCAGTATCCTCCGAAATTCCTGTGGTATCATCTCCATTTCTTGATTTTTCTCTCCAGTAGTTCGTCAATTCGGTCAATAAGATCATTGCGGCTTTGATTGACGATGTCTATCTTTCTTTTAATCCTTCCAATATAGGCATCGTCTACATCAGACCTTCTGGCTTCGTCCTCAAGATGCCAGAGTTGAATGTTTGTCTGAGACAAATGGTCTACCAGGGCTCCCAGCGTTCTGTAAATCTTCCCTTCCACCCTGGCCTGTCTGTAGAGCTTCACCTTTTCGTCTTTCAACTTTACCTTTCCCTTAAATGCTTGAGCCAAAAACTGATTCATTTCTTCGATTAGATCTCTGCGTTGGGTTTGCACTATATCTATCTTCTTTCGGCTCTTCTTTTTCTCTTTTCTTAAATTGCTGAGCCTGATGTTCTTAATTGCTAATTTGTCAACTAAACTTCCCAATGTCTCCGCCAAATTGACCCTCCTTAATCAAAATTCTTATTTTATGACGATAAAATTTTTGTACTCTCCGATTTTCCAGCCTGTCTTCCTAGCAATGAAATCTGAAATCCTGTTTTTTATGTCTTTGAAAGTGAGTTCGTGAGTGCTCTTTGAGATATCGAATTCTCCTCGCCACCTGGCGATTCTTTCTTCCATTAGTTCGGGATGGCTTCCTTCGTATTTCTTGAGCATTGCGGGGTCGATGTGTTTGAGATAGTCGAATTTTTCCCCCTTATATTCCTCTTTCCAACCGTTCCCGTGGTGAAGGGAGTCGTGATAGCGTTTCTTTGCTGCCATTACTTCCGGGGGTCGCACCCATCCATAGTGGAAGATGTAGGCACCAGTGTCTTTTACCCTCAGTTTCCTCCCATTAAGTCTGAAACCCTGGGCGCTGCTCCAGGAAGATATGCCTCGAAAGTTCCTGATTATCCTCACCTCTCGTTGATACCAGTGGTATGAGTTAATAAGAGTTGAGTAATCTCCGTAGAAATGAATCCAGTTAAATATGAGCCCTTCAACCCTCTCATGGGGAACTTCTTCTTCCATACCTTTAAATATTTTATCCAGGTCTCGCTCGTGGACTACCTCATCAGCCTGCAAATAGAAACACCAATCGCCCTTGCACCTTGCCAGGGCAATGTCTGTCTGCTGTGCCAGAACCCGACCTTTATACTTGAAATTTGGGTCCCATTCAGATTCAATTATCTCAATTTTTCCACCCCTGATGGAACTGATCAGGTCAAGAGTGCCGTCATCCGACTTGCCTACATTCACTATGAACTCATCACAGATGGGCAGTATGGATTTGATAGATTCCACTACAGGAAACGAAAATTTAACGGCATCTTTCACAAAAGTAAATCCGCTTATCTTCAACTTTCTTCCCCAATATTTAAAGTCATCACGGCACAAAGTCCTGGGCGAGCATAAAGGTCGCCTCTACGCGACCAAAACCTTTACGGGGGCAAGCCCCTACACTACAAATTCCAAATCCCAAATTCCAAATTACCGGGACAAACCCTTACACTACTAAACGATTACAAGCTCCCCGTTTGGATTATTTTCTCATATGCCTTTGTATACTTCTCTGCCATCATTTCGGCTGTAAAATTCTTTTCAACCCTCTCTCTGCATTTCCTGGGACTGATTTCATCGATTCTTTTTATAGCCTTTTGGAATTCTTCAAAGGTGTCACAGCGAAAACCAACCTCAGAAGTTATTATCTCGGGCATTGCTCCTTTGTTAGTGGTAATTACAGGTGTCCCTGAAGCCATTGCTTCCAGCGTCACGTTACCAATGGGCTCCTCCCAGTTTGTGGGGAAAATGAGGGCTTTTGCTCCTGCCAAAAGAGCAGCTTTCTGTCTATCGTCTACCTCTCCCACAAATTTGATGTTCCTTCTAAAAGAGAGCCTCCACCCCCCGGCAACGATAAGCTTGAATCCCATCACCTTTGCTAACTTTATGGCTAAATCTACATTCTTAACTTTCCAGGAAACCTTTGCCAAGAAGAGAAAGTAGTCTTCTTTCTTCTCTCTGTAAGTAAAATCACCAAGATTAATCCCATTGTAAATATAATGTGTGCTGCCATGGCGAATAGCATGGTTTCTACTTACAAATACCGTATTGGGTAGAAACTTTTCTCCCGGCTTGCCATTTCCTCCAATCCTGACTAAATAAGGTCTGTGGGGAATCTCTTGCGGTGTAGCATATAGTTGAACAATGTCTACATTATCAGGAATATAATCTTCAAGATTTCGTAACGGCTTCTTTATTGCCATAACATTTATCGAAGGTAGATGCGTGCCGGCCAGGCTGAGTAGATACACCTTATGTCCCATCTCCGCCTGTTCTTTCATTAAATTGACAGCTATCCTCTGCGTTCCTCCATACTTTTTCACAGGCAAGACCTTTGGATAGTAGTGAAAGATGTTCATCCGGCTTTTCCTATGGTTATTACGGGCATAAAGTCCTGGGCGACCATAAAGGTCGCCCCTACGCAACCAAAACCTTTACGGGGATAAGCCCCTACGCGACTAGACGGTCGTAAATCCTTCTTGTCTCTTCAATCATTCTCTCTATTCTGAACTTCTCTTTTACCAGTCGAAAACCTTCTTCTGCTATTTGACGTGCAAGGTCTCTATTTTTCAGAAGGGAAATAATGGCTCGAGCTAAAGCGCCTGGGTTCCCGGGAGGGACTAGAATTCCATTTACTCCATCTTTGACAATCTCCGGGATTCCTCCCACATTAGTCGCCACTACAGGAACTTTAGAAGCGAAAGCATCCAGGAGAGAAGTGCCTAATCCTTCCCAGCTGGAAGAAAGCACAAACAGATCGAGAATGGAAAGAATTTCTGGAATATCTTGACGAAATCCGAGTAATTTCACCTCTTCTTCTAAACTAAATTTTTTAATTAGGATCTCTATCTCTTTACGGAGAGGACCTTCTCCCACTATTAAAAAGATTACCCCGGGAAATTTATCTACGACGATTCTTGCCGCCTCGACAAGGGTCTTTTGGTCTTTATGCCAGGCGAGAGCGGCAATATTCCCTATGCGAAATTTATTTCTATTGGGCCCTAATTCAGCAATAAGATGGTCTCCTTTTACGTTCTGAAATCTGTCCACATCTACCCCACTATAAACAACATCAATTTTCTCCTCGGGTAAACCATCAGCCACTAAAACTTTTTTAACTCTCTCAGAAATTGCTATTATCCTATCAACTTTCGAATACTTCATTCGACTCAACATATTCTTCCTGATGGGAAAGTCGACTCTCCGGGAAAGAACGACCTTACAGTTCCCAGTACTTCTTGCTGCCAAAAGACCCAATGCGTGTGCGTGGGGAGAATGGAGGTGAACTATTTTAATGGAGTTATCTCTTACTATCTTTTTCAGTCTACATACTGCCAGTAGATCCCACTCCCCATGCATCTCGACTGGCAAAACTTTTAACCCTATAGTTTTTGCTCTTTCTGCCAGAGGGCATCGGGGAGGACAGGCAATTATGCTATCGTAATCTGTTAGCCTTTCCGCAAGATATAGAACTTGCTGCTGACCCCCTCTCCATGTTTTTGCTGAATCGATATGTAATACAGTATCCAATTTTCTACACTGAAATCCTATTTAAAATTTCTTTTACTTGCCTGCCAATGACTTCTGAGATAAACTTTTCTTGAATTAACCTATATCCATTTTCAGCAATTTTTTTTCGCAGTTCTTCATTATCCTTCAATAGCATTATCGCTCTAGCCAAAGAGTCAGCATTTGCTGGTTCGCAGAGGAAAATGTTCTCCCTGTCAACAAAATATTCGAGAATAGCTGCAGTCCTTCCAGTAATTACAGGTTTCTTCAAAGATAGGTATTGAAAGACTTTATTAGGAACTACCCTTAATGCTTTCTCCGTATTTCCGAATATTCCCAAGCAGATATCTGCACCAGAAACCACCTCCGGTAGCTCATTAAAAGGAACCCAGTTTCGTAAAATCGTATTTTTTAATCTCAGTTCTTCGACTAACTCTTTAATCATGGGAAAAGTCTGTCCCGAACCAATCAATTCGAAACGAATGGTCTTATCGTAGCCTTCTACTATCCTGGCCGCTTGTACAATATACTCTATTCCTTGCAAAGGCAGGAATGAACCATAGAATTGAACCAGAAAATTGCCTCCTTCTCTACACTTTTCTTCGCCCCGTGTTCTAAATAGAGAAAATGGCTCGTCGGGCACTCCAACTGGGATTCGGCTAAATTTGACTCTGTCTATCCCAAATTCCCTCGCATAATAATCTGCATGAGTAAAGGTATCTACCAGGACTATATCTGCAAGTCTAAAGGACAATTTGTCTATCCTAAAATTGTGTCTTGCCTGCATGGAATACGGTGCCACCTTCTTCTGGTCGACAACTTTAGTTTCATACCTGGAAACAAACGGGTCAAAAACTACAGGCTTATTGACCAACAATCCAATTAGCTTGGCTAGGGGAACGTCCTTGTGCCTAAAAGCGGGAACAAAAATGAAGTCATATTTTATAGAAAAAAACTTAAGATGTTTAAAGAATAGTATCGGATATCTAAGCCAGAATTTGAATTTTGGCTTCGCATGGCATTCCACTACCTCCACGCCATTTTTTATCAGTCCTTCTTTGATGATTACATTACGTATATATTTGGGATTATAACCGCCAAAAAAACAGACTCTCATGATCCCTTCCCAAAAATAGGGACAGTGGACTTTTTTCAGCCCACACCGTGGCCGGAATGGCGCCGCCCAAAAAAGTACCTGTCACCTTTTATTTAGGAGGCATATGAATTGTTTCTCTAACCTCTGGACAAGATTTGACCACGTATATTCTTGAATCTTCCTGTAGCCTCTCTCTGCTATCTCTTCCCTTAAATCTCTATCTTCAATTAGTCTTCTAATCTTCTTTGCAATTAGGAAAGGGTATCTAAAAGGAAAAACGAGGGCAGTATCGCCGTCTCTGGCAAAATCCTTAGTCCCCGAAGGGGAACAGGCTACCGGAACCTTGCAGGCCATGGCTTCAGCACAAGGGTTGCTCCATCCTGCTCTCTTCTCAGCGCTAACAAAAATATCTGCTTGAGAGTATAGCTCTGCCATTCTTTCCTGAGGCAAAGCAAAGTAGAATGTAACTGGAACTTCAGTGCGGAGTAACTTACGTGCATCGATCCGGGGATTGCCAGAAGGGGTATCGAACAAAAGAAGCCTTAAGGAAGGATATCTCTTATACAACAACTCAACTGCCTTGATGATTTTCTGTATCCTCTTCCTCTTCTTGTAAATTCTCCCGTAACAGAGAATTTTTATCTGGTGGTTATCCCTCTTTGTTTCCACAGGACGAAATAATTCTGGATTTATGCCACCAATTCCCTCAATACATTCTCTTCTATACCTTCGCTTTACCATCTCACATATTCCGGTAGAGTTTCCCATAATGAGGAATCTCCTGTTAGCACAGGCCTTTTTATTATTTTTGTGCTCAATAAAGCAATAAAAAATTTTCTTACGAGCATTGGCTTTTTCTAAATAATGAAGGACTGCATAATCGCTGGCTATTGCAATGTCGTTCTCTTCTAAAGTTACCTGTTCCACGGGTCTTGTCTCACCGAAGAACTCCAGCCAGGCGGGGCGACTTCCATCTGAGTGGTAAATTCTGAAGGAGTGGCCTCTTTTTATAAAATTGTTTCCAATTTCAATATACCTTCTAACCCCTCCAGCAACTTCCAGAGCAGACGGAAGTATTCCGGCTATTCTCATTGTTTCCTCGCCTTTAAGAGTTCCCATAGTTTTAAATATTTCGTAAACACATAGAAGCTACCCATGACTGAAACTATGAGCCCATAAATCCCATCCAGATAGCCTTTCTTTAATAGGTACATCTTGATGAATTTAACGAGTGGTCGAAACAGTAGATCGAAAACTCTCGCTCTCTTACCACTTGTAAACATCTCTTCAGCAGCCAGTGATGTGAACTTATCAATTTTAGTTAAATGGCCGGATAAATCTTTATATGAATAGTGATTTAAACAAGATTTAAGGTGTCCTTTTCTGCCTTCTACTACTACAGACTCATGTACGATCCGCTCGTTAAATCTTCCCTTTCCTCTTCGAAAGAGCCGTAAATGGTAGTCCGGATGCCACCCACAGTGTCTGATCCATCTCCCTAGATAGTGATTTCTTAGAGGTATATAGTAACCATCGAAGGATTGGAACTCGGAATTGATAATTGTGAGGATTTCTTTCTTCAATTCTGGTGTAACCCTTTCATCAGCGTCTATATTTAATACCCACTCACTGCTTGCTTTTCCTAAGGCTAAATTCTTTTGCTGAGAAAAATTGCTCCATTTGTTTTGAAATACTTTGGTGGTGTATTCTCTGGCAATGTCTACAGTCTTATCGCTACTGAAAGAGTCCACAACAACAATTTCATCTGACCACTTGACGCTTTCCAAACATCGTTTGATGTTTTCTTCTTCATTGTAGGTAATGATGACTACAGAAAGCTTACCCATCTATTCTTCCCGCCTTGTCTTTGGTATTA
>Ga0315308_1001655_pt1 | contig 12724 bp, 10 predicted proteins | sample TDP3_MG_FD_203078 | JGI IMG/M metagenome (GOLD analysis project Ga0315308, IMG submission 203078) | Freshwater sediment microbial communities from Lake Towuti, South Sulawesi, Indonesia - TDP3 | ecosystem: Environmental > Aquatic > Freshwater > Lake > Sediment | place: Indonesia: South Sulawesi... | reverse complement strand
GGTCGGGGGTGCGGGTGTCGGGGTGACCTTCGATAGGTGCCGGGCGCCGACGATGCAGCGGTGAGCATGCGCGTCTGGACTCGCCTCGATGCTGAAAGGTTCCAGGTGTCCGGACCGTGTCGGAATTCGCTTCTGGGCACCACAGCAAGGGGGCGAGCATCGGTCATGGTTCACAACCTATGTCCCCTGCTTCGGAGGGGAAGGCTCGTTTGTGGGCAACGCTGGGGTAGTGGTCCAGCTTTCGAGGGCGCTGGGACCAGAATCGAGACTACTTGTTTTGCCCAAGTGTCGCACTTGCACACTGCGGCTCAAGATTGGTCACTTGCTGAATCCGAGCAGTTCACAGACAGTCCAAGACAGGCAGCAGGGATCTTCTGGCTGCCATGACGGCTTGCACCGATGTTCAGCTGGGCTTTGAGGTCGGTCCACGCAGGAAGGTGAGCCAGTACACAACCCCAGACCCGATGCACCCGCCTAGGATGGCGAGCACGTTCTTCAGCAGGCGAGCGAGATCGGCCGCGCTCTCCCTGTCCTGCGCAGCCCTCCTCAGCGAACCGACCTGGTCCGCGCTCTGCTGGTAGAATCGCTCAGCCTTCTCCAGGCCTTTCTGGAACTTCTGCTCGTTCGTCCAGACCCAGTAGAGTGAGTTGGCGAAAAGGGTCTTGAACGCCGGTTCATCGACGAAGAGGCCGAAGTATCCTGGGCTTCTCTCAATGTCGTCCGCGCCAAAGGTCGCCAAGGTAACCGAAACCCCCTCGTCCCGGTACTTTATGACAAGCGGCGCCCCGGTGCTCTGTTCGGCAAACAGCACCTTGTACTCGCCGGACTCGGGCCGTCTCTCCTCGAAGCTGTCTGTCAGACTGTTCCAATGGAGGATGAACCTGTGGTGTGGTATGCTGAAGTTCGACATGCCCTGGGAGATCTCATCTTCCTCACCTTTGACAAACCTCACGAAGGACCTTCTCATATTGGGATCGTACTCCCCCGCCCTGTACGAGTTCCCGAAGACCGGGAGGACGTCCTGGGAGGCGCTGAGGCTGGCGGACCACATGCTGGCGAAGCCCATGCCCACAAGGCCGCCCCCGTTGTTGAAGAACCACTCCAGGGTTGAGTTGAGCTCCTGCCCAACGTCCCTTGTCAGGCTGAGCACGATGGCCTTCACGTCCGGGAAGAACGCCGTGGCCCTGAGTTCATCCAGCTTCTCGCACACGAGGACCCTGGCCTCGCTGAACCTTCCGTCCTCCTCGATGATCGTCCGAAGCGCCTGCCCATATCTGGGCGCGGCAGGGCAGTATACGAGTATCACCGGCACGGTCGGGTCACCACCCTGTACGAAGACGGGCAAGGGGAGTGCCAGGAACAACAGGAAGGAAACGACCCTCCGCATGGCGGGCGTCACTGATGGCCGGGCCCTGATAAGTCTTTCAAATGCCCTCCGCCAATCGGTAGGAACGGGGCCAGTTCGCATATGCTGCCCTCCGTTCTGAGGGAAGGGGCGCAACCGTGGAGCGCCGAACGCGCCTTGCCTTGCAGAAGTACTTATAAAAGCGGTAGCGGGGTGTCAGGAGGGTTAGGCCTTGGTGGATAGGAGACTTGTGGGCGTCCTGGCCATCGCTGCCATCATCTCAACCACCCTGTCCGTTTTGCTCTTCACCGGGATGGATCAGGAAAGGATCCAGGTGCTGAAGAACCACTGGGAGACCTCTAGCATCGGTGGGTGGTGGCGCCTCCCACTGGCCGAGGGAGCGATCCCGTATACCCTTGGGGTTGTTGCGAGGAAGCCGTTGGGGCAGGTGTCCATAAGGTTCGGCGTCCTGAGGAATCAATCCTTCACCCTCAACTACGCCGGCCTCGACAACCTCTCCCGGAGGGAGATGGCGGCGAGGGTGCAGGAGGTGTCATTTCTGGACTCACGGGCCCGCGATCTGGCGGAGTCCATGAACGTGAAGCCCATGGAGCATGAGGTCGACGCCACGTTTGGGGACAGACAACGGCGGGTCTTGGTGATCGACTACTATCCCTGCATGGAGGCTCTGGCGGATTCCAGCTGGCCGATGGAGGCCCCGTATCTCCTCGCCTTCGTCTTCGACGACTCGGGGAACCTATCCCAGTTCTACTGCGGCTACTGGGACTTCTTCCAGGGGCGCGGGGGGAGCGTGCAGGACATCACGATCCAGCTCAACGAGAACGTCACAAGGTACGCGAACCAGCAGAACATGGCAGAGGGGTGTCTGCCCCTGAGCAGGACCGAGGAGATGATGGGAAGGGTCACGTTCGAGGACGTCAGAAGGGACGACCGCATCTTCGTGAGCTTCAGGGTAAACGGTGCCGCCGTGCCCGGTGAGGAGGCCTTCATGCAGATCGTATGCCTCCAGGTCGATGGGGAGTATTTGGAACCCCTGATCAACGTCCTCAGGAGATGAGGGGCCCGCCGCCTCACGGCTGTCCGGTTCCTGTGGATAGGGCAAATGCCCCTTCGTCGGACTAATCCGTGCGGGGCTCGTGCCGAGGGGTCATGGCCGCGGCCCGAAGCAGCTCACAACTTCGCAGCCGTTGAGCATGATGCCCAGAAGGAATCCATTCCGCAGAAGCAAACGGTGGGCCGTTCCTTTCAACCCATCCCACGCCGCCACGACGCCCCCTGCTCCCGCCCATGGTGCCGACTACCTCTGGGAGAGTCGCGTGACCGTGACCTCCCTGTACAGCCTCCTCCTGATCATCACAGTCCAGAGGATGGCTCCGCAGACCATGCCTGTTGCGGTGACGGACAGCCACTCAATGACGAAGATCCAGAGCAGTGCCTTGTTCTTCGCCCTCATCATGTCGTTGCTCAACTGGCGCATATCCTCGTTGGCCCCGCCCAGTATCTCGGTTGCCTTCACCATGTCGCCCTCGACGTAGGCCTCCTCGGCGAGCAGCCGCCTGTCCCTCATCTCCGCAAGCTTGACTTCAAAGGGCCGTAGGCTGGCGCCGAAGCTGTCTATGAACTCGATGACCGAGATCGCCACCCTGGCCTGTTCGTCCAGCGCAGCGAAGAGGGCGCGGGCCTCGTGGACCAGCTCCAGGTCATCGGGGAAGGGGAGGCCCGTGGCAAAGCAGAGGTGGTTGAAGACGTAGTCGGGCAGGTATCTCCAGCCCCTCTTCACCTCGTCGGGAATGGTGTCCCACCCATGGTCGTAGTGGAGCACGGTCCCGTTGCCGTAGGAACGCGAGACGAAGGCGGGGGTCCTCCTTCCACTCCAGATCGCCCATATGGTCGTGCCCTCCTTCGGGATCAGGTCGCCGTGATGGCCCCAGTTAATGATGATCTTCTCCATGTCGGGGAAATCCACCAGAGGTCCGTGGTTCACGATCTCGTAGAACTGCCTTCCCTGAAATGCCTCGATGCAGTTGGGGTAGAGCTCCGCCGGGAATGCGTCGTAGAGGCTCGTGTATTGCCAGTAGTCCATATCACTTATGGCGATGCGCTGCGCAAACTCGACGAGGAGGAGGCCGGTGCCATCGTACACGCTCTGTCTGAACCACTCCAGATACGTCTGCGTGAGCACCCTGGGCGAGAAGTCATGGAAGATCATGGCGTCGGTGCCCGAGACAAGGTCGCTGTACCTCCTCGGGAGGTAGATCCTGGCGAACCTCACCGCCTCGTCGTATCCCAGCACCAGAATGGTGCAGGGAACGGTGCCGACGAGCTGGAACCTCGGGTCCGTTCCCAGCATGTCGATGAACATGTGGTTGTTGGCGACGACCTCCCCGACCCAGATCACCCTCTTCCTTCCAACGTCGGGCTCTGCTTGAGCATGGGTGCACTGGCTGAAGAGCAGCACCAGGAGGACAAGCAGGTACGGTCTCGACACGAGCCGGGCGAGAGTGGCCGGACAGATAAATTGTAGGGGCATGGCGAGAAGCCACCCCGGGGCATCGCCCGGGGAATTGTGGCCTTCCTGGACATGTCGTGTGGCCCGTGTTCTCGCGCGTCATCCCCTGTGCAGGACACCCACCCGCAAGAGCAACCACAGTTGCGCGAATTGGCTTTTGGTGGGCCTTTGCTCGGCAGAGCGCTGGGGGGCACGCTGGTTGCGGAGGAGCCGGCTCAAAAAGGGGCTTATGCCCTTGCATGCGAAGGCGAAGGTGCAATCTTTATTAAAGGGGCAACCGCCGATTGGCGGCCGCAGCAGAGCCCTGCGGAGGGAATGTGAAGTCATGAGTGAACCAAGGGAGATGGACACGGACACGGCGCCACGCCCCAGAAGCAGAACGGGCATGTTCGGCATAGCCGTAGGGATTGTTGTCATAGGGACGTTGGTCGGACTATTCACCTGCATGCGACCGTCGGGAGGGATGGACGTGCGGATAGAGAACGAGACGGCTGACATGGCCAGCCTCGCCATGGTCAGAACGACCTGTGATGTCATCAACTACGGCGACCCCGGAAACGTCACCATCGTTTGTGCTGTGCAGCAAGGCGGCAAGGAGAAGGACAAATGCGAACAGGAGATCCACCTGAACAAAGGGCAGGTAATGGAGATCTTCTTCTACTTGGACATAGACCCAGAGGCGGGGGAATACACGTACGATTTTGAGGCTAGGAACCTGAAACCTGACTGAACAGTATGGTGGCGTCGTCAATTGCGGGACCGGCTGGGAAGCCGTGAGGGCCTTCTTGGTACTTAAGCCTGGATGGGCAATCAGCAAGGACCGGCCAGTCCTCTGGGGCCATTCGATGCCGTCTCAATCACGGGCGGTCTGGCCTCGGCATTGTCGCAGGTTCTGCCTGGGGAAGGCTACGATCCCGAGCTTCCCCGTGATTGCCGACCACTTCACCGCGTAGACCCAGAACAGGGCTCGTTCCTCGAGGACGACGGTCTCTCTCAGAGCCCATCTCGAACGACGGTGAGAACGGCAGCCAAAATCGCCTGGGTGGCCATTGTGACGTTCAGGATGTCCACAAGTTCCGGCACATCGGTCTCAAGGTGGTAGTCTGGGTTGGCGTAGGGGTGGGACCCGACATTGACTATGGCAGCCGGGAAGCCGGCATTCACGAAGGAGCCGTCGTCGTCCCCAGGCTGCTGTCGCTTGTAGACTGACTGTTCCAGTCCGATGGCGTACTCCTCGTTCACCTCGCCCATGAGCTCCGCCAGTCGCCGGCCCTCGGGCGTCGTATAGAGCGTGGCATTCGTCTTCCGGCCAGCATCCAGGTCGGCCCGCGACTTCCCACCCAGGGAGTCCGTGTTGAAGACCGCGATGATGTTGTCCCCTCGGGTCTTTGCAGCCTGTGCGGCCGTCACACTGGTCCACGGCGTGTGCTCCTCGTTGCAGAAGAGGAAAAAAATGGAACAAAGCGGCGGCCTATGGGATAGGACACGAGCCATCTCCAACAGCGCAACCGTGCCCACGGCATTGTCGTATCCGCCGGGTGAGTCCACCCAGCTCTGCGAGTCCTTGTGGGCGCAGATCAGGATGATTTCCTCGGGCCGCTCCGTGCCGGTCCTCTTCGCGTACAGGTTGTGGGCAGTGTACCAGGGGTCTCCCGGATCGGGCTTGCTGTACTGGTGTGCCTTGGGTTTGGACTCGTCACGCCGAAACGCCTGGACCCGAACGCCCTCCCTACGTACCGCATAGCCCCATTCCCCCAACTGCGTTTGGATGAACTCGTCCGCCTCGTCGAGCGTGCTGTTCTTGTGTCCGGGAAGGGTGTAGTTCAGCTTGCGAAAGGGCAAGGGGCTCTTGCAGAGGTGGAAGAGGTTGGCGGAGAGGCGGGAGGCATCAATAGCAGCAAGGAGTCGATGAATTCTGTTGTCAGCCATGCTTTGGATCACCTCAACCTTGATGCCGAAACCTGTGTACCGGACTCCCCTCATAACGGTTTATGATATGTGCCAAGGGTTGGGCGGATCAGTGTCGACGGGCCGCGATGCGGAGCTGGTTGACTGTCTTCGACAGTCTCAAACCTGCCTTGTCACCCCCGCCTCCCTGTACAACCGCCTCTTAACCATCAACGTCCAAGTGAGGAAGGCCACGATCGAGAGGGTCCCCGTGATTGCCGACCACTCCACTGCGTAGACCCAGAACAGGGCCCGTGCCTTGAGGATGAGGGCCCTCTGCTCGATCCTGTAGGTGAGGTCGAAGGCCTCCTGCAGAAGGGCCTGGGACGACTCGAAGTCCTGCGAGAGGTAGTCCTTCCCCGCCCGATCAACAAGCAGGTCGGCCTCCGTAACCTGCTGCTGCAGGCTCTGGCTGCTGGCGCCGAATTTTTCGACGAAGTCCAGCAGGGAGTACAGAACCCCGGTTCTCAGAACATAGTCCTTGAACCTACCCCTGAGCATGTGGACCAGCATGGGGTCGGATGGCAGCTCCCTGCGCAGGGAGTACCAGATGATGTTGGTGAAGATGTCCAAAGCATACCTCTCCTTTCCGTCCCCTCCCCACCAGTACCCCCACATGGGGCTGACGAACTGGTCTCCCGTGGCCCAGATCCTGGAATTCCTGTCGCCGAACTCCCATGACAGAAGGAGCGGACAGCTGGCCTTGCCCAGCTTGAAGGGTATGTCCTTTGCTCTGGCCCATTCAGTGGTGCCTTCCTTGGCGAATAGAAGGCGGGTGTAACCGAAGGGCTTGACGCTCTCGATTCCGAGCGCCTTGTAGGGCCTGATGACCGGGGGAAGGGACGGGTCGTCCACGATCTCCAGGTTGTAGGCTCCTATGTCGTCGAATGCTAGGGTGATGAACTTCTCCTGGTCGTGGGGAAAGGCCTTCGGCAGATTCGAGTTCATCCAGGGCGCGTACATCTCGGGGTAGGCGCTCTGGGTGAAGCCGAGGGCCCCGACCCCTTCCTTCTCCAACGCCGCGTACATCCACTCGATCTGTACAGGGTCGTGGTGGTCCAGATACGGCTGATCGTAGACGAAGAAGTCGTAGCCAAGCAGGGCCTCGTACGAGCGGGGCATGTATATCCGGATGAACCTGCGAAGCTCTTCGGTGGTATAGATCCCGGCGTGGATGGACCTGGAGACCACAAGCGTTCCCTCCAGTGAGGGCTCGGCCCTGAGGAAGTCGGATATCGGGCTGTAGCTGGGGTCCACCTGCCCCATGGCAAGTATGTTGATGACGTCTTGGCCACACGCCGCACAGGGTCCGGTTATTAGTGCGAGGAGAACTGTGACGACTCTTGAGCAGGGAACCACGTCGGTCTCTCCCAAGGACTTCCCTTATGTCTTTTGGGCGACGCGATTCGCCTCCTCGGCGTCGTTGGTTGTACTAAGGGCAGCGAGACAGCGAGGGGTCTTCCTGATGGCGCAGTCTATGTAGAGGCACCGGCCATCAATCCGACTTGCTGCAGCAGCGTGGCCATGTTCCAGTAATCGGAGTTGCGGCTGATCTTGCCATTGCGTAGTTGGATAACCGAAACGCCCCTTACTGAGAACCTCTTGCCTCCGGTGGCCGGCACTCCCGGGAATTCCCCTGCCTGGGCACCGGTCATGACCCATTCACAAACTGCCCAGTCGTTGGCAGCGAAGACGGACTGAACCTCGAACCTCAGGTCGGGGAAGGCGGCGAACATGGACTTGAAGTAGGCCTTCACCTGCTTCTTGCCTCGGTTCACCAGTCCGAGGGACACATCCTCCCACACGCAGTCATGCGTGTGGAACGAGGCAAACTTTTCCGCGTCCTGCGAATTCTCAGCTTCCACCCAATCCCTTATCATCACCTCCATATCGCGTGCCATTGTGATGCCTCGCACATCGATGCTGGGACGATGATGGACATGGGGTATCACGTTCTTAACGTTTCCGACCGATCAGCTGGAAGCTTTCGCAGTCGGTCAAAACGCTAGGCTGATGCCGTTGCGGCTTGAGGACTAGATGCGACTACCGTGCAGTCGGGCCGCAAGCCCATCTCACGGAGGTTTCCTGGCCCTCCTTCGAGCCATTCAGTCAGCGAACCGGTCCCGTACGTATCCTCCATGTGCCTAGTGGTTGGGCTCTTCCCAGAGGCCAAGGACGTTCCCGCTGGGATCGCTGAAGCAAGCCCTGAAGCCGGGACCTTGAGGCGTCTTTGGCGTCACCACTTTCCCTCCTAACTCTATGGCTTTCCTGAGAGTGCCATCTATGTCATCGACCAGAACGTACACGACCACGCCCAGGGGCTTGCCCATTGGCCTTGACCACAGCCCCCCTCTCCGAAGATTGCGCAGACGCGGCTTCCCGCCGGTGTCGAAGATCCAGACTTCGGAGCCGTCGGCCGCATCCTTCTTGGTGACCCTCCATCCGAATAGGCCCTCGTAGAAGCGGGCAGCTCGCTCGATCTCCTGGGTCTGTATCTCAATCCAGTCGAAGGTGTTGGGCATGTCAGGTGCCAGCAGTTCCGCTTCAGTGCAACAGGACTGATAAGTCGCTTCCCGCCCGTACGACACAAAGGCCTGGGCGATCCGGCAGCAGCGAGGGCCACACTTGGCACCGCTTGCCCCGATTCGCACGGTCCGGTAGTGCTAGGGAAGAAGAGCTTTATCCGGGACCAGCGATACCTTGTACGGAACCGGAAGATGATGGCTCTTCATCTCCCCGACTGTTGGAGTGTGAACTCCAGAACGGCGAAAGCTTTGGCCGCGTTGGCACTGGTCCTTGGCTGCGCTGATACAGCGCGAGCTTCGGACAGCGTGGCCCCCAGTATCCAATTCCTTTGGGAAACTGACATGCAAAGTTCAGACGACTGGGCGAGCTATCTCACCTTCAGGGGGTTCTACGTCCAAAGATATCAGGCCCATGATGCAGACCTCATAGTGAAGTACAACCCAGACCTCATAATCATAGCCAACGATACGTCCCCTGCGTGGGCCGACATTGCCGATGTCAAGGCGATAGGCGATTCCGGAATACCCGTGCTTGCCATAGGAAAGGGGGGCAGCCGCTACTACGACGCGGCCAACCTCTCGATCGGCTGGCTCGACTCAGGCGTCGACTTCGGCCAGAGCCGGCTCCACGTGTCAGATCCTAGCAACCCGCTGTGGATCTCACCCAATACGATTGGAGTCCCGCCCGACAGCATCATCACGGTCCATCTGTCAGATGTCTGCGCCGTGACACCGTGGATTCCCCGCCTTCCCGGAAACGTCAGCGTACTCGCCAAGGACCCCGCTGCCATGGAGTATGCCACGATCTGCACCGAGACTTCCAGATACACAATGTGGAGCTTCTACACGAGATCGCCCGCAATGCTCACGGAGGATGGCAGGAGGCTGTTCGAGAACGTGATCTGGCACTGCCTGAGGGGATCGGTTCCGGAGTTCAACTCGATTCTGCTGGTTCACATCGGTGCTGTGGGCATGGCTGCGATTGTAGGCAGATGGGTGCGCCTCGGGAGGACAACGCGGAAACGTATTGTCGGGTAGGCTGGATACACGCTGGAAGAAGAGACAGGCATCCTTGCCAGTCAGGCTTTCCAACGTTCTGGGATCATATGCTCGGCCTTGTCGGTGCCACTCGCGTTGCCGGCTTCGCTATGGCTGCGGGCAAGCAGCGGCGGTCCCCGCTTGCCTTTGGCCAAGGGGTTGGATGACGCATGCAAAGGGAAACGCTGTCCGACGGCTTCCTACAGGTGGTGATCCAGAGGAATCCCCGCCGAGGGCGAGAAGAGTTCCACCTCGCTGACGTCAGGCTGAGGACAGCATCGGGCTGGCGGACCATTCTCCGCGGGGTTGATGGAGCGGAGTTTTCGACCTCACTGGGAGATGCCAATGCCACCCGGTGCGAGAGGATCAAGAACGAGTTGTCGAAAGGCGGGTGGCGTCTGCGCTGCCGACAACGGGCCTGGGAGGCGGAGGAGACCGTCCAACTTGCGTCTGACCCAGCTCTCGTACTCCGGAGACAGACTTATCATGTGCTCGAACCCCGCCGAATGGCACTGCACCCGGGCTTCCGTTTGATAGCCGATCCCGAGACCCGGTACACCTTCCCACTGCGCGCACATGAACAACCGTTGGAGGGTCTTGGTCCTCTTCGTTCAGCGGTGGACTGGGCGCTTCCTTTCCCGTTCCATGTGTGGCACACACGGGAATGGGTGGCCATCTACGGCCTGAACAAGGCCGCATCCCCGGGAACCCTTGATTTCCTGCCGGTCGGGTCTGACGGATGTGCCGGGCTACGCGTCTACTATCCTGAAACCGGCGAGCCGCAGCCAACATCTCTCGGGGCTCCCGGGGTGCCCGGTTTGCTGACGTTTGAGGCCGATGACAGCGTGACGTTGGCCGAGATTGTGGCCGCGAAGACGCTCAAGAAGGATGACGAGCCCTTGCTCGAAGCCGAACGGCTCGCTGCGGACATCCTTCTTGGGCAGCCGCCCGCGTTCGGTGCCGCGGACAAGATGGCCGACGGCATCGCCGATTTCTACCGCCGCTGTGGACTTTGGGAACCCAATGCTCTGGGCCAGGGGAGAGGCTGGTTTGGCAACATGTGGGTTCGGACGCAAAGCGGCCCCGCCAGGAAACGCGGCGAGATGAGCGGCTACTATGACCTAGGCTGGGGCGAGGGAATCGCCGTTGAGATGATGACCGGGATGCTCAGGTACTGGCACCGGACGGGCCGGGATGATCTGCTTTCCTATGTGGATGAGATGAGCCGCCACATGGAGCTGTTCAAACGCAGCCCCGGCGCAGAGCAGCCCTACTACGACCGCTCCGACGGTAAGAGGTTCGGTGATTTCCTCCTGGACAACCTTCCGGGAGGGCGAATCTGGAGCCATTCGCTTGGGCACATCGGGACCCAACTCATCCAGCTTTGCGAGGAAGCCCCTGACTACCCCAGGAAGGAGACCCGCGATGCATGGTTTGCCGTTGCCGCCTCATGTGCCCGCTTCTTCGCGAGGCAGCAGGGCGCCGAGGGCGACATCCAGGATATCTTCGATGACCGGGATTGCGAGCCCAATGTGAAGCCGCACCGGATCACTGCCAGGGCCGTAGTCTGTGGATTGTGGACTCGCTTCGGTCTGATGACAGGGGAGACCAGCTATGTGCGACGGGCTTTGCGCCTTGCCCGCGCCGTGGCACCCGAGATTCTCCGCTATGAGTACTTCAACCAGATGATCGATGGCTTCGCTGCGCCCGAACGGGAGTTCACAGACGGAGAGGCTGCCTACTATGTCCTAGAGGGTCTGGTCCCCTTGTATGCCGCTACCCGTGATTCGGAAGTCCTGGCGTGTTGCCGCAAGGCCGCTGCCTTTGGAATCTGCTGGACCTATTTCTACAACCTGCCGAAGGCGCACGAAGGCATTGCGCGCGGTGGCCAGTGCTGCCGCATGGACGACTTCCCGTTACTCTATCCTATCGGGCCGGCCAAATCCGTGAAACCGCTTCTGGAGCTCTATGAGGCGACGGGTGATCGTCTTTTCGAGAAGATGGCGGAGGAAGCTGCTGCCTTCCTGTCCCGCTGGCAGATGGACGCACCGGGACAGCCCTGGCACGGCGGCATGGTCCATGCCGTGGCGCAGTACTGCGGCAAACACTGGGGGCCCGACCTCGCGGGGCAGGTGGATACCGGAATGGCGACTGGCAACAGCCTTGCGGCGATCGAGGCTTGGCTGGCGCATCTTTCCCGTGGCGGGTCTGCCGACAAGGTCCGCGTGGCAGGGTAAGATGGTTCAGTCGCCATAGTCGTTCAGCGTGATGAAAGAGTGGGTGTGATTCTGAGGAGCGAAGCGACTAAGGATGTCGGGGGTTTCTCCCGGAATGAGATGCTTCACGTCCGCGGCGCGCGGGGTCAGAAGGATCAATTATTCACGTCGGGATCTACCGCAAGGAAAGGATGGATCGTTTCCATGGACAGCGGAACCCATGCACAAGACGCGTTTTTCCTCATCCCCCATACCCATTGGGAGGGGGCGGTGTTCAAGACCCGCGAGCAGTATCTTGAGATGGGCCTGCCCAACATCCTGCTCGCCCTTCGGTTGCTGAAGAGGTACCCGAGCTACCGTTTCACTTTGGACCAGGCCTGTTACGTGAGACCCTTCCTTCAGCGCTATCCGGAGGAGGAAGGGGCATTCCGCAAGCTCGTCGAGGAAGGGCGGCTGGCGATCGTGGGGGGCACGAACGTGATGCCCGATATCAACATGCCGGGGGGCGAATCGTTTGTGCGTCAGGTGCTCTACGGGAAAGGGTACGTCCGCAGGAAGATGGGAGTCGAAGTGACCACCGCCTGGTTGCTGGACTCCTTCGGCCATCACGCTCAGATGCCGCAGTTGCTCAGACTGGCTGGGTACGAGTCGTTCTGGTTCTTCCGCGGCGTGCCCGACTGGACCGTGCCATCGGAGTTCCTTTGGGAGGGCATTGACGGCTCCCGCATTCCCGCCTTCTGGTTACCCAATGGTTATTCCCTTGGCTATGGGTCGCCGAAATCATTTGCCGAGTTCGTGCGGTTCTTCAGGGAGCGTTTCGATGGTCTGGCCCCCTTCGCACATGGGCTGGGGCGGGCGGGGCTGGCAGGAGCGGATGTGTGCAGGCCGGAGCGACACGTTCCCCCTCTGGTCGACGCTTTCAACCGCCAACCCGACAAGCCCTTTCATCTCCAGATCGCAGCGCCCGCGGACTTCGAGGCCGTCGTGAAGAGACGGCTGGGGGACCGCCCGGTGGTGAAGGGTGAATTGAACCCGATCTTCCAGGGCACCTACAGTAGCCGGATCGAGCTGAAGCAACGGACGCGGGAACTGGAGCGTCTCCTGACGACCGCCGAGAAGTTGG
>Ga0315308_1001651_pt1 | contig 12738 bp, 10 predicted proteins | sample TDP3_MG_FD_203078 | JGI IMG/M metagenome (GOLD analysis project Ga0315308, IMG submission 203078) | Freshwater sediment microbial communities from Lake Towuti, South Sulawesi, Indonesia - TDP3 | ecosystem: Environmental > Aquatic > Freshwater > Lake > Sediment | place: Indonesia: South Sulawesi... | reverse complement strand
TTAAGTGCCCGCTTCGTTGCCTCGTTAAGTATCCCGAAGCTCGGGAAGTCACAACACCATCCTAAGTCGTGATTCGGATCAAGGATGTCCCAGATTGCTCTCCCCAACGATATTGTGTAAGGTAATACCACTTTGGCAAGTCTCTCGTAGAGGTCTGGATTTGTCTTGTTTAGCTTAATGCCTTCTTTCATTCCGGCTAGTATTCCTCCTGCTTCCGGCATAGCACAGAAGCTTGCATGTATTGGCATAACATCGTAGGCACCATATTTCGTCATAAACTCCTTCATCTTCCTGACCAACCAAAGGTGCGGTGGGAAGAAGCCATCACGATAAACATCAGGGGTATGGATTCTTGCAAGATCTTCCTCTAAGTGTGCCACATCAATTGGAGGTGTTACCCACGCTGGAGCTGCGTAGGGTACTAACTTGGATTTGCTTCTGCCACCGAATTCCGCATCTAAACCGTAGCTGAAATTGTAGGGTGCTACGTCGTCGGGGGCGAATGCCGCGGCCCATGCGAGATGACCCTTCAAGCATAGTTTTGGGTACCAATACAAATCAATGCCAGGTTTCAAAGAACCAGAAAAGCAGTCAAGTGCTTTAGCAGTTATGTTATTGAAAGTCGCGGACGCCAAGAAGGGTCTATCCAACTCCTCAAAATTACGTGTTGCCCTCCATCGCTCCAAAGGCGTCAGTCGCTCACCAGATTTTGCAATGTTGTCAACAATTTTCTGGCAAAACCTTTCAATCTCTAAAAGCTCTTCTTCGCTGAACTGTGGAGGCACAAAGGTAGGCCACCATGGAGGAGGGTTTACAAGTCGTCCAACACGATAGCATAAGTATCTTTCCACCAGTTTTTCGTCGCCAAGATATGCCTTCCCCTTCTCGGGGATTTTGGGTATTTCACTCATTGTTCTTACGCTTCCCTTAATTTTTGCATAAGTTCCAAGGATATTTTCACTGCTTCAACACAATCTTTTCCATAGGCGTCGGCTCCAATGGTTCTAGCCCACTGAGCATCGGAGACAACTCCACCAATTATGTATCCAATTCTGTCCCTGATGCCAGCAGCAACAAGCTCCTCCTGGATTTTTTTCTGTTCCATCTTTACCCCTCCTGCAAGGGTTGCTGAAGCCCCAACTATGTTGGCTTTGTGCTGTTTTGCCGCTTCGGCAAACTTGGTTGCTGGGATGTCAACGCCAAGGTCAATTACTTTGAAACCGTTTGCCTCAACCATTGTTGCTACGAGGCCTTTCCCAATATCGTGGAGATCTCCTTCAACAGTTCCTATAACAAATGTTCCCTTAAACTCCGCAGTCCCTTTCTTGATGTGAGGTTTAATAATATTCATTGCCACCATTGCGGCGTCAGCTCCACAGACGAGGTCTGGGTAGAAATACTCTTTTGCTTCGTATTTTTGACCCACAATATTCAGCCCCTCACATACACCTTTCATGATTGCTTCCATTGGGTCTACACCACTGTCCATGAGTTTTTGCGCTGATGCCTTAGCCGTCTCCTCATTGCCATTAACAACAGCGTCAACCAGTTGTTTGAAATTTTCTTTCTTTGACAAAATGGTCTCCTCATAACTGTGATGAACTGGTTCGTTTTAAAAATCTTTTGCACGTACTTTTCGAGGTGGGCGTTATGTTATTAGGCATGTTGGTTATGAAGAAATATTAATGTGGTCTAGTCTAGTCAAAATAGATTTGGAGTAGGAGGGCCTTATCATGGCTAGGAGTTTACCCGTCGTAGTTCTTAAGGAAGATACCCGAAGGGAAAGAGGTCCTAACGTGATGAAGAAAAACATTCTCGTCGCCATCGCGATCTCTGAGGCTATAAGACCAACGCTAGGACCCAGGGGCATGGATAAGATGATTCTTAGTCAAGGAGGGAATGTCGTGATTACTAATGATGGAGCCACAATTCTTAAAGAGGTTAGTGTTGAACATCCGGCGGCAAAGATTATGGTGGAAGTTGCAAAGGCGCAAGACTCCGTAGCTGGGGATGGTACTGCAACAACTGTTGTATTCACTGGTGAACTCCTAAAGAAGGCTGAAGAGCATCTGGGTGTTGGCGTACATCCGTCCATTCTTGTTAGCGGTTTTTCGAAAGCTTCAAGAAAAGCTGTTGAGGTTTTGGAAGACCTAGCATTTAGGGTTACACCTTCCGATGAGAAGATATTGAAGAGTATCGCTAAGACGGCTATGGGCTCAAAAATTGCAGTTGGGGCCCAAGATCATCTGGTGCACATCGTAATCGAAGCTATTAACGGAATTGTTGAAGAGACACGTAGCGAATTAAAGGTGGACTTGGATAACATTAAGATTGAAAAGCAGGAAGGTGGTTCCCTCAGGGATGCGTTCTTTGTTGATGGGGTTGCAGTTAATAGAGAAATTACTCATCCAGCAATGGCAAAATACGCAGAAGACGCTAAGATAGCACTTATTGAGGGAGGACTGGAAGTCAAAGAAATCAAAGGAAGAGACCTCGCGGATGTTAGTTTAAGAATTGCTGCGCCTTCGCAAATTAGATCATTCTTAGACAAGGAAAAAAACATTATCAAGGATATGGTGAAAAAAATCAAATCATCCGGCGCCAATGTTGCGATAATCAACAGAGGCATGGATGATCTAGCCGTACATTATCTTGCGGAGGCACGTATTTCTGCTTGGAAGAGGGTTTTCAAGTCCGATATAGAGAAAATCGCAAGAATAACTGGAGGAAAACTTGTCAGGAGTCCAGATGAATTGACCCCTGAAACACTAGGTTACGCGAAGGTAGTTGAAGAGAGAAAGATAGGTAGAGAAAAATATCTCTTAGTTAGGAGTGGCAAAAACCGTAAAGCTGTGACTATTTTCGTTAGGGGCGGAGCGAAATACGTGGTTGATGAAGCTGAACGCGGGCTCCATGACGCCCTAAGCGTCGTGAGAGACTCTATAGAGGATGGAAAAGCGATTGTTGGTGGAGGCGCTGCAGAAATAGAAATTTCTAAACATCTAAGAGAGTTTGTTAAAGAAGTAAGCGGTCGAGAACAATTAGCGATCGAAGCCTTCGCCAAGGCAGTTGAGATTATTCCGAAGACCCTGGCTGAAAATTCCGGACTTGACGCGACTAACATTCTTGCAACCTTAAAGTCTGAGCATAGTAAAGGAAACAAGTGGGCTGGTGTGGGCCTTTCAAAAAAGGGAGCACGTAACATGAAAAGTCTTGAAATCTTTGAACCATTACGCGTTAAGGTTCATGCTATAAAGTCGGCAACCGAAGCTGCTACCATGATATTAAGAATTGACGACGCATTCTTTGCAAAAAGAACCATGGAAGAGAAGCCGCCCGAAAAACTTGGACCAGACGAGCAGAATTCTGGATGAGCGTTCCTTCTTACTTCAAAGATAATCATTGCAAATAGACGTAAAATCATAGACCTTATAAATCGATAGACAAATAATAAAAAACCAGTTTTATATAGCTAAAGGGAGGCGGAAAAGGTGGCTGAAGATAAGGTAAAAGTGGCTGATGAACTTATGAAAGTCTTTGAGAAAAGACTTAATGATGCTCCTGAGTTGGCTGAGGGTTGGGGTAAGGCTGTTCAATGCGTGTTCACTGATATAGGTATCGGATATCGGTTCAAATTTGCTATGGATGGAACTATTGAAAAAATTGAGAAGAAACCTGCTTCAGAAATTAAACCTGAAGCTGCTGAGGCAACAATTCATTGCAAACTAGATACGCTGAGGGATGTCGTCGACGGAAAACTTAACGCCATGGAAGCAATGGGAATGGGTTTATTTAAAATTGAAGGAAAACTGGAGGCACTAATGAAGCTAGCTCCAGCAATCTTCTAACTCCCTCAACTCTTTTTATCGTTTAATGCATCCTAGTAAACTCTATTAACTGGCGCCCAACCTCACGCATCCAATTATCGTCTTGTAAGTTCAATTTTAAAGGGAAGTTTGGCATACAATATTTTTAATACATTATTCAATGAAATACAAGTCCAAATAATGAGGGAAATTATATGAACGTTGTGATGGACCTAGATCGGGAGCAATTCATAAACGTCTTCAACATCCTTCGAATGGCATTGGTCAGGGATAAAGAAGTTCAAGCCATGATAGACACCCTCATAAGAGCATCAAGCATCCCCCTAGTACGCGGAGCTCAAATGGCGGTTCTGTTGCTAGATGAAAACCGAAAAAATTTGCTCGGCGCTCTGCTGGTTCGAATTAGCGAGGGAAGCATCCCTCGAATCCCAGACGGAATCGAATCGATCAAGACGATTGACTTAAGCTTGGAGAATAAAGGAAATACGCTCAAGGATGTGTCTAAAGCCGGAACAAAGCGAGAGGCTGCAAAGATTGCTAGCCAAATAATTCAAAGCAAGTACGGCGAGCTTTGGACAACAATTGTTGTTGACGTGGGGGATTTAAAAGAACTTTTTGATACAGTCTACCCGATTGGGCTCACAGAGGACTTGCTTGGTAAAACCGTAAGGACTGGATTGGAAAAATGTTCAAGAGATGAAATAGTGTTTGAACCCGTTCCAGGGCTTCTAGCTACCCTTGAGAAAATTTTCGGCCTCTAGTTTAATTTCCTCTCCTAATTTCCTCTCCTATAAGGCGTCTCTCAGAAGATTGTAGAGAACTCGTGGAATCTCGCTGTAATCTTCTACCTCATACATTTTTCCTTTGCCCAACTTTGCGAGTTCTTGGCAGAGTTTACGGTTTGACTCTCGGCCACGGGTCATTATTACATGAAGCTTTGGATATTTTGCAGCAACTTTCCAAGGGTCGTATCCTGTGGTACAATTACCATCGGTTATTAATACTCCGAATCTATCCTTTGTTCTGGCTTTGTTTAGTTCCTTTAGTCCTATTTCTAAGCCAAATTCCATGTTTGTATATCCCCATGCAGGAGTTTCTATCACATCACCAATAACCAATTCCATGTCTTTTCTTTGGTCCATACTCTTTAGAAGCGTGGCATCACTTCCAAATGTTATCAACGCGTAGTGATCAGCTTTGAGTTTAATCGCTAAAACCGCTGCTCCAACCGCTGCGACAGCAAGTTTTTCTCCTGTCATCGATAGACTTGTGTCCACCATCAAGGCGCATGATACATTCTTTTTTTCTCTGCTTTCGACGATGATGTCTTCCAGTTGATAGTCTTTCTTTCCAAGAATTCGTTCAAATGTGCTGTCTAAATCGATTTCCTCTTGTCCGAATCGGTAGACATCTCTTTTGAGCCTAGCGGATCGTTTTGTTGGCCCAATCAACTCTAATGCTCTAAGCAATATTGCTTTGATAGCTATCTTTTTAACCATCTTCTTTAGGTTTCTGTCAAGTTTATCAAGTTTCCATTTAAGATCGGGATACTCTTGAGCAAGGGCCCACCCAAACTCCTTTTTTTCAACGTTTTGAAATTCAGTGAATTTTGAGAGAGTTTGCTTAAGGTTTACGGGCATAATCATACTAGTAGGGTTGTTTTTGTTGGTCGTATTCTGACCCGTTGCCTTCGATGAAAAAAAGTTGGAGGACGATTTTTCAAGCACTTCTTTTACTATTTGTTCAATTATGTCATGCACAGGTTTTTCGGCGTCTTCTAACAACTCTATCCTTGTTGGAAGAGCCATATGGCAGGCTTTACGAATCGCGTTGGTGTCTCCGCCTAAACGGGTAGACAGGAGAGCTACGCTCATTGCCGCTCTGACTGAGGCTCCCCTCCTTATATCTGGATGGGTTCTAGTTGCTCTTCCGATACGCACACAAAGTTTAATCAAATCATAGTCATTGATGCCAGTGTTTATTTTGACGATCTCGATTTCTTCTTCCTCGGTTTGGTAGTTGAGTACTATCAATTCAAAGCGGTCTCGCAACGCTTCTGACAGAGAACTAGTTGCCACGAATTCCCTCGGATTCTGTGTTGCGATAATAACAAATTCGCCTTTAGCTTTTAGTACGCCTATTTTTGGTACTTCTATCTGCAGCTCATCCATTGCAGGAAGTAATACGTTCTGAACAGCCTCCGGCATTCTGTTCAGCTCATTTATAAATAACGCGCCACCGCTCTGCATGGCCATAGTCAAAGGACCTGGAATAAATGCTTCCTTAACGTAGCCCTTGCTTAGCACTATAGGGGGATCAAACCATCCCGTAAGCTTCGATTCAGTATATCGCTCGTCCCCATCCACGCGATAGAAAGGCCTCTTAAGATGTTTGGCGACGGATAAAGCAATGACGGTTTTACCAACGCCAACAGGGCCTTCTATCAGCAGGTGCCTTTTAGCTCTAATGGCAGCTAATGCCCTTCTTAGCTCCTCTTCTCTTCCAACAATCTTGTAAGCACTCTGAATTTCGTTAATTTCATTGATTTCCATTCGCTTACGCTCGCATCCACAATATATGAACTACGTGGCAGTTCTTAAAATACCTTAACTTTAAAAGATTTTACTCTTGGAGCCCTATGTATCTTTTTTAGGAAAACTTAATTCGACACCTGACATTATCAAGGTCTGATATGGAAAAACCTTTTCTAACCGTTTCAACTTGTGTAATCACTGCTAATATTTTTGTCCAAGCATAATTAGATGAGGTGAAAACTTGTCAAGAGAAGAGAGCCTTGAGCAATTGAAGCGGGCAATAGTTACTGGGGATCTAGATCTGGCGAGGGCTGCTGCGAGGAATGCTCTTGATGCTGGGGTGCCTCCGTCAGACGCGTTGATCAAGGGCTGTTGTGAAGGGTTGAGGACTGTGGGGGTCATAGGTGAGAAGTACAGGAAGCGGGAATACTGTTTTTTCGAAGTTCTGGGAGCACTAGAGGCTTTGAAGGCAGCTGTGGAGATCATTAAGCCAAGACAAAAAATAGGGAAAATCGTCGTCGGTTCAGTTAACAATGATCCCCATGATGTTGGCAAAGACGTTATGGCTACTATGCTTGAGGCAACTGGCTTTGAGGTTCACGATCTTGGAATAGCTGTATCAGCTGATGAGTTTGTTCAAAAAGCGCTCGACATTAAGGCTGACTTGATCGGGGCTTCTGCAGCTACCAATGTATCTTTGCATGACCAGAGAGAAATCGCCGAGAAATTGAAAGCAGCGGGCATTCGGAGCAAGGTTAAATATATAGTTGGCGGCTACAGCTGCACACCGGAATGGGCAGAAGAAATCAAGGCCGACGGATATGGTGTAGACGCGCTAGAGGCATTAAAAATAGCAGAAGAAGTTTTAGGAAAGCTAAAGGAAGAGAGAAAAATCTCCATCGCTGCTTCTTCTAGAAAATAACGTCCTTCACTACTTCCGAAATATCCTTTACAGTCATTTTCCCTTCTAACTCCTCTGTTTTTACGGCATCTTCGAGCATTGTCAGACATGAAGGACATGAAACTGCCAAGATCTTAGCACCAGTTTTGTATGCCTCTCTAATTCTAACCCTACCAGGACTGTTTTCCGTACCGCCTAAGAAATCTGTGTAGAAATTACCACCGCCTCCTCCGCAACAGAAAGCGTTTTCCTTGTTTCTTCCCATTTCTACAAGTTCCACATTTGGAATAGCCTCTAAGATTTCCCTTGGTGCTGTATATTCCTTGTTCCACCTTCCAAGGAAACAAGGGTCATGGTATGTAACTCTGAGCTTGGCACTAAAGCCCTTGGAAAGTTCCAACTTCCCACTTTTGATGAGATCTCGTAAAAGTTGCGTGTAATGCATCACTTCGAAATTTCCGCCAAATTTTGGGTACTCATTTTTCATGGCGTTATAGGCGTGAGGTGAAAGGGTGACAATCTTTTTCACTTTCAGGTTTTTGAATAGTTGGATGTTAGACTTGGCCAGCAATTCAAACAAGCCCTTCTCACCAAGTTGATTCACTTCGTTGCCATCACAATTCTCCTTGGCACCTAGAATTCCGAAAGACACCCTCGACTTTAATAGTACATCGCCTAAGGCTTTAGTCGCGTCTTGAGCTCTTGTGTCGTATGATCCTATGCATCCTACGTGGTAAAGAAGTTCATGGTCTGGTTCATATTGCGTTATTTCTGTGTCTTTTGCCCATTCGTCCCTTCTTTGTCTAGGTTCTCCCCACGGATTACCATATTTATAAATACCCTCCAAAAAATCTCTAACCTTTGGAGATACGAGGCCTTCCTCTACTATTTTGCTTCTAATTGTCACAAATAGTTCTGGGAGATCAATCTCTGTCGGGCAAACTTGCTTACAATAGCCGCATGCGGAACATAAGTAGTAATTTTCGATTAGGTCTTTTGTAAAGGGCTTCGACTTTTCTAAGAGGCGCTTCAAAATGAGGATCTTTCCTCTGGCTGAATAAGTCTCAAATCCCATAAACTGACGGGCAGGGCAGTTCTCCCTACAATACCCGCACTTTGCGCAAATGTACAATTCTTTATCAAAATTGGGAATGTTGGTCAATTTACAAAACCAGCTTTTCTGGGCTTAGTAAGTTTTCTCTGTCAAATACTCCTTTTATTTTCTTTAACAAATCCAGTGAACCTGGTGAAGCTTTTTTCATAGCTGTCGTTCGCCGTAAACCTGCGCTGCATGGTTTGCCGCCTAAGGAAAGTATGGAACCTTCAAGTTCTTCTCGTGCAATGTCTGCCTCGCTTGACCCATTCATGTAAAAGATAAAGACAGACAAGTTTGAATCCATGCTAATTTGAAGGCTATAAAAAGATGATTTTAGTCCATGTTTTGCTCCAATGTCTTCCAATTTATGGTAAGCATCAGCATTTTTATCGGTTGGTATAGTATAATCTTCTACTAGAACTGGGGTTTCCCTAGCTTTTACAAGCGGATACAGAAATCGGGAATTCCAAATCTCATCCCCTACTTGAAAAGGCAATAGAGATTCACAAACTTTTTTAGTAAAGCTGGCATCTAAGTCTACGACTTCTTTGGTGCCTTCCAATCTGAGTACACCTAGGAAGCCCTCGTGTGAAATTTTCATGGAGCGAGTTTTCAATGTTTCCATGAGACTTCCATCCATAATGAACACGGAAGATAGTGTGGATGTATTTTTTGAGATTTCTCTCGAAATGTCAGCACCAACTTTTATGTCTGAGAAAGTGAAGGCTATGTTAGTAGCCATCTCTGGTTTTGGAAAAATGCTCAAAGTTGCCTCGATAATGATTCCCAAAGTGCCTTCGGAACCGACTAGTAGATGCGTAAGGTCATAACCCGTAGCGTAAGATGGCACATCCTTAAGCCCAGTTTGAACAATGGAACCATCCGACAAAATAATCTCCAAGTCTCGAACAATATTGAAAATTGAACCATGTTTTATTGATCCGTATCCAACTCCGTGTGTTGCAATGAACCCGCCTATGGTAGCTTCAGATGAAGCGACCGGTTCGAGGCCAAGTGAAAAACCCTTTGACGCCAGAACCCCAGATAGGGACCTAAAATTGATGCCGGGTTGAACCGTTATGCTGTGTTTTTCCTCATCTAGGGCTAAAGCTTGATTCAATTGGGTTAGGTCAACTATTATTCCATTGTTTGACATCGATCCCATGGCAGGGTCGAAACCTGACCCCCTTGGAGTTACGTGTAGTTCGTGTTTTTCTGCTACGGGGAACAGTTGGGATAGTTGTTTCGTTGATTCAGGTTTGACAACGAGGGCTGGTTTTTGCTCAGTTCTTGAGTAAATATCTAGGCAGTACTGCTGAATTTCCTCCTTTCTTCTCAGCACATTTTTGTGCCCGAAGATGTTGACTAATTCTGTATAAGCCTGATCGATACTCATGATTGTCGCCTACTTGATAAGTGATTTTAACCATGCCATACGACACTCTGTTAGCTTTCCAGGATTCAAAATCCCATAAGAATCAAACTTTTTCTTCAGCGACTTCATAATCTCTATCTTCTTTTCATTGTGGATGAGTCCCATGAATATACAGTTGTGGAGCCCAACAGTGTATATTACCCCGCCCGCGGATATTATGATGGACATCATTTTCAGCGTTGAAAGCAGAGTATTGAAGTAATCTTCCTCCATGCGTTCATCTGTTAAAACTATAGGCATAGTTAACATGGATCCGCCATGGCCCATAATGCCGTAGAAAGAAGCTTTCAAACCGAGCTTTTCATTCACTTCTCTAAGACTGTTTACAGCTTCCTTTAGCTTGATAATCGGTACATTTGCCTCTACGAGTATGATGGTTGGTCCAGCCCGTTTAATGAATAATTCAGTTTTATACTTTCGCTCCCACTCCTCCATAGCGAAAGCAAGGTCCAACTTTTTCCCACCAGAAAAGATTTTATCGATAGCTTTTTCCTGGGCGGCAACCAGCTGTTTTCTTCCCTCCAAAGTGAGGCAGAAAACTATTTCGTGTTTAGGAAACTCCAAACCCAATTCGCAGATGGTTTCCAAGAAGCATTTATCCATAAACGTTAAGGAGTTTGGCATTATTCCAGATTCGAGTAATTTTATTAATCCTTCGCAAGCGAGAGTTAGGTTATCGAAGCCGTATGCTAGTGCCACGAAAGATTCTGGTATAGGATAGATCCTTAAAACGACTTGAGTTATCACGCCAAGAGTTCCTTCAGCTCCAACCAAAAGGCTAGAACGTGGGCTGTCTACTGACAATATTTCGCCGTCCGGAAGTACAACCTCAAGTTGAAGAATTTGCGAACTAATTGGTCCATATTTAGGAGCTCCTATGCCTGCGCATCCCCCATTGCTAATGTAGCCTCCTATGGTTGCGGAAGGAGAACTCGTTGGATAAGTCCCAAGTTTAACGTTTCTTTTTTCCAGCTCTCGAAGAAGTTTCTGAAATGTAACGCCAGCTTGAGCAGTGACCTTCATTCCTTCTTCATCAATTGAAATAATCGAGTCCATAGATGTCATATCAAGGACGATGCCCCCATCGATAGGTAAACATCCGCCCATCGCCGAAGACGCTCCAGCCCTGGGCGTAACGGGCACACCTTTTTCATTTGCAAGTTTCAAGATCGCAGAGATTTGATCAGGATTTTGGGGTCGAACAACGACCGACGGCATTTTTATTCCGTAGGTTGAGATAATGGTTTCCGGTAACGGAGCTATATCACTCGAGTAACAAATCAAATCCATTTCTCTGTTAGACACATTTTTTTCTCCAACAATCCCGACCAAGGAATCAAAAAGCGTTGTTGACACTTCATCACCGCAACTGATTGCTCATTATCTTTTCCATAAAAACTCTTGACGAAACTAATAACGATATCGCGCGCGGTTTTATAGACCCGATGCGAAGCCGCTGATAACATATCCTATGCACAACAGTAGACCAGTGAACAAGTGCACGAGAATCGTACCTGCATTCGCCGGAATAAGCTTGCGTGGATTTCCATAATTTCTCTTGGCAACATACACGGCTCTTATAGCCACTGGAGCCGTAAGAAACGAAAGTAACGTGAACATTGGCATCAGCGACAAAGAAACTCCCAACAATATTACAGCGTAGGTGGAAAACATAAGCATACCATAAACATCCGCAGCCCTTTTTCTTCCAAGCCTAACCACAAGAGTATTTTTCCCAACATGCTTATCCGCGTCATAATCTGGGATTTCATTGATCCATAATACAGCAGCTATAAGCAATCCGACTGGCAGAGATGCAACTAAAGGCTCAAGTGCCATCATTTGAGCTTGGACATAATAGCTCCCAAACACCACAAGTGGTCCAAAGTTGAGACTGACAAAAAACTCGCCAACCCCCCGAGTTGCTAGCTGAGTTACGTAAAAATAGCCTGAAAGAAAACCGGTAGCACCGAGTAAAAGGATGACTAGGCCTCTTTCCAGTGCCAAGTAGACACCGATGATGCCACCGAGTCCAAAAGAAAGAAGGGAAGCGATATAGACATCTCGAGGATTAAGCATATTCTCCGGCAGCAACCTGCTTCCTCCAAAAAAGGGTGCCCAAAACTCCTTGTAGGTCGGATGCAAATCGCATCCACTTCTAAAATCAAAATAATCATTTATCATGTTCGTTCCAGCGTGAAGACATAAGGCAGCTATCAATGTCAAAACAAAATAGGTTGCATTAAAAACACGGAACAAATTCCAAGCTACGGTTGCCCCGAGTGCTACCGGGACAAAAGCCGCTGTAAAAAAGGGGGCTCTAAGCTCCTTAACCCATACAAAAAATGCGTGTGTGCGCGCAGGGACCATTAAAACATCACCTAAAAGCATTTCATCGTATTAACGTTCCCTCATTACAGCGTATTCAGCCAACTTCTCAAGGGCATCTCTAGCATTTGACTTATTTAGCACGTGAAGTCTCTCTTTTGCCTTCTTAACAAAATCCATCGCTCTCGTCATTGCATACTCTATTGAGCTTGCTTTTTCTAGCATCTCTATGATCTCGTCATCAATGTCCACAGATGTGGATGTCTTTTGATCCACAGGGTATTGTTTGATCATCGATTGCAGTCTGAGTTTGTCTTGTTTTTCTAGGTTTTGAAATCCGTGAACAAGATAGAGGGTTACTTTCTTGCGGCTTAGGTCGCTTCTGACGGATTTTCCAATGATTTCCTTGTTTGATAACAAGCCTAGGGTATCATCTCTAATTTGGTATGCGATGCCTACGTCCAAGCCGAAATTGGACAGAGCAGACACACACTTTTCTGGCGCTCCTCCTATGATCCCACCTATCTCGGATGACACGCTCATGAGGGAAGCAGTCTTATTACGTATGGTGTCTAGATACCTCTTTTCACTTAGATTTTCAAACGGGTTAGAAAAGA
>Ga0315308_1001650_pt1 | contig 12758 bp, 13 predicted proteins | sample TDP3_MG_FD_203078 | JGI IMG/M metagenome (GOLD analysis project Ga0315308, IMG submission 203078) | Freshwater sediment microbial communities from Lake Towuti, South Sulawesi, Indonesia - TDP3 | ecosystem: Environmental > Aquatic > Freshwater > Lake > Sediment | place: Indonesia: South Sulawesi... | reverse complement strand
GCCAGGGCGGGGTGCTGACTGAGGGGCACCGGTGGGCCGAGGGGCACCTGCTCAACCCCACCTATTGCGAGTACAAAATCCCCCTGGCCTGCGACATGCCCAAAATCAACACCGTCATCGTGGAGTCCATGGACCCCAACGGACCTTACGGAGCCAAAGAGGCCGGCATGAGCATCGCCATGTCGGCGGCTCAGGCCTACGTCAATGCCATCTGCAACGCCATCGGCACCTGGATCCACGAATTTCCGATGACGCCGGAGGTGGTGCTCGAAGCTATCGAGCGGAAGGAAAGGGAAGCCGGAGGATGAGAATCACATACGACTCTGAGGTGGATGCGCTTTATATCCGGTTTATCGAGACCACAGTGACCACTGAACATCTGGCAGAGGGCATCGCTGCTGATTACGACGCCGAGGGACGCCTGGCGGGGATCGAGATTCTGGATGCGGTGAAGCGATTCGGCGGCCGGGATGTGTTCCGACAGGTTGTGCTGGAGGACATTGCGCTGATGAGTGGGTGATACATCTGGATTCACAAGTTTCCGATGACTCTGAGGGTAGTGCTGCTAAGCTATAGAGTGGGAAGGAGCTGGGAATTAGCGAGGATACCTGGTGCAGACTGCACCAAAGTGTAGTGCTCGCCAGCCGGTCGGCAGCGGTTTGATCAGGGCGTCGCGCTAATCTATCAGGAGGGCATGGCCGAGGATGTGCGCCAGACACGGAAAGAGGAGGGGGCGATGGTCGTGGCGAGGCGGGGTTGGTTTATAGGAGTCTACAGGTTGGAAACCTGTAGTTTTGTGCTGTTGCCACTGGAGGATAGCACATGTCAGACAGACCAAAGTGGCTTCAAAGCTTGGCAGAATTTCTGATTGATAACATCACCGTTCTACTAACAATCGGTTTTGCTGGTTATATCATCTATCGTAGGGAAGTGGCGCAGATAGCTGTTACAACAGACCAGCTTCTTACAGCCATTTTGGGAGTACTTGGCCTCTTGGCAATATCTGAAATCGTGGAAAGGTATAGCAAGCTCACCAGTATCGAAAGGTCTGTCAAGCGCGCATTGTCCTTTTTGGAAAGCCGCCTTGCCGAACATCCTTCTGCAATAGCTTTCTTTCAAAAGCCACCTGGTCTTGATTCCTATGTTCAAAGTGCCAATCAGATTGATATGTGTGGCGTGAGCCTGACCACAACACTCAATAAACAGTTTAGCAATTTACGCGAGCGTTTGAAGGAAGGCGCGAAGATTCGCTTGTTAGTCATAGACCCTGACTCGCTAGCCGTTCAAATGTCAGCCCAAAGAAGCGAGGCCCCCGATGATGTTGACTACTATCGCACAAGATTGGAGGCAACCTTCAGAGACATAGAATACCTCCATAAGAGTTGGACAGAATACCAATCACAGGGAAGTCCGTCGAAAGGGGGTAGTGTCGCTGTGCGTCTTCTATCGTATGCCCCCTCGTTCGGCATAATTAGCTTTGATGCGAACCGCACCAATGGAATAGTATTTGTGGAAGTTTACCCACACAGTTACGGGTACAAGTCGCCACCAACGTTTGAATTGACTCCTCAGAGAGACGGTATTTGGTATGACTATTTCGTGGGTCAGTTCGATGAAATGTGGAAAGGTGCAAAGCCCTGGAAACCAAAAACCGTTTTAGATGGACAGAGCCCAGCATGAACCAAACCTGCACAAACGCGAAACATCCGCCTGCCGACCACGCCGCGTGGGTGTCTTTAGGTCGGTGTTGCGTTCCGAAAGGTAACGTGTCTTTATGTCGGAGCGCGGTATGACGGGAGGGCTCTAGCGTTGTCCGAACGTCACTCTTCGAGAATACCCGGCCATAGTGTTCGCCAGGGGAGTTACTGAAACTCTCTGCTGAAACTAAAAAACCGGGAGGGCGTCTGTATGAGGACGCTCACAGCTTGGCTACCACTCCGGACTGGCTACCGGCAGATTCACCAGGCCCCCCGATTTCTGCTTCTATCATACCACTGTTTGGGATTTTTGTCAATCAAGAAGCGTTCTTTCCTGCAAACAGCACGGGCGTTAAAGTTGGATGGGCCGCCGGATTGGTCTGCGCGTCTCGAAGGGTATTTGTACAGGGAAGATACGGAGGAGAATAAGTGAACACAAAGAAGACGCTCATAGTGACATTTGATGGGCAAGTTCTTTGCCCTGAAGAGCCAGTGGACCTTGAGCCAAATGTCCATTACATTGTCACAATCGAGCGCAAGGAGGAGAAGCCACAGGTGCCGTCCAACCGGGCCTTCAGGAGGATTTTGGAACGGGCTACAGATCTCGGCATCTCTGACCTTGCCGAACAACACGACCACTATCTCTATGGCACGGAGAAGCGGTAAGAATGCCAGTTTTTCTCGATACGAGCTACATCTTCCTTGGTGAACACTACTGATGAGTACCATCAACGCGCCAGCAAGGCTGCCCTGGAAGCGCGGGGCCCGTTCGTGACCACAGAGGCTGTGTTGACCGAGATCGGTAACGCCCTTGCCAGATTACGCTGGAGATCGCTTGGGGTTGCCACCCTTGAAGACCTGCGCAACGACCATGAGATTGAGGTCCTTTCGGTTAGCACAGAGCTATTTGATCGGGCAGTGACTTTGTACGCTGCTCGCATGGACAAGGAGTGGGACGTCACTGATTGTATTTCGTTCGTAGTCATGCAGGAACGCGGGCTGACAGCAGCACTTACGACAGATGCACATTTCGAGCAGGCAGGCTTTCGGGCGCTTCTGTTGGAGGAGTAGTTATGAAATTGCGCAAAATTGATCACATCTGCATCGCCGTGCGAGATTTGGAGAAGGCACGGAAAATCTACGAGGAGGACCTGGGACTGGAGTTGGACGGCATCTACGTGGCCGAGAGTGAAAAGATCCGCGTGGCCCGCTACTATGTGGGCGACGTGGCTCTGGAGTTAATGGAGTCCACCGCGCCCGACGGGGAGGTGGCCAAGTTCATCGAGAAGCGCGGGGAGGGGTTCTTTCTCATTTCCTACCGCGTGGACGATGTGGACCAGGCCCTGGCTGAACTGAAGGCCAAGGGACGCAAGACCATTGACCAGAAGCCCCGCGAGTTGCTGGGCAATCGTTATGCCTTCATCCATTATCCCAGGGACCTCTGCGGGGTCCTCACCGAGGTCCTGGATGGGGAATTTGACCGGAGTTATGGGAAGTAGGGTCATCGAAACCCACCGCTCTCGTAGTGTGGGTTTGCAACTTAAATAAAAGAACAAGGAGGTTATCATGCCACTCAAAAAAGCCTTTGTCCCCTACGGTGGGTATTGGACCACACCCTTCTGCCGGTGGCAGGGGAGTTTCAGCAGTCTCAATGCCGTCCCCTTCGCGGCGGAGATTGCTGCGCGAGCCCTCAAGGAGAGAGAAATCTCGCCGGAGGTCTTTGATGAGCTTTTGCTGGGGCTGACGGTGCCTCAGAAGCACAGCTTTTACGGGGGACCCTGGCTGGCGGGGCTCATCGGTGCGACGGCCATCACCGGCCCGATCATCAGCCAGGCCTGTGCTACGGGAGCCCGGGTGATGGCCACGGCTGCTTTCGAGGTGGAGACCAGCGAGGAAGAGCGCATTATTCTGACCATCACCGCCGACCGATGCAGCAACGGTCCTCACTGCTACTACCCCAACCCGCTGGGGCCGGGCGCTACCGGCGATGCAGAGGATTGGGTCTGGGACAACTTTGGCTACGACCCTTGGGCCAAGAACGCCATGATCGAGACGGCGGAGAACGTAGCTAAAGAGGAGGCCATCACCAAGGAGGAGCAGGACGAGGTGACCCTCCTGCGCTACAGGCAGTACGACGATGCTTTGAAGGACGATTCTGCTTTCCTGCGTCGTTACATGGTGCTGCCCGTTGAGGTGAAGGATCAAAGAGGGCGCAAGGTGCTGGCCACCGTCGAGGGCGATGAAGGAGTGTTCCCTACCACGGCTGAAGGGTTGGCCAAGCTCAGACCTGTCCTTGAAGGAGGCACGGTCACCTACGGAACCCAGACCCATCCGGCTGATGGGAATTGTGGGATGATCGTCACCACCCGGGAGAAGGCGCGGGAACTGAGCCGTGACCCCAACGTCGAGATTCAGGTGCTATCCTTCGGGGAAGGGAGGGCCAAGAAGGGCTACATGGCCCAGGCCATTGTCCCCGCAGCGCGACAGGCCCTCTCCCGAGCAGGTATTACAGTCGAGGATTTGAAGGTAATCAAGACCCACAATCCCTTCGCTGTGAACGACATCTACTTCTCGCGGGAGATGGGGGTGAAGGTAGAGGATATGAACAACTATGGTTCGTCCATCGTCTGGGGCCACCCCCAGGGACCCACCGGCACCCGGCTGATCATCGAAGTGATCGAGGAGCTCATTTTCCTTGGGGGAGGATACGGCATGTTTGTCGGCTGTGCTGCCGGAGACTCGGGAGCGGGGGTTGTGGTCAAGGTCATTTAGAAAGAGGGAACTATGAGAGAGAAACAGATCAGGGTCTTGATTGCCAAGCCTGGCCTGGACGGCCATGACCGGGGGGCCAAGGTGGTGGCCCACGCCCTGCGCGAAGCGGGCATGGAAGCCATCTATACCGGCCTTCACCAGACGGTGGAGCAAATCGTGGAGGCGGCTCTGCAGGAGGATGTAGACGTCATCGGCCTCAGCATCCTCTCCGGGGCTCATCTGCCCATCACTGAAAAACTGATGAGTTTGTTGGCGGAACAGGACATGGCCGACGTCCCGGTCATTGTGGGTGGCAATATCCCTCAACGCGACATCGAGAAACTGAAAGCCCTGGGTGTAGCCGGGGTGTTTCCCACTGCGACGTCCTTTAAGGATATCGTGGGATTTATCAGAGAGAAGGTAGGTGCTGGCCAATGAGTAAAAGGGAGATCAAACTGAAAGACGTCGTCCTGGAATCAGGCGTCGAGGTCAAGCCCATTTACGGGCCGGAGGACGTGGCCGACGTTGACTACGCGCGGGACATCGGAGAGCCGGGGGCCTACCCTTTCACCCGTGGTATCCATAAGTACATGTACCGCTATCAGCCCTTCACCATGCGCCAGTACGCTGGCTTTGGCACACCCCAAGAATCCAACGAGCGCTTCAAGTTCCTCATCTCCCAGGGGCAGAACGCCCTCAACGTGGCTTTCGACCTGCCCTCTCAGATGGGCCTCGACTCCGACGACCCAAGGGCCTGGGGCGAAGTGGGGCGGGTGGGCATGGCGGTGGACACCCTCCAGGACATGGAGATCGCTTTCGAGGGCATTCCTCTGGATAAGGTCAGCGTCTCTCTGACCATCAATGCCGTGACGGCCATCATGCTGGCCATGTACGTCACTGTAGCCGAGAAACAGGGCGTGCCCATGTCGGAGATCCGGGGCACCACTCAAAACGACATCCTCAAGGAATACATCGGGCGGGGGACCTGGATCTTCCCGGTGGAGCCTTCTATCCGTCTCATTGGCGACACGATCGAGTTCTGTGCCCAGAACGTCCCCACATACTATCCGGTCAGCGTCTGCGGCTACCACATCCGAGAGTCGGGGGCCAACCCGGTGCAAGAGATTGCCTACGCCTACGCCATCGCCTGCGCCTACATTGACCACGTGCTGGAGCGGGGCCTGAGCGTGGACGATTTTGTGGAGCGTATTTCCTTCAATTTTGACATCTTTGGCAACCTGTGGGAGCAGGTGGCCAAGTTCCGCGCCGCCCGCCGGTTGTGGGCTAAAATCATCAGGGAGAAGTACGGCGCTACGAACCCCAAGGCCATGCAAATGAAAATGATCGCTGGTGGTGGGGGCGGTGGGCTGACCATCGAGCAGCCGGAGAACAACATCATACGCAGTGCCTACTATGCGCTGATCTCGGCCCTGTCGGGCACCCAGACCATGGCTCTCTGCTCCTACGACGAGGCCTACACCATCCCAACTGAGAAGGCGGCTCTCATCTCTCTGCGCACCATGCAGATTCTGATCGAAGAGATGGGCCTGGCGGATACCGTTGACCCGCTGGCCGGTTCTTATTACGTCGAGTGGCTGACCCACGAGATGGAGGTAAAGATCGTCGAAGAGATGAAAAAGGTTGAGGAGATGGGCGGCATCGTCAAGGCCATCAGCGAGGGCTACATCCAGCGGGAGGTGGCCCGCCGGGCTTACCTCTACGAGAAGGGGATTCAGGACGGCACCATCGTCAAGGTAGGCGTCAACAAGTATCGCATGGAGGAAGAGGAACGGGATGTCCAACTCCACGAGTACCAGCCGGAACAGGCCGGGGAGCAGATCAGACGGCTCAACCAGGTCAGAGCCGAGCGGGACGGGGCTGCGGTCAGCGAATCGCTGGAGAAGCTGCGTCACGCCGCTGAGGGCACCGAGAACCTGATGCCCTACATCCTGGAGGCGGTACGGGCTTACGCCACTGTGGGCGAGATGACTCAGGTGCTCAAGGATGTCTTTGGTGAGTTCAGGGAGCCGGTAGGGTTGTAGAGATGAAACCCATGCTCTCCGGCGTGCGCGTAGTAGACCTGGCCCACATGCTGGCGGGAGGCTACGGCTCCATGTTGCTGGGCGATCTGGGGGCCGAGATGATCAAGATCGAGCCCCTGAAAATTGGCGACCGCACCCGGCTATTGGGTCCACCCTTCGTAGCGGGAGAGAGCGGCTATTTCCTGGGCATTAACCGCAACAAAAAGAGCGTGGCCCTGGACTTGGGGAAGGAGGAGGGTCGCCAGGTCCTCTACGATTTGGTCCGGGTCTCCGATGTGGTCTTTGACAATTTTCGTCCTGGAGTCATGGAGGAAATGGGCTGCGGCTATGAGACCCTCAAGGAGATCAATCCCCGCATCATCTACTGCACCCTCTCCGGCTATGGGGAGACAGGACCCTACCGAGATCGCCCGGCCTTTGATCTGGCTATCCAGGCCATCAGTGGGGCCATGAGTATCACCGGCGAACCGGGTCGCCCCCCGGTGCAGATGGGCATCCCCATGGGCGATTTGGGGGGGAGCCTCTTTTGCGCTTTTGCTATCTCCGCCGCCCTGTACGCGCGGGAGAAGACGGGTTTGGGCCGGAAGATAGACATCGCCCTCATGGATTGCCTGGTCTCCCTGCTGACCTATGTGGGTCAATACTACCTGCTTGATGGCCAGGTGCCCGGCCCGATGGGTTCGGCTCACGTCTCGGTGGTGCCCTACCAGGCTTTCCCCACCAAAGATATCTACATCGTGGTGGCCATCTTTGTGGAAAAGTTCTGGCAGGCCCTGTGCCGGGTGCTGGGGATCGAGGAACTGATTGATGATCCGCGCTTCGCCGACAATGACAGGAGGCGCGACCACCGGGAGGAGTTGATCCCTGTTCTGGAGGACATCTTCCGCACCAGGTCTGGTGAGGAGTGGCTGCGATTATTGGCCGAGGCGGGCATCCCTTCTGGCCCCATCAACACTCTGGACCGTGTCTTTGCCGACCCCCAGGTGGCGGCTCGCAACATGGTGGTGGAGGTTGACCATCCCAAGATCGGACGCTTTCGCTCCATCGGCAACCCGGTCAAGACGCCTCCCATGCCAGAGGGTCCCTTCGAACCACCGCCCATGCACGGGCAGCATACAGAAGAGGTGCTAAGGGAGGTGCTGGGGTACTCTAGAGAGCGGATCAGGGAACTAATAGAGAAAGGTGTGATCAAGAAGTAAGCGTTCAGGTGTCAGGCACTTATATAGCTACTTCAGCCTGATGGTCGTCTTACAAACGGTTTATATTCCTTTCCAGGCAGTTTGTTGGAAGTGCCTGGCACCTCTAGAATTGGCTTTCTATTCATCAAATAGGACTCGGAGGTTGGATGAGTGCGTATTTCAATTGACGTAGGGGGAACCTTTACCGATGTCGTCCTCATTGACGACGCCACCGGTCGGATTCATTACACCAAGGTGCTGACCACGCACCAGAACCTGGCCGAAGGCGTGATCGCTGGCATTGACCGGATCTTGAAAATGGTGGCCACGTCCTTTGATCAAGTGGACTATCTGGTGCATGGCAGCACCATCGGTACCAATGCCCTGATCGAGCGCAAGGGCGCGCGGACGGGGCTGCTCACCACCGAGGGGAAGAGAGACATCCTGGACATCGGGCGTATCGAGCGGCCTGCTGCAGGGCTGTACGACATTTTCGTTGATACGCCCCAGCCCCTGGTGCCTCGCTACCTGCGGCGTGAGGTGAGGGAACGTGTCGGCGCGGACGGTTCGGTGGTCATCCCCCTGGACGAGGAGACGGCTCGTGAAGCGGTACGTTTCTTGAAAGAGCAGGCCGTTGAGTCTATCGCCATTTGCTTCATCTTCAGCTTCCGCCATCCTGATCACGAGCGGCGGGTGCGCGAGATCTGCCAGGAGATGTTCCCCGAGGCCACCGTGTCTATCTCCTTCGAGATCGCACCTGAGTTTCGCGAGTTCGAGCGCACCTCGACCACGGTCATCAGCGCCTATCTCCAGCCGGTATTGGATCGCTACCTCGACAATCTGGAAGGGCAGTTGAAGGAGCGGTATGGTAGAGTGGACCTGCGCATCATGCAGGCCAGCGGCGGCTCCATGACCACCGACGACGCCCGAGGGCGGGCGGTGAACATCGTCAACTCTGGGCCGGCCGGTGGGGCTCTGGCGGCAGCCTACGTCGGTACGCTGACCGGCGATCAGCAGATCATCGGTGTGGACATGGGCGGCACCAGCTTTGACATCGGCCTCATTGACCGGGGCGAGCCCCGGGTGGCCCCCGAAAGCCAGTTCGAGGGCTTTCCGGTCAAGATGCCCATCCTCGATGTGCACGCTATCGGCGCGGGTGGGGGAAGCCTGGCCTGGGTGGACAAGGGTGGGGCGCTGAATGTGGGGCCCGAGAGCGCCGGGTCTGAGCCGGGACCAGCCTGCTACGGCCTGGGCGGCGAGCGGCCCACGGTCACCGACGCCAACCTGGTATTGGGCCGTCTCAACGCTGACTATTTCCTGGGCGGCGAGATGAAGCTCTACCCCGAGCTGGCCGAGAAGGCCATTCAGGAACACGTGGCCAAACCCCTGGGCATCTCCCTGGAAGAGGCGGCCAGCGGCATCATCCGCGTGGTTAACGCCAACATGGTCCGAGGCATCAGCGTCAGCTCCACCGAGAGGGGATTCGACGTGCGCGAGTTTGCCTTGTTGCCCTTCGGTGGGGCGGGGCCACTGCACGCGGTGGAACTGGCCGAAGACCTGGGCATGAGCCGGGTGGTGATTCCGATGTACCCCAGCACGCTATCGGCTGTGGGCTTGTTGGTGGCCAACACCCGCCACGACTATGTCACTACTATGGCCAAAAGTCAGGAAGACTTGGTGCCCGAAGAGGTGTTGGCCGCTTTCAAAGAGCTGGAGGTCCAGGGCCGGGCTCAGCTCAAGGCCCAAAACGTCCCCGACGACCTGATCGAAATCCAGTGGTCGGCCGACATCCGCTATGCGGGCCAGTCTTATGAGTTAAACACCCCGGTCACCTGCAAAGAGACCCTGACCCAGGCCGACATTGACGAGGTCATCGCTCGTTTCCACCAGTTGCACTACCGCATCTACGCCTACGGTTCGGCTGAGGAGACAGTAGAGTTCATCAACCTGCGGGTGGGAGCCATCGGCAAGGTGCCTGAGGTTTCTTTTACTCGTAGGGAGAGGACCGGAAGTGATCCCAGTGCCGCTAGCAAGGGCTTACGCCCGGCCTACTACCCGGCTCACGGTTTCATTGAAACGCCCGTTTATGAGCGTGGCCTGCTCCAGCCGGGGAACGTCATCATTGGACCGTGCCTGGTGGAGGAGATCGCCTCGACCTCGATCCTCACGCCAGGGGCGAAGGGGACGGTGGATGAATATGGGAATATCATCGTAGAGTTGGGGGTAGGATCTGGGAGTTAAGGGGATTGAGGGAAAACGAAGGAGTCAAGGATCTTGTAGCTCGAAGGTCAGGTCCTTGCCATTGAGGGTGAGGGTAAAGTGGTTAAGCACGTCACGGCCGAGGATGGCGTATGGCATGGGTGCAGCGACAACTTCAATGGAATCCAGGCGCGCATCTGCTATCCCCAGGGTGACAACGTAGGTGGTAACGACGGTAGGAGATCCATCCCAGGATTCGACCGGTATGTTGCTGGCTTTGGGAATCTGCAAGGCGGTCAATATCTCGACGGGCAAAACTGAGACTTCCGCGCCAGTATCAAGCAGTGCTTGCGCCGAGTGTCGTTGCGTCGGATCCTGGGGCGACACGACCTCGAACTCTAGGAACGGCGCGGGCGGTTGCGCGCTTGTATCGTAAGCAGTTGTCATCGCACGACTCGTGGTGAAAAAATGCGAGCTCCCCGTGGTTGCTCAGTGACCTTTTGCATGTAGATGGGGCGATAACCGAATCTGGCGTAAACTCGTTTGGCGAGTGTGCCGATTTCAGCGTCAGCATCTACCACCTGATTGTTCAAGATGGCTACGAACTGGCCTTTGTGGGTCTTGAGTAATTCGTTCTGCATCCGCTCGAAAGCCTGTCGGCCTTGTTCCCATTCATCATCTGGGCTCGGTGGGGGGGAAATGTGCCGCTTTCGCCAGGCCTCAAACTCGCGGTACTCAGCAATGGGCACTACGGCCGCTACAGGTTCGCCCTCGTGTTCTAGGATGAGGGGCCCCTGAGCCAGGTCCGTTTTGTCCAGAGAAAGGGAATACGTAGCCTGTGCCTCTTTAAGGCTCACTGTCTTGGCCATGATGATCACCTCAGTTAGAGTATACGCTAAGAAGGTTTATCTGTCAAGCGAGCAAATAGTAGGAGGATGCTGTAAATGACATACAAAGCCGATCCCATCACGATGCAAGTTATCCGCTACGCCATGGAGCAGGTGGCCGATGAGATGGGCCGCACCCTGGTGCGCACCGGGCGCTCAACGGTTATCAAAGAGATCGAGGACATCACCTGTGCCGTGTTCGATAAGTACGGCAACACCGTGGGGCAGGCCCACCACGCGCCCATGCTGCTGACCGGTTTCGAGTTGCCCATGCGCAGCCTGCGCCAGCGGTACAAGGATGAGGAACTGCACGAGGGTGACGTCATCATCTTCAACGACCCTTATGCTGGCGGTCAACACGTCATGGATCTGGTCACTTTTGCCCCGGTGCACTATGGGGGCGAGTTGGTCGGTTTCGTGGGCTCCATCGCCCACCATTCCGACATGGGCGGTGCGGCACCCGGCGGCACGGCTGGAGGTCTGACCGAGATCTACCTGGAAGGCCTGCGCTTTCCCTTCGTCAAGCTGTACAAGAAGGGACAGGAAGACGAAGAGTTGTTTGGCATTCTGAGCAACAACATCCGTGTGCCCGACAAGACCCTGGGCGACATCCGCGCCCAGGCTTCAGCCGACTTTGTAGGCGTGCGGCGGATGCAGGACATTTTTGACAAGTACGGCATTGACGTTGTCCAAAAGTGCCAGGCGATGTTGCTGGACTATTCGGAGAAGCGCATCCGCGAGGGGCTGAATCGTATCCCTGATGGCACCTACACCGGTGTGGACCATGTGGATGACGATGGCCAGACTGACACACCCATCAAACTCCAGGTCAACATCCACAAGAAAGGTGACGAGTGTGTGGTGGACTTTGAGGGCACCGCGCCGCAAGTCAAGGGCAATATCAACTGCCCGCTGGCTACAGTGCACGCGGCGGTGTACTATGCCCTTATTGCTGTCATTGATCCCCACGTCCCTCCCAACTCTGGCTGTTATCGGCCTTTCCGCGTTGAGGTGGCCAGGGGGACCATTGTCAACCCCAACCCGCCGGCGGCTGTCGGAGCGCGCACCAACACCTCCCAGAAGATCACCGAAGCCATGATGCTGGCTTTGGCCCAGGCGGTGCCCGATAATGTGATGGCCGGCTCCCATGGCCAGATCACCAACTGCGGCTTCAGCGGTTACCATCCGGTCACGGGCAGACGTTTCGTGTACATTGACATCCAGGGGGGCGGTGCCGGTGCCCGGCCGACCAAAGATGGCCGCGACGGACAGGATTCCCACCTGGCGCGCTTCAAGAACACGCCCATCGAGGCTGTGGAACTGGAGTACCCGGTGCGTATCCGCCGCTACGAGTTCATCCCCGATTCGGGCGGGGCGGGCAAGTACCGGGGTGGCCTGACGGTGCGCCGTGACATCGAGATGCTCGTTGACGATATCACCCTGGCCCGCTACGGGGACCGGCAGCGTTTCGCTCCCTTTGGCCTCTTCGGCGGCAAGGAGGGCAGCAAGGGAAAGTTCGTCCTCAACCCCAATACCCCTGAGGAGCGCCCGCTCAAGTCCAAGGGGATGGACGTTCTGAAGAAAGGGGATGTGGTCAGCTTGCGGCTACCCGGTGCGGGCGGTTACGGCGACCCACTGGAGCGTGACCCTGAACTGCTGCTGGCCGACGTGCGCGATGGCAAGGTGACGTTGAAGAGCGCGCGGGAGGATTACAAGGTGGTCATTGACCCCGAGACGCTGACCATTGACGAGGCGGCGACGAAGCAGTTGCGTATGTCCTGAGCTTGGAGCTCTCTCGGAAACAGGGAGCTGGGAGTGGGCGACGGCAGGGGGTCTGGAGGCGGGCGAGGGCTGAGAGGAGGCGTGTGAGCGGTCCGGGAGGGGGTGCGGAGTCGGTCGGGGCGGTCAGCGGGCAGGGGGAATCGGGGGCTCACGCAGGGTAAGCGCCGAAGGGTGGGCTATGCGTTTCGTGGCCGGTGGGCTCAGGTTGGCGGAGTGTCCAGG
>Ga0315308_1001648_pt1 | contig 12768 bp, 11 predicted proteins | sample TDP3_MG_FD_203078 | JGI IMG/M metagenome (GOLD analysis project Ga0315308, IMG submission 203078) | Freshwater sediment microbial communities from Lake Towuti, South Sulawesi, Indonesia - TDP3 | ecosystem: Environmental > Aquatic > Freshwater > Lake > Sediment | place: Indonesia: South Sulawesi... | reverse complement strand
GATAAACTTAATGTCTGAATGGACGAATAGATGCATGGCAAAGAATTATTGCTCATTAAGACTGAACAGAATTTTCAAAGAACAAATCAGCTTTTACTTGACAAGCCTTTTCATAGATGCCTACAATCGTTTTACACTTCCAAAATCCATTATTTTCGAGCTGGTTTTTCGAGAATCATCTTGGCGATTCTCAGAACCAGCTCTTTTTCTTCCCTTTTCTTATCCCTGATCAATGACATAAATCTTTTAATAAAAAGGTCTTCTGTGGGTAACCCATAAGTCGTCTCCGCCGCAAACAGCGCTCCCATTGATATTTGCAGGACATCAGCAATTTTCATTAAGGTATTTAAAGTGGGTCTCTTTGTTCCCCTCTCGATATGTCCCAGAAAGTTGGCACTGATATCGGCTTTCTCTGCCAATTCCTCTTGAGTCAGTTTTAATCTTCTTCTCTCCTGCCGAATCTTCTTGCCTATGGTCCTGTAAATAGTCTCCATAAGGTCCCTCTTGACAGAAATTATATGTTTTTTTATCAGCCTTATGAATAGCCTAATAGGCAACATTTTTATATTGACAATTAGGCAACATTCAGGTACTATTATAAAAAGTAGCGTAGCGCTTTGTCCCCGTAATCTGAATTTTGTAAAAGGGCTACACTCCTCAGAAATTTTGGAGAAGAGCCATATATGACCAGGAGTTGTCTCAGACATGAAGAGAACCAAGATACTTGTCGTCGATGATGAACGGGAAATCAGAGAAATGTCCAAGAGTGTACTGGAGCGTGCTGGGTACCGGGTAGGTGTCTCCCAAAATGCGCAGCAAGCACTTCAGCTCCTGGATAAGGAAAAAGATTATGAACTCGTACTTACGGATCTGAATCTGCCCGGGCTCAATGGTTTGGAACTGATTAGGGAAATAAAGAAAAGGCACCCTAATTGCAAAACCCTTCTAATGACAGGAAGTTTCCTGGTGAATTATATGGATAGAAAGGATTGTTTGCACAAGCCTTTTAACTTTATAGAGTTGGTTTCAAAGATTGAGAAATGTCTTTCCTCACCCTAAGGCCGATTCACCTTACCTGTCTTTTAGATACCCCCAAAATTTATGATATATGAAAATTGGTATCAATTAAAGTACAAAATCATAAGAAGTCATTTCTCGATCCTTCTTTACTTATCTTGTTTGGTCTCAATAAGCTGTTATGGGAATAAAAAACAAGTCTAATTGATTAAGGAAAGCGAATGCAGGGAAAGAATAGGAACTGGAAGGTAGAGTAAGGAGTCGCTCGGCGGAAAATCAAAGAGGAGTTTTCTATAATAAGAAGAATGATATACCCATTAATATGAATAGAGTTCCGGTAATTCTTGTTAGTACCTTTTTATTTATAATCCACGAACCTATCAACACCGCAGCTCCAGCCACTATCAGAAAAGCAAGCATAACGCCCAGCAATAGATGGAGATGTTTTTTTGTTTTTGAAGACAAAAGTAGGATGGATAACTGAGTTTTGTCGCCAAATTCTGCTAAACCTATTACAATTAGTGGAATTAGTACATCTGCCATCTTTTAGGTACTCATTTTTCCATATTTATCTTTTAAACTCTTGACTTTTCTTAACAAAGAGTCGCCTGTTTAATAATTCTAAATACCAACTCAGCAATTCCACACAACTTCTTCCATGTCTGATGTCTCTAAAAAGCGGAGATTTTGGGTGAGCTGGTTAGGCCGCTTTTACTGAACCTTTCGGAGACCGACCGAACGAAGCTATTACATAGATGAAGAAAACAACCAAGCCCATTATAAGACTTTCAATAGGCACTTTATATCTGGCATTTTCACCGAATTCGGTCATTGAACTGACTACAGATGTATAGGTAATAGTCGATAAAATAAGACCCGTTTCTGATTTCCACAATAGATTCTTTATTCGGTGACTGACAGCCAGTAGAAGCATGAAAGAAAAAAAAGCAATGATAAGTAAAAGATAGACAAATGAGTAGAGGTATACCCATCGCACTTCTCTGCCAGAAAAGAATCTTCCGACGCTGTATCCCTCATAATATGGTGCCGGGAACCAAAATAGTATGAACGATTGGATGACACTCTTACTATAAGATACAGGGTTAGCAATGAATAATCTGATTGCCATTTTAGTGAGTTTTTTGGATAGTTCGGCGTGGGACAACCCAGTACTCACAAGCATCTTTCTCTGCGCCCGCCAAATTGTGCCTGTGGAAGTATCTGTGGTAGCAATCTTCTTATCTCGCTCCTGTATATAGATATCAGCAATAACTTTATATTCGTCACGCGCCCTCTCAATAAACTTTCCTGAATGTGCAGTAAGGTTATATCCAGTCAATGTAGAAACCGTAAAGTAACCAAATCTATTATAATTCACATAACTCCATCCAACAATGAGGATAAGAAAAGGGATTAAGATGCTTGATGCAGATAAAAGAATGTTCTTAATGAGTAACCAACTGCGTCGGGAGTATTGTGCATATATGACTACTAACATGAGAGCAATAGGCAATAATTGAAATAGTGGTTTTGTCAATCCAGCTAAAGAACTGGTGATTCCCACAAGAAAGCAAGCGGACGGTCGCAACTTACCATTGTTTACTACGCTGAACGCAAAGAATATTGTCAGGCAAACAAGGAAGGTAGTCAGCGTCTCGGATAATATATTTGCCTCAAAGAAAAGCGTGCTTGGATTCAAGCTATGAACTAACGCGCCGATTAGCCCCACTACAGGCTTACCCGATAATCTTGTGAATATTGAGTAAAGAAACATAGAAGTGGCAATTCCCAACAGTGATTGTGTGAAGAAAATCGACCAGTTATCTAACTTTAACACAGAGATGAAAAGAGGATAGATAGGTGTTCTAGCACCAAGGTCATTGGTAATATCAAAATTTGTCATCGCTTTGGCAAGTTTTAGATATCCGTGCGAGTCGGGCCATAAAACAGGATGGTAAACTAGCAGAAATGCTATTCGGACAAGAATAGCAATAAGTAGTAAGAGCCGCAATTCCTTTGGCATGAGGATTTTTCTAAAATACCATTTCATTTTGTCAATCTTCTCTGGGGTAATTTTCAACTAAAGTCTCCTTGTGTATGAAGCTAAACCAAGCAAAGATTACTGTGCAAAGTTGATTCCTTTGGGAGGTGGACAAACTGGCATTACTTTTTCAGTTTCATTATGAAGAAAGGCCATTCCAATACTTTTTCTACCAGAATGTGGTTAAATCCGACTGCCCTGGCCATCCATTCAGCTTCTCTTCGGCTATAGCTCTGTCCAAAGACAACTTGCCGGAGATACCATCTCATGAACTTATCCCAAACATACCATGCGGTAAACTTACTGGCGAACCGATATAGTTCTTCATCTGTAGCTTCCCTATCTGCTTCTGCGATAAAGGCGCAACCGTTTGGCGTAAGAACACGGCGTATCTCTCGCAATCCTCTCTTTCCATCTGGCCAATGCTTGATTGACGCCACGCTAATGACAATATCAAAAGAGGCGTCCCGGAATGGAAGATTCATAGCATCGCCCTGTCATATGCTTTTTCGCCGGTTAGGTCGTATAATTTTACTTTGGTATCTTGATAGAGCATTCTTATCGATGGGTATTTGGTGGGTATGTCCGTATCGGCGTCAGTAACCAAATATCTAATATTGTAATCACGATAAAGTGAAACATATTGTTTTTCACGAATGAGTTGCCTTAGCTTTTGGTCTTTCGCATTTACACTTCCTGGGATTCGAGATAAATAACCGAATGCTATAGGCTTTTCGTGGATAGTTTGATAATATAATGCCAATCCAGGGCTGGCAGTTGTATCCACGACGCCATAGGCATCAGGCAAATCTCTCAAGACATTAATGTATGGTGGTATGGCAATTTTAGAAGCTGGGACAGGTCTCGGTAAATATTCTATAAAAAGTATCATGAGTAATAATCCTGCCAGCAGTCGTTTTCCTAGCGACTCTCGAAAAAGGACCTTAAATCCCATTGCCGAGATAACTCCTGCACTAAGCATTGTCATTACCATCATCCGCACAGGAACACCTGAAGCCTTTAGAGGAGGAAATACAATTTCAAGCAATGCATAAGGCAGCCTCATAAATGGAACTTCCCATCCCCATATATGCAATACCGGCCCTAAGCTCATGATAGTAAAGAAAATGAGTATGAGATACCATAGGCTGATGCCTTGAGCAGCGAACTTTCGTCTCTTGACCCACATAAAGATAAGAATGCAGAGCACTGCCAGGCCTATATGAACACTGCTTTCATGGATACTGCCAGGCAGGTTTGACCAATAAGAATGTGTTAAATGGGCAAAATGCCAGTGTCCTCCAGGAATGAAGGGAGCCAGGAAATCCAAGGAACATTCCTTTGGCGGATGAATGCCCACGAGGGGATCGCTCCTATTTAAAAGTAGGAAAGAAACCACCAGTGGTCCTGCTGTTGCCAAAGAACCTACAAAAAAAGCTGTAAAAGGAACCAGGTGTTCTTTTCTAAGAAAGAAAGAGATATTCTTTTTCTGAATACCATACCAACCAACTATCAGACAGGCTATCATCACACAGTAAAGAAAGTAGTAATAACTGCAAAGAAGGACCACGAAAAGAACTATGGCTGAAGCTATAGTTACCATAATCCCTGGCTTAACAACCAGTATGTACCAGAGAAGCACAAAGAGAGGAATCCATTCTAAAGACACCAGTTCCAAATGCCCTTGAGCATGAGCAAAGTGATAATTTGAGAAAGTGAATATGAAACCCGCGATCATACTCCCCCAGTATGACTTAGTGAGATAGTAAGCCAATAAGAATGTTGTAACTCCACCGCCAATGAAGGAAAAAACAACGATAAAATTATATGTCTCTATCAGGGTCAAAAATCTTAACAAAAATATTCCTATAAAGCCGTTAAATGGATCCAAAGCATGGCCAAGGAGCGAGACACCGTATGGATAATGAAGATAATGAGTCTGCCAAAGTGGTTGATGGAGCTCGGTCACTGCCTTGTGTACCCACCAGATATCCCAAACATGTTGCAATCCGTCACCCTGGTCTGCAAAAAAATGGGTAGAAAATTGTAGAATCAAAGGGTAGGTGAGAATGCAAAAAAGTACAAAATAGAAAATGGTAGGAAACAATCCCATCTTCCCTGCAATATAGACATAATGTTTGATGTTCTCTCTGTTCATTCCTTAAAACTCTAAATCCAGGTTTTATATGCAACATTATACCAAATCCAAAATAACTTGCAATAAGAATTCGCAGTGTCTCCTTACGGGGCATTCTTCAAAGGCACTCACTACCTTTCCTATTCTTTTTACTTGACTGGGCTCAAAATCTATAATATACTAAAAACGGCGTTAACCCAGAGAAGATTATGAAAAGACATATCTCGATTCTTCTTTCCTTTCTGTTCATGTTTCTCTTCAATATTTCGATTGCACTGACCGACAAGGATTTCAAACATTCTATGAACTTCTACCAGAAATTAGTAGAGAAAAAGGTCAGCGCAGAAGAACTTATTTTTACACTGGAAAAGATTTTGAGAAAATATGAGGATATTGGAATAGACCTTGCTCCTGTTAGAGAAAAATTATTACTTATTAGGAAATTTAAGGTCTCCAGCGATTTCTATAGAAAACTTGAGGCAGAAGGAGCAAGTCTTGATGAACGCATTACTGCCCTTAAGCGCATCTTAAATAAGTTTAGAAATACTGACGTGAGCCTTTCTGGAATGGAAAGGAAGCTTGAGCAATTACAGGAAGAAAACGCAGCCAGGCGAAAGGAACTCGATGGGCTCGAGGAATTCAAACTGAGGGAAGAGACAATGACATCAACAGTCAAAGAAAGTTCCAAGAAATCTAATCTGAAGGAAAAAAAAGTAGAAGAGTTTGAAGAAGGAGAGGTGAACGATCCAGAAACCGAAGAAATCGAAGATTTAAAAGAGATTGAAGAATTTAAGCCATAAAATCTTAAGCATAGTCCCGATTTCATCGGGACGAACGGAGCGGCGGAGCGTAGCTCCGGTGGAAAGAAGGAGGGGAGATTATGAAGTTGGGTTTTACCACTGCCATCTTTGAGAAAGAGCTAAAAGACAAGGAGGTTACCCTCCAGGATATTGTTGAATTTGCTGAAGAGAATACGCTTGAGGCTATTGAATTGAGGGAAGGGTGTGTGCAAGATTATGATGGGGAGGCTTTGCGTAAACTCACTCAGCGGTACAAGAATATCCATTTTACTTATGCAATTAAGAACGACTGTCTTGATGAAAGAGATGAACAGAAAGTTAAAGGAGCGATTGAACTGGCTGCCTCACTTAGTAGAGAGCCTATTCTCAGGCTGGTTGCTGATGGTGAAATTATTAAGAATGAGAAGAGGAGATACACTTTTGAAGAGAAGACCGAAATAATAAATAAATTGAAGATATATGCTGATATAGCTATCCGGCAGCAAGTAGTGTTGGGTCTGGAAAATGCCAGAGAACCTATGGAGGATATAAAATACCTGATTGAGCAGGTGGGTTCGCCTTTGATGGGAGTGACTTTCGACCCGGGCAACCTCACTTCAATCGCTATAGAAAGGGAGGACCCATTAAGAGCTTTAGATTCCTTAGAAGCTTCTGACATAAAATTAGTCCATCTCAAGCAGACGATAAACGGTGAGCCTCAGACTCATATCTCCCAGGGAGATATTGATATTAAGAAATTGCTTGATAGGCTAAATGGTATGGGATATGAAGGCATTATATGTCTAGAGCCCAGAGCAGCAAAGGGATGCCGCGACTCCTTGAAGTCGAGTATTGAATACATGAATAAATTGTACGGAAGAGCCTGGCCGTATTTCTAAATCTTCGCTTAGTTACTCGGGGTCGTCTGTGACCCCGAGGTGAAAAATGATAGGTTTTGCTGGGCTCGGGGACGAGCCCGAGTACTCAAGAGGAGGTGAGTGGAATGTATGATGTTGTGGCTTTGGGAGAGGCAATGTTGAGGCTTTCGCCGCCTAACTTTATGAGGTTAGAGCAGACAAATATTTTTGACGTTAATGTGGGCGGAACGGAATTAAATACCTGTGTGGGAGTTGCCAGATTTGGCTTGAAAACAGCCTGGGTTACAAGGCTGGTCAATAATCCTCTGGGGATGATGGTAGCTAACAAGGCTAGAGAACAGGGTATAGATACTTCGCACATAGTTTGGGGTAGCGAAGGAAGAGTGGGAATATACTATTTAGAGTTGGGAGCTACACCTCGGGCGAGTCAGGTCTTTTATGATCGCAAAGACTCAGCTGTCACTAAACTGCGGCCGGGCGAAGTGAACTGGTCGGCTATTCTGAAAGGGACGAAGATTTTCCTTACCAGCGGAATTACCACAGCTCTGAGCCCGACTTGCAGAGAGGCAACAATCGAGGCTATAAATGAGGCCAGGAAGCAAGGGTGCAAGATATGTTTTGACATAAACTACAGGGCAAAGCTATGGTCGCCGGAAGAGGCGAAAGAGTGCCTCTCCAAAATACTGGATAAAGTTGATATCCTGGTGACCACGCAATATGACACCGAAGATGTTTTTGGCTATAAGGGTTCCTATGAGGATATAGCAAAACAATTGAAGGACAGATTTGGTTGCTCAATAGTTGCCATTACCTTGAGGGAGGTTAAGACTGTTCTGATTGGTGGATGGACTAGTATTGCTCTGGCTGATAAGCTCTACAGGGGCAAAAGCTACGATGTAGAAATAGTGGATAGAGTGGGCACTGGGGATGCATATACAGCAGGTTTCATTTATGGTTATCTAACGGGTGACGTGGAAAAAGCTGTTGCTTATGGGGATGCTCTGGCTGCGTTGGAACATTCTGTTCCCGGCGATTTAAGCTGGTTTACAGAAGAGGAAGTCAAAAAGCAGATTAAGGCTGTTGGCTATAAAATCCAAAGATAGGCAGGGTAGGGGTTCGATTCATCGAACCCGCGGGTCGGATAAATCCGACCCCTACAATGAATTGAGCCCCTAAAAAGAGAAGGCAAACGGTTCGCTTTGCTATCACAGGGAGGTGAGCTTATGGATAAGAAGTCGGAGAATCTTGAACTTATGCTTGAGGGTGGGGTTGTGCCTGTAATCAGAGCCGAATCTCCTGAACAGGCGATGAAGATAGTCGATGCCATTAGGGAGGGCGGAATCAAAACTATCGAAATAACAATGACTGTTCCCAACGCTATTGGAGTAATGGAGAAAGTAGCAGCGAAGTTTGGAAAGGAAGTGCTTTTAGGCGCTGGCACTGTCCTCGATGGAGAAACAGCCAGAGCATCCATTCTGGCAGGCGCAGAATTTGTTGTAGGACCATCATTGAACGAAGAAGTCATTAAGATATGTAAGAGGTACACAAAAATTGCGATTCCGGGGACGATGACTCCCACGGAGGTCGTCCACGCCTGGGAGATGGGAGCAGACATTGTGAAGATTTTCCCTGCAGGGGAGTTGGGAGGGCCTAAGTATATTAGGGCGATTAAGGGTCCCTTACCCCACATTCTACTCCTCCCTACAGGCGGAGTAGACTTAGAGAATGCCGGTGAATTCATTAAGGCTGGCTCGTGCGCCATTGCTGTGGGCACAGCATTAGTTGATAAGAAGGCAGTGGCCGAGGGAAAATTTGAAATTTTGACTCAGAAAGCCAAGCAATTTCTGGAGGAAGTAAAGAAGGCAAGGGAATAAGAAATAACACCTTTCTGGAATGGACTTTGAACGCCGATTCTGAGTTATTGCGATAAAAAATATCAACCCCTGTTAATTGGAAGATTGACAGGGGTTGATTTTTTCGTATGGTAGTTGGAACTGGTGAGCGAAAGAAGCTCTGGAGAAAATTGGAGTCCTCCGGAAAGGGAGGATAACGGGAAGTCATAAGCACATAGCACAATTGACTAGTAAACAATTATATGTTATAATTTAAAAAATCATTTCTATGCGCAGATTTAATCTGTGTCTACAACAGGAGTGCATATTTTGAAAAAGATATTTATACTTATTATTCTGCTATCCATCTTCTCGGTGAACAGTGTTCCTGCCCAGGTTGCTTCTCGTGAGGAAGAAGACTTATACAATTTTGGTGTGGGTCTCTATCGGGATGGAATGTATAAACTGGCTGCAGAGCAACTTGAGAAATTTGAGAGAAATTATCCGGAAAGTAAGAAGCTCCCTGAGGTGAGATTTTATAAGGCGGAGGCTACGTTCAAGGAAGGAGATTATGCGAGAGCATTTGGTGCGTATGGCAAGGTTATAAGTTCATATTCCGGGACAGACTTCGCCGTAAGAAGTGCGATTCGTCTGGGTGACTGTAAATATATGGTCGGAAACTACTCTGAAGCGATAAGACTCTATCAGGATTTCATCCGAAAATATCCTAAGAGCGACCTGCTGGTAGAAGCAAAATACTATATTGCTGAATGTTATTTCAGTCAAGAAAACTATGGACAGGCTATTTCGGGTTACGACGAGATTATCAAAAATTATCCCCAATTTAAGGATATCGACTACGCTTACTACTCCAAGGGCTTCTCCTACTTTAAGCAAGAAAAATACTCTGAAGCTCTTTCTGAATTCTCAACAGTTATTAAATCTTTTCCAAAAAGTAGCCTTGCCGACGCCTGCCAATTTTTCATAGCGGAATCCTGGTTTTACCAGGGGAATTATAAGTCAGCTATGCCTGAGTATAAGAAATTGTTTGACAACTATCCACAATCTACCTATGTTCCTCAAACCCAGTTTAAGATTGGAGAATCTCTGCTACAACTGGGACAGTTCTCTTCTGCTAGACAAGCATACCAGAAGGTATTAACTATTGCGGAATCTGATGACCTGCGAGGAGCTGCACTGTATGAGATCGGCGAGGCTTTCTATCGAGAAGGGCAATACCCTGAAGCAATTATCGCTTATCAGGAAGTTATTAAAATCTATCCCCGTTCCCACCACGCTGTGAAGGCCCAACAATCTATTGGCTGGAGCTACTTAAAGCAAGGAAAGTTTAGTGAAGGAAGGAAGGCTTTTTCAGAGGTAGTGAGCAAGTATTCCCAATCCGACCTTGTCGTCTCTGCACGCTATATGATTGGCAATTTGTTCTATTATGAGAAAAAGTACAAAGACGCAATCAAAGAATACGAAGTATTAGTGGGAAGCTTTCCCGCAAGCAATCTGGCTGATGACGCTGTTTACTGGAAAGGTTGGTGTTACTATAAGGAAGGCCGATACGATGATGCAATCGATACCTACAGAGAAATTGAGAAGAAATATCCCGATAGCAAATTGATAGTGGAAGCGAAGTTTCAGATTGCAGAATCTTTATTTCGAAAGAAAGATTATAATTTAGCAGCGAACACTTACCAGGAAATTATTGACCGTTATCCTCAGAGCAGGCTGGCTGATGATGCCTATTTTGGACTGGGAAGGTCTTCTTACGAAAGGGGCGATTTCGTTTCTGGTGGCGATGCTTATCGGGCGATGCTCAAAGCCTATCCCAATAGTGAACTCGCTCCGCAGGCGCAGATGGAGATAGGCAATTGTCTTTTGAACCAGAAAAAATATGGTGAAGCACATACTGCTTATAACCTCGCTCTCAAGAATTATCCCTCGAGCGGAATTGAAGACCGGGTAAAGTTCCAGATTGGTCTGGCTTACTACAAAGAAGGTAAGTATGAAAGCGCAATCGAAGCTCTTAGCAGTTTAAGAGAGGAATTCAAAGACAGTGAACTCATTGACAGAGCTCTCTATTATATTGGCTGGTCGTATTTCAAGCAGAAAAAATATGACGAAGCAATCATCCACTTTAATAATGTGGTAGCTAATTATCCTGAAAGCATTATTGCAGGGGATTCATTATTTAGGATTGGAGACGCACTTTACAATCAAAAGCAGTATGATCAGGCAATAAAGAATTATCAGAAGGTCATTGAGCAATATCCTCAAAAGGAGATAGCTGAGCTTGCCTATTATGCTATTGGCTGGAGTTATCACGCTCGAGGCGACGACGGTAATGCAATCAAAGTCTATAAGGATTTTATTGAGAAGTATCCGAAGAGCCGTTTGAATGTAGAGGTGAGGTATCGCCTTGGGGAATATTATTATAGCGGAGATAATTTTGACGAAGCAGCGGAGATTTACCGCTCGCTAGTGGACAACTATCCCGAATCGGCTCTTGCTGACGATTCCAGTTATTGGTTAGCGTGGAGTTACTATAGGGCTGGTAAATATGATGAGGCAGCGAATAATTACAGGAGGTTAATAATGAGCTATCCCGATAGCGACCTTGCCGGTGAAGCTCAGTTCCGAATTGGAGAATGCTATTTTGTGCAAGGGAGATATTTTGAGGCAATAGCGGAATATGAGAAAAAGCTCGCCAGTCTCCCGGAAGATACTTTCACCAGTGAGTCCCAATACAGGATTGGAGAAAGTTATGAGAAGATGGGTAGGAAAGAACCTGCAGAGGAAGCTTTTCAGAAGACACTCCAGAAGTATCCCCAGTCTATAGCTGCGGCCAGAGTCCGTTTGAGATACGGGATTTCATACGAGGATAAGAAAGACTACAAGAAAGCAATAGAAGAGTATAGATTGGCTACAAGTTTAGCCCGCAACGAAGTAGGAGCAGAAGCGCAGAAAAGAATAGGTGACTGCTACTATTTAAGAAAAGATTACGACACAGCTATAGTCGAATATTTGAAAGTAGTATATCTTTATGATAAATACCCATACTTTGCTGCCCCATCGCAATATATGGCTGGAGAGAGTAACGCGAAACAAAGGTACTGGGACGAGGCGAGAAAAGCATACAGGAAGGTCATAGAGAATTACCCAGAGACCGAGTGGGCTAAGAAAGCCCAAGTAGAGCTGGAGAAAATAGCCGAGAAATAGTATGCCGATAAGAAAGAGCCTCTTTTTTATAGGAATCTTAATTTTTTTCTTCTCTCGGAATCCCTGCGTATGGGCTGAGGCAGAGAAGCCAACGGAGGAGAGACCTGCATTCGAACTGCCCGAAGTGGTAATTATCGGGGAAGACCAGTCGAGAGTAATTACGGGAGGCAAAAGGCAGCCACTCATCGATCAACCATTCTTGGAAAAGGTCAAGGTTGGCTTGGAACCGATGGCGAAACTCTCCCCCCTATATTTTCTCCCCCCGAGGAAAGAAAACATTACTGAATTTAGTTTTGGGTATGGAAGTTTCAACACTCTAAAGAGTAGCCTCAGTCACGGTAGACAAATCAGGGATAAAGGTTACTATCTCCTCGGTATTGGAAAATACAAGACTGACGGAGAATTTCCCGGCAGGCGTTATAACCAGGATAACGCATTTTTGGAATTGGGTTTCAAACCTGGTAAAAAGCTCGATTTGAAAGTTGCTGGTACTGGTCTGTTTAAAGATTACCGGCTGTCCAATTCTACCGATACTCAAAAGGTTGACCTATTCAGCCTGGAGTTGGGATTTGAAGGGATGGTAAGAGAGGGAAGCAGTTTGGGCTGTCAGTTCTTCGGACAAATAGCAGACTTAAAGAATAGCGATAAAGCCAAAAGTGAAATAGGGGGAGCCCGGCTCGGGGCAAGGATTGGTCTGGGAGAGAATAACTCACTGAGCCTGGAGGGCGCACTTTATCAGGAGAGTCTTAAATTGGGTCGTAATAGAAGGCGTTATTTAGTTAGTTCCGTTTCTTTAACCGACGAATTTCTTCTCTTTGATAGACTGTGGGTCAACTTAGGAGTGGAGTACAAAGAG
>Ga0315308_1001647_pt1 | contig 12769 bp, 11 predicted proteins | sample TDP3_MG_FD_203078 | JGI IMG/M metagenome (GOLD analysis project Ga0315308, IMG submission 203078) | Freshwater sediment microbial communities from Lake Towuti, South Sulawesi, Indonesia - TDP3 | ecosystem: Environmental > Aquatic > Freshwater > Lake > Sediment | place: Indonesia: South Sulawesi... | reverse complement strand
ATAGGCGCTTCAACATTCGAGCCTGTTCCAGGCGCTGATAAAAACTGGAGCTACCCAATACCTGACGAAAAGAGATCCTTGGGATACTGGCACGAAGAGAGACATTTCATGAAGTGCATACTAGCCGGAGAGCGACCTAAGATTAACTTCGATGATGGAAGAGCCTCTGTAGAGGTGGTAATGGCTGCATATAAATCCCACGCCACTGGAAACGCTGTTTCATTGCCGCTACACTAGTGAACTTCACTATACCTGAAAAGCGATAGACATTAGCAAACCATCAAGGAGGTAAAGGTTCTACTTTAGACTACGATATGGGAAATTGGAAACCTCTCTTACCCTGCTGTAAAAGCTTAAAAACGGATTGCGCACACCTTCATCCATAAATTAGATTGAGGGAGGTGGAAAGTTATGGGCAAGAAAGTAGATGCGAAGGCAGCGTTGTTTTCTCCGGTGGAGGACAAAAGAGTTATCCTTTTCATGGTTGTGAGAGGGTTCGGAATGTTTCTGACTGTCAGTGGTATGGCAGGTATAGCGCTTGCCACGGGCCCGCTAGATAAAATCATAGGATTTGAACCAACCCCAATTTTCGGAAATACCTTGTACGCTTTCCTTGTTGCGTTCTTGCTTACCGTTATAGGGGGCGCCATAGAATTCGTAGGAGACGCGTTTATCAAACATCTATCTTCTTAGAGCTGCCTTCCGAGACAATCACACACCTTAATCCATTTTTGTTGGATACATTGTTATTCCATTCTTAGCCCTTTTCTAACTCGCCTCTCTGCAATAGCGAGCTCGTTGTTCTCTCGGAACTCTTTCAATCTATCGTATAAAGGATAACCCGCATCCATATCTTCTTTCCACTTCTTAGCGAATTCACCACTTTTTATGTTTTCCAGAGCTTTCTTCATGTAATTGGTAATAGCCTCTCTGACCTCAAAATTCAAATTCATGCTTGCTAAGATCGATCCAAATTGACTTGTTCTAGAGTGATAGTCCATTTGTTTTATTAGTCCTATTTCAGCCATCGCTTTGAATGCCTCGCTTAGCTCACCCGACATGTACAATTCTATTAGAATCGCTTCCTGGGGGATTCCCGCTTCTTGTAAAACTACGTATTCTGCAACCATCGCAGCTCCCAAGATAGGGCCGAATCCTTGTTCAGAGAAAAGATCTATGTATGCCTCTTGTTCCAAACTTAACTCCAGAACGCCCATTCTAGTTGATCCTATTGCCTTGGCCATGGCCAGTGCGATTTCCTTGGCTTTTCCCGAATGATCTTGTTTAACACCGAAGAAACTTGGAAAGCCTTCACCTCTTTCAAATCGCTCCCTCACGTATTTTCCTAAGCATCTGGGAGCGACCATGACGACATCTATAAATGGTGGAGGTTTAATGAAGCCAAAGGCTATGTTGTAGCCTGATGCAAAGTTTATGACTTTATTTTCTTCTAACTGATTCTTTATCGCCTCTTTATAGATGTCAGGTGCGATCTCGTCGGGTAGGAGAATGGAAATGACGTCACCCTTATTTGCGGCTTCTCTAATAGAGTAAACCTTGAAGCCATCTTCAATCGCCAATTTTTTATAATCGTCATCGATGTTTCCAATTATTACTTTTAGCCCACTGTCCCTCATGTTCAGAGCTTGAGCCCTTCCCTGATTTCCATATCCTATAACAGCCATAGTTCTACCCTCTAAAATAGACAGGTCAGCGTCTTCATCACGATAAAATTCAGTCATCTACTCACCTCCCAAATTTGCTGTTATTTATGCGCGTGCCGTAATAAGCATTTTTCATGGTATCCTCTTCGAGAATCGATCAATCCAGCAAAGGTATCCTAAATTTTAGGATACTGAATCGTTGCGTCAGGGTAAACAGCGACCTTAGCTTTGTCAGTGCTCCGTACACTGAGTTCCTCTAAGACTTCACTCCATGTTTTACAGAAAACCAAACTTTCAGGGGAACCAAACAAGTTAGGGTTTGTGTGCTCCTTATGGGGTGAAAAAATGATGACCTTTCCTCTGTTCCAAGGTGGAATGTAAGCCCTTCCGCCTAGGTTCTTCCCAAATTTTCCATAGAGATAGTGAGTTACTTGACCATCTGGGGCATTAGCGACTATTACTATATCGCCTCCTCCCTTGACAGAAAACATTCCTATTAATGTAGCTATGCCTGCCTCATTTGCCTTCGAATAGGTGTTGGCAATAACCACATCCATATTTTCCGCGGGTTCTGTGACATAAACCTCCCTAGCCAAGTCTACGCCCTTCTTAAACTCCGCTTCAAAATCTCCAATGAAGAGGCCCACAGGGTCCCGATTAAGGTTAATAACGGCATCGATTTTAACGTCTAATCCAGCCATCCTTGCAGTTTCATCCATGTCAAGGTGTATGATATTGTCCTCAATTCTAGCCAAGCCTGTTGACGGGTGGGGGCTTTCACCGGGACCGTAACCACCAAGGATGTGATGGTTATGTAAGATGGTTTCCATTGAGGCTACTCCAGGACTTATGATCTTGGATCCGCCTCCAAAACCGCTCATGGGATGAGGTACAATGGAGCCGATGCCGATCTTTAAGTCGCACTGCGCGACTTCGCTGTTAATCGAGACTGGAGTTCCCCTACTCGTTTCTCCCAACTCCGTTAGGAAATCGTAGGGGTTATGGTTATAAACTGGAAATCTATCGACCACATCCTCACCCAACTTCTTGGCGAAATCAATGCGGGTCCATGTTCCATGGGCTCCACTGGCAACTACAAACCTTATGTGGTCGTCAGAAACTCCCCCTAGCTTCAGTTCCTCGAGAACAAAGGAAAGAAGCTGGTAGACCCGAGTCGGTCTTGTCATGTCATCAAAGATGATAACCACCTCCTCTTTTCCCGCAGCCAACTTCCTTATAGTCTTCGTTCCTACAGGATTCGCAAAGGCATGGCGAATTTCTTCATCGCTCAGAGCTGGTCGGTTTTGTCCAGCCATGGAACATACAGTAACGTCCCATTTTTCAGGAAAAACTAAATCAAGTTTTGTGTCGCCAAACCAAGCCAGCTGAGGCAGCGAAACGGTTCTCACCTTCAATACAAATCATCTCTAGTAGTTTTCTGCGTTTGCCCCGTTAATTAAAATTGCTCGTCAAAACGCAACCTGAGTTTAGTTTAGGATTGAGAAGTTAAAATTTCCGCCTAACGGTTCAGCGTCATCTGTCTCCTTTCTTTGGAGCCACAGTTTTAAATGGTGAACCAAGACAATGTGTAAAAACGAAGGTGAGGTAAGTGAGTAAATTTTTCGGCGTAATTCCAGCTGTCATTACTCCCCTCGGTGAAGATTCAAAGCCTGATGAAAATGCCCTTCGTGCACATGTGGATTTTCTCGTAGAGAATGGAGTTCATGGACTATGGGTTTTAGGAAGTATCGGCGAATTTCCGTATCTAAATATGGAGGAAAAGAAGAAGGTTGCCAAGTGGGCGGTCGACGAAGCTAATGGGAAAGTGCCGACAATAGTCGTCACTGGTTCATGCGGAACGGACGAAGCCATAGAATTTGCGAAATACATTGAGGATATTGGCGCTGATGCTGTAGGTATAGTTCTGCCTACTTATTGGCCTCTGCGGGAAGAGGATGCTTTTTTCTACTTTAAAGAAGTTGCTTCCTCCATCAACATTCCAGCCATAGCCTATAACGTTTTTTTGGTCCACTTCGACCTGACTCCAGAGTTTATCGCAAAATTGTCTAGCGAGATCGAGAATATCGTAGGCGTAAAGGATACAGTCACTGATGTAGAGCATACAAAAGCAATCTTGAAGCTTGTCAACCCCAAGGCTTTCTCAGTTATCACTGGCTCCGAACTTCATTTCTTAACCATACTAAAAGAAGGAGGTCATGGAGGAGTTTTTCCAACGCCTAATTTTGATCCCACAACAAGCGTTAAGCTGTATGAAGCATTCAAGAAGGGAAATATGCAGGAGGCCGAAAAATTGAACAGTCGCCTTCTTGAGCTCATAGGTGTTATGGCATACGGTCCTCATTGCCCAGTAGCGGTCATAAAAGAGTCCATGCGCTTATTGGGAAGGCAGATAAGGCCGAAAGTGAAAAAGCCCTTAGCATATCTCACCGACAGTGAGGTAGGCGATCTTAAAAACTACCTTCGCGAAATACATCTGACAGAAAAATGGCATTTTTAAATTTTAGGATAGCCAAAATGGGAGTTGAGTTACTTTGGACGACGAATTGTTTGATGCAATCGTGGAGTTGAAAGAAAAGGATGCGTTAAGGATAGTCAAAGACAAAATACTATCTGGAGGGGACCCACTCGCGGTTGCAGAGCTTTGTAGAAAGGCAATGTCTGCTGTCGGTGACCGTTTTGCAAAAAAAGAGTATTTTCTCTCCGATTTGGTCGTAGCTGGTGAAATATTTAAAGAAATAATGGAGATACTTGAGCCACAGATGCGCGCGCACGCGAAAAGCGAAAAGAAAATCGGCAAGGTTGTCATCGGGACAGTAAAGGGCGACGTTCATGATGTAGGAAAGAACATCGTAGTAAGCGTGCTGAAAGGCAATGGTTTCGATGTATATGATCTTGGCGTCGATGTTCCCCCTCAAAAATTTGTTGAAAAAATAAGGGAAGTAAAGCCGGAAATTGTGGGAATGAGCTGTCTTATCACAATTGCTTGGGAATCCATGAAGGACACTATTAGGGGGATAAAAGATTCTGGCCTTAGAGATAAAGTGAAGATCATAGTGGGGGGCGGCAATGTAAATGAAGAGGTTGCTCAGCACGTGGAGGCAGATGCTTATGCAAAGGACGTGATTCAAGGCGTAACCCTGTGTAAGAAGTGGGTGAGAGCATGAGAAAAGAAGCGGAGAGACTATACAAAGAGAGAGAAGAGAGAGTCCAAGATGCTATAAACCTCAAGGTTCCCGACAGAGTTCCCGTGATCTGTTATGAGCAGGAATACGCTTGGGCTTATGCAGGTATCAGCCCAATGGAATTTATTACTAACAATGAGAAAATGATGATGGCTCTAGAGAAGTTTCACTCAGACTTTCAGCCAGACATGCAAACCTTTCCTCCTGCACTTACGGGTCCATTGATTCTGGTTATCGCAGAGCCTTGCCTGATAAAACTCCCTGGGGAGGAGCTCCCCTCTGATTCTGTTCATCAGTTGATTGAAACGGAAATAATGACAGAAGAGGATTACGGGTATGCCTACGAAGAAGGCTATATGCAGTTACTGTTCAAGTTGCTCCCAAAGCTCCGTCCAAATGTTCCTGAAGTCCGTGAGAAATTCTTAGCCAACATAGAATCAGCATCTCAATTATTTCGTTCTAATGTGGAAAGACTTGAGGAATTGGGAATTCCTTGCTATGCTGGAGGCGGTATGGAGAGCCCGTTTGGTCTTCTGTCCATGATGAGGTCTTATGAAAAGTTTTGCCTCGACTTGTATAGAAACCCTGGTATAGTAGCCCGCACAGTTGAGAAGTTCACTGAAGATTTAGCACAGCTCGCCATAACTGCATGCAAATTGGTAGGTATTTCGAGGGCTCTAGTTGGTTTGCATAGAGAATGCAGCTCCTTCTTCTCCTTAAAGCAGTTCGAGGAAATAGGTCTTCCGGAAATCAAAAAGTTGGTGGGCCTTCTAAGTAGGGAGGGCATAACCCCTATCTTGCATTGCGATGGAGACTGGACTCTGAATTTGCCATACCTCAAGGAACTACCCAAAGGTAAGTGCATACTGGAGCTTGATGCCTCAACAGATATCTTCAAGGCTAAAGAGATTCTCGGAGATCGAATGTGCATCGATGGGAACCTGATGGAGATTCTACTTTCCTTTGGTACACCAGCGAAGGTTGAAGAGCACTGTAAAAGGCTCATCGATGTTGTTGGAGAAGATGGTGGGTTCATCTTAAAGGGTGAACCTCCCAGAGAGGCAAAACCTGAAAACATCAGGGCAATGATCAACACCGCAAAAACTCACGGAGTATATAAGAAATGATGTTAGAATTTCGTTGAATCGTTTTTTGCGTAATAAAGAAGGGAAAGTCACCCCTCCTTATAGGAACTCTCTACGTTCCAGTGAAAAAATCTTAAGTGTGGAGTTAAAAATTCTAAAATTGGGGGATAAGGGTTGGCAACCAAAGAAGAAGTAAAAAAGGGACTGAAGAGAGTAGCGGCGAAACTCGAAGATCCAGAGTTGAAGAAGGAATTTGAGAAATTTCACAAGTGCCTACAGTTTGTATATCCAGACATCAATCTCTCTTATGTCTTGGAAGTAGCAGGTGGGGAAGTCAAAGAATTAAAAGAGGGAACTGCTGAGAGGCCTCACGTTGTTGTAACCATTGACAGCGATACATTTCTCGGAATCTTAGATAGAAGAATAGATGCCTTAAACGCCTTCTCAGAGGGCAAAATAAAGTATAAAGGAGCTATGGCAGACTTATTGAAGCTTCAAAAACTCCTTTAAAACGTGATTCAAAATTTTGTTGACTTTTCTCTTTCTAACAAGTGTTAAATATTTATTTGGGCCAAAATGTGTTTCCGGTTATTTCTAGAGGTATTGACATGGTAGAAGTAGATGGAGGAACCCTTGTTGGTAGAGCTTTGAAAAATGAGGGAGTAAAAGTTGTGTTCACCCTCTGCGGCGGCTTAAATTTGATATACGACTCGTGTGTGGACGAAGGTATAGATCTCATAGACATGAGGCATGAACAAGCTGTAGCGAACGCGACGGAAGGGTATGCCGTGGCCACTCGTGGACCCGGTGTGGCTATGGTTACGGCAGGACCAGGCGTAATTAATATGGCATCTGGTATGGTTGCTGCATGGAACGCATGCTTACCAGTTATTGGAATTGCTACTCATACGCCATACAAATATGAAGGAATGGGGGCTGTGCAAGAGTTCGATTCCAGAGACATGTATAGAAGCTTCACCAAGTGGATAGGCTATTGCACTCAAACGCGGCGGATACCAGAATACATGGCCAAGGGGTTTAGATACGCTACCACCGGTCGAATGGGACCTGTGTTACTAGATTTCCCCAGTGACACGCTCAGCCAGAAGGTTGAAGAAGAGTTTGTCCAATTTGTTCCACCAAGCAAATACAGAACAACTGCACGCCCTTACGGGGACCCTGAGCTAGTGAAAAAAGCCGTAGAATGGTTGTTAGAGGCTGAGAAGCCGGGAATACTGATTGGAAGCGGTGTCTGTTGGTCAGGGGCTTGTGAAGAACTCGTGAAGTTTGCCGAGCTTCTTAAAATACCAGTGTGTTACGCGATAGGGGGAAAGGGATGCATACCTGACGATCATCCCCTTTGCGGGGGACCAGTAGGCTACGAATTCGGAAGCATAAGGGGAGCGGATGTGCTTCTTGCAATAGGGGTTAGGTTTGAGGCAATACTAAACTATGGCGCCGGCGATTTTTATGCACCTGATGTGAAAGTAATTTCTGTGGATATTGAACCCACAGAAATCGGTAGAAATAGGCCAGTTGATCTTGGGATATGGGGAGACGCTAAAGCGGTTTTGACACAACTGATTGAGACTGCAAAAGAGGTTCTGAAGAAGAGCGGGAAGAAACGGGAAGAAACAGACTGGTTAAAAAATGTAAAATATACCGTGAAATCAATCTATGAAATCTTGGCACAAGGAACATCAAGCTCAAAGAAACCCATCGATCCTAGAAGGCTTGCAAAAGAAGTGTGCGAGTTTTTGGATAAGAACTCATACATCATAATGGACGGAGGGGACATACAAGCTCACGCTACCCCTCTCTTTTGTGCCAGATTTCCAGGTAGTTATATGTCGGCTTTGGGCGGCTCGCTTGGACATTTGGGCGGGGGTATTCCTTTTGCAATTGGCGTTAAAACAGCAAAGCCTGATAAGAAAGTTCTTGTTATAGAGGGAGACGGATCCTTCCTTTTGAACGCTAGCGAGATTGACACAGCTGTGAGACATGGTAAACAAATTGTAGTTGTTATAGGTAATGACAGCCAATGGGGCATGGTTAGACACGCCCAGCAACTTAGAGAAAACTATGATGTTTGCTCCAAATTGAGCGAAGCGGCAAGATATGACAGGTACGCAGAGAGCCTAGGGGCTTACGGAGAGCTCATAACCGATCCTGAAGAAATTAAACCAGCATTAAAGAGGGCTTTCAACTCAGGATTACCAGCCGTACTTGATGTTAGAACCGATCCTTCAGTAATGAGTTTCGCAGATTATCGTGAAGCAGAGTAGTGGACACGTTGAATTCATAAGAGACGATAACAAAAGCATCTAACTCCAACCATGACAAATCTCTAAGGCTTCACCAGAATTTTTCCACCCTCGCCTTTCAAGGCTTTTTCAAATGCTTCGTTAATGTCATCTAGGGAGAACTTGGATGTTAAAAGAGGATCCACATCGATTCTCTTCTTTTTTATGAGATCGAAGGCAGAGGCAAAATCACCCACATTAGCGCTTAGGGTTCCTTTAATGGTGAGTCCCTTCAACACGATGTCAATAAATGATGTTTCAACAGCGTCAAAGCACATCCCTGGAACAACTATTGTTCCTCCTTTCCTCGCTAAGGCTATTGATCCTTGTGTGGTTTCAACATTTCCTGCACATTCGAAAACTATGTCTGGCCCTATGTCGTTAGTTAGTTCACGAATCCTGTCAACGGTATCTGTTGTCTTTGGATTTATAACTTCGTCGACCACATTCCTCGCTAATTCCACCCTAAATTGACTTATCTCAGTAGCATATACCGCCTTAGCACCTGATATCTTTGCTAATCGCGCTACAAGTTGTCCAATAGGACCTAAGCCAAGCACTGCAACCACATCGCCTACCTTCATTCCCGAGATATTGATCGCACGCAGTGAAACAGCCGTTGGCTCAACTATGGCTGCCTGTTCATACGTTAGTTCGTCAGAGAGTTTGTAGAGCTTGTCATATTTGGCTTGAGCATAGGTGGCAAAAGCTCCAACTTTTTTCTGTGTGACGTATAGAAACAATTTATCACAGAGCCCTATTTCCCCCCGTTTACACCAGTAGCACCCCTCACATGGGACATAGGGTTCAACAGCCACTCGATCTCCTATTTCCCATCCCTCTACGTCCGGCCCTATTTCGACTATGTTTCCTGAATACTCATGACCAAGACCTAGGCTTAAGCCATCCAAGTAAATGTGTAAATCTGAACCGCATATCCCGCAACACTGTACTTTAATCAAGACCTCGTCTTTGTCTAGGATAGGCTCTGGCACATCTTTTATTGCCAGCTTTCTCCTACCCTCCATTATGGCTGCCTTCATTTAATCCTCCCCATTACCTTACACATTTCCGTCGTATGTTCTCTTCGGAAAACAGAAAATCTGCGCTACTACCCTTATATTTCTCTTATGGCCCCTAGATTGGCAGAGGAAGTTGTCTTGGCATATAACGCCAGCAGCCCTCTCTTGACTTTAGGCTGCGGGGGCGTCCACGTTTTCAGTCTCCTTTTAATTTCATGGTTGCCGAGTTTAACATTTAATTTTCTATTCGGAATATCTATCTGAATTATTTCTCCTTCTTTAACTACGGCTATTGGTCCACCTTCCATAGCTTCAGGAGACACGTGACCGATGCACAGTCCAGCTGTACCGCCTGAAAATCTCCCATCCGTTACTAGAGCCACAGACTTATTCAAGTCGCTTTCTGAAATCATCATGGTAACCATAAGCATCTCCCGCATGCCGGGACCGCCCTTTGGTCCTTCATACCTTATAACAACTACGTCTCCAGGTTTTATTTGATTGTTATCGAATGCGCTAAGGCAGTCTTCTTCAGATTCAAAGACTCTGGCTGGTCCGCTGTGGACTAGCATATTTGGGTGTACAGCCGATGCCTTCACGACGGCCCCATCTGGAGCCAAATTGCCGTGGAGAACAGCTATGCCTCCATCCTTCATATATGGCCTATCAAGAGGTCTTATCATCTCATCGTCTCTGACAATGGTATCCTTAATATTTTCGCCAACTGTTTTCCCTGAAACAGTGATGGCTTCAAGGTGTAACAAACGGTCAAGCCTCTTCATCACCGCTGGAATTCCACCTGCCTTCTCTAACTCGGTAAAATTGTACGGGCCATTCGGTTTTATTCTACATAAATTGGGGGTATCGCGGCTAAGCCTATCGAAGTCTTTAAGGTCAATGTTGACATTCGCCTCATTGGCTATGGCGGGTAGGTGAAGGGTAGTGTTAGTTGATCCTCCAATAGCCATATCAACTCGAATTGCGTTCTCGAAAGCTTCTTTGGTCAATATATCCGATGGCTTGATGCCTTTTTCAACCAGTCTCATTATTTGAAGTCCCGAGTCTTTAGCAATGCGCATCCCCTTCGACTCAGCCGCAAAGTGTGTTGCGCATCCAGGGAGGGACAACCCTAAAGCTTCGGTCATGCACGCCATAGTGGTAGCTGTGGCAAGAACATTACAGGCTCCAGGGCCTGGACATGCGGAAGCAACTTTCTCAAAGAATTCTTCGGGCGATATTTCTCTACCTAAGAATTGTCTATAAGCTTTAGCAAGGTCGAAAACGACTATTTCTTTTCCCTTATATTGCCCCGGGCGCATCTGCCCCCCTGTAACAAATATGGTTGGGATGTTTACGCGGGCGGCAGCCATGAGCATGCCTGGAACTATTTTATCGCACGTGCATATGCAAACCATTCCGTCGAAAAGGTCTGTGTGACCTTGAACCGAAGCCTCTATTGAATCAGCAATCAATTCTCTGCTTGGAAGAGGGTAACGCATCCCAAAGGACCCCTCCGAGTATCCGTCGCATAGGGCAATTGTGTTAAACTCCATGGGGGTTCCTCCACCTTCTCTTATCCCAGCTTTAATTGCCTCTGACACCTTGCGTAGATGTACGTGTCCAACAACAATTTCTGTCCATGAATTTGCCACAGCGATTGTAGGCCGCTGCATCTCCTCTTGGGTGAAGCCAGATCCTCTGAATAATGGATAGATTGTCTTTTTAGACAAGATTTACCACCCAAATATACTAGATGAATTTGATTTGTACTCATTAAATTAAGTTGCGCATTCTTTTCAAGGCTTTACGAGAATTTTTCCACCCTCACCTTTTAGAGTTGCCTCGAAGCCCTTTTCTTGAATCTTTTCCAGAGGGATTTTTGATGTGATTATGGAATCCACCTCTATTGTTTTACTTTTCACAATGTCGATTGCTTGGACAAAATCTCTTGGGGAACTATGGAAAGATCCCTTGATTGTCAGTTGTTTGAATACTAAATCCTGAAACGGCAACACTTCAATAGAATCAAAACAGATTCCAATGAATACTGTTGTTCCTCCCTTTTTAGGGAGAGTTATTGACTGCTGTGCCGCTGCACCGTTTCCAGAGCATTCAAACACTATGTCCGGCCCCACATCATTAGTTAGTTCGAGGATTCTTTCAGTAGAATCAACTTCATTTGAGTTAATGACTTCATCGACAACATTTCTCGCTAAATCCATTCTAGACTCGTTTATGTCAGTGGCATACACTGCTCTTGCTCCTGAAGCCTTTGCTAATCGAGCTGCGAATTGTCCCAGAGGCCCTAAGCCCAATACTGTTACGGTATCTCCTACTTTTATTTCCGATAATCGAATACCATGCAACACCACTGACAGGGGTTCTATTAAAGCGCCTTGCTCATAGGTTAGTTCATCTGGAAGTTTGTGAAGTTGATGTGACTTGACTTTTACGTATGTGGCGAAACCCCCATCGTAATTCACACCCGTTACACTGGTCTTTTCACACAATTCCGTTTTGCCCATTCTACACCAATAGCAGTCATAGCATATTGTGTGGGGATCAATCGTGACTCTATCTCCTACTCTCCATTCTTCTACGTCTGACCCTAACTTAACTATGTCTCCGGAAACCTCGTGGCCTAAGATTCTGCCCTTCAAACCGTGTTTGTACATGTGGAGGTCTGAACCGCATATTCCACAATATCTTACTTTTAGCACCGCCTCATCCTTGTCCGCAACAGGTTCTGGCACGTTTCTTAATACAAATTTTCTTGCATCTTCCATTACAGCCGCTCTCATTTTAGCTCCTTCCATTATCTTACTCCAACCTTGATTCTTGTGCAATTCACCTTTAAAATCTGTCGCGCGCTTGCTACCTAATTCAGTATAATCTCATAGAACATTAAAAGCTTCGGCATACGAGCGGCTTTATTTCCATCTCAGGGTTTTCGAACGTATGATGCGCACGACAACAACCTTAATAGGGTGGCGCCTTCGATGAGAAAACTGGATTGAAAAATGTCTGAAACAAAAATTGTGTTGATCGGTGCAGGAAGTAGTTCTTTTGGTCTTTTCTCCCTATGCGACGCTGTAAACACCCCAGCATTGCGGGGAAGCACCCTTATGCTCGTGGACATTGACGCCAAGAAATTAAGAGTCATGAAGAAGTTAGCTGATCTGATGAACAGGAAAACTGGAGCAGGCCTAAAAATTGAACATACCGTAGATCGGAAGGAAGCCCTGCCAGGAGCGGAGTTTATCGTCATGTCCATCGAAGTGGACAGAATGAATCGGTGGAGAATGGACTGGGAGATCCCCTTTAAACACGGCATTCGACAGGTGATTGGCGAAAATGGTGGACCTGGCGGGCTTGCTCACACGTTAAGGAATGTCCCTATAATTATGGAGATTTGCCGTGACATCGAGGATTTATGTCCTGATGCATTACTCATAAACTACACTAACCCTTTAAGCCGCGTCTGCTTAGCCA
>Ga0315308_1001644_pt1 | contig 12779 bp, 8 predicted proteins | sample TDP3_MG_FD_203078 | JGI IMG/M metagenome (GOLD analysis project Ga0315308, IMG submission 203078) | Freshwater sediment microbial communities from Lake Towuti, South Sulawesi, Indonesia - TDP3 | ecosystem: Environmental > Aquatic > Freshwater > Lake > Sediment | place: Indonesia: South Sulawesi... | reverse complement strand
AATACAACACGGCCGTCACAAGCGCCACTGGAATCATCCCAGGATCCTTCTTCTCACCAATCACCTACACTTGGGCAGAGGAGATAAACGACGCCGAGGGCTACGTAACGCATTCTGTCACGGGAGCTGGTGGTTGGTTGGATGCGGCAGATTGGAATGCGAAGTACATTTATCAAACAAGCGGCGCCACGAATTACAGAATAGGCAACTTCGTTTTCGCAAACGTTTCCACAGGGATAACGTGGACCACAGTGACGTTGCGCCTCAAAACTTGGAAGAGCGGCGACATCGGCGGCTCCGACTACATGAACATTTCCCTCTATGACGGATCAGTTTGGAGTTCAGAGTACAAGGTTACTCCACCCACAGCTGCTGCACCTGGAAGCTATATAGATACTGTTGTTACCAGCTTTCTGAGTGACGGAGCAAAGATTAACGCCACTCAAATGCGCATCAAGAAGGTTACAGTTGGTACTGCAGACACTATCTATGTAGACCATGCTCAACTGCGTCTCTCAGGGGGAGTGAGTGGTTCAATCGATTTGAATGTTGATGGAAGAATGCCTGATGCATCTTGGAATGGCTGGACAAGGATTGGAACGGGCAGGATCGGAAGCGGAACATTGGCAACCATCATCTTCCTCGTTGACTACACAGGTGCAACCACCTTAGACCTGTGCGTAATAACCTTAGCCAACCCAACGCTGGACCCGATCCACTGGATACTGGGCGACGTGGATGGTGACCGAACTGTTGACATCTCAGACTTGTCTGACTTAAGCAACGCCTACGGATCCTCAGCTTCAGAGTGCGACTTCAACGCGGACGACAAGGTCGACGCTTACGACCTGTTCGTCCAAGGCAAAAACTACACCAAAACCTACTCGTACGACGGTTACTTCAGCAATAGCTGATCATAACAAGAGCAAGAAAAATTGGAGAGAATGGGCGAGACATAGCACTGCTGATTCTCAGCCTCTTTCTTTTTCGGCAAGGACTAGTTAGGAGGATACGAGGCATGGGAAAGGCCTATATTGTGATTGCGGTCGCTGTTGACGAAACTTTTAATTGATTGGGGACGATGATTGTTTAATAGAAAGGAGAGGAGGAAGGAAGATGCGTGGAAAATGTCAGTTTTGGTTACATCTTGTTCTCGTTCTTTCGCTCATTTTTATTACAGCCACGGTGAATTTAAGTCCCGTCTATGCTATCTCCACCGCCCTTAAAGTTGATCCTGATAAAATCATAGATATAAGCAAGACGCCTGGCACCAGTTTCAACGTTAAAATAAGTGTGTTATACGTCGCTTACCTCTTTTCCTTTGAGTTTAAGCTAAAATTCGACCCAACCGTTCTGAGCGCCACCGCAATCGAATTAGGCTCCTTCTTCCCAGTACCCGGCCCTGCGCCCGGTGGGCCTTCAATAATATGGATAGAAGAAATAAACAACGACTTAGGCTATGTCCACTACGCTGTCACCATGGGCGCCGACACCCCCTACCCCAATGGGAGGACCGGAAGCGGAATATTAGCAACCATTTACTTCGATGTTGCCGACGTGGGTACAACCCTTCTAGACCTATGCGACACTGAGTTGATCAACCATGACGTCGAGAAAATCGGCCATGCCGTATTCGACGGCTACTTCAGCAACACAGGTTTTTGCGATCCAGTAGCCGGCTTCACTTTCAATCCACCCAGCCCAATTCTGGGAGAAACGGTAACCTTCAACGCCACCTATGACCCTTCTACTGGAAGCGGCAGCCGCGACATTGACGGATACATCGACAGTTGGGACTGGGACTTCGGCGATGGCAGCAAAGGTACCGGGGAAGTCGTGCAGCATATTTACACAGAGATCGGTCCCTCACCTGCTGGAGCCTACACCGTAACCCTAACCGTCACCGACAACTCAACCTTAAAAGATACTGCCACAGAAGACGTGACACTTTCCGGACACAACATAGCAGTCATCGACGTACAGCCCAATCAAACCTTCGTAATGCAAAACCACACAATTTCCATTAGCGTTACGGTTAAGAACAAAGGTTCATACACGGAAAGATTCAACGTAACCGCCTGCTACAACGGCACCCCAGTGGCGCTTCACGAGCCCGCACTCATGACTAAGAACCAAAACAGTACCTTCTCTTTCAATTGGAATACCTCAGGCGTAGCAGAGGGAACATACATAATAAGCGGAAACGTAAGCCAAGTCTCAGGAGAAGATATTCTTGACGACAACTCCCACTCCTTCGACGGCACAGTAACAGTGGTCTCAACTCCAGTCCACGACATAGCTGTAAAGGAGGTAACGGCTTCACCAAGCATGGTATTCGTTGGCGACAACGTAAATATCGACGTGACCATAGCAAACCAAGGTTTCATGCAAGAAACCTTCAACGCAAGCGTATACTATGACACAAACCTCATAGACACACAAACCGATATTGTAATGCCAGATTTATCAGAACAAACACTAACATTCACGTGGGACACAACAGGCGTACCTTGGGGAGTATACTCAATAAGTGCAAACATCAGCATAGTTCTGGATGAAATCAATACCGCCAACAACAATTTAACCGACGGCAGAGTTGGAGTTGCCCTTCACAACATAAACGTCTCCAGCCTAAGCGTTCCGACATCTGCAGTGGTTGGCACCAAAGTTAAAATCGAGGCTGTAGTCAGAAATGAAGGAATGCAAAGCGCAACATTCAATGTCTCCTTTTACTACGATAACACATGGATTACAAATCAAACTGTTGAGAACCTGACTCCAGCTGCCACAATAAGCCTAACCGTCCTTTGGGACACCACAAGTTTAGCCTCAGGCTCCTACACCATAAAGGCTAAGGTACCTCAACTTGAAGGCGAACTCGTTATTGCCGACAACGAGAGCACCCAAGCAGTCTCTCTTGTTCCAGAGGTGCACAACATAGCAGTCACGGACATCACGGCAGATCTAACCACAATTATCAGAGGAAAAACAGTTGATATCAATGTAACCATACGGAACTTGGGCAACGTGGATGAAACTCTCAACGCGAGCGTGTCCTACGACACAGTCCCCATAGAAACAAAAACCGACATGGTATTAACCGTGGGAGAAAGCAAAACCCTAAACTTCACATGGAACACGCCAGCAAACATCGCCTTAGGAACCTACACCATAGAGGCTGAAGCTCAGATTCCAGAAGACACAGACACAACCGACAACGCAAAAACCACCCAAGTAACTATAGCAATACACGACATAACTGTGGTCAGCGTCACAGCATCCAAAACAGAAGTTGCAGTTGGAGAGTCTGTCGTTGTTATGGTTGTTGTTAAGAATCAAGGCAATTTCACCGAGTCGTTCTCTGTCACTGCAAAATACGGCGACAACCTCATAGGAATACCCATCAGCGTAGACAACCTTGCAAAAGAACAACCCCAAACTGTCACTTTCACTTGGAACACAACAGGCGTGAACCCAGGAACATACAAGATAAAAGCAAGTGCAAGCACAGTCCCAGACGAAGAGAACACAACAAATAATATTCAAGAAGACGGCACAGTAACATTGAAACAAAGAAGCACTGTCCTAATCTCGGCAACTCCGAACCCTACAACAGTTGGTGCTGAAGTCACCGTGACGGGATCCATCGACCCAACGCACGCAGGAGTGAGAGTAACGGTATGGTACAGACAAGCGGGTGCATCTTCTTGGAGCAATCTAACAGCCACTCAGACAAACACAAACAGCCAATACTCATGCACATGGACGCCAATGGCGGCTGGAACCTACGAAGTCAAAGCCAGCTGGGAAGGAGACGAAGACACCCAGTCTGGCGAAAGCACTGTGTTCAACGTCACAGTAAATGAGTCGCCAGCAGGCACTCCTCTCTACCTGATAGTAGCTGCAGGCGCCATAATAATTGTCGCTTGCGGTGTCGCAGCCTATTATTTGATAAGGAAAAAACCTTAATATCAAATATTTTCGTACCGTCTTCACCCCTTATCCCGTTCACCCTTAATAAAAACAGAAGTTCCCGAAATATTGTCATAGCCTTTACGACAACCACAGCAAGAATCGCTTGGACGCAGTCATAATCTCAGACTTGGAAAACCGTTGAATTTTAAAAGCCCAACCTCTTTACAACAGAAGACCGAGGGCAACAATTCAATGCAGGTGGGTTTTTAATCACTAGAACATTCAAAACGACAGGTAACAACACTGCCTTTCTGGGTCTATGGGCCTCGGGTTTTTGCTATTTCGCGGCACTTGGCTTCGTTCTCCCATTCTTACCCTTGCTTTTGCAAACGTCAGGCTTGACCTATGCGGAAATTGGCATGGTCTACATGATTGGCTTAATTTTCCCTGTGTTGCTTCAAACTTCGTGGGGAGCCCTTGCTGATAAAATTGGAAGAAAAGCAATAATTGTGTTAGCAACGATGGTTTCCGCCATCATTTCCGGACTATATCCCAGCGGTTCAAGTTTTTTTCAGTTTATGCTGCTTGGGATGCTATGGTACACTCTTCTAGCTGCAGCAACAACGATCACCCCTGCATTGGCTATGGACTTAGCAGGAGCAGTCATGGTGGGAAGACGCTTTGGAACGTATAGAATATCTGGCTCAATAGGGTGGATTCTAAGCACTGCAACAAGCGGACTTGTTGCTGCAAGTTTGGGCATCAAAACTGTATTCTATTTGGCGGCCATCTTGTATTTGGCATCTGCCCTTCTTGTTCAAATCTCCGTGAGGGATCAGCCACCAGGAAAAAATGAAGGCAACACAGATGGGGGCTTTCACCGACTGATCAGAAACAAGAATTTTGCGATTTTTCTCGCAACGATTTTTATGGCAAATATCTCAGCAGTGGCCTTTCTATCTTTCCTCTCATTACATGTAAGCGAACTTGGCGGTTCTGATGCGGTCATTGGCTGGACTTTTTCGATAGCAGCAATAGCGGAAGTTCCCTGCATGATATATTTAGGAGGGCTTTCGGACAAAATCGGAAGGAAACCCCTACTTGTTATCGCTCTTTTCTCATACCCCCTTAGGCTATTCCTTTATACAATCGTGACTAGGCCTAATCTAATCTTACCAATACAGCCTCTGCACGGTCTGACATTCGGTTTATTCTATGTCGCCTCTGTAGCGTTAATATCTGACATAACGTCGGAAAGCAGAGGAACCGCATTAGGCTTGTACAGTACCGCGTCGTCTGCTGGATCAGCAGCAGGATCAGCACTTGCAGGTGTTTTTGCAGACAGTTATGGTCTGATTAACATGTATCGATTTATGACTGTGTTTTCATTTATACCAGCTCTGCTCTTCACGTTCATCTCCAAAGAAACCCTAAGGAATCGCTAGCCAAGCCTGTACCTTTTCAAGGGCCCTTAGAAGATATTACCGACTACGTTTATCGACATCAATTAGAGTCAGATTTCGATTCTAGTATGAGTGCATTTTAAGAATGTTCTTAGTTCTTGTTTATAGGGCATAGCTGTTATCGCTCCTCGTCTTGTTACCACTAAAGCTCCTATAGCATTCGCCACAGTAGCACATTTCTGAAGAGTCCAGCCCTTACATAATCCTACGAGGAGACCCGCATTCCACCCGTCCCCAGCTCCCGTGGTGTCAACAGCTTTAACCTTGAAAGCAGGCCTTCGAACGCTGTTTCCATCTTTGCTCATTATATAGGACCCCTTCTCTCCGAGCTTGATTCCAACAATTCCAATACCATATCTCAACGCCTTTCGAGCCGCTACCTCAGCTTCACTCGTTCCAAATATAAACTCAACTTCCTCCCTCGAAAAGACAGCAACATCAGACAATCTTAGCGCGCGACTGTACATTTTTCGAAGAGTTGCTTCGGAGTCCCAAACATCAGTCCTCAATGTCGGATCAAACGATACTCTAACCCCACTTTTTCTAGCATGGTTAATGGCTTTGAAAATGGCTGCTCTGCACGGGTTTTGCGAAAGGGCGAAGCCTGAGACATGAAGAATCTTAGCCTTAGCTATGTAACTTAAATCAATGTCATTTGGCTCAAGTGAACTGTCCGAAGTTTCGCTAGTCCAAGGTTTTCGATAAAAGAAGAAAGTACGCTCTCCCGACTTCGGCTCGTTAGCGACAAAGGCGATTGTAGTGCGCCTTCCTTTTTTCACCCTAACTTGCGAAACGTCAACCTTATTTCGTTCAAGCTCTTTTGTGAGAAACTGGCCAAATGGGTCGTCTCCTACAGCTGTTATTGCCCCGGCATTTACCCCAAGCCTTGAAACTCCAATGACTGTATTCATAGGTGCGCCGCCAAAGCATTTCTCAAATGCTGGAACTTCGACGCATGGGCCGGGTTCCGTGGACACAAAATCAACCAGTACTTCTCCTACAGCGACGACCTTAAAATCCACCAGAAACACCCCTCTGCAGTTTCCTTCTTTAGGAGTCGACATCATGTAAATACTTTTTCACGCCGGCAATTTGTAAATCTTCAAATGTCGTCGTCCAAAATTCCTGCGGGATGACGACATTTAACACACCCTGAAAAAGCGCGCCTATGAATTGCTTTGGCAATCAGTGTTTTTCATCATAAATCTTGTAGGCTTTCTTCATCATACCACATCCTTTTTATCAATGGAATCGAGAAAAACCTTGATGTTGCATGATCAGATTTGGGAGTTTTGTTCCTCAGGGTTGGCTGGGCGAGCTAAAAGGCTGCGTTCAAGGAAGGGAGTTTGAGGCAATCGGAAATGTTGCGCTTCAGTGCGAAAGACTCGGCTTTGACTCCATATGGATATACGATCACTTCATAACTCTTCCAGCTACGACTGAAGCGTGCTTCGAGAGCTGGACCACCTTAAGCGCACTGGCTACAATGACTAAGAATCTTGGCTTAGGACAGCTTGTTACATGTAACTCTTATCGACATCCATCGGTCTTGGCGAAAATGGGCGCAACTTTAGACGTCATAAGCAACGGCAGATTAAATCTGGGGATAGGCGCTGGCTGGTACAAACTTGAGTACGATGCATATGGTATACCTTATCCCAAGGATTCTATGAGGATAGCTCAACTGCGAGAAGCCGTTCAGATAATCAAGAAGATGTGGACCGAGGATAAGCCTAGCTTCCATGGTCAATACTATACAATAGACGAGGCGATCAACAGCCCCAAACCCGTTCAAAAGCCTTACCCTCCAATTCTGATTGGAGGCGAAGGAAGGAAACTCACACTTAGAGTAGTGGCTGAGTTGGCTGATAGATGCAATTTTGGTGGCCCAATCACCCCTCAGCGCTACAAGGAACTGCTAGAAGTCCTAGATGAACACTGCAGAGCGGTGGGTAGAAGAATAGACAAGATTCAGAAGACGCTTATCGTCGACTACACGGTGATCGCGAAGAACAGAGTTGCGCTCAATGAGAAAATCAGGGAATTCAAGCCAAAGGGAGTCTCAAAGGCTCAGTTCGCCGAGGGAAACCTTATCGGCACACCTGAAGAGGTCATACGTAGAATAGAAGAGTTCATCGATGTTGGAGTCACTTACATTATGATGCGATTCCCAGACATGATGAAAAATGAAACACTCCAGCTATTCGCTGACAAGGTTATGCCAGCCTTTCGATGAACTACCTACTTTGGCGCCACTCTCACCGAGGCGGCTGTTATTTTGTCTGCGAAAATCGTAACCGTCTTTTTCGGACTAGGGTGCTCCTGAACATATGTTACTGGACGATCCAACGTGGGCGGGTGCATGCAAGCGATTCTGAAGCTGGTCTGTTGCCAGCTTCCACCGTCGCAGTAAAGCTCTATTGTTCTCGCCTCTAAAATAGGTCTCATTCCGAGGGTCACCGCCTTAGGCGGCAGCCCGTACGGATTTCCGCCGATTCCACAAAAACTGTTGATAACAAAGGTATCCGAATTAAGGTCGATAACTCTTGTTCTGGACTTTTTGAATTCCTCAGGCGTTAATCTGACATAAAACGTGTTTACAGGCTCGTTGAATGCGATATGACCATGATATCCGATTCCGCCGTAGGCCGTGTCTATTCCTCCCAGCTCTTTTATTCTTTTGTCAATGGCATCGGGGTTAAATGGATCTGGGAACCACGCTTGCTCTTCTGGTATTCTAATCGCTTTTTTCAAGAGATTGAAAAGGTTTCTCTTCATGTATCCTTTAAAGCTCATTGGGTGTTTTTCAGGCACCGGTCTTCCCTGCCAATCTAAGTATTCGTCCATGTTGAATGTCCACACGTTCTTCCAACTGATTCTTTCTTTGTTTGAAAGGGCTGCAAGAAGTGGGTATTGAGGGGTGGGGCCAACAGGCAATATGATTTTTGTTGGCTTGCCAGCTTCGCTATTCCTTCTTATCTTATCTGCAATTGACCCTGCAAATACCCTGTACAGTGTGTCTGTATCAGGTAGGATTACTACTTTCACTGGGCTCCAGGAATCTATTTTTTCAGCTGGCATTTTGAGCAGTTTTTCCATGTCCTCTGCTTTGAGGGTTACTTTTTCCACTATTCCTTCAAATCTCGGCACGCTCATCCCATCCGTAATTCTCGTTTCGCCGTCGAGAATCGGATGCGGTGTTAAAGGAAATAAAATTTTCTAGCATGCATAAAATGTATAAATCTCAAAACAAAAGTGCGCTTCTGAGAAGCGACCCTAGTTCGACGGTCCTGACGTTTGGCGTTGCATTTCTTCTAGGAGGAGCCATCTTGTTGTCTGTTTCTGCTTTGCAGAACCCCAAGTAGATGTGGTTCTCGTGTAATGCACAGCGCTCATGCAGACGTGCGAGTTCATTGGTTCTCGGATTGTTTGGAGCAAAACTCTATGAGCTTGGGCAATGTCGGATGCTCACCATTTAGACTTGAAATATAGTAGGCAGCGACTGCATTCGCGAGGGTTAACCTGCAAGTATCTGGAAGTGCAAGGGCGTCGCCAAAAATGTTTCCGGCGTTCCAAGCGTCGCCAGCTCCTGTAGCCCTTAAAACGGATACGTTAAAAGTAGGCACAATAACCTCGGTTTCGCCAGTAAACGACCCAGCAAAAGTTGAGGTGTGAAGGTCAACCCGGCTCGGGATATGCTTGGCTAGGATCCTTGCGCACTCTTTCGCCAGCTCTTCTGGCTTGAACGTTTTGTCAAGGCGTCTGCTATCTTTGCCTAGTAGTGAGGCATACCAGAAGGCCTCGTTCTCATTGACACTAAAAATATCGACAAGATTTCCCTGAAACACTCTCTTAACTAGTCTGGAGATGTCTTCTTTCTTCGGGCCAGGATCTGAGCTGTCAAAATAGTTTTTTCCTCTTCCATTATCTTTAACGTGGCGGAAGACCCCCTCAGCCAGCTCGGTTCCCCAACGTAAGGTTCCCGACCAATGAAATACACAGACATAGTCGGCTTCCCGCAACAACTGAAAATCCTTAGAAGTGAGATCGGTTAAGCCAAATTCAGGCAGGGACCCTAGGTCGCTCATCATCACGTTTACCCTTTCTGTTCGGTATGTGAATTCAAAGGCTGTGGTGAGTGCAATGGTGCCGCGTGTTTTGACATGGGAAAGGTCAACATCAAAAGGCTTCAGATAAAACCTGAGTAAATGAAGTCCTAGAGGGCTCGTGTTGATTAGGGGATAAACTTTTGCGCCCAAGGCGGCCAAGGCATTAGCGGTGTTCGCCGCGTTTCCGCCTCTCAACTCTGTCTGCTTAACTCCATGGATAGTTCCTCCTTTGCGCCTCGCAATTTGAGCGAGGGCTTCAGAAAGTTGTTCAAGATCTCCCTCGTAAGTTACTAACCGATCCAACAAGAAGTCCGGCATTACTACAACTTTGAATTCTCGAAGTTTGGTGCGCTGCAGAACGCGGACCAAGTCGCTTACAAGCCATGAAAGCATCTTCTTTGGCCTTCAGGAGTTCTTTCGGTGACTGCTATAGGAAGTCTTAACCACTAAAGTCCTAATGAAACTTTAGGAGTGAAGAGTGGGTTGAAGGCTTGGGAAGCTGCAAAAAACGCTTTAGAGAACGTGTTGGACGCTGTCGCTGGAGAAAGCATCGTAGTCGCCTGTGACGAGGAAAAGAAGGGAATCGGGCAAGCGTTTGCAGATGGAGCCTTAGCTTTGGGGCTTTGGACTCGCCTCATAATCTTAGAAACAGGAAAGACAATACGCAGAGAGGTTCCACCACAGCTTTTGGAGGTCTTGGCACGTCAGAAACCAGATATCTACATCAATCTTATGCGCGGGCAACGCGAAGAGACACCCTTTCGCATAAGAATCGTAAAGCTAGAAACTCGCGGGCGCCGATCGCGCCTAGGCCATTGCCCAGGAGTAACAATGGACATGTTGACTAACGGTGCATTGGCATTGACAAGCGAAGAGCATCAGAGGATGCAGGGATTCGCCGAAAGGCTCTTGCGGGCTCTTGAAGGCACAGTTGAGATCGAGTTGCACACGCCAGCTGGAACTAACTTGTCTCTCAGTGTAAAAGACCGCTCGTTCTTCACGGACACCAAACTTGACTGGAAGACTATGAAGTGGATGAACCTACCCACAGGTGAAGTGCTAGCAGCGCCGATTGAGAACTCGCTTTCGGGTCGACTACTTTGCGACATGGCGGTAGGTGGAATTGGGCCGTTAAAGACACCTGTAGAGATCGTCGCCAAAGAAGGAAAAGCACTGAAAGTAGCATCCAAGAACAACGCAGTGCTAAAGGGCATTGAAGAAACCCTCGCAACAGACGAATGGAGCAGCATTGTAGGCGAGTTCGCCTTTGGAATTAACCCAAAAGCACGATTCGTCGAGGAGTTTCTAGAAGCCGAAAAAATCTACGGGACAGTGCACATCGCTTTTGGAGACAACTTGGACTATCCAGGAGGCAGAAATCCGTCTAAGAACCATATGGACTTCCTCATGAGCAAGCCAAGTGTGAATATCACTAAGGCAAACGGCGAATCGGCAGTAATCCTAGTGAACGGTCGCTTCAACATCTAGCAGAATAGTGGTTAGAGGCCGTGGCATTGATTATGGCTTCTTAAGAGCTTTTCATTAGGCAACGACAGCGAATCGCACAGCACTAGATAGTTGTCTTTGTGCCGTCAAAGCCTCTTCGCCAATGTCCGAATTCGTCCTGAACTTCACGCAGTTGCTGTCCAGTGAAGACTGGGCCGTCTTTACAGACTCGGTACTTGCCTATAGTGCATGTTCCACAGATGCCTATGGCACAGCGCATAAATCGTTCTAAGCTGGCTTGCAAAGGTAATCGAAACTTCTCGGTTAATAGGAAGGTCTTGTACATCATTTTTTCTGGACCACAGGCGATGGCTGTGTCGAATTTTTCGCCTTTGTTGAGAAGTTTTTCTGCCTGTGTTGTTACCAGACCCCTTAATCCAAAGGTGTCATCTTCGGTTGTAGCGATCAGCTGACCTTTGGTCTTGGCGAGCACTTGGCTCATGCGATCGTGAAAGAGCAGCTCTCTGTTGGTCTTTGCTCCCATCAGAAGTGTAATTCGTGCGGTCTCTTGAGTCAGCTTGTCTACAAGTGGGGCGAGTGATGCGAGTCCTGTTCCGCCACCTACAATCATTACCTTATGAGTCTTTGTCACAGTGTAACTGTTTCCAAAAGGTCCACGTACTCCGATCAAGTCGCCCTTTCTCATCTTGTGTAAGGCGCTGGTAGCCTCGCCTACTCTTTCTGCAGTTATGGCTGCTTGCCTTCCTCGTGGGTTCAGCATTGAGAGGCTCATTGGGACTTCGTCTATGCTTGGAATCCAGATCATGGCGAATTGCCCAGGACTTGCGTTGGCGCATAATGGGTCACTGAATGTGAAGGACTTGACCATGGGGGTTTCTTCGCTTACATTTGTTATCTTGACTGTGCGCATCTTGTTAGCAGTGATGTGCTTGTCCAACAATTTCCTTTATGCTCCTGAAGTCTTTCCTGCGCATATATGTGTCGATTCCGCTGGTTATGGATTTGAAGATGCCTAGTCCCTGGGTGGCTATGGCTGTGCCTATTTGGATTGCTGAGGCTCCGGCTAGTATGAATTCGATTGCGTCTTGCCAGTTTGTTATTCCGCCGCATCCGATTATTGGTGTGTTGACGGTTTCGTAGATTTCGTAGACGCATCGTATTGCAACTGGTTTTATGGCGGGTCCTGATAGTCCGCCTATTTTGTTGGCGAGTATGGGTTGTTGTGTTTCGATGTCGATTGCCATGGCGCGTATGGTGTTTGTGGCTGTGATGGCGTCTGCTCCAGCTTTGGTGGCGGCTTCGGCTGTTTCGATGATGTTGGTGATGTTGGGGGTTAGTTTTGCTATGACAGGTTTTGTGGTTCTGTTTCTGACGTGTTTGATGACCTCTGCGGTTAGTTTGGGGTTTTGTCCTATTTCTGAGCCTGTTTTTTCTACGTGTGGGCAGGATATGTTTAGTTCTGTGGCGTCGGCTCCGGCTTTTGTTAGGATTTCTGCGGTTTGGGCGTATTCTTTTTGTGTGTATCCGAATATGCTGGCGATTATGGGTGCGTTGGGTTTGGTTTTTTTGAGTTCATGTATTTCTTGGGCGTAGTGTTTGGCGCCTGGGTTGGGTAGGCCTATGGCGTTTAGTAAGCCATAGTTGTTGATTTGGACTATTGTTGGGTTGTTGTATCCTGGTTGTGGTTTGAGGCTGATTGATTTTGTTACTACTGCGCCTGCTCCTTGCCTTATTGCCTCTGCTAGTGTTGTGGCTGTGAGTCCGAGTATGCCTGCGGCTAGTATTGTTGGGTTTGTTAGTTTGAGTCCTGCGATTTCTACGGTTA
>Ga0315308_1001643_pt1 | contig 12780 bp, 9 predicted proteins | sample TDP3_MG_FD_203078 | JGI IMG/M metagenome (GOLD analysis project Ga0315308, IMG submission 203078) | Freshwater sediment microbial communities from Lake Towuti, South Sulawesi, Indonesia - TDP3 | ecosystem: Environmental > Aquatic > Freshwater > Lake > Sediment | place: Indonesia: South Sulawesi... | reverse complement strand
GTGTTCTTGGAGCCTCGGCGGTCGGTTTGGCTGCTGCTAGGGATGCGCCGCATCGCGGGCAGAAGGCCTCATCGCCCTTCAGCTGGGCGCCGCAGTGCTCGCAGTTTGGCAGTTTGTTCGCCTCCCGGATTCGGCTCGTGTGAGATGGACATGACTATATGAACCTACCGTTTCGTCGATCGATTTGCCGAGCATCGCCGACCAGAAAAAAATCTCGTTTCGCCCGAGTCTCAAGGGCTCGTCAGGCAGGTTATTCTGCCCTCAAATGCTAGTATGCCCGCGATGGACGGATCGATCGATGCGGGCTGCCCGCTAGCGGCGTTGCCGTGACTGTTCTTGATCTCATCCTCTCCACGTCTTCTTTTCATTTGTGGGCGGCGCCGGATTGGTCGCATCCATGAAGCATGTACATACATGATGCTGAGCGAGGATGGTCGGATTTTTTCTGTAGTATGTTTATGGCTTCTCAATGCGTTCGTTCGTTCGATCGCCTGTCATGGTGGGCATGGCCGGAGGCCACTGGACAGGTGAAAACCAGCAGCACACCCGCAGGCCACTCCCACCTCTTGTCAATAAAAGAAACATGCCTGGCTGGGTATGTGGATCAAAAACCCGGGTCCCTGAGAACAGCGCCAGCGTGAGGGCGGGGACCGCGGGAGCCCAACCCTGCGAATCGATGGGACAGTCAGTTTTATATCATACTTCTCAGGCCTAGACCCTTGGAAAAGATCGATCGACAGATCGTCGGAGGATGATGAAGGTGGGGAAAATAGGCGCGACAACATTTCGCAAGCCGAAGCGTATGCTCTACACTAGGGAGAAATATATTCGGGGTCATATGGATTCTCAGATTGTCAAGTTTTCGATGGGGAAGAGAAGCGATGAACCTGTTCCCGAGGTCTCTCTGCGCTCTAACAGCAAAATACAGGTTCGGAGCACGGCTATTGAGGCGGCTAGAATCAGTCTAACCAAAGATCTCGATCAAGCATTATCTCCGGAAGGATACTACGGCAGGGTTTGCGTCCAGGCTCATGTTATTACCAGGAAAAGAAGACAGGTGTTCGGCCCGCAGTCAGATCGTTTCGGTCAAGCAAAGGAATATGGTAGCCCTTCTGAGAAAGTTGTTCTTCTTAGACCCGGTCAAAAGATTTTTCAGGTATACGTCTCTGAGACTCACGTTGGAGTGGCGAGAGAAGCGCTTCTATCTGCAGCTAAGAAACTGCCATCCACTTACACGGTAACGGTTGAGAACCCCCTGATGATCGGTGAGACCCCGGCTGCCCGAGGTCCCTCGTGACACCGTTCGTTCGATCGGTTTGTGTGAGAGCGGAGGGTCATGAACGCGAAGATCTTCTAGAAGAAGATCGGTCTCATCTCTATTTCTGCGCGTGCATGATTGCTGAATCATCGATCCAGACTGATCGAATCGTCACTCGACGCGATCGACCATTGGCCGAAGAGATTATCAAGACGCCGGGTAGGTCCTTGGAAAAAGGCAGCTAACAGATGGATTCTTTGTAAATCCAATAGATCAACGGGAATCCCAAGTGGCAAGGCATTGAGGTGAAAAAATGATCGATAGGGGGCGGCCGGATCTAGAACTCGATTTTACCTGAACGGGGGGACTGGGCTGCGATTCTGAATGAAATAGCTGAAGTTCTGAAAATGATATAAGGACAGTCTACAATTTGTAGAGCGGTGGAAAGAAGAGCCCTAGCATTCGCGTTGATCCCGCTTCTGACAGTTGCCGCTCTAGCACCTATGGTGCTGTCAAAGGCTGTGACTGAAGCCGATGCCAGAAAAGCCATCGGTGAGGCAGAGCTATCCATAGCTCAGGCGCAGGCTACGATCGACAAAGCGAAGCAGTGCGGAGCTGAGACTCAGCCGGCTGAGGGCAAGCTGAACGAGGCCCAGAGCCAGCTGAGGGTGGCGAACGACGCCTTCGGGAGGGGAGAGTACGATCAAGCCATAGATCATGCCGAAGAAGCGAAGGCGGCAGCCGACAAGGCGAACGCGCTGGCGCAGGAGTCTCTGGACAAGAAAACCAAGACCACCACGGTCGTCTCCACCAGCGAAACGGAGTCGAAGACTAAGACATCTAAGACCAAGACATCGGAGTCGGAGACATCGAAGACAAAGACGTCGAAGACGAAGACATCGGAGACGTTATCGGTGACCACGGCGAAAAGCGTGACGCTGACGGATCGATTGACGACCAGCGTTTCGACAACAACTGCCAGCGTATCAAGCACCTCTAGCATGTCGACGACTTCAACTACCTTCGTGAGTGCTAGGACGAGGACTAGCGCGGTGATCACTGCGGAAGAGAGTGCGGCAAGGGCTGAGGTTGGCGAGGCCTACGCGGCCCGAAGCATGGCTGAGAGCGCGTTGAACGAGGCGAGGGAGCTTCCAGTAGCCGTTGACCTGTCGGGGATTCAGGCGAAATTCGATGAGGCGGATGCCCACCTGCGCGGAGCAGAGGATGCTTTGGAGAGAGGCGAGTACGAAGACGTGATGAGCCTTGCGCTAAGAGCGAAGGTGCTTTTCGAGCAGGCAGCGGCAGAAGCCGAGAGCCTGATTGAGGCCGCTGGAGATCTGCTTGAAGAGCTTGGGAACGTCGAAGCTGTCGAGGTGGGGGTGGCTCCTGAGGTTATGAACGTCTCGGTGGTGGAGGGAAGAGACGCCTGCGTAGACACACTCACGCACAGCGTAAGGATGAACCTTTGCGCGCCAGCCATAGTCTACTCCACTGGTGGAGATGATGGTGGAGCCACGTTCACGTCAACGATATACAGCTTGGTTGAGTTCTTTGATGGAAACGAGGATGGAAGGGTGCAGGACAACGAGATCCTGCAAGCTCTACCGCTTGAGAGTTTAGCTTGGAGTGTTCGCTCTGATGTTCAGGAGCCCAACGCAACGGTCAGAATCGTCTACACCTACGACACCGCGGACTACGAGTTCTCTATCATAATCAATGTCTTCAGAAGCCCAACCATTCAGTACTTCGTCTTTGACAACAAGACGTTGGCGTACCTCGTGGATGGAAGCGCGAACGAGGTGAAGTTTGACTTCTCGGTGAGGCGGTGGCCCTGGTCATCTGGCTCCTCAGAGCTCGCCCTCAGGCTCGGGGTGCTGGCTCAGTCCCCTGGAAGCATAGAGCTTCGGAGCATAGGAAAGAATGAACAGTGGCTTGCGTTCGAGTCGGAGAACCAGACGATAAGAATAAAGTGGATTACGAAGGCGCGGGTGGGTCTGCCCGACGGTAGCGAGCAGGTTGTTGATGTCTCGGCGACCCACAGCGTCGCTGCAGGTACCGGGGAGATCCTTGTGGACTTCGTGTACCCGAACTTCCAAGGCCGAACGCTTGTTCACGACCCCAGCGTAGGGATCGGCGGCCCACTGATTTATCAATCGGTTCTTCAGACGACATGGATGTGCTTGGGCCTAGGGATACTAGCGGCCGTTGTACTCACGGCGACGAAAGCCTCTGAAAGAATCAGAAGAGGGTCGAACACCTTCTGAGGACATGATTTCGCCCTGGCCCGTGGGCACCTCGTTCTTCGATCAGCTCGATCAATTGATGGGAACGTTTTCAGCTGTATGTTCAGGAGTTGATCCCTCCTTTTGTTGAGGTGTGTCGATCGATCTCAAGTGAATAATAGGAGCCTGCAGGGTATGGTGCTACGCTACTTCGTTGAATGTTCAGTCGGTCGCTGAGGCCTAGTAGCCGAGAACGTTCAGGAGCAGCATCATGAACATGATTCCGAGCAGTAGACCTAGGGAGACAGCGTGCTTGTGGCCGTAGGAATGCGCCACGGGGATGAGCTCATCCACTGTGACATATGTCATTACACCGGCGGCGAAGGCTAGCGCCGAGCCTACCGTTTCCGTCGATGCGCCCACCAGCACGGTAGCTCCAAGCAGGGAGCCAAGTGGCTCGGCTAACCCCGAGAGAAGCGTCAAGCCGAGGGCTCGCTGAGGCTTCACCCGCGCCGCCAAGAGCGGGAGGGCGGTGGCGATCCCCTCCGGGATGTTGTGGAGCAGAACGGCGAGGGCGATGACGATCCCCAGTTGAGGCAGATGGGCGTAGCCCGCGCTGATGACGAGCCCCTCCGGAAGGTTGTGGAGTGAGATGCCGATGGCGATGAGGGTGCCCGATCGGAAGAGCTTCATGTCCACCATCCCTGACTCCCTCATCGAGAACTCCATGTGGGGCAGGGAGAGGTCGAGCAGGATCATAAGGCCCGCCCCAAGCGAGAAGACAATGGCAGCGCTGAGGTAGGTCACCATCGAGAGGGATTCCACGAGCAGGCTGACGAAGGAGACTATCACCATGACGCCGCCTGCGAACCCGAGGGAGAACGCTGTTACGCGAGGGCTGAGGCTCCGGTTGCGGAGCGCGATCAATCCGCCGATCGCCGTCGCTGAACCCGCAGCCAAGCTCAACAGGACCGACTCAAGTATGAGGGGCAGCGCCTTCCACCTCCACCGCTCCTCTACGCCTTTTCTCAGATCGATCTTGAGTTGAGCATGTATTTCAATCTGCGCGCTCAAGCGTTTGCATGTAGATCTTCTCAGTTCGCCGCGTCTTTTCCGCCGCTGATCCTCAGCTGCATCGAAAGCAATGTAATCTGACTGGTTGCACAGGCGAAGAATGTGATCTCAGTCTACGCCCGCGCATAAGAGGGTGAAATGTTTAAGCGAGGCGGTGGCCCGTCGGGAATCGGTGGAGGAGTGGCTTGAATAGCTTTGGCGAAGTCACGGGTGAGATGCTGGCGAAGCTGAGAGGCGTTGTGGGGGAAGAGAACGTCGTGGCAGAGGAGGATAGGATGATCGATTATTCGCACGATGAGATGGCGAAGGATACTGCGATATCCCATCGTCCCGATGTGGTCGTGAAGCCGGGTAGCACAGAGGAGGTCTCGGATATCATGAAGGTCGCCAACGAAGGTAGAATACCTGTGACGCCGCGCGGCGCGGGCACGGGCTTGAGTGGAGGCGCGGTCCCGGTCTTGGGCGGAATCGTCTTGAGCCTGGAGCGCATGAACCGCATCCTCGAGATCGACGAGGAAAACTTGATGATGGTCGTCCAGGCGGGTGTCTCCTTCATGGATGTCTACGAGGCTCTGCAGAAGACGGATCTGTTCTTCCCGCCTCATCCTGGCGACGAGAGCGCGCACATCGGTGGCGCGGCTGCCTGCAACGCGGGGGGAGCTCGCTGTGTCAAGTACGGTGTCATGAGGAACTACGTCACCGGCGCCAAGGTGGTTCTCCCCAACGGAGACGTCGTGGAGCTGGGAGGAAAGCTGCTGAAGAACAACACGGGGTACAATCTCCTCCAGCTGCTTGTGGGAAGTGAGGGAACCCTGGCTGTTTTCACGGAGGTCACGTTGAGGCTGCTCCCCAAGCCTCGGGAAACCATGGTCTTGTTAATCCCTTACAGAAGCACGGGTGAAGCGATCGCGACGGTTCCGAGGGTGCTGAGGAGCGGGATAATCCCGCTCGGGATGGAGTTTCTGGATCGGTCCTCCGTAGAGCCCACGGAGAGGCTGTTGGGCAAGAAGTGGCCGGCGAAGGAGGGAGAAGCGTTTCTCTCAGTGATCTTGACTGGAGACAAGAAGGAGGAGCTGTATTCGGAGTGCGAGAAGATAGCGGCGATTGCCCAGGAGGGAGGAGCCCTCGATGTGTTGGTTGCTGGCACGAAGAGGGAGCAGGATCTCATAATGGATATCAGGAGTAACGTGTATGAGGGGTTGAAGCCGGAGACCCTGGAGATATTGGACATAGCTGTGCCTCCGAGCAGGATACCTGATTTCGTCGACAAGGTTAAGGAGACCTCGGAGAGGTACGGTGTGAAGTTGCCTAGCTATGGACATGCGGCGGATGGGAACGTGCACGTGAACATAATGAAGAGTGGGTTGACGGAGGAAGAGTGGCGAGAGAAGTATCCGAGGGTGAGGGAAGAGCTGTTCCAGGCTGGGGAGGCGTTGGGCGGAGTCATAACCGCTGAGCACGGGGTGGGGGCTAACAAGATAGGCGATCTCTCTCACACGTTGGGCGAGAGAGAGATAGGTTTGATGAGAGGGATCAAGAAGACATTCGACCCAAATGGCATCTTGAACCCTGGCAAGGTAACGCCGCCCTAATTAACAGACCGGAGTGCGCTGCTTGAACGTCAAGGTCGAGTGGTTTTCAACGGGCGCCAAACATGCGGCTGAAGCCGGAGACCTCGTTGTCGTCGTCGACACCTTGAGGGCAAGCAGCTTCGTGGCGACCGCGCTGGCGATCGGAGCGGAGGGTGTGCTGCCAGTGACCACCGTGAAAGAGGCTCTTCGGCGGCACAGCTCGCCTGGGCCCTTGAGAGGGGCTCTTTTGGCAGGTGAGGTAGGCGGGGTTAAGGTGGAGGGGTTCGACTTCGGCAACTCGCCCACGGAGCTGCTCTCCAGGACGGGTGAGGTCAGGGGAAGAACCCTGATCCTCCGATCGACGATGGGTACGAAGGCGATTCAAGCTGCGAAGGCCGCCGGCGCAGACCCTGTGACTGTAGGATGCATCCTGAACGCGAGAGCTGTCGCCGCACACGCGCATGACCAGTGTGTCAAGCAGGGGAGAGGCGTGAGCATAGTCTGCTGCGGTTTTCCCCCGAGACAGTTCGCCATAGATGACTTCCTCGGAGCGGGCGCGATCATCGATGAGCTACCGGAGGAGGTCGAGAGGGATGAAGCTGCCTTAGCCGCCCACCTTGCGTTTCAATCCGCGAAAGACGCAGGTGAGCTGCTCGACGTCGTGAACCGCGGGAGGTCGGCGAGGTTGCTGCGAGAGATAGGCCAGGAAGAGGACATACCGTCCTGTCTGCAGCTCAACAGGTATGATGTGTTGCCTCTGATGAGGGGCGACTTCATCAAGAAGGCGTAGGCTGGCTTCATAGATCGACTGAGGAGCAGGTAGAGCTGGTGCTATGGCACTCTTTCCCCGTCTTCCTGGGACCTCGAGGTTTCCGGCCTATCCGCAGGGGATTCGAAAGTAGACTGAGGTAGCCCTTGCCCTTCACCGAAATCAACCTGCATGTGACCGTGATCAGACACCAAGGGGCGGAGGCGAGACAGACGTCTGATCTCCTCTATTTCCTTCATATCAAAGCCCCGGCTGATTGCGGCTTCGTTGACGACTAGGATTTCGCGGGGGCTGAACGCGATCGATGGACGGTGGACCCGCGGCGTTATAAACCGAGGCTGGGACTGTGCTGTGTGAGATGAAACCGTGAGCGGCTCGACAGATCTGGAGGATGTCTTTGCGTACGTGTATGAGAGAAGCGACGAGCACGTAGAAACCCTGAGGCGTCTGTGCCGTCAGCCCAGCGTCTCAGCTCTGGGCCTGGGTGTAGATGAGACAGCCGAGATGGTGGCTTCCGAGATGCGTAGGGTCGGCGGAGACGTTCGTCTAATCCCTACAGCCGGCAAGCCGGTGGTGTTCGCGGTGTTCCAGGGGAGGGGTGAGAGGACCCTCAGCTTCTACAACCATTACGACGTGCAGCCCCCTGAGCCCCTGGAGCTCTGGGACAGCCCTCCCTTCGCCCCTGAGGTGCGCGACGGATGTCTCTACGCTCGGGGTGCGGCTGACAACAAGGGCAACCTGGTGGCTAGGATCGCTGCGGTCGAAGCGTTCCTGAAGACGAGGGGCGAGCTGCCCTTGAGCGTGAAGTTCATCGTGGAGGGGGAGGAGGAGATCGGGAGCCCCCACCTCGCGAAGTTCGCTGAAAGGCACGCTGAGCTCTTGAGGTCTGACGGCTGTATCTGGGAGTCGGGTGGAAAGGATCCGAGGGGGCGCCCCGAGGTCTACCTTGGGATGAAGGGGATATGCTATGTTGAGCTCTCAGCGTCCGGCGCGAAGATGGACCTGCACTCTGCCTGGGGCACGGTTGTTTCCAACCCAGCTTGGAGGCTGGTTTACGCCCTGTCGACCCTGAAGGATCGGGATGAAAGGATTCTCATCGAGGGGTTCTACGACAAGGTCAGGGAACCCACGGAACGCGACTTGGAGGCTCTGAGGCGGATGGATTTCGACATCGACGGCTGGCGAGAGAAGTTCGGCTTGAACCAGTTCCTGAACAACCTCTCTGGAATGGATTTCCTGGTGAAGCACTTCTTCCATCCTACATGCACGATCTGCGGGATAGCAAGCGGCTATGCCGGTATAGGCTCAAAAACGGTTCTCCCCTCACAGGCCGCGGCTAAGGTGGACTTCAGGTTGGTGCCAGATCAAGACCCAGAGGACGTACCGAGGCTTCTTCGGAACCACCTCGACTCACGTGGCTTTCAGGATGTCAAAGTCATGGTGTCTGAGGGAGAACACCCTGCGCGTTCCTCGCTCGAATCTCCAGTAGCGGAGGTCGCGGTGTCCACCGCTAGAAGGATCTACGGGATGGAGCCCGTGGTCTACCCGATGATGGCCGGTTCAGGCCCGATGTACGTTCTCTGCCAGAAGCTAGGCATCCCCGCTGCATCGGTCGGTGTCTCGCATGCGGATTCCCGGGCTCACGCCCCCAACGAGAACATACGCCTGGACGACTTCGTCAACGGAATCAAACACATCGCACTCATAATGCATGAGCTCAGCAAGACCCGACCACTCGAGAAACCCTCGTCCGCGGGCTGATTTCGTCTGCTTTCCAATGACCGCAGTAGATCCTCCGTCTCGGGCGTGGGTTGATGGAAGATAGGAATCCCTCGCTCCTTCAAAAAGAAAAAGAGGAATGAAATAACCCGTTGACCGGGCTACTTCTTCGACTCCTACGTGACTTTGTAGGGTCGCATCATCTCGTTGTCTTCGTGGTCTATGATGTGGCAGTGCCAGACGTATCCAGGTCCAAGTGTTGGATCAAAGGGGTACTTGTTGATGCCAGGTGCGGAACCGGTAGCATCCTGTGGCGCATACCTAACTCGTATTATGGTGACCATGCCCGTAGGCGCTTGGATTGTGTCCTTCCATCCCATCTCGTTCGGAGCAGGACCGACTGGCTTACCCTGCACGTAGAGTGCTACTGGCAACTCTGTTGGTTTGTAATCGAGAGTCCATGGTGGCATTTTGTCGTTATTCAGACCGGGGTCTGTCTGTATTGCTAGCCAATCCGTCGTATACTTCTTGGTCTGGAGTGCTTGACGGCTGACGAGTTGGAACTGAACCAGGTGTAGGTGGATCGGGTGTGTGTCCGCTGTCGGGTTTACGATTATCCAGTCCTCAGTTGATCCTGCTTTTGGTGTTTCAGAGATTTTGGCACTCCACTTCTGCCCGTTCAACAGGATTTCCAATGGGCCGGCGGCACCCATGACCTCCCAAAGGACGAGGGTCCTTGCTGGTTGGTCAGGTGTCAATACTGGTATCGCGTTTAGTGCTGGGGGCAAAGGACTTGGAGGGACGGGCGTGCCTGGCAAAACGGTGAACTGCATGATCTGTCCAACTGTCTGTGGATCTGCTGGGGCGCCCTTTGGGAACGGTGCCCTGGCGGTGTTTAAGAGTATGATCTTTGTTCCTGGGGCGACTGCCGAGAAGTCGACGAGGACGTCGGCCCTCTCACCCGGCGCGATGGTCAGCTCTGTTAGCGGGGCAGGAGCCGGTAGGTAGCCACCGTCGCTCCCGATCTGGATGAACTGCATCTTGTTAGAGAAGCTGAGGGTATAGAAGCGGGCGTTCGAACCGTCCAGGAGCCTGAAGCGGTACTGCCTCGGCTCAACGTTCAGGTTCGGCCAGACCTTGCCGTTTACCATTATGGTGTTGCCGAAGAACTCGGGCATCCAGTATGGATGGATTGTCGGGTTGATGCCAACATTGGGGAACCAGAGCTCGTTGTTGCCGGTGATTGGATCCGTCGTCAAGAATGTCCTGTCCTGAATGGCGATGGGGATCTCATATTGTCCGCTCGGTAGCAGTGGGGCGATCGTGTCGGCGGGGTCCCTAAGGAGGTAGAAACCCGCGAGGCCCGACATCACGTTGAGCCGAGTCATTCCCAATGCGTGGTCGTGGTACCAGAGGGTCGTGGGTAGTTGCGTGTTGGGATAATAATAGACTGCTGCGCTTGGGATCGAAGGTGTTGTGTACGTACTGTATCCTGGGCCTTTTATTGGCGTTGCACCGGGGGTAAACCACTCATCCGGACCTCCATCGTAGTAAGACTGGACTTCACCACCGTGAAGATGGGTAACTATTGGAACGGGGCTCTGCGCTTGTGGAAAGCCTGGTGGAAACGTCGGAAATGGGGGCATCGGCATGCCCATGCCTTTCGGGTCTGCCCAGTGAAGTGTTGGGTCAACCGCAAACAAGTGAGGGCCTGTGAGCTTGTTCTGCCATTCGACGGCTATAGGGATGCCCCTGGTTGCCTCGAAGGTAGCGCCGGGTGAATTGCGGAAGTAGACCAGGCCTGCTGAGGTTTGGATTAACCCCCCGTAGCCCCAAACGGTCGTCGGTCCGAAGCCTGTTGGTAGTATCTGCTCCGTGAACTGGGTCACGTTTACCGTGTAATAATGTGTGAGCAATCCGGTGGCTGGATCAATCGCCGCAGTTGGTGCGTACGCTGGCGGTGTAACCAGTTGGTTCACGTACTTTGGAATGGTCTTAGGGTCCAAGAGAACTGGAGCGGGCTTCACTGCGAGCACGGGCAACGCCAGGAGGGAGACAGCGGATAGGGCCGCTAGCGTCAAGAGAGTTATCGAAGACACAGAGGTTGTAGCGTTGCTCTTCATTTGGATTGTTTTCATTTTCCTCATCATACCTTTTCCAGCCTATCCAGGCTGGAGCCGCCCGGCTTCAGGGCCCGGTTAATAAACCTATGCCCAAATCGATGGATAAATAGATGGAAAAAAAGCAAATGTCGAAACCAAAAAAATATATACTCGCGTCGATGTTGTGCCTACATACTGATAGTGATTGATCGATCTTGCTATTTGGATATTCTGTGGTCTTGTTTGAACTGCGTGACTTGTGATCTCTAGAGAGCATGCGCCATGCTTTGTGCAGCAGTCTTGGCACTTCTCCGCCCAAGACCTCTCTTTGTATGCAAAGCCGCAGGCGTCGCAGACGTAGAGCCTCTGTCCATTCTTGTCTACTTGACGCACCATGGTACGTGCCCCACCCGGTCTGCAAGAAACATACATTAATGCTTCGTTGGTTCGAACAGATGGTCAGTGACTTGGATCATCGATCGTCTGGAGGCGTCTCAGTGATCCGTAGGTGTGGAGTGGGGGACCGAGAAAGGATCTTTCGAGTCATCAATGAGGCTGCGACGGCATACGAAGGCGTCATCCCAGATGACTGCTACCGCACGCCCTACATGTCTGTGGAAGAGCTCAATCGCGAGATGAGCACAATGACGTTCTACGGATACTGGAAGGACGACGGGCTTGTCGGGGTCATGGGAATCCAGACCTTCAGCGAAGTCACGCTCATCAGACACTCCTACGTGCTGCCTGAGCACCAACGGAAGGGGATAGGGAGCACGCTGCTCAACCACCTACTGCGGATAGCCCCCACCGCCAGGGTTCTCGTAGGGACTTGGAGAGACGCCGGGTGGGCTATTCGCTTCTACCGGAAACACGGATTCAAGCTCCTCTCGGATAGCGATAGACTCCTCAGGAGGTACTGGAGCATCCCTGAACGGCAGATTCAAACCTCTGTTGTCCTCGGCAGGACGTTGGAGAAGAGCTAAGTTCCACCGTCAAGGAGACGGGTGCCACGATCGATCGACGAGGGAGACGCCTTGGAGAATGGCCCTGTGATCATCTGTCGCAGAGAGGAGGCTATAAGACGTCTTCCGGAACTCTGTTCTGAAACCGGGTTCCAAGTGAAGAAGCATAGACTCGCCTTGGTCAAACCCAACATCTGCGGCATGTACCACCCGTCAACGGAGTTGTTGTCGAGCCTCATCCAGTACCTTGAACCATACGCCAGCGAGATAGTTGTGGGCGAAACCGAGAGCATGATGCACAGGCCTCGAGATCAGTTTGAGAGACTGGGCGTGATGGATGTCTTGGAACGTTACAGGGGCAAGGCAAAGGCGTTGGACCTCTCCGAGGGCCGAACGATAAGAGTCCCGGTTCCCAATCCTCACGCCCTAGCGGAGCTTGAGCTTCCTGAGATGGTTCTAAAATCGGATATTTTGGTTAACCTTCCGAAGGTTGGAACGCACTCCACGACTCGTCTAACGAACGCCCTGAAGAATCTCTTCGGTCTGCTCCCCCAGGAGCGCAAGTACAGCATCTACCATCCACTGGGAATTGACGAAGTAATAGCAGACATAGCCCAGGTGGTAAAGACGGATCTAAACGTCGTGGATGCTGAAGGGAAAGTGATGCTGGGTACTGACGCCCTCCACGTAGACATAGCGGCCTGCAGGCAAGTGGGCCTGGACCCGATGAAGGTCAGACACCTGAGCCTGGTCTCGCAAGACCGGGGGGAAGAGCTTGAGGAGACCGTACGGAAGCTGCAGATCATAGAACTCTAGCAGCGGAAGGTGTGAAACGGCCCTTTCAACAATCGATCGAAACTCTGGCATAGGAGTTCAGGACGGTAGGAGGTCTCTTATCTGGCCGGCAAGGGCTTGGCTTGCCTCGTTCACGGCGACGACATCGATCTCCTGGGAGCTCTGGACTCCGATCTTGAGCTCAACCGCTCGCTTGATCTGTGCCTGCTGGAAGATTGGGCCTTTGGCCACGGGTCCCTTGACGCCGTGGAGGCGGAGGATGGCTACGCCCACGGCGTCGATTGCAACTCGGTCGGTTGAGCTCAGCA
>Ga0315308_1001642_pt1 | contig 12787 bp, 13 predicted proteins | sample TDP3_MG_FD_203078 | JGI IMG/M metagenome (GOLD analysis project Ga0315308, IMG submission 203078) | Freshwater sediment microbial communities from Lake Towuti, South Sulawesi, Indonesia - TDP3 | ecosystem: Environmental > Aquatic > Freshwater > Lake > Sediment | place: Indonesia: South Sulawesi... | reverse complement strand
CTATGGATTAGAAGTAGTTGTTGTCTCCTCATACTTATTGAGGATTTCGTTCCACAAAGCCAGCGTTTCTTCAGCTGCCTTCTGGTCTAGGACTTCAATGGCGTAGCCTGCGTGAACAATAACGTACTCGCCGACTTTGGCTTCCACCAACGATATGTTCACGTCTCGCATAGTTCCGGCTCCAAAATCCACCTTAGCTGTATCACCTTTGATTTCAACCACCTTAGCCGGAATTGCGAGACACATGTTCCATCACCTATGCATGGAAAAGCCAGAATAAAGACGTATTGGTAAATCAGCGCTCAATGCTCCATCTGCCAAGCTGCAGCCACCGCCTGACCTAAAGAGATGCCACCGTCTCCGGGAGGCACCGACTCGTGAACAACCAATCTGAGCCCGTTTTCTTCCACAACCTTACTAATCGTTTGTGTGATGTGTTCGTTGTAGGCTACGCCGCCTGAGAAACCCACGACATCAACATCTAGACGTTTCGCTTGGTTCACAGCCAACTGAGCCAAACCTTGAGCCAAATACAACTGAGCCGAAAAAGCTAGGTCATCAACTGGAAAAGCGTTTCTCTGATAGAATATCTGATGAGCTAAAGCCGTGGCGTTAAGAACGTTGTTTTTGATTATAGGTTCTAGTTTCAGTACATCTTTTCCCTTTATGGCAGCAGCCTCCAATTTCATGGCAGGCTCACCCTCATACGTGCGTTCGTAGCAGACGCCTAAAACAGCTGAAACCGCGTCTAACACTCGACCACAACTCGTAGTCATAGGCAGTGGACGCTTTTTCAATTGTTGAAGCACGATTTCAACCTCTTCCTTTCCATGTAGAAGATGTGCGCTATGAGAGAGCAACCATTCTTCTACGTCGACTAAATCGCCTAGTATTCCCGCTGCCATTCTCAACGGATAGCGTGTTGCCAAGTCGCCCCCGACTAAAGGTTGTTCCTCCAAGTGTCCTAAACGCTGAAAATTGCCCTCTCGCTTGCAGTGGAGGATTTCTCCGCCCCAAGCGGTGCCGTCTGAGCCGTAGCCGTAGCCATCGCAGACTATGGCGATAATTTCGTTTATGCCGTGTTCAGCCATTAGGCTGGCTGCGTGAGCATGATGATGTTGAACACCGACAACGGGAAGATCGAGTTCGCTTCCTAGGTCTTGGGCAAGTATAGATGTCGTAAACTTTGGGTGTAAGTCACACGCTATTGCAGCAGGCTTGCTGTTTGTCAGTCGCAAAACATGCTTGGTTGCGTTCTTTAGAAACTGTAGTGTCTCCAGATTCTCGACATCACCGATGTGTTGCGATAGGAACGCTTTGTCTTTTAATAGGACACATGAAGTTGCGTTGAGTTCAGCGCCAACTCCTAGGAAACAGTTCTTTTCGGACCATTTCAATTGAATTGGTTCGGGCGCGTACCCGCGTGACCTTCTAATGAGGCTTGTGTTTTCACCGTGAACACGAACAACCGAGTCGTCGCATCTCTGGGCAATAAATCTATTGTGGAAGAGAAAATAATCGACGACGCTCCCAAGTTTTCCTATAGCCTCTATGTTTTCTGTAACTATTGGCTCGTTGGGAGGGTTGGCACTCGTCATTACAAAAGCTGGTTCGCGCACTTTATCGAACAGCATGAAGTGCAATCCCGTGTAGGGCAGCATTACGCCGAGGTTGTGTAAGCCGGGGGCAATCATATTTGAAAGATAATAGTTTTCGCTTTTATGTAGCAACACGATTGGTTTAATGTGAGACGTAAGTAATTCAGCCTCTTTTTGACTTACTTCGGCGAACGACTTCACAGTTTCGAGGTCGCGCACCATTATTGCTAACGGTTTCTGAGCGCGGTGTTTCACTGCTCTGAGGCGCATGATGGTCTCATCCCTTGTGGTTGCGGTTGCCACGTGGAAACCACCGTAACCCTTAACCGCTAGAATATTGCCTTCGTCAAGAAGTTTGCCTGCCTCTCGAATAGGGTCTTCACTTTTGACCTCTTGCCCGCCGTTCGTTGTTAAGTAGGCTCTTGGTCCACACTTGTCGCAGGCCACTGTTTGGGCGTGAAATCGGCGATTAGCCGGATCGGTGAATTCTTTTTGGCAGAATGGGCACATTGGAAACTCTTTCATGGTTGTGTTGGGTCGATCGTAAGGCAGATTTTGGATGATTGTGTAACGTGGACCACAGTCGGTACAGGTTATGAAAAAGTAGTCGTGGCGCTCGTTTTTTGGGTCTCGCAGCTCATCTAAGCATTGGTTGCAGATAGGAACATCGGGCGGAATAACCGAACCTGAAAGCTCCACTTCATCCGAACTGTTTAAAATTGTAAACCTATCGAACTCATTCTTTTCTTCCAAATACTTCGTAACTATGTTATTAACGCGGGCTAAGGGAGGCTTCTTCGTCCTCAAGTCTCGGAGAAAGTATTCAATATTTCTCTTCTTTCCCTCGACCACGATTTCTACGTGGGCGTCGCCACGGTTTCGTACATAGCCGACTAATCCATTTTCAACCGCGGTTCTGTAGATAAAAGGTCGAAACCCCACGCCCTGAACGATGCCACTGACCCTTATTTCAGCCCGCACTTCAGCCTGACTCCAACCATTATCCGTTGACTGATTTGTCTAAAAGAAGACTGTTGCAGTCGTGAAGGGTCTGAGCATTCAGTGCATAAAGCGTGTTATATTTTCTTGATAACCGTGTCAGTTGGAATGGCATTGTTGTATACACCCAGTTTTTCGGGTGGCAGTCCTAAGGCGAGCCCCAACAACTGTACGTAGTGAAGAACTGGAATGTTGAAGAAAAGGCCTGTTTTGTCTTTTATTTCGATTTGTCCCCTGTCAAATTGGAAGACGCAGAAACCGCAGGGAGTAGCGATTAGGTCGGCGCCCACATTCTTTATGTTTTGAAGCTTCTCCCTCGCCATGTCCAACGAAACGTCTAATGCCGCTGTTCTAACGCCTCCGCCAGCACCGCAACACAACATTTTGTCTCGGTAAGGAATGCTCTTAGCGCCCAATACTTCCACCATTTCGTCTAGAAATCTTGGGCGTTCGGAACTCTTGATTTCTCGATATTTTGTGGGTCTGAGCAGGTGGCAGCCGTAGTGGACCGCAACGTTTAGGGGCAACGTTTTTTTAACCATGCCACCCAGTTTTTCGGGTCCGAAGTCTCGGTACAAAACATCAGCAATGTGCCTAACTTGGATATTGCCGCGAAACTCTCTCTTCACGTCGTTTAGAATTTTGTTAACCTTGTCCTTTTGTTCAGAGTCTGCCTTCAAAATCTCGTTGGCTTCTTTCAGGGTTCCGTAACAACCGTTGCATAATGTTAGGATGTCGCAACCCATAGACTCGGCTATGGTGAGGTTTCGCGCAGCCAACGCAAGCCAAGTTGGTTTGTCAAACGATTTGAAAACGCCTGGTGCGGGGCAACAAGAGGCGCCTTCCATGTCTTTGAGTTCTATCCCCAAGGCTGGAGCGATGTTTCGCGTTGCCAACTCTATTCCTGGGTAGCGGTTTGGAATCATGCAACCGAGGAAAAATGCATAAGGCTTAGCCGTAATCATCACACCTCATCATTTCCATTCGTAACCGACCAGTTTGTCGAAACCCGTCTTCTTGACCACTGCCTGAACCTCAGTCAACGCGTTGCCAAACATGTGCGTGGTGGGAGGAACCTCTGTCAAACCCAGATTGGCTCGCACCTTACGATTTGTGTCGTCGATTGGAACGGCGTGGCCGCTCTTCAAAACGAGACTTGCGACAAGTTTGTGCCGGTCCAACATGTGCCCTGACTGAACGGCCATGGTTCGTAAAGCAAGTATAACATCAGTGGGGTCGACTCCACGAGGACACCGCTCGAGGCACGTGTAGCATGTGGTGCACAGCCACAAGTCTTTATCAGAAAGAACAGGTTCCCGAAAGCCCAACACTGCACGGCGAATAAGTTGACGCGTTCTGAAGGCTGTTCTCCGCCCCGAAGGACAGCTGGCGGTGCAGGTGCCACATTGGATGCAGAGATTTATCTTTTCTCCGCCTGCCTTGGCCACGGCTTCAGAAAATCCCATGTCGAGTTCGTCGAGTCTCACAACTTTTTTCTGGGGCTCTGCCATGGGTTAGCCTCCGTTTTTTCTTATATAAGGTTTGATTGAGAGTAGAGTCTTGTGATGTTGGGACCTAATAAATCTTCTTTGGGTTTGCGTTAAGCTTGCTTTAAAATTAGCGAGATTCTTAAAAGTTGGAATTGTTACTATGCTTACTCTACACCACAATCATCAATAATCCAGCAATTATGGAGCGCTCAAGGTCATGACTGAACAAGAAGAAAAGAAAGTCGGCGTTTACATCTGTCACTGCGGTGGAAACATAAGCGACACAGTCGACGTCGCCAAGGTGAAGGAAGCCGCCAGCAAGTTTCCGGGAGTGAAAATCGCCGAAACCTACGAATACGTCTGCAGTGACCCAGGTCAAGAATTGATAGCCAAGGGTATCAAGGAGCAGGGACTAAACCGAGTTGTTGTGGCTGCCTGTACACCCAAGATGCACTTGGACACGTTTAGACAGAACGTGAAGACGGCTGGGTTAAACCCGTACTTTCTCGAGATGGCAAACATACGGGAACAGTGCAGCTGGGTTCATGGTGACAAGGAAGCCGCGACAGCTAAGGCAATTGACCTAGTACGTGGGTCTGTGGAACGCTCAAAAAACCTTCAGCCTCTGGAATCAAAGACCATGCCCGTGAACAGGGATGTTCTAGTCATCGGAGGGGGCGTTGCAGGGATCATGACTTCAATAGAACTGGCAGACAAGGGCTTCAAGGTTAACCTTGTTGAGCGAAGTCCGAGCATAGGCGGACACATGGCGCAGTTGAGCAAGACCTTCCCTACTTTAGACTGCTCACAGTGTATTCTCACTCCTAAGATGGTCTACGCATCGCAGCATCCCAACATAAAGATCATCACTATGGCTGAGACCACAGCAATTGAGGGCACGCCTGGTAACTACCGCGTCTTGATTACAAAAAAACCTCGTTATGTTGACGCAGGCTGCACCGCCTGCGAGGAGTGCGCCAAAAAATGCCCTGTAAAGGTTCCAAGCGAGTTTGAGGCTGGGCTGTTGGAGCGAAAGGCGATTTACTCTCCGTTTAAGCAGGCTGTTCCCCGCGCCTATGCGATTGACGTTGAGCATTGCCTCTACTTTACCAAGGGTGTTTGTCGAGTCTGTGAGAAGTTCTGTAAGGCGCATGTGGTCAACCTCAACCAGAAGGAAGAGACCATTGAACTTGATGTGGGCGCCATCGTGGCTGCCACAGGTTTTGAGCAAATTGACCCTAAGACGCTGGAAGAGTATAGTTATGGCTTGCATCCGGACATCGTAACTAATCTGCAGTTTGAGCGTTTGATGCTGCAGGGAATGCACAAGCCCTCGAATGGTAAGCCGCCCAAAAAAGTGGCTTTCGTCCTGTGCGTTGGCAGCCGAATGATGACAACCAACGGCAAAGGAGAGGAATACTGTTGCAAGATTGGCTGCATGGCTGCGATTAAGCAGGCGCTGTTGTTGCAGAAATCGTTTCCAGATGCTGAACCGTGGATATTTTACATGGACATAAGGGCTGACGGAAAGGGCTACGAGGAGTTTTACGCCAAGGCACTGGAACACAAAGTCAAGTTTGTGAGAGGAAGAGTTGCCGAAGTTACTCCTGTTAGTGAAGACCAAATCATGGTGAGAGCAGAAGACACCCTGCTCGGCGAAGACGTTGAAGGCTTGTTTGACTTGGTCGTGCTGAGTGTAGGCATTGTTCCACATCCGACAGCTGCTGAGTTGTCGAAGAAATTGGGTATTCAGATGAGTGGGGACAACTTCTACTCAGAACGGCATTTCAAGCTTCGTCCAGTGGATAGCCATCGTGAGGGTGTGTTTTTGGCTGGTTGCGCGTTGAGTCCCAAAGACGTACGGGAGACAACCCTAGAGGCCATGGCGACCGCTTCTCGTGTAGCAACATTTGTAGGCAAGGGTGAAATTTCTATTTCACCTGAAGTCGCTTTTATTATAACTGAAAAATGTGACGCTTGCGGTGAGTGCATAAAAATCTGTCCAGTGGGGGCGATAGCGTCTTCTGCTGAAGGAGTTGTGATTAATCCAATCTCTTGCATAGGATGCGGCGTTTGCGTGCCCCGCTGTCCAAGGCAAGCCATGGATTTGCTTCACAGCACCGATGAACAGTTGATGGCGCAGGTTCAAGGAGTGAGTGAAGGCGAGACGCATCCAAAGCTCGTGGCGTTCATAGAAGAGAACACAGCCTATGGGTCCGCAGACTTGGCTGGTCAAACACGGTCGAGTTACACGCCTAACGTGCGCATAATAAGTGTACCTAGTGTGGGACGGGTGGGGTTGAAACACGTGTTGCAGGCGTTTGTTTCTGGTGCTGATGGCATAATATTCATCGAAGGCGACGACAGCCTGTTCAAGGAAGACAACGTGAGAGACTACCTAACGCAGCTTAAGAAGGAATTGGGCTCTATTGGAGTTGAGCCACTGCGACTAATTTCCATTACAACAACCCTGCCACAATACGACAAAATCCTCAACATATTTGAAACCACAAACACAAGAATCACAAAAATAGGATCTGTTAGAGAAGAGGTCCGAACCAAAATCAAAGAAAGATTACTGAAACTGCAAGATGTTTCATTCGCCAGCAAACAGATCTAACAGCGAACCAAGAATTCTGGCCTTCGAATTTAAGAACTCTCTAGTAGTTTCTTTCCCACGCTCAGTCAAAGTAAAAACTCTCTTGCCCGAATTTAGCCTACTCTTCACTAGCCCATCTTTTTCAAGGGTGTAAAGCTTAGTATAAACCGTGCCGGAACTCAGCAACATGTGATGTCGGTCGTGGATAAGCGTGATAACATCATAGCCGCCAAGTGGACGTTTGCTCAACTCCAACAAAATCACAAAGTCCAAAAAACTCCGAACAAACCTTTTATGAATCCCATCCAAAAATTCAGACACCAACTAAATCACCGAACACGATTCTAGAGGATATTTCCATATAAATTTTTGTATTCTCAGACACTATTATCTACTTTTGTCCGAAAACCAAAACGGAGGTGATAATAGTGAACCTAAAAGCAGCCCTTATACTACTCGTTTTCGCTACCGCTTTCACCGCAACCGCAATAGCTTTCACCACGCCGACATCCGTTTCATTACCTACACTCACAAGCACAGTCTCTGGCAACATTTCATTGATCAAGCCTTTAGGCGATCCAATTGGCGGCGAAGGTTTTCCGAATTGAGAAGCCTCAATCTTAAAAGAACAACAGCCTATAAGTAATCTATACGATTTAAGCGTGGTATGCAGATGCCCGAAAAACTCGATTTCCTAGATTTAAAAATATTGGAAGGCCTAGGGACTCATGGACCAAGAAACATAACAAGAGTCGCAAGGAAACTGGGCATAAAGGCTGAAACACTACGAAAAAGACTGAAAAGCATGCCCTCCCGTATTTTTTTCAGGTACTATACGAACATTTACTGTACAAATCTGGGCCTAAAAAAGGCTGTTGTCATAGGAGAGGCTCTCCCTGGCTACGAAGACTTACTCATCGAGTGCCTCAAAGCCAATGATTTTTGGATATATTTGAGAAGATGCTATGGAATGAATGAAGGCGCCATAGCAGTTTACACGGTGCCAAGCAATCACTCTGAAGATTTCGTAGAATTCATTCAGGCATTAACAAACATTGGAGTTGCCCACAATGTTCAAATCTTCTGGTCAACATGCTTCCAAAGTGTAAATTCGAAAACCAAGTGGTTTGATAAAGAGTCGAAAACTTGGGTTTTATCTTGGGATGAGTGGGTTGAGGAGATTCCAAAGAAAGATACCCAACTGCCTTACACATTAATCGATCCCAAAGATTACCCTATACAAGGAGACGAAATCGATGTATTCATTTTGAGAGAATTGGAGAAAAACCCAACTGTTCGTCTAGCTGCTCTCGCAAAGAGTCTGGGTGTATCTCAACAAGTTGTAGAATACCACTATCTAAAGCACATTTTGAGAAACAATTTGATTGAAAGCTTTGAGGTGTTCACTCTTCACTATGACCTCGCAGTCTCTGACATAATCTTTTTTATATTTAGATTCGATAGCTTCGAAAAATGTAGTAAATTTGCGGCATCTTTGCTGGATAAGCCGTTTGTAGGAGGATTAGGCAAGGTTCTCGGTGAAAATACCATTATTGGGCATGTTTATCTACCAAGACTTGATTTCAGAAAGTTCATCGATGCCTTGTCTAAATTGGTAAGAGTAGGCTTGCTACGTAGTTACAGCTACGTAATACTAGACCCCACAAAGTCTAAACGCCAAACAATTTCCTACGAATATTTCAAGAACGGATCATGGATATACGATCACCACAAACACATTCAAACTCTCAAGGATTTAGTAGGAGAGATTAAGCTACAAAGTCATGCTTCACCTAATGTTTCGCTTATAGACTCTGAGATTCTTTCTTCATCAGTTTCAGGTAGAAATTCAAGAAAGAACAGAATCTCTCTTTTTGGAGAGAATGTAGAAGGGCGTTACTAGAAGGGAAATTAGGCTTAGAATGGGAAGACTAGGCAAATTTCCTCGCAAGTTATCAAAGGAAGAGTCGCAGAAGAATAGAAAAAGAGTGTGCGATTAGTGGTTCACAATTGTGTCAATGAGTTTCCCGTTTGCGTCTATTATGTCTAGTCTCATGGCTATTCTGCCCGATAAGTCGTGTGTGGCGCAGCTTAGGCACGGGTCGTAGGGGCGAATCACCATCTCAATCCTGTTGAGTATGCCTTGGTCGTACTTTCCGCCCTTAATCAGGTCTTTAGCCGCCTTCATTATCGACATGTTAATGGCAGCATGGTTCATCCCAGTTGCAACGATTAGGTTACAGTCTTTTACAATGCCGTTTTCATCAGTCTCATAATCATGTATCAACGTCCCACGGGAAGCTTCAACAACGCCTATGCCACGGCCAGCTCTAGGCTTGACCGGAACCCTCGTGTTCTCGCTGGTGATTTCTGGGTCTTCGAGAAGGTTAACAGTCCTTTCAGCACACTCGACTAGTTCTATTAGTCTAGCCCAGTGATACAGCAGCGTTTGTTGTGCTGGTCTTCCGAACAGTTTTCTGAACTCGTCCAGTTCCTTCTGCGCCAAAGGCGTAGCCATTCTGTCGCTGACGTTTATTCTCGCCAGCGTGTTGACCCTGTAAACTCCAACAGGATTGTCTGGGTCCATACTTAGTTTGCCCGCTTTCTTGTAGTATGGGAATTTCAAGTATGTCCAGGGTTCAATTTGCTCGGCTATGACGTCTAGATAATTTTCAGGTGCATAATCTTCAAATGAGCCGTCTGGCTGCATCATCCTGAGCTTGCCGTCATAGAAAGTGTGCGTTCCATCAGGCGTCACCAACCCCAAGAACCCAGTCTTGATGACCGCTAGGCTCTTCACTAGGTCCAAGTACTTTGGAAATATACTCTCCTTAGCCAGTTTCATAGTAAACGAGGCAAAGTCAAGCAGTTCCTTAGCCATGGGAAGCGCTTTGTCTCGCTCCTCCGGCTTCAAGGGTTTTGTCCAGCCGCCTGGCACCGCCGCAACCGGGTGTATCCTTCTTCCACTTATCATCTCCACCATTTGATGCGCCAGGTGATGGTGATGAATCACCTTCTTGGCCAAGTCTGGGTTTGCCTTGAGTATCCCAATGACATTTCGGGTCGTGTAGTCGGCGTCTGGACCCATAACGAAGTCTGGACCTGAGAGGATATAGAAATGCAAGATGAAATCCATGACCTTGTCGCCTAAATAGGCAAGTTCACGCAGTTTTCTTCCAGCAGGCGGCGGGGTTACACCAAAGACGCCGTCTGTGGCTTTCGCTGAAGCTATGTGATGTGCCCAAGGGCAGACTCCGCATATTCTAGTTGTTATAAGTGGCAGTTCTTCGACTGGACGGCCGATGCAGAACATTTCGAATCCCCTCAACTCAAGCGTGTGCATCCGAGCGTCCATGACATCGCCCTTGTCGTCGAGTTGAATAATAACCTTAGCGTCGCCTTCAATCCGTGTCACGGGTTGAATCACAATCTCTTTTGCCATATAGAATCACCTCATTACACTTTTCGGGGTCTCAGAACGTTATGTCCTCCAACGAATCTGTTGAAAGTTGCCAAGCGGTCGGGTATCAGTTTGACGTCTATGCCTATTGTTGCCAACGCACCCATCAGGTCCACCATCTGGTTTCCAGTCCACTTTATCGGGCCCATGCATCCTCGACATGGGAAATTACCGGCTATGCACCTTGGGATTTTTTCGTGTCCACCGCAACCTGTTCTCGTTGCAGGTCCTAGGCAGAGATAGCCCTGTTCGAGCAAACAGCGCCCTTCAATTGACGCTGTTTCTAAAGGTCTCTTTATGGTAGCTATGGCTTTCTTTTCTCTCTTCAACGGACAGTCTTCGCAGACGGCTTTTTCTTCGAGTTTGAACTCTTTTCCAGTCAAAAGAGCAGTTACAGCATCAGCGAATATGTCAGGAGAAGGCGCGCACCCCGGAATCCTCACATCCACCTTTATCACCTCGTCCACAGCGTACACCCGGTCAGTCCATGGAGGTATACCCTCGGTTGGAGGTTCTCCAGACGCGGTGCTCCTTGTAGTCCTGTAAACCTTGTTGAAGACTTCATCTTTTGTGTACATGTTCGCTAAGGCGGGAACTCCGCCGAAGCAGGCGCAGGAACCGTATGCTATGAGAGTTTTGCACTTGTTTCTAACTTCTTTGGCGACTTCCTTGTGTTCCTCTGTTCTAATGCCGCCGGTTATTATGCCGATGTCTGCTTGGGGAAGCTCCAATGTTTTGCCTTCGCCTGTCTGCCCATAGTATTTGTGGTCCATTAAGACGGGTATGTGAACGAAATCGAGTTGTGGTAGGATGTCTAAGAGGGCTTCGCCAACGTCGAGTATGCTGCACTCGCAGCCTCCGCACATGTTGAGCCATTCTTCTAAAACCTTAACAGCCATTTTCCTCTCTCACCCAAATTTGCTTAGAGTTCATAATAATATTAGGGTTTTACTTTTAATCTTTTTGATAATTATCTTTTATTCATTCTAATCTTTATGGGAAGATAAAGTCCCAAATTCCCTATTTCTAACGTCCCTTTATATCTCTCTTGGGATTGCTGGGGTTGAGACGCCTTTTTATGGGTCAATTTTATTAGGGAAACAGTTCATATTATGTTTGACAAAATAAGCGTCAACTGTTGCTGGGTGTAGGTTGATGAGTAAGGTCAGTTGTAGGGAATGCTATTTCATTAAAGCCACCGGCGCTAACATCGACCACGTGATAAGGAGGGTCAAATCCGCTATAGAGGAGGTGGGCGTCCCACCAAAATATCACATAAACGTCTACAAGAACGTTTACGCCTGTTGCGGAGTCTCCGGTTCTGGCATCATAGTCGAAATCTCTGGACCCGAGGAAGAGAAGATAAGAAGCCTTGATTTGAAGGCGGTTTCAAAAATTTTAGAGATCTGCGAAAAAGAGGGGATTGAGCACCACACTTTGGAGCCGCTAGACATCGGTTAGATATGCTCATACCACTTGTTTTGCCACTATCATGCTTGAAGTTTCTGTTACGCCCTTAATTCGTCTTATCTTTTCAAATATGAATCTGTCAAGGTCTTCAATGGTTCTGAATTTCACTTTGATTACAAGATCGTATGATCCATAAGTAGCGTCAGCTGCTTCGATTTGCTCCAACCTTTTTATTTCTGCAAGCACTTGATCGTCCATTCCAACTTGCATCTTCATCATTATGTATGCTGAGACCAAGTTAATCACTAAAGTGTTAGTTATGGTCGTGTGAAATGTTAATAAGATTTTTGCAGGTTGGTGCAATTATTTTTATATACGGCTTTGAGTATGGAGTTAGTTTCAGACCGAGAGGGTAAATAGCTTGTCTGAAAAACCAAAAATAGAACCAGAAAAAGCAAAAGAGATGCAGGAACGCGCTAAAGAAAGAAATCTCATACTCAAAGAAATCAAGAATCAGGGTCCTTCGACTCTAGATGAACTGTCAAAAGCCACTGGCATGGACAAAGAGAAAGTGTTTAAGCACATAATAGCCATGAGACAGTTTGGAAAAATTGCAATCGCTGGCGAACGGGACAATCAACTCGTGTACGGTTTGCCTGAGGGAGAAGAAGGTGGGTCTTAAGCGAACGTGAACGTTTTGAGAGAAAATAGGTTTTGTGCGTGTGTGCGCACTGGGGTAGACCCCCCTCTAATAGGATACAAATATGATTCAAATATGAATTGTTTCATTTGAAAGGGTTTGGTGTGATGACTGTGACGAACTTGTACAAGTTATTTTTGGCTGTCGGTTTCTAGTTTGCGTGCTCGGGTTTTTATCCATTCTACCACGTTTTCTTCTGTCATTTTTTCTGCTTGACTCTGTTTTTGTAGTTTTTCTTGCATGAGGGCTAATAGTTTTTCGGGTTTGACGGGTTTTATGATGTAGGCGTCTGCTCCTAGGTTTAGGGCTTCAACTGCGTTTTCCAGTGAAGGATAGCCAGTAATCATGATTTTGATCATTTTTGGCAGGTCTTCGTGCATGGTTGTGAGTAGTTTTGTGCCTTCCATGTCTGGTAGTTTGATGTCCAATAGTGCTATGTTGAAGAATTTTGTTTGGGATTTTTGTATGGCTTCTTGTCCGTTTTTGGCTGTGTCTGTGTTGTATCCCTTTTGCTCAAGTATGGTGCTTAGG
>Ga0315308_1001641_pt1 | contig 12792 bp, 13 predicted proteins | sample TDP3_MG_FD_203078 | JGI IMG/M metagenome (GOLD analysis project Ga0315308, IMG submission 203078) | Freshwater sediment microbial communities from Lake Towuti, South Sulawesi, Indonesia - TDP3 | ecosystem: Environmental > Aquatic > Freshwater > Lake > Sediment | place: Indonesia: South Sulawesi... | reverse complement strand
TGTTTCGTTGGCTTGACCCACCGTCAAAGGCGGGCTCCAGCATCCTGATGCCATTGATCAAGTAGTTCCTCAGGGTGAAGATATGGAATGATGTGAGAAGTGTCTCTGAAATGCTCGTCATAAGCGATTACGGCTTCGCAATTACGCAGGTGAGCAGTAATCACATGCGACTCATCTGTGGAGTCTCGAATGCTGAACCTTCTTCCATGCACCACCCTTTCCATGCGGGTCAGCAATGGAACCAGTTCGACTTCATTGGTCAGAAGATCACGGACAGCCAAACGAGATACTTCAGCCGCTGTTTCCTGAGGGAAATTCCCTTGACAATACGTGCAGATTTCCTGCAAGGTGTAAAGCGATACCACCGCTTTTATCTCACCGCTATTGATGACCTCGAAAAGCTGGACGACGTGAGGGAATCGCTCTGCCTCTTTTTCCTCTCCAAAAAGGAGGACGTTGCACACAGAAGCATCAATATAAACGCGCTTCATGCTTTGACAGCCTCACCGACGTGCTCGGTATCCTTTCTGCTTTGACGCAGTATGTCTGATAACATATCTGAGAACAGTAAAGCAATCATCGCTATTCCCTGATCCTCAAGCAGAGCCTGGCTTTCCTCTTTAGCCCGACGTGTAGCGCCTATGATGTCATCGGTCTGCATGTATTTCAGATAGTCTTTCAAGTTCCTCTTTGTCGAAACTTGTTCAGTTTCATGTATCTTAAGTCCTCTTTCCAGGACTTGCAGTATAGAGGCAGAGTCAAGCACCTCCAGCTTCGTTGCCAATTCCTCAGGAACCTCAATAGTTATTGTTTTCATCTCATCCAACCTCCGCACAGAATTCCTCTTCCAAACAAATATTACTACACTTTCAAATTATACCAGCTTTCATCATCTTTGGCAAACCCCCTTCCGAAATCCATACCCAACCCACTCTGGACTGCTTCGTCCGACACACAGGCACTGTCTCTCCCCTCTCGTGGAAAAAGAAAAGCCAGGACGACTTGTCCTGGCCTCTGTTTTCTCCTATGTGACTCAACTACACTGCGTGGAACTCGCCTTCGACCACGTCTTCGCCTTCGCCGTAGTCCTGGCGCGGCTCGCCACCGTTGCCGCCGGGATGCCCGTACTGATACTGGGCCTGACCATACATCTGCTGCGACATGGCGTAGCTGGCTTGCTTCAGTTCCTCCATGGCCTGCCGAATGCGGTTCACGTCGTCACCGTCCTTGACCCGCCGGACTTCGGCGATCTTGGCTTCAATGGCTTGGCGGTCTGCTGCTGAGACTTTGTCTCCCAACTCGCGCAGGGTCTTTTCCATCTGGTAGGCCAGGCTGTCGGCCTGGTTGCGGGCCTCCACCAGTTCCTTGCGCCGCTGGTCTTCCGCAGAGTGGCGCCGGGCTTGTTCCACCATCTGCTCCACGTCCTGCTTGGACAGGTTGGTGGAAGCGGTGATGGTGATCTTTTGCTCTCTGCTCGTGGCCTTGTCCTGGGCCGAGACGTTCAGGATGCCGTTGGCGTCAATGTCAAAGGTGACCTCGACCTGAGGGATGCCTCGCGGCGCGGGCGGGATGCCCTCCAGGTTGAACTGGCCCAGCAGAATGTTGTCAGCCGCCATAGGGCGCTCGCCCTGAAGCACGCGGATGGTCACGGCCGTCTGGCCGTCTTCAGCCGTGGAAAAGATCTCGCCCTTGCGGACCGGGATGGTGGTGTTGCGTTCGATAAGAGGCGTCATGACACCACCCAGGGTCTCCACCCCCAAGGTCAGGGGGGTGACGTCCAGCAACAGCACGTCCCTGACTTCGCCACCCAGCACGCCAGCCTGCAAAGCGGCACCCACAGCCACCACCTCGTCAGGGTTGACGCCCTTGTGAGGCTCTTTGCCGCCGGTCAGTTTCTTCACCAATTCCTGGATCATGGGCATACGGGTCGCCCCACCGACCAGCACCACCTCGTCAATGTCGCTGGCGCGGAGTTTGGCGTCCTCCAGAGCCCGATTGAAAGGCCCTACGCAGCGTTGCACCAGATCCTCGGTCAACTGCTCCAATTTGGCCCGCGTCAGTTTCATTTGCAGGTGCTTGGGACCCGAAGCGTCCGCGGTGATGAAGGGCAGGTTGATCTCGGTCTCCATCACCGTGGAAAGTTCGATCTTGGCCTTCTCGGCCGCTTCCTTCAGGCGCTGCATAGCCTGACGGTCATTCCGCAAGTCAATGCCCTGGTCTTTCTTGAACTCGTCGGAGATCCATTCGACAATGCGCTGGTCCCAGTCGTCGCCACCCAGGAAGGTGTCGCCGTTGGTGGATTTGACTTCCACCACCCCTTCACCGACTTCCAGGATGCTCACGTCAAAGGTGCCGCCACCCAGGTCAAAGACCAGGATGGTCTCGGCCTCTTTCTTATCCAGGCCATAAGCCAGCGAGGACGCCGTGGGCTCGTTGATGATGCGCAGCACCTCAAGGCCAGCGATCTTGCCCGCGTCCTTGGTAGCCTGGCGCTGGGAGTCGTTGAAGTAAGCGGGCACGGTGATGACGGCCTGGGTGACCGGCTCGCCCAGATAGGCTTCGGCGTCCTTTTTCAGCTTTTGCAAGATCATGGCCGAAATCTCCTGGGGAGTGTATTCTTTGCCCGTCTGAGGGATCCTGACCCGGGCATCGCCGCTGGGTCCTTCCACGATCTGATAGGGCAACACCTTCTGGGCCTTTTTCACCTCGGGGTCGTCGTAGCGCCGCCCCATCAGCCGCTTGATAGAAAAGATGGTGTTCTCGGGGTTGACCACTGCCTGGCGCTTGGCCGTCTGGCCTACCGGGCGTTCACCCGTTTTGGTGAAGGCTACCACCGAGGGGAGCAAGCGTCCCCCTTCAGCGGTGGTGATCACCGTTGGATCGCCACCTTCCATCACCGCGACGACGGAATTGGTCGTCCCCAGGTCAATACCTATGATTTTAGACATCTGACAATACCTCCTCTAACCTTTGTTCTTTATTTGCTCGCTTTTCCTATAGGAAGAAGGCGCGTGGGCAGGAATGATAAAAGGCACAATGGCGGTGTGATCATCAATACTGGGCAGCCGGGAGTAATCGCACTCACAGGGGCCGCCCCGGCTGCATCCCAAACAGCAGTAGGCTACGCCGTCAACGATGGTCGGTCGCCAGCGTATTTCGATGCCGCAGTTGGCACAGGTTGGTTTCCTGCTCATACCGCTTCTCCTTCAGGTTATTGTGCTCTTATTCTACCTTGCTAGTGTTAGAAGAACGCTAGAGGAATGTTAGAGTTTTGTTAGAGTTTGATAACGAAAACGGCTGAGGTTTTCCTCAGCCGTCGTTCACCTTTCTACCCACAGCGTAGAATATGGGCATGAAAATTAGCCTTTGGCCATCCTCGATGGCCTGCCAATCTACCTGCTTGTAGCGCTTTAGTTCGTCCTCGCTCACCAGCCCTACCAGGGTGCGCTCCATCAGCACCCACTCGGCCTCGAACTCGGCTCGAAGAGCCTCGTCGTCCCACAGGGAGGGGATGACCCCTACATTGGCTGAAAGCCCCGCCTGGGTGAACAAGGCGGGCAGTTTGCGCCCAATGAAAGGGTCGGCTCCCTCGCGGCGCAAGGCCTCGGCCTGCCAGCGGGCCAGGGGCAACTCTTCAGGATAGTCAATGCGCCCCCCATAGTCCGGCTCGGCGCAGGCCAGCACCGCCCCACCAGGCCGGGTCACCCGGGCCATCTCACACACAGCCAGGGCGGGGTTGCTCACCCACATCAGCAGGAAGTGGCAGGCTACCACATCAAAGTGGCCGTCGGGGAAGTCCAGTTGATGGGCGTCGCCGACACGGTACTCGGCCCGGCTGCCTTTGTTCTGCGCGAAGGCGATCATCGCCGGGTCAGCGTCCACCCCGATGACCTGGCCTTTGCAGCGCGCGGCCATCTCCTCGGTGATCACCCCTGTGCCGCAACCCACGTCCAATACCCGTTCGGCCCGTAGCAGGTTGACCCGCCGGTACAGTTGATTGCGCACCGCTCGCGTCCAGCCGGCCTGTCGGATGAATTGGGCGTGCCATTCGACGACTGTGAGGTCTGACATGAGCAGCCTCCCCAAAACCCTTGCGAAGGTTTGCAAACCTTCGCAAGGGTAGGTCAACCTACGGTGCCGTGGACTGGCTCTCCACACACAGGTACTCCCCTTCGTTGACGTACAGCGGGCAGCCGCCGCCGCAGACGGCCACGTCCTCGCAGCCCTCGCATTTGGCCGGCAGCCAGGTGCGATCACGCAGGTGCTGGGCCAATTGGTGCTGCCAGATGTTCTCCCAGGGATCGGTCAGGATGTTGCCCAGGGTCTGGTAGTAGCTCTGGCAGGGGATGACGTCGCCGTTGGGTTCGACGCACATGTTGTACTTGGCCGCGGTGCAGCCCTTGACCCCCAGTTCCTTCTCCAGGGGGTTGAACTCGCAGTACTGGGTGGGGGTGTACCAGATCAGACGCAGATGGTGCTCCGCAGCAGCGGCCTTGATCTTGTCCGCGATGGGATGCAAATCCGCTTCGGGGATGCCGATACCGACGTCGGCTCCCTTGCCGGCATAGATCAGACCGTTGCAGGCAAAAGTCTCCACCCCCAGGCTGGCAATAAAGGCGATGGTCTTCTCGATGTCGGCGCTGTTGAGGTCGGTGAGGGTGGTGTTGGTCATCAGGTAGACGTCGGCGGCCACGCTGTTCCGGATGCCGGCCACGGTCTCTTTCCAGGCCCCCTGGCAGCCCACCATTCGGTCGTGCACTGCCTCGTCGTGGGACTCGATGGTGATCTGGATGTGATCCAGGCCGGCTTCCAGCAGGCTGTCCAGATAGGCCCGGTCGCTCAGGCGGCGGCCGTTGGTCAGCAGACCCGTCACCAGCCCTACATCCTCGGCGTACTCGATCAACTCTCGCAGGTCGTCGCGCAGCGTCGCCTCCCCGCCGGTGAAGCAGATGTGGGGGATGCCCAGTTCCCAGCTTATGTCAATGATCCGCTTCCAGTCCGTGGTGGGCATCTCGGGGTGGTCTTTGGCCCGGGCCACGTAGCAGTGGAGACAATCGTCATTGCAGCGATAGGTCAGAGCCAGGTCCATGCGATAAGGGGCCGAGACCGGGGTTTCGAAGGGCTCGATGCGCTCGATGTCCAGGTAGGTGACGGGGCAGACCTCGTCGGTGCGGGCCAGGGTCATGATGGCGTCGCGCAGGTTGTCATAGTCGGCCTGGGCTGTCTTTTTGTCCACCCGGTAGCGCCGCTGCATGGTCTTGACCGCTTCCTCGCGGGGCAGGTCCTCGACGATGAGCTTGGCCCACTCAGTGGCTGTCTGGTTGAGGTGCAGCACCTTGGCGGCGTTGATGACCAGGATGCCGCGCCCGTCCTCTTCGACGCGCAGATGAAGCCGGAACCGCTCCTCGGCGTCCAACGGCGTGCGGTAGTGATAGATGCCTTTCTTCAATGGTTCTGGTTTCGAGAACCACCCCTTGAACAGATCAAGTTTAGCCATTTACCTCCTCCAATTCTGAACACGATGGTCACGAATGAACACGAATGACACGAATTCCGTTAGAAAATGCTGCGCAGCATCAGCAAAAAACCAAGGATGATGAGGGGGATGCCCACTGGTGCAGCAATGAGTGTCACGGTCAAGACGATGCCGACGATCATCAAGGCCAGCCCCAGTATGGCTGCCACCAGGCGACCGGTCAGGCTGAGGATGAAAGCCAGCAGGTCCCACAGCGCCACAAACGGCCACAGGAACCAGGGGGTCTTCTTTTCTTGCTTCTCCGACATAGGTCTCTCCTTTAGTTAGTTCTTGTCTGGAAACTCCGTAGGGCGGCTTTCCATAGCCGCCGCGCTGTAGGCAGGTATGGAAACCTGCCCTACTTTCCAGACAGAAACTAGTTAGTGGTCTTCGATGGGTGGAATTTCCACAAGTAAATGAGCATACCCAGCAACAGCCCATCGCTCAGGATTCCAAGGGCAGGGTGGACGATGTGCACTTGGCTGACCTGCTCTATGGTCAGGCTCGGCCCCATCCTAACGATTCATCGTGCCGCTATTCTTCCGTGTAAAACGCTATCCCCTCCTCCGCCAACCCATACAACTCATGACACGGAAACCACGAAAGGGCGAAAGCCACGAAACTCCTCTTTCGTGTCCTTCTCCCCTTCGTGTCATTCGTGATTCAAACGCCCCTCCACCACCCCAATCTCCTCCTCCGTCAACCCTGCCCATCCGCTGTCCTCAGCCGCGCCCGAATCTGTTCCACGCGGGCGGCGTGGCTTTCGGCGTCGGGGTGGCCGATGGCGCGCTCATAGTCCACGAGAGTCTGCATCAGTTCGACAGCACGGGCGGGCTCAGAGTCTACGTACAACAGCCCCAGGTTCCACGACCTGATTGCTTCCCCGCGCAGGTCGCCGATCTCCCGCGCAATCTGCAATGCCTGCTCGTAGGACTCGATGGCCCGCCCCACCTCCCCCAGGGCTCTGTAGGCATTGCCGAGGTTGCCCAGACTATTGCCTTCCCCGCGTCGGTCGCCGATCTCACGCTCAATCTGCAGCGCCTGCTCGTAGGACTCGATGGCCCGCCCCACCTCCCCCAGGGCGCTGTAGGCAGTCCCGAGGTTGCCCAGATGGTTGCCTTCCCCGCGCCGGTCGCCCATCTCCCGCGCAATCTGAAGGGCCTGCTCGTAATACTCGATGGCCCGCCCCACCTCCCCCAGGGTGCTGTAGGCCAGCCCGAGGTCGCCCAGATCGGTTCCTTCCCCACGCCGATCCCCAATCTCGCGGTCTATCTCCAGCGCTTGTTGGTAGTACTCAATGGCCCGCCCCACCTCCCCCAGGTCGCTGTAGGCAGTCCCGAGGTTGCCCAGAGCATTTCCCTCCACCCGCCGGTCGCCGATCTCCCGCGCCATGTGCAGCGCCTGCTGGTAGTACTCAATGGCCCGCGCCACCTCCCCCAGGTCGCTGTAGGCCAGCCCGAGGTTGCCTAGACTATTGCCTTCCCCTTGCCGGTCGCCGATCTCCCGCGCCATGTGCAGCGCCTGCTCGTAGTACTCGATGGCCCACGCCACCTCCCCCAGGCTATGGTGCAATATGCCCAATTTGCCCAGCAGGTCGCCGCGGGCGCGGCGGATGTCCGGCCCCCCTCCAACGTATTCGTCCAGCAGGCCGCGCAGCAAGGCGATACGCTCCTGCTTCTGCCTCACCGTCAGGTCCACTTGCTCCACGTCGCCCACGGCATAGGCCTGCTGGACTGTCTCCGCCCAGGCTGCTTCCGGCGTGGTGAACTCGAAAAGTCCGCTGTGCCAGTCGAAGAAATCGGGCGCGTGGCGCAGCAGCAGGCGCACCAGATACTCAGGCACCCACAGGAGCAGCGGGCGGCCCAGCCTGCGGTAAACGGCGCGCCGCCAGTTCAGCTCTTTCATCAGCCAATCGGGGCTGTCGGAAGGGGCCAGCGCGTCCAGGCCGTCCACGGAGAGCACGGCGTTCGGTGGGGCATCTTGGGCCGCGCGGGCCATTTGCTCGTAAGGGCGTTCGTCTGGCCTCAGCGTCAACTCGACCAGTGGGCGCGGCAGGCTGTCGTGCAGGTCGGCGACGATCTGGCGTCGCAGGGTCGCCGTGTTGATCCGCGCCACGTAGAGGGCAAAGCCGTCGGCCAGGCGCAGCGCCCGCTTGAGCGCGGCCAGTTCGACCTGGCTCTCGGCGTCGAGGTCGGGGAACGGCTTTCTGGTCACGGCTGCTTCACCCCCTGGTATTCGCGGAAGAGCGGCGCGTCGGCCACGGCGGGATGGATGTCCATCCAGCGTTTGCCGTTGACGTAGGGCAACACCAGCCGATTGTACATCAGCCGCGAGAGGTCTTTGCTGATGGGTACACGGCGATCGCGGTGCACCTGCGCCAGCAACTCCAGGTCCTCGCGGTGGATCAGGCGCTCGTACTCGCGCCCCATTTTGAGTGCAGCCCGCTCCACAGCTCGCTCGTCAATGGGGCCGTCGGCATAGATGCAGGCAAAGCGCACCAGACGCATCAGATCGCGCACCACGCCGCCGCTTTTGGCCACCAATTGATACAAGATCTCCTTGCGCGCAAAGACCGCGCCCACGTCCATACGCCGGGCGACGACCTCAAAGAGCAGGTCGCGCCCCGCCTGGCAGGGTGTCTGGCCATCGTCCTCGGTGATTTTGACCATCGGGATCATGTCCACGTCGGAGAAGGCAACCCCCAGGTTGCGGTCGTGGAGCAGCGAGACGGGCACGGTGTAAACCAGATTGCAGCGCAGCGCCTTGAGTTGCTCGGCGTGCTCCACAAAAAGCAGGCTTTGGTTGGTATGTCCGCTCTCCAGGATCTTGATGGGCATCTTCTCCAGGCTGTCTACAATGACCACCAGCCCCTTGTAGCCCTTTTTGCGGGCGCGGACGGTGACGTTATCCACCAGTTCGTTAAGCCGCTCCATCAGCACCGGCAGGCGTTGCTCCAACTTGCGGCGCGTCTCTTCGCGGGCACTACCCCCGCTGCGGATCTGGCCGGTGACGGCAGCCAGCATACGCGCCAGGAGCGGTAATTCGAGGCCCACGCCGTACTCGGTCTGGAGCGTCAAGTCCACGTCGCGCCGCTTCTCCTCGGTCAGCACCGTCTCGGCGAACCAGTCGCCGACAGCCTTGACCAGCTTATCAGAGATGCGGAGTTTCTTGGCGCGGGCGGTCTCGTCGAGGGCGCGGGCGACGGCCACCAGTACATCCAGGTACTCCACGTCGGCCAGGTCGAGCGTCTCCGCGACGTCCAGGTAGACGGTGAAGAAGCCGGCCTGGTCGAGCCGCCCTTGCAGGCACTTGAGCTCGTTGGCCGCCAGGTTCTCGTCGCCGCGTGCACTGCTCAGGTCCACGTAGCGCGGGTCGCCGGCTTCCAGAGGAACGTCAGGGTCCACAGCGCCGTAGGCAGCGTCCACCGTGCGGGGTAGTTCTCTGGCATCAGACATGGCAATCTCCTTTCTCAGACTCCCTTCAAACAGTACTGGCTGGCTACCGCCCTCCACTCACCCACTTACAATTTGTCGCTGGTGAGTTCCTTTCACAAGTTGACCGCCTCCTTCAGCATCTGCTTTAGGATGTAGAGGGCTGATAGCGGCCTCAGTGACGACATCCACCTGGCAAAAGAATTGGACCCTTCCAGGAGTCTAGACCGTCTCTTGCACCTCGGCAAAGGCGTGGTCGAGAATTTCGAGAGCCCGATCCACGTCGTCCTGGGTGGTGATGAGAGGCGGCGCGATGCGAAGGACATTGCCGTAGAGGCCCCCTTTGCCGATGAGGAGCCCCCGCTCCCGGGTCGCCTCGAACAGGTGAGCCACCTCCTGGGTGGCTGGTTCCTTGGTCTGGCGGTCGCGTACCATCTCCACCCCCTGCATCAGGCCCATACCCCGCACGTCGCCGAGGAGGGGGTATTTCTCTTGCAGCGATTCCAGGCCCCGGCGCAGGTGGGCACCCACTTCCGCCACGTGAGCGGGTGAGGCCTCCTCTTCCATCACCTGGATGGTTGCCAAGGCGGCCGCGCAGGAGACAGGATTGCCGCCAAAGGTCGAGATGGTCAGTCCCTCCAGTTTTTCGGCCACCTCGGGCGTGGCGATGGCAACCCCCAGTGGCGAACCGTTGGCAATGCCCTTGGCCATGGTCATGATGTCTGGCTCCACGCCCCAATGCTCGATGCCGAACCAAAACTTGCCAGTGCGTCCAAAGCCGGTCTGCACCTCGTCGCAAATGAAGAGCCCGCCGTACTGGCGCACAATGCCCACGGCGCTCTCAAAGTATTCCGGCGGCGGGGTGACAAAACCGCCCACCCCCTGGATGGGTTCAGCCAGGAAGGCAGCCACCCGGCCTGAGGTGGTCGTCTTGATGAGTTCTTCGATGTCCTCAGCGCAGGCGATGCCACATTCCGGGTAGGTGAGCTTGAGAGAGCAGCGGTAGCAATAGGGACTCAGCGCGTGCTTGATGCCCAAAACCTGGGTGCCACCGATGCGCCAGCCCGACTGGCCGGTGAGGGCCATGGCCAGCGCTGACCGGCCGCTGTAACTATGCCGCAAGGCAATGACCTCTTGCGCGCCGGTGGCCGCTTTAGCCAGCATCACTGCCGTTTCGTTGGCCTCGGTGCCGCTGTTGAGGAAATACGACTTTTGCAGCCGGCCGGGAGTGATCTCGGCCAACTTTTCGGCCAGGTTAACATGGTTTTCGTGGGAGTAGAGGGTGGAGGTGTGAACCAGCGTCTGCACCTGCCGGGTCAGCGCCTCGGTTACTTTCGGATGACAGTGCCCCACGCTAACCGTGAGGATACCACCGAAGAAGTCGAGGTACTTATTACCCTCTACGTCGTAGAGGTGCATCCCTTCGCCCCGGGCAAGGGGGAGTGGCTGGCTGTAGTAGGTAAGGTGGCTGGGCCACAGGTACTTCTGCTGCTTCTCGAGGATCGTTTGGGTGTCCACATTGCTCTCCTTTTTGAGGATTGTGTGCTAGCGTTTGTCATTGTGTAATCTCTTGAAATAGTTCTCTAACATGCGGCAAATGATTCGCTTTAATTTGGTAGTTATCTTTCATCCAAGGGACATCAGGTGTATCGTACACCAGAATCTCATCCCAGTGAGGGTTTCGTCCGATCCATTGTGAGACATTGGACATGTTAATACCCGCTTTGCCTTCTGAATCACTGATACCCCTTCTCACAAACTCCTTGATGACAGCCCGGCGCTTGAGTGGAGTTTGGCCACTTTCCAACAGCATACCAGTAAACACAACTAGCATCTGACCAACCCGTGTCGAAGACTGAAGATCACTCAGTATCTTCTGATATAACTCGTCCAATGGCAGAGGCGGAGGCGAGACAACAATCCCTAGCTTTTCCTCTAAAGCGGTGACACGCTGAATTATCTCGCTGAGAGTTGGGGGAGGGGTAACTCTCTTCAATCGCTCTCTGGCGTCATCCAGAGACAAATTCTGCTGGATCAAAAATTCGAGAAGTTCCCCGACAGCGGCTGCGTCAAAAGACAATTGCCTGACTTTGGCCAACAGTACAGCTTCGTTTTGGTTAATCTTGACCCATTGGTCTGTCATTCCACCTTCTCCTTTGCCATTAATTTGATGACCACGCTGCTCCCTTCAGCGGTGAGTTCATACCCCAACGACTGTTTCAGAACAGAACCTTTGGTGGCAAGCGTTTCTAGACGACTGGTCAATTTTTGCCTAAGCCGGGCGAGGTCTGTCCGTGTGAAAATGTCGCTTAGTGCCAGAGTGCTGTGTTGCCTCACAGCATTGCTCAATTCGGACTCTTGTAACCGATACCCACGGTAACCTCCATTGGTGAGTTCTTCCAATTGTTGCAGGATCTGGTCCAGTTTGACAGTTGCTCCTACGCAACTCATCGCCTTCAGAATCAACAAATCCATCGCTGCATTATCATCAGGGTAGCCAGGAATATCAGTCAAATGCTTGGGTAGAGATAGTTCTGTCATGGCTTCCAGCGTAGACACTGAGAAGACAGGCACATCATCCGCTATTATGTCCTCATCTATATCGTAGAATATGCAGATGGGATAGAACTTTCGCCCTGTGACGTTAGATAGGAAACGACTTAACCCCTTGGCTCGCCCTCGGGCCTTGTGGTAATCCTGAGCTTTTTTCTCCACTTCAATCACATAGTTGATTGTACCCTCAGATGTATGCCCGAACGCAGTCGGAACATTAAGGAAAATCGCATCTGCTTCAGTCTGCCCTTGCTTGATGCCTATAATGCGATCTATTTCTTTGATAACCGCTTGGTCGGTGAACCGAATATTGCGTAGAACGGCGGCATCTCTTAGAATATGGGCTGCATCAGACTCTGTCTGGCACAACTGTAGCCCAAAACATCCAATTAGTGAAAACAGGCGAAACAGCGCCGTTCTTTCATATTCTCTTGTAGCTTTGACGTAGGTAGTTCTATCGTACTCATTAACAAATTCTAACAGTGACATGGTGACCTGACTCTTATGTGGCTGAGAACTCTAGGGCTTGTGTCTATTGCCCCTCACCCGCAGATGTCGCTGATGAGAGCAGTGCTCACGCAGCTTTTGGCTCGTCCGGTGGACTGTTCCCGCGCACGGCCCGGAGGAAAGGAAGTGCCTTGGTGTCACGCACCGCCCGCAGTTTAGTCACTCACCCAATCCCCTTCAATGGCCGTACCGCTGTACTGGTCTGGCTTTGCGCTGTTTGAGGAATTCCACAAACTCAACCACCAGCGGCAGGTCTTCCTCGGGCAATTGCGTCAGTTCTGACGCCACTCGTCCGATTGTCGCTTTCGTTGCTGCACTATCTATCATTCATTTGCCCTCCAAAATGGTCACTACTCCGGTTCTTTCGTATGGTAGATCCGCAACTCATCTCCCCCCACCTGCGCAGGCACAGGCGCAGCCCGCGCAGGCGCAGGCACAAGCGCAACTGTAGCCACCCCCTCCACCGCGGCCGGCCCGGGTGCTCACCGGCGGCGGGTTGGTGACCTGGGTTACCCCACCGGTAAAACGCTCCACGCTGCCCACCACTTTGTCAGCGGTCTTTTGCATTCCGGTGACGATGGTGCTGGCAAAGGCCGCGCCAGGCAGGGTGGGCAGGCTCACGGGGCCGCGCTTGCTGGTCGGGGCCGCCGTTGATGGCTTGGGCGAAGGCGCAGAGGTTGCCCAGGGCCGGTAGCGGGGCCACCAGATAGGTACAAAGACCGGCCCTTCCCGGAAGGTCCGCCCTGTCCGGTCCTCAAATTCCTCGTCCATCATCATCCACTCCAG
>Ga0315308_1001639_pt1 | contig 12802 bp, 16 predicted proteins | sample TDP3_MG_FD_203078 | JGI IMG/M metagenome (GOLD analysis project Ga0315308, IMG submission 203078) | Freshwater sediment microbial communities from Lake Towuti, South Sulawesi, Indonesia - TDP3 | ecosystem: Environmental > Aquatic > Freshwater > Lake > Sediment | place: Indonesia: South Sulawesi... | reverse complement strand
TCGATGCGACGACATAGTGAAAAATCAGAGTCTACTACCAAAAATGAATAGAGCGGGGATCAATTGGTTGCTCCTAGGCGTGGAGAGCCACAGCGAAACTACACTGGATCGTTTCCACAAAGGCACCAAACCTAAAGACGCCGAGAAAGCCATAAAATTGTTGAAACAAAACAGCATATTTTCTCAGGCGACTTGCATCATTGGAGAACGCAAAGACTCGGCGAAATCAATAGCCGATCTGAGAGAATTTGTCGACAGCCTCGACCCGGACATAGCCATTTTTATGATTTTGACACCGTTTCTAGGAACCGAACTTTACGAAGAAGCCAAACGCAAAGGGTGGATCGAGGACTGGAACTGGACCAACTACGACATGGTTCACGCCATCATGCCGACCGAAACCCTGTCTCGAGAGCAGGTGCAACAAGAACTCTACAATTGTTATCGCAGCTTCTTCGGTTCTTGGCGCAGAAGACTGCAGGGCATCTTTTCTACAAACGAGATAAAGAGGAGAGTCTACAGGTACATGGCTCGTCAGAACGTCATGAGGCAATTCAAAGGTCTAGTCTGAGCCGATTCTTTATGTTACCACAAAACCATAAACTTGGCAATCTCACATTGCTCTTTCTAGTCTTTGTATCATTCTTCGGACTGATCCTCGCAGTGTTGCTCGCTCTTCACCTGCCCCTTTCACATGAAGACTTTGTCTGGCGAAAACCCTTGGTTGGTTCAGCGTTTGGCGCTGTATGCGTGCTCGGAATTCTAGCGGTGTTTTTTCCTAATAGGTGTTCAGGATTTTTTGACGTTGGAAAGCAGGAGAAAAGCCACAATAGGTTTTTCGGTTTCAAACGAAGCCAGTCGATTTCTCACATAACCACCTTAACTTTGCGTGGGCACCATCCTCTTTGTGGGTGCTTTTCTGCTCACGTTTTTCATTTAGGCGATAGAATGCTTTGTGCCACTTGTTCGGGATTGTTCATAGGTGCATTGATTGTTCTGGCTGGTGTTGTTGTGTATTTCTTTGGAAACTGGCAGATGGGACAGAATGCTTTTTTGACGGTTTTAGTTGGCGTTGTAGGAGTTGTCTTGGGGTTGCTGCAGTCTCCTTTATCCATACTTCAGAACAGTGTCATTCGTTTGTTTTCAAGCGCCTTCTTCGCCGTTGGAACGTTCCTAATTCTGGTTGGCATCGAAGAGTTAGCTCACAGCACTTCGGTTGATCTCTTCTTGGTTGTTTTGAGTGTTTTTTGGCTTGCGACAAGGATATCGCTTTCCCAATGGGATCACGAACAAATCTGCTCCCAATGCACATTAGACTTTTGTAGTTTGCAGAATGACACACAAAAAAGGGAAGTTTAGGCTGGCGGTCGGCGACTGAGTCGATAGAGAGCGCCTAGAACAATGAGCAAGCCAATGATGATGATAATAAAAGGCCCAATCTCTGGGACAGTAGTGATCCACTTCATTTGTCCAGCTAACTGGAAAGCGCCCCAAAGCAGTATTATCACGCCGATAACTATGCCCGCAATTGCGCCTCCGTGAGGAAGTCCGAAGCATTCGTTTTCAGCACGTCTGCGTTCGTATCTGCGAGACACGTAGGTTCCTGTTTCTAGGCTGGCTCCACAGTTGACGCAGACTAAGGCGGTGTCTTCATTTTTGGTGCCGCATTTTGTGCAATAAACCATTGTATCGTCTCCTTTCATAGCATTCGATTCTTTTTTGTTCTTAAGGTTTTTGGAGAGCCAGAGAAGCCGTAGGATTTTCTAGCGCCACCATTCTGCGCGCTCTCGGCGTTCTTTCTCCCTTCTAGCGACTTCAGTGACTGGAGTTCCACATTTGGTACAGAAGTTTGCGCCTTCTTGAAGCTCTGCTCCACACTTTTTGCAATATGGCAACGTCTCACCACAAACTTAGTCTTCAGCATTCAGTATATAAAAGCAATTCAACAGCGTGTATATGCATTATTTTAAGTTGACCAACAACACTTGTTTTATGCGTTGAATTGTTACTCTTCTTTCAATTCTTGAGAATGTTTAGTCAGCACTGGAGCTACTTCACGTGCTTCTTCAACTGTGGGCAAGGTTTTCTTTAGTTTTTCGAGGTATTTCAAAGCCCTCAAAGCCTTAAACACAGATATACCTCTCTCATTTACGACGTAGACAACCCGCTTGCCCCTCAACTCTCTTTCTTCAACAAGCCCGTTTGAAATGAGAAAGCCTAGATAACGTTTGACTGATGTGCATTCCATTTTGGCTCTGTAGGCGATTTGGTCCAGTTTTTGCGGTCGGCGAACAAGAACCTCGAGAATGTTCAAGTATTTATCAAGTTTTGAAGGCGACATTCCATACACCATTGTTCTTCTTGTTTCGCCGTGAAAGGATAAATCATTTAAGAATTCAAAATAAGAATCAAAAACCAATACTTGCTATGCTTTTTCAAAGTACATTCTTTGCTGAACGAAGGAAAATTCCTCTGTTGAGTTTTAAAGAAAAATTATGGAGTTTCAATGATGCTCTTTGTCATATATTATGTTCAATTGAATTTTTGTGGCACAATGAGGCTTTTATGTTTCGATATTGCCACCCGTCTCGTCTGCTTTGGTGACAAAAAGAAATTTTTTCTTTCACAATGAACGCTCATCTAAAAAAGAGGGCGCAGAAAAATCCACACCATGTCCCCAAACACGAGGGCTACAATTAAGCCTGCTGTTATGAAAACCAGCAAGGGTAAGCCAGGAGTCGCCCAGACCTCGTTTTGAAGCCGTCCCTCTCTTGTTGCGCTTAAAATTCTTTCAACTATCCTCTCTCTTTCCTCATCTTTCGGCAGAACCAACAGTTGTCTTTCAATTTCACCAGTTTCTTTCGTGCCTATATCTTCAAGAGGGTACATGTGTCCCTCCTCTAACTCTGACGCCTTAACTTTATAACCTGTCAGAAAAGCTAGAACCTTTCGCCAAGTCGACGCATTCTCGAAGCCATCGAAGAGTTTACGGCCTGTCCGAAGCCTCCAAAAAGAGTTGTGCAAGATGGCGTAGACAACAGTGAGCGCCGCCAACAAAACTCCGTTGCTGAAAACTGTGATGGGAAAAATGGGTGACACGAATAGGGCGTTTGACTGATATGGGTAATTGGGATAAGAGGGCAAGGCTAAAGCCAAACACATGAGTGCCTTCGCATCAGCTCCACCGAAGGCGCCAGCATAGAATAGCGCAACGGATAGCACTGTTGTAACCACAAAAGAAAGCATATAGAGGGGTAACAGTTCGGGAGCAAAAACAATATATCGGTAAAAAGTTAAGGCAAAAGACAAAGGCGCCAAAATCACCCACACCCAGTTGCTAACCTCCCGCGCCTTCAAATCTCTCCAAGAAGCATAAAAAAAGACAGAAACACAGAGAAAAACCCGAACTCCATCAAGAAACAGAAACTCATACGCCATGCAGGATACGCACCAGAGAGTTCACCTAAATTAAGTAGAAACAACGGAAGAAAAGATTATTGAAAAAAACGCCAAAACTCAGGCTACCGCATTGCTATGGTGACTTCTCGTTAAATTCTAGAGTCACAGGCGTATCTGTTGCAAACTTGAAGTAGTACCTTGTGTTGGATGCCCATGTGTAGGTTATGGTAAACGTGTTGTATGATTCTGCATTGATGGTTGCTGAGGAAGTTCCCGGAGTTGGAGATACTGTGATGGTTAAATTGAGATTTGTCGAGGAGGTTCCTAAATATACCCCAGTGATTTTTGCATTGCTTGTCCCAGTGTTTCTGATGACGACCTTAATCGTACTACTTGTGGGCCATGATACGTTTTCTTCGACCAATAATACTCCTGCTTGCTGTGTTTGGGTACCAGTGAATGTCATGACCCAAGCGTACGTGACAATGACCGCTGCCACCGCTATGACTATCAACAGAAGCGTTGCAAGAATAGGCGAAATTCCTTTCTTGGACGTTAATATTTTTCTCAAGACGAATTCACCTCTACGGCTAAAACCTTCTAGCCATGACGATATTTAACAAGTATGAAGATAGAATACTGATTCAGAGTAAAAGAGCCTCATTCTTTCTCTAGTGTTCAGCAAGATTCACTTGTTGCTGCTTTCCGAGCTGGCATCTAGCACAAAGAGAAGAAATAACGTGTTCAAAGTACGCGAGTGAGCGCATAACGTCTGTCAGCGAAACCAGACCGATAAGTTTTCCCTCTTCGATAACAGGAAGCTTCTTGATTCTGCGCTCGTTCATGAGCCGTACGGCATCGCGAATATCGGTCTGGGGATTCGTGGCTATCAGAGGCGCTGACATGATGTTGCCAACCCTAGTCTTCGCAAGATCCCTTTTTTGAAGCAGAACTCTCCTGAGCATGTCGCGTTCGGTTATAATACCGATTGGGTTTCCGTAGCTGACAACCATCAAACAGCCGATATCGTGCTTGTCCATGAGTTCTGCTGCCTTCTTAACTGTGGCTCTAGCTTCGATGGTTATAATGTTCGTGACCATCACGTCTTTGACTTGCAACGACATGGTATCACATCATCCCTCTTGCGTTTTTGCATTGACTAGGCATTCTACAATTTTTGGACAACCGAAACACTCATCCGGAATGGGCGCATTCTTTGGAAGTGTGCGCAGATATCCAAAGTGATGCATACAGTCTCTTTTCGAAACAGCAGACTCTGTTTTCTCCAACGCTAAAGTTTTTTGTGGCTTAGGAATCTCTCTGCTTTCGCTGCTAGTTGGCGCTGGGGTTTCTTGCTTCGCTTGGGCTGAAGACCCTTCTGATGTTTGACTGATGGTAGCCAGAGGTTTTTCACTGACTCTTGGAACGCCAACCTTTTGAAGTGATGGGTTCTGTGGTGCAATAGACGAAGTCTGGAGTGGTTTTTGTTTATCGACTTTGGTCTCGACTTCAATCGCATTTTCTCTCTTTTCGGTTGAAGGGTTAAGTTTCATGAGAACGGTGACAAAAAGAATGAACAGTACAGCCACTGCCGCCATTAGAAGAATGTTAATTGCAGATAAATCAAGAGAAACCATGACTCGTCACAAGTGAAAGACTCAAACACTTCAGCATATAGGCTTGATGAAACCAGCGTAATTAGGCCAAATCTGTAGTCTCACTCAGACAAGAATTGACTGCATTCTCACGTAATTTCAAAGGTTATGATGTATCGGGTGTATGTTGTGGTATTTGGGACTAGGATCTCTAGATAGGCGTAGACATAGGAGATTCCGACGCTCGATGTTTCGACATGCATCCAGATGTATTCGGTGTCTGAGTCGGCAAGATCGTACCATGGACCAGTTTGCTGGTCGTAGGTTCCATTAGAGATGACTATTTGGGTGGAGTTGGAGCCGTCGTAAATGTAGATGGAGCAGTTGTATAGCCGACTTATGTTGAACTGATCGTAGGCATTTAGCCTAACCTTCCAGTTGGAGCCTTTGCTCTCGCTCATATATAGTACATAATTAAAGTCTCCTGCGCCCGTCCATACCCTGGCGCTGGTGTTGTTTGTGTATATTGTGTTAGAGCCTGCTGTGCCCCCTTCAAGAATAACAGGCGGCGAAGTAACCGCTCCATAAGCCTGCATCATTGCAGAATAATATACACTTCCTGCTGCACTCTGCAGTAAGTAACCCAACAGAACGAAGACAGTCAAAACTGACCAACGCAAACGTCGAATCTTTTTATCATCTGAAGTCACTATCCTACTCACAGATAGTCTTCCTTACAGAATTAGAAAAAGGGGATTACTTGACATCAACGGCAATCACTATGGTGGTCGAAACGCCTGAAGTTGCTCCTGGGGCTGCTTTGATCTCAATTTTTATTGTCCATTCTTCGCCAGCGCCTATTGCCACATAGCTTGTAGGCGTTGTAGGTTCATTCCATACGTCTCCCGTGGTAGTGTATGTTAGGGTTCCTACTTGAGTGCTGTCTGCTTTAATCAATCGGAAGACAACACCAGTAAAGTTGCTAACACTTGAGTCGCCATCGTCAGGGCTAATCGAAACATGTCTCAATCTCACTTCCTTCGCAGCTGTGGCCGTTAAATTGACTGCTTGCTCATAGTACAAGGTTGCATTTGGATAAGCATTGAGGCTTAGACTAGCGTAAGTGCTGTTTGTTCCCAAGGTCAGTATCCCTGAGGAATCGTTGCCTGTGGTAAAGTAAACCGGAGCCACAGCAACCGTAGATGTTGATTGCTCAAGCATCATGTAGTATACTGTGGCGCTTGTAGTGGCGATGAGCATTGAAGTCAAGAGCAGAGTCAAGAACTTTATTGATTTTCTGAACTGTATCTCTTGTATTTTCATTGCGTCACACCTCCTTTCTTCTTCTCAATTTGTTCAAAAGGTCAGGGCTGTTTAGTATGCTGATGCTTACGCCCATGACTACGGCTGATATGACCAAACCTATCTGCAGAATCAAGGTTGCAAACTGGGCGCCCTGAAGATAGCTATAGTTGGAGACAAAGAACGCTGAAATCAATGTTATTGGAAAAGTTACTGCTCCAGACCATGCCTTGGCGAGAGCCCACATCTTCTTCTCCACCGCCAGGTACAGGTTCACGGCTATAATGTTACCCAGAGCTACGAGCAGGTAGAAGAAGTTGTACCAGAAGCGTAAGTCTTCGCCGAACAGAGCAAAGAACTCTCTGCTCACAAGCAGGTGCCCAAAACCAATGAGAGCCGCAATTTGATAGATGTATGGCAAGGCTTTAGGAAACCGTTCTTCCAAGAGACACGTCAGTAGACTCAGCAGTAGAAACACGTCGATGCTTAGCAATGCGAAAAACTCTGGCAATATCATGGAACAGCCAACTTTCCTTAAGCCCAACCTTAACGATTTCAGCGTTATGAAGAATCAACATATTTAACGGGTATGAAATCAGAATCTGAACCCGAATTCAACAAATTCAAAAAAACAGGGTACAGCAAAAAATTAAGGAATTTACTTCCAACAGCGTTTTTTCTTTCTCTATTTTTGTTTCGTCTTTGGTTCTTCAACAATTTCAAAAACAAATGGTGCATTTGTGGTTCTAAGTTCAAGGTGTATACCAAGCAATCTTTCCAAAAACCCACATAGTACTTCGGCGTTGTTAATGAAAGGCGCTTTGATGATGAAATATTTGTCACGCATATAGAAGTCGCCAAACCCCTGAATACGCAGACGCTTTAGTACATCCTCCCATTTTTCTCGGTTGGTTGTCTCCATGTTTAACGTTGCTTCCATCGAGACTCTGCCAGCTTCACCTATTTTTTGGCCTACTTCTCGCCACTTGTTCTCTGGAATATACTGGAGGAGCACGTTGACGAATTCAACGTTCACGAAGGCTACTCTGCTGACGCCGACATAGTATTCGCCTGGAAATCTCCAGTCATAAATAGCCATGCTTCTATAGACATCTAATAGTTTTGAAATGAGAGGTTTGATGCCTGGTTCTTTTCCTTCCTTGATGAGTGAGTCTACGTATTTTCGTTCTTCGTCGTCTAAGATTATGGTTGTTCTTTTGACAGATTCTTTACGTTCTTTAGCCATGTGTAGCACCCTTACATAGCAAATATATCCTATAACATACTTTATATGTTTTACTGCTTCAAAAAAACCACATCACTTAAGTTTTGTTTACCTCTCTAAAGTATGCCTTCCAAGAAAGGGATTAAAATGGCTAAACTGCCTTCGAGTTACCTAGACTGGTACGTTCACGTTCCAAGCTTAAAACACGATTTAAGGTCAAGCGGCATCACAAATTTCAGGTGGAAACTAAACCTAGGCGAAATTGACCTCACGCAAAATTATGCACATGGCAATCCAGAAGCGCTGAAATTACTCGCAGACCGATACGGTGTCAAACCCGAAAACGTTTTCATCTCAAACGACGGAGCCTCAGGACAAAACACTCGTATAATGGAATGCTTTAGTTTGAGAAAGCACAAGACCGAAGCTGTGGTTGAGTATCCAACTTACGAGCCCGTGCTCAGGCAGGCTCAAACCTATTTAAAAGATGTCAAAAGAGTCGCGAGGAAAAAAGAAAAAAATTACAGATTTGACCTAGGCGAGTTGGAAAGGGTAATTTCCGACAAAACAGCAGTTTTGGTCATGACAAATCCACACGCCCCGAGTGGTGTAAACCTCTCAAAAAAAGAATTGAACGAGGTGATGGAAGTTGCTCGAAACCACGATTGTCATGTAGTGTGTGATGAGATCTACGCTGAGTTTGACAGAGAAAATAACGTTCCAGTATTTTCTGTAGACTCCAAACTTGGTATTGTAACCACAAGTTTCTCAAAAGCTTACGGGTTAGGTGGTCTAAAGGCTGGCATCACCGTTGCGTCGAAGGAGATTGTTGACGAATTATATTCTAATGTATTCAACACTGCGGGATGCAGCTCCAATCTGGTCGAACTCGCTCTTATCGGCTTGTTGACTAAAGGGAGAGACGCCATAGAAAAACACAAACAGAAATGGGTTGCTTTGCGCAACAAGACTGAAAAATGGCTGAAGCAAATAGACACTGTCGTCTATACTCCAAATAGCTGCGGTGTTGTTTTCTGGCTTGAGACACGGATAAGAGATACATATAAATGGGTGAATCAATACGCAGTTCCAAAATTCAGTGTGGCGGTTGTTCCAGGCGCCTTCTTTCTGTTTAAAGAATACGAGATAAACAAATCAAACCAAGTCAGACTTGGCATAGGGAGTGTTAGTCCGGAAAAACCCGATGATTTAAACAACGCGCTACACTGTCTAGAAGAAGCACTACGCAAGGGTATAAAACTTGGGCTTTGACCTATCAAGGGTAAAGCATTATTAATTCCAATCTTGTAAATATTTTTTCTCGATGATGAAACCGCCAACCTGAAAAAAGATGACGATCATTTTGCCCTGGGGTATCGGAGGCACCTAAGTAGGCTGCACACGCAACTGAACAGCGCCTAGAGAGGTCGCCAAAAACAGCAGGTATATAAATAACAAAATAGTGCCTTCTCTCCAACCCAGTCTCCCCATCGACAAGAAATACCACAGAAAAAGATTAGCAATCAGAGAAAAGACAACAAGATCAAGGAAAACTAGCATGTTCATCGTCAAAGGTGAACCAACCAACGCTGGAACAAGCAGGGTTATCCCTAAAATCAAAGTTATGTTAACGAAGCAGCTTCCCACAATATCGCCGAAAGCCAAGGCAGAGTGTCCCTTAAGAAAAGCTCTAACGTCAAGAGAGAACTCTGGCAGACTCGTGCCAAACGCAATTATGGTGGCTCCTATTAGAGTCTTGGGTACGCCTGCAAACTCTGCTATAGTCACAGCGGACTCAACGATAAAATAAGCACTTATTATGACGCCGACTACCCCGGAAAAGGTTAGAGCAACGTAAATGCGCAACTTTCTTCTCATTTCTTCAGAAACGCCTTCACCTTCTTCTATTGGAATTCTAATCTTCATCAATTGATATGTATACAAGACAAAAACTGAAATCAAGATCAAGCCCACAAGCCAGTTCGCACCAACGAGATAGACAAGGGACAATGGTATTATAGAAGCTACGAAAAGACCGAAATAGAGGCTGCTAAACTCTTCTTTAGCAAAAGAAGAAACCATATTTGAAGAGCTTGGACGCTTAATAGCAACCAGGAACGCTGCTAAGCCAATTATTAAACAAACGTTCACAATGTTTGACCCAATTACGTTTCCAGCAGAAATTGCAGCATCGCTGCCCAGCGAAGCTATGAAAGCCACGCTCAACTCAGGTAGGGAAGTGGAAAAAGCAAGTAGAATAAAGCCGACGGTTGTTTTTCCAAGCCCAGTGATATCCGACACCTTAATGGCGTTGGTTATAGTCAAGTGGCTGAACTGATCGAGCACTATTAAAGAAACGATTAGAAGAACCAAAGCGAGCACTATGTCCATAGGCGAAAGCCTCCGATCTGCGTTTACAAACAACTGACAAAAAGATAAATCTACTGTCAGACCTCACTGAACCATCTAACTAAAACACTCGCTTCTGGGAGTCTATATCTCTCCTGATACTTTCTCTCTCGTCCATCGTCTAAAAATCAGAAAGGACGTGGCAACCAAAAGCACCATCAACGCCAAGAAGACCAAGGGAAGCCAAGGTTCCACAGTCAATGTTGGAAGTTTTTGATCAACTGCTAAAGTCATTTCGTCTTCCAAGTAAACGTAGAATCCGTTCTCTGTGAGAAATGCTCTTGATTCAAGAGACGAAGCCACGTAGTCCGTGTGAGTTACATTCATGTACTGAATCGTGTCTTGACTAGTCAAGGCTCCATGCTTTATTGCGTTTAAAGGATCGCCAAATCCCTTTGGCACGTAGGTCAAGTCTACGGGCAGCCAACCCCATGGTGGAATGTAAACAACAGCCCACCCATGCCAACCGATTCGACTCTCAACCATTAGCACGTGCTTATCCCAGAAGGAAGAGTTGTCAAAATATGTGGGCAAGTAGATGCTGCCAGTCTGTAGATAAGAGGGAATACCAATGATCCTACTCAAGGTGACCAGCAGAATGGCTTGATCGTCGCAGTCTCCTTCACTTCGGGCGTAGGTCTGGTTTGGATAATACGGATTTTCATGTCGCGCTTGAGTGGACGGATATTTGATGTGTTCTTTTATCCATGCGACAAAGTTCTTGATAATTGAAAGAACCGCTGTCTCATTTTTAGTCAGATTGTGCGCTAATTCCTGCAATGTTGGATTACTCGTCTGCCAAGGGCCTTCTTCCTTCGTGTACTTGCTTCTTAAGTCGTTAGGTATGTCTGCTAAGGTCCATGCTGCGTTCTCACTTATGCTCGGTATTGTCCTAGGCTTCGAAACAATGTGATACCAAACGGTAAAGCTAACATTTTCTCCTGGGTTGAGCACTGGTTTTGGGAACCGTAAAACCGCAATTGGATTTCCGTCATCATCATTTATTGTTCTTTCAATGGGAAAGCTGGAGTTCACCAACTCAACAGTTTGCCAAGTGTTGTTCATGAATAGACTGATTGTTCGGTCCTCTTCTCGTTCGGTGAAGTCCCACACTTGACTTTGATTTGGGTTGCTATATCGTACTGTGGATTTGAGAAAGTAACTGACGTTTTCAGTCTCTCCTTGCACATCGATCAGATTCGGAAATAAAAACGCTGACAACAATATTACAAGCATCAAGCAAGAGGCGCGCAATCTCTTCATGTGCCTTCACGTTATTTTATGTAATGAAGGAGTCTCTAACTGGTTTAGAAGGAAAATGTCTCGGGCTGTCTTGTTAACCTTACGGAAAAAAGAAGAAGAGAAGAGATTATTCCACATGCACTCGGTAGAGGTCTATGTCTTCCCTCATCTCAGGCGTGCACTCTAAGAAATCTCTCACAGCCCGCTTTACGTCCTTAGACTGCGTAATGTACCTTCCAGCAATGACAATGTCAGCACCGTTCTTCAAAGCTTCTAAGCCTGTCTCAGGTGTTATTCCACCTGCAATGGCGATCAAGAACCGTTCGTGAGCGAAAGTCTTCCGCAGCTCCCTGATAAGTTCCATTCGATGATGCACACCTGCTTTTTCCACATCAATGGCACGATGCAGAATGACCATGTCAGGTAGCTGCTTCAACGAGTGCAGTTTTTGAATTGGGTCAGTGACTTCCATCATATCCACAACAGCGTATATTCCCAGCCTCTTAGCCTCGTAAATGAAACCGTCGAGCACTTCAGGCGCTGCGAGCCCAGAGGCTACGACGGCGTCTGCTGTCTCTTCAAAAGCAAGGTCCACCTCAACCTTTCCAACGTCCAGAGTCTTCAGGTCAGCAATGATGAAAACGTCTCTGGCTGTCTCTCTCAAGTCCCGAATGACTTTCACTCCATATCTCTTCAACAGTGGAGTGCCAACTTCTAAGATGATGCGGTCGCTCTGAGGAACCTGACTAACAATGTCTTTAGTGCGCTCAAGACTTGGGATGTCAAGCGCGATCTGCAGATAGGGTGGTCTCCACAAACGCGGCACCTTGAAGCCCATTATCGGGTGTTTAGCTCTGTCCTTGTCGTAGATTATCTTCTCCAAAGACGGATAATTAGCTAAAGCTCTCCTTAAAGCCAACTTCATCGCGCTATAATTGTACTGGTATATCCGACGGTAGTCCTTAGCTTCAGGATGAACAAAAACGCTGCAGACCACGACCCAATCGTCAACCCTCTCTTTTGGAACCACGCCCTCCTCAACAGCGTCAGCCACAGCCTTAGCCACAGCCGCCTGTGCAGGACCAAAGATTTTTCCAGCCTGCTCCAAGTTTTTCACCGTAACCTTGGGAACCAACAAGGTGTGGGGCTTAGGCGGTAGGTTTGGTCGAATTACCGCCAAGAGGGGCGTGTGACCTGCAGACAGACTTGATAAGCCATTGGCGAAGGCCTCGCCCACTGGACCGTCTTTGTCACCTATCAATAGGTCAATGTGCGCAACCTCCGACCCTTCGCCTACAAGAGCTTCACCAATGAGATAGGTGAAACCTTCAGGCTGTTTCAATGCGGCAGGAAGTGTCGGTTCGATTCGGCTGACATCTTCGAATTTCACGTTGAACTCTTTCATCCACTCGTAGAGAGTGTCTCTGTGTATCCTCAATGCCTTTGCTGTTCCAGCTATTGTCGGTTTCTTTGTCTTCCCAGCCTCAAGTTCCTTTTTCATAGTGACAGTGAGCAATCGAACAAACTCTTCTCTCGTCGCCGGCTTTTTGCCACTAAATTCCGACACAATACTCACCTACACAAGACCCTAATACGAGACTACTATTAAAGTTTGTCGGAATTGGAGTTT
>Ga0315308_1001635_pt1 | contig 12820 bp, 15 predicted proteins | sample TDP3_MG_FD_203078 | JGI IMG/M metagenome (GOLD analysis project Ga0315308, IMG submission 203078) | Freshwater sediment microbial communities from Lake Towuti, South Sulawesi, Indonesia - TDP3 | ecosystem: Environmental > Aquatic > Freshwater > Lake > Sediment | place: Indonesia: South Sulawesi... | reverse complement strand
TAGGTCAACGATCTTATATTCAGAGTGGTCTAACTTTTCATCCATGCAAGTCGCTGCCCTTGATCAAGCATCAAGTCATGAATACATCGAGCTTTTATAAGCCTACTGTTCCGCATTTCTCTTGACAGACTTTGCCAAACGTCTCAATTTGGCTAGGAAGATGCTTTTTTCACTCTTTGACGCGGAAATGCTCCATAGAAGAATCTTCTATAAGCGAAAGATATATTTTCCTAGTCTTACGCAAAATAAAGGGGAGAGAAATGTATACTATCGTATCTTTTAGTATGGTCTTTGGAAAGTTATTTCACTCAGGATTCAAATATAGAGATAGAGCCACTATAATTGGGGATATTTTAGACTCAATAAACAGCGACCCGAGAGGAAAAACAAAAACCAGTATAATGCGAGCCTCCAATCTGAGTCTTGAACAAGTAAACAAGTACCTGTATCATTTACTGCTTTCGGGCATTATAACAACTACAGGTCCCTTGGAGAGCCAAGAATTAGCAAGATATAGGCTGACTGCAAAAGGGCTAAGGCTTGCGAGGGATGCAGCAATGTGGCGTTATACTTTTGAACTTTACCGCCAAAAGGCAGTGTAGATAGCTTAGTGCAGTAGAGTGCTTCGTGCGGGTAGAGGTGAAAGAGTGAGAGGAAGGTTGTCACAACGTTAGCCTTTTTATCAATTCTCTGCCCGCACGCCTCAGTAATAGAAGAGCATAGTATTATAAAATTAATGCAACAATTTTCTATAGAAGATTCTTCAACAGCTCTAGAATATTTGCTCTATCTCAAAGTTTTATGTTAAGGAGAACATGTTTATCTCTTCAACATTTAACTTTCAAACGGAGCCCACTTAATGGGCGCCTCGAGACTCGGAGTCCGATAGAACCAAAAACCAAAAAAGGTCTCGAACCATCTGCTGCGTTGAAACCTTAACTATCAGATGCTCTTTTTAGAATAGCCACAAGTGGAAAGAATGATTCGCTCGTCGGTCTGGAACCGTGTTCTTCCCTTCGGAACGCTCAATCGAGACCTTAATCTAATTTTTGTTTCAAACTTTATAGGCGCCTTTGGCGATGGCTTGTATGTTTACATACTGCCTCTTTACATTAGGGGTTTGAAAGCAACCTCCGCAGATGTAGGTTCTCTTTTCTCGATTTTCACTTTGAGCACGGCATTAACTATAATTCCAGAAGGCTTCCTCGCTGACCGATTTGACCGAAAGACAATTATGATACTGGGATGGATGGTCTGGGTTCCCCTCCCCCTTATCTTTTCCGCTGCGACTCATTGGACTCAACTCATTCCTGTAATGATTTTGTACGGGTTTTTCATAAGTGGACCAGCTACAAGCGCTTATGTTGTGACGTTGGCTAAGAAGGACAAAGTGACAATAACTTACACTTTGTTAGGTGCCTCGTGGTGGCTTGGCTATATCTTTTCTCCAGGCCTGGGTGGCTACCTCTCCTCAGTCATAGGGATGCAAGGCGTATTCTTCTTGGCCTTCATTTTCTATGCAGTTGCAACTGGCGTACTTCTCTTCATCAAAAGTCAACGCGTTGAAAAACATTTGAAGCCTAAAACTGAACCATCCCGTTCGGGCTCATCGCACGCAGAAAAAATAGTGGTTTTGTCATTGTTTTTTGCAACCGTGTTTTTCTTCTTAAGTCTAGTGCGACCGCTTGTGGTTCAATTCTTTCAAGACGTGTACAGTCTTGAGAGCTTCCACATCGGAGTGCTGGGCTCCATCGGGTTTCTAGGCTCAGCCCTCTTTTCAATATGGTTAGGTAAGGCTGGAGACAAATTTGGAAAGATGGTTGCCGCAGCCACTGCACTATTGGTTGGCGCCTTCTCTTTTACTTTGTTCATTAGTTTCAACGATTTTGGCGTCTTGACCTTCGCCTCTTTCTTGTATGGAGCTTCTTACATGCTCTGGTCTCTGATGGGCGCATGCGTGGGCTCTATCACTCCAGAAGCATCTAGGGGACGTTGGATTTCGGTGTCTCAAATGCTGGCTACCGCAGCGGCTTCGATTGCTCCGTTTATCGGAGGCGTGCTCTATGAGTATTCACCTTACACGCCCTTCTACATAATAATCGGTGTCTCCCCATTACTATCCATAATAGCCCTCACAAAACCGTTCAAAGAAGCAACATCGTTCAATCAGAATTAAGGCTAAACAGCAAGTTTCTTATTTGATTGGCTTCAGAATTAGAGAATAGCGGTGAGAAAGAAAATGGCTGAGGCTGAAAAGAAAAAGAAATATTACTACTACAAGAAGAAGGAGAAAAAAGCCAAAGAAGTTGTCAAGAAGAAAGCAGCTAAAAAGAAAAAATAGGCTGCTTCAAAAACTTCGGAATGCACCGCCTATCTGTAACAGGATCAAAACCAGCCAATTGATCCGCTTCAATTGGCAACACAACCCTAGAAACCATGCCGTGGAGACTATACGGCAACCGAATGAGGCGCATTCCACCTGTTGTCACCCATTCGTCTATTAAAAACCCTTTCTTTTTAAGTTCCTTTGCCAGAGTCTGCCTCTTTCTGTAACTCCATCGGAAGGGTTCTGAGTCAAAAACGTGTATGTGAAAACCTCTGCCCGAATAGACCACACGAGTCTTTGAAAATTGTTTCTCTAGCTCTTCATGAAGTTTGATGGTCTCCTCTTTCACCATGTTAAGTTCTAATTTGCAGAAGGCGAGCCCCTGATGATGTTTCATCTTGTCTCCCAAAGTACCATGAATGGGGCAGGTTAAGTTTTCGGGGTCTAGGTCAAAGGCTAATTCTTGACCAATAATTCTCTGTTTTTCGTCGTAAACGTTTCTATCGTAATAGGCTGATTCAGGCAGAAACTCCAGAATTTGTGCTCTTGCGTCGTCCAAGTCTTTGTATTCATCAATCAAGATTGTTGTCGAAGCTTCTTCTCGGTACTTTTTGGGAAAAATGCGAGTGTGTCTTCCACTGATGACCGCAAACTTCACCGCGTTGTTTCCGTTCCAGCCTTTAAACCACTTCCTCAACTTTTCGGTATCGAATTCTTTTTGATAAAACTCTTTCCTCTCTTTCAAAGTTGAGTATCGCATACCTTTGGGCAGGTTATACCTTGACTGCATGGGTTCTGTGGAGCCACCTTGGTTTAGCTTCAAGATACTCTGTGATAAACTTGGCAAATTGGGGGTCAGACGAGTATGATTTTAAAATTTGCTCGTTTATCATGACTTCGAGAGTTTTCTTAATCACACGGGAAATCAACTCAGCTACGCCGACCTTTCTCCCACCGTCTTTCAGTTTTTCAGACATTAGCGAAGCTATGTCGCTGTGTTTTCTCTTGATTTCTACCACCCAACGGTCTTCTTCTATGTAGGGTCCAGAAACCGTGCCTTGTGAACCGACATGTTTTCGCAGAAATTTTTCGCATTCCACCTTTTTTCTGATGGGCGGTCCCAAATGTTTCTTCACAAGCGGAAGCTTGCTGTGTTCAACTTCAAAGACGAGCACGTTTAAGTCTTTTTCATTGCTCCATGCAGAGTCTCGGATAACGTGGAAGTCGTTTTGCTCAAGCATTTTCTTTAGTGACCTCTGTGTCTTGTAGAGTTGCCCCCACAAGACATCTGGAACAGCTTTCACTTTGCCAAACTTGACGAAGACAAGGGTAGACCTTCGTCTTTTCATTTCGCTGAGTAGCTGTCTGGCGCTTAGGGCTTTAGTCTCTCGTGGGTAAAAAAACTCCAGACTCGGGTTTTTGAGAAACTCTCTGCCCGCAGCTGTAAACTCGATTAGGCGCTCTTTCTTCACAGCGGATGCCGCGTTTCTGCCCTTGTCAACTGGGTCTACAACCACGAGAGGTTCTTCGAAGATTTTGGGAAGTTCGTTCTCTCTTCCCTTGTAGTATCCTTCATAATCAATCAGCCACGCATTTTTCAGGTCTGCTGCGGATTTCAGCACTCCCACAAACGAGTCATATCGAAGTATGAGAAGTTCACATAAGTAACCGCTGAAGCCCCCGACCTTTATCTCTGCACCGTAAACGCCCACGCCTTTCATAAACCCTTTCAAGAGACGAATTTCATTGCACAACTGTTCGCTGAGTCTGGGCTTCATGTAGTCTGTGTGAAAAGGTGTTCTGTCTGTGGCGCTCATCCATTTGCCAAGCTTCACTCGATAACATGGCACTATGTTGACACGGGTTGAGTTCGCCGAAGCCTCTAAGTAGGGGTGCTCAGCGAAGCGTTCAACTTGTTTAAACCCCTTTGTAGCTTCTTTTGCTATTTTCAAACAGACTGTTCCAAAGGCTTCACGTGGCAAACTTGTTGGCACGCGCATGAAAATGTCGATGTCGGGTTCCTCTCGCAGCCACGTATCCTTGGCCACAGAGCCTTCAACTCTAACCTCGGCATCAACTCCAGCCTTCTTCGCCGAAGTTTTCACTCGAGCCACCAAGTTTTCAGCCAATGAAAGAACTTTCTCTTTCTCTCTTCGGCTCGGAGTAACCTTCTTTAGAACTGTAGCAGTGACTTCTTCAAGGGTTAAAGTCATGGGATTCTCAACCGTTTTGGTTATTAGTGGCAAACCTCTCTCAGTGTTGAGTACAGAGGTCCCTTTGGCGTCAGAACGCTCTTCTTCACCCGCAGACAGTCTGCCCTCACAGCTCCGAAATCATAGTCTGCCAAGTCTTGAACGCAACGAGCAAGCTCAGCCTTGTTGCGTCCAGTTTTCACGCGTGCAAGCGTTAAGTGGGGGCTAAACCCTTTAGGGTCAGGTCTGAATCCCAATTCGCGAAGATTGGGTTCGAGTTGAATAAAGACAGCCCTCAATTCATCTGCGCCCGTTCTTATTCCCGCCCAAACTACTCTTGCATAGCGCAAGTCGGGGAAGACGCCTAACCCAATAATTTCACAGTTGAAAGCTGAGAACGAGACTTTTTTCATGGCTTCATGAACAGAGTCAACCATTGGTGGTTTGATGTCACCCAGAAATCGCATGGTTATATGAATGTTCTGGGGCTCAACCAACTTCAAGTCTGCGCCCGTTTTGACGAGTTTGTCTTGAACCTCTCTGAAACGTTGGAGCACTAACTCATTGTTGAGGTCGAACGCAATAAAGCTGCGAATCATCTCAGACATGAGCAAGCCTTCACAACGCTAAATTCCATTAACCTCATGTCTTAAAGGTTTCCACGCAGCTCAACTACAAGTGGCTTTAAATTCTAAATACTACAATTTTTCACCTAAAACGGATGCGTACTCAATGAAGCAGAAAATGGTCGTAGGCGTGGCTGGAATGCCAGGCTCTGGAAAGACTGGAATCGCAAAGGTAGCTAAGGAGAAAGGCTACGCAATTGTAGTTATGGGCGACGAGATTAGAGAAGAGACCAAACGCAGAGGACTGGAACCCACACCAGAGAACATTGGCAAAATCATGTTAAAGCTCAGAGAGGAAGAAGGACCAACGGTGGTGGCCAAAAAGTGCATTCCAAAAATTGCCAAAGCCAGCACAGACATGGTTTTGGTCGACGGCGTCCGAAGCCTACACGAAGTCTACGAGTTTGAAAAGAATTTTCCACAATTTGTTCTTGTAGCCGTTCATTCGTCGCCTGAAAAAAGGTTTGGGCGAATTTTCCGAAGGATGAGAAGCGACGACCCTAGGGGATGGGAAGTGTTCCTTGAACGTGACCTACGAGAACTGAGCGTGGGTCAAGGCAACGTTATAGCCATGGCGGACTACATGATCGTGAACGAGGGAACGCTTGAAGAATTCAAAGCCAAGATTCGAGAGGTTTTGGAGGCTGCGACCGCAAAGTGGACGAGATAAGAGTTCAAGTTGAAGCTGACATAAATCCAACCGAGAACGGGGAAAAAGTGAAGCGTGCAGTAGAGAACATTTTTAGCAACTTGGTTTATGAAGTCAAGCCTCAAAATAGGGGGAGTTTACTCGTAGGCATAGGAAGAAGCATGGACACACTTACCAAACTCTACAATCTGCTTCGAAGAGAGAGGATTCGAGACGCCGCTAGAGGCGCCCTCTACGAAGGGTTAAGTGGCAAATCCATAATTTTTTATCTAAACAAGCAAGTCGCCTACGTGGGGCACCTTTCCTTCTCCAAACCAGTAGCAGAATCACCGCTTGGTCCCATCAAAGTCGAAATCGAATGCGACGACCCACGCGAGTTGATTGAATGGCTTGCGCCCAGAACAACTTGATACACATTGAAAGATAACTGCTTGTTAGAGGAGAAAAAAGAATGAATATCGGTTTGTCGATGCTCTTCTGCTTGGGCGAACCTTTTCCCTCACTTCTAAAGCGCCTAAACGAAGTTGACGCGAACTTCATCGAACTTGTAGACGAAAGTCAACATGCATTGAACAGCAAACGCGTGAAGGCGCTCAAACGCATAGCCAACTCGAAGGACCTCGAATATACAGTTCACGCGCCGTTCGTCGATATCAACATAGCTTCACTTAATCCAGTATTGCGTCGAGTGATGCTCAAACGCTTAGAAAAATCCATAACCTACGCTCGCCAACTCAAGTGTAGACAGTGGGTATTTCACTCAGGCTGGAAGACAGGAGTCAGCAATTTCTATCCCAACCTCGATTGGCAACTCAACTTAAGGTCTGTGAAGACACTGATCACAATTGCCAGAAAGCACAATGTTGAAATATCTGTTGAGAACACGCCTGAACCCTTCCCCTTTCTACTCAAAACTATGCAGGATTTCGCTTTGTTTTACAGTGAACTAGGCAGTGACATAGGCTTGACCTTGGATGTTGCGCACGCCCACACTAGTCGCCAAGCGTTAGAATTCATCGAAAGATTCTCAGACAAAATCGTTCATGTACACGTTAGTGACAACGAGGGAAAATACGATTCTCATCGCGGAATCGGACACGGAAACATCAACTGGAAAGCCATCGCTGAAGCGTTGAAGCGAATCAGATACAAGAGGCTGATAATGCTGGAGTCAATCGAGCACGTCGAAGAGAGTCTTTCAGCGATGCGACAAATCTTTGCGTAAACATTTAACTTTCTAGAAGCGGTACACTTATTTCCATAAAATCTTCAGCCACATCGACATTAGAAAAAATTTTCTTGGCTTGTTCCAGCAGTGCTTGCGGGTTCTTATATCTGGAACTTAAGTGTGTCAAAATTAGCCTCTTAACTTTCGCTTTTTTAGCCGTGTCTGCCGCTTGTCCGGGCGTTGAATGTCCGTCCTCTTTAGCTTTATCCAGCAACTCGTCGTCGAATGTGGTCTCGTGTATGAGCAAATCGGCGTTTTCAGCGAGCTTAAGGAGGCTCTTTATGGGTCTTGTGTCCCCGGAGTACACTATCTTTCTCCCAGGACGAGGCGCACCCACCACCTGCTCTGGTTTAACAACACTCCCTGTGGGTGTCTTCACTTTTTCTCCAAGTTGCAACTTGGACCACAAAGGTCCTTCTGGCACGCCTAAAGTCTTTGCTTTTTTGGGGTTAAACCTGCCAGGTCGAGGTTTCTCTATCAAGGCGTAGGCTAAGTTCGGAATCACATGGTCTGTTCGAGCAACCTTAAACTCGTATTCCTTTTCTTGGCAAATCACGCCTTCGTTTTCTATCTCATGAATATCTATCGGAAATGTGAGCACAAATTGAACAGTCTCGCGAATTGCCTCAACAAACGCTCTGATACCGACTGGTCCGTATACCTCGAGTTTTTGTTGTCTGTCAAGCAGTGACATGGTTTGGAGCAAGCCTGGCAAGCCCAAAATGTGGTCTCCGTGCATGTGAGACACAAAAGCCTTCATTTTGCGGTGGAAACCTACACCAGCTTTAATCATCTGCCTCTGCACGCCTTCGCCACAGTCAAACATTAAAATCTCGTTTTTTCGTTTCACAACTACGCAGGGTAAGGCTCTCGCAACTGTGGGAATGCTGGCTGCGGTGCCTAGAAATACAACGTTTAAACTCATTTTTAGGTTCGCTCCAAGACAGCGATTTCTCTTGTTAAGCTGCGATGCACATAAACAGAATGCGACTCCACGTGTTTAAAGCCTAATTCTCTGCTCAGTTTGCCTATGTTTATCGATCTTGGAGAAGCAATGCAGACACGCCGTTCTTTTTTAAGGTGGATATCAACTCTTGACAAAAAATCCTTGACAATTCGCACAGGCTCTCGACCCATTGTGGTTGAAGATCGCCCGTAAGGTGGGTCTGTCACTATGCAATCAACCTTTGTGATTGGGAGATGCTGAGCGTCTGCTACTGCTAAGCCCTTCGGCTGAACACCATAGTAAAAGAGGTTGCGCACGCTTCCCCTAACCATACGCTTCTGAGCGTCAAATCCGACCACTCTGCAGCCTATCAACCCAGCTTCAATGAGCGTGCTGGCGGTGCCACAGAAAGGGTCCAAAACGAGTTCCCCAGCCTTAGGCTGAGCTAAATTCACCATGCACCTAGCCAGTTTAGGAGGCATGGCTGAAGGATGGAAGAAAGGACGTCTTCGCGGGCGTCGTTCCATGAAAGGTTTGGGATAAACCTCTGCAATTTTCAGTCCGAATGCGAACTTATTTTGTGTAAGGACTCCGAAGAAGGTTTTGTCAGGATGAGTCAAGTGAACCTTTGCCCCCTCAACTCTGCGCAACACAACCGCGCCTAATTTTCGTTCGAGTTCCTTGCCAATCAGTTGAGGCGCGCTTTCCTCAATTCTGCGCACTCGGACCACGAAGGTTTCGCCTTTTCTGAGAAAGTCTTTCAACGGAGCAAGGTGCACGTTCTGGAAAATCTCTTCAGAAACAGCATCGCAGTACGCTAATTCAATGCAACAGACACGGGTCATAGCTGCCCTATGGACTATCGATTTTACACTTTCGATGTCTGTTTCAATCCGCATTAGCTGTTTTAGTTTTCCAGTAATCTTGAGTTGGAACCCCTCCACATTTAAGATGGATTTCAACTCCGAAAAGGGCAAGGTTGGATGCTCGCCCGACAGAAGAAAGAAGAGTCTTGTCACGCTGAAACAGCTCGTTTCTTGAGCACTGCTGCGATTAAGGGCGCAATAGAGACTTCACTAACAGAGCTTGGAATGCTGTCTGTGCCAACAACTCCATCAGCGCCAGCTTTCAGAATCTTCTCTTTAGTGTCACCAATCAAAAGCGGGTGGATACAAGCAGCGTAAACACTGTTGGCATCTTGTTCTTTGACCCAGCCTACGGCTTTAATCATGGTTCCGCCGCTGCTTATGATGTCGTCGAAAATTATTGCGTCTCTGCCCTTTACTGGCAGCGTCTTCTTCTCAATCGTTACGTTTCCTGTTAATCTGTCACGTTGAGTTGGAATGTAGTCGCAGCCTCCTTTCAAAACTTTGTTTGCTTCTTCTGCTGTTTCCATTCCTTTCTTGCCCAAAGAGACAGAAAACGCTTTTTCAAAACCTTTCTTTTTGAAGTGCTGGGCTAAGAGACTGATAGCTGAAAGGTCTTCGATTGGTATGGGCAAGGTTTTCAGTATGGCTGGATTGTGCGAGTTCACCGTGATAATTCTGCTAATACCACAGGTCTTCAACAAACTCACTATTGTTTTCACACTCAAAGCTTCACCTGGTCTGAAGCGGCTGTCTTGACGGGCGTAGGCGAAGTAGGGCACAACCGCGGTTATGCTCTTAGCTCCTAGGTCTTTGGCGTTGTCTGCAATCAGAAAGAGTTGAACAAGGTTCTCGTTTTGGGGCGGACTTGTTGTTTGAACGATGATTACGTCTTCGCCTTTAACATTGTCTTCAAATCGAATGTAGGATTCTCCGTCTGGAAAGCGTTTGAACTCAAGGGGCATAACCTTCTCCTTCAGCAATTTTGCGATTTTTCTCCCCAACTCTACAGACGCTGGACCGGGAACAACTATCAAACCTATTCCCCTTTTTTCCTCAACCTTTCACATCTACGAGTAACAGCATGACTTTGTTATAATTTTCTCTTAGCTTTATATTCCTCAACGAGTTCTTTTGCTCTGTCTAATCGAATCTTACGTTCTTCCACCATCTGCTCAACAATGAGGTCGACGAGGTCGCCAGTTGCCCCAGCTGAAATTGCCATGTTTCTCGCGTGTAACGACATGTGCCCTCTTTGGATGCCTTCATGAGCTAACGCTCTCAATGCTCCGAGGTTTTGAGCCAGACCTACCGCTGCCAATACTTCACCGAATTCGTTGGCAGTCTTAACTCCTAGAATTTTTAAGGCTATCTTGGCGATGGGATGTACCCGTGTGGCGCCGCCGACTATTCCCACTGCCATGGGCAACTCAATGGAGCCGACTAGGTCGCCTTTCTCGTTTTTCTCCCATCTAGAAAGAGGCTCATAATGACCGTTGCGTGCTGCGTAGGCGTGGGCGCCCGCCTCAACAGCTCTGTGGTCGTTGCAAGTGGCGATTACAGCTCCTATTATGCCGTTTAGTATGCCTTTGTTGTGTGTAGCAGCGCGGTAGGGGTCGGCTGCAGCGAAGGCGTATGCCTCAACGATGCCGTCGACTACTTCTTCTCCGCCCACCGACTTTTTAGGCACCACTGTATAGGCTCTTGCTAAACGCTCTGTGGCTAGGTTGGATATGATTCGCAGATAGACACGCCCATGGGTTATCCTCTCTATCAATGGTGCAACTGCCTCAGACATGGTATTAACGGCGTTGGCGCCCATAACGTCTCGACAGTCCACATGCAGTTCGGTTATGACCATGGGACCAGTGCGTGCATTGATGACTTTAACGTCGAGGTCTTTGGCGCCGCCTCCAACCGAGACAAGCATAGGGTCCTGCTCATTAGCCTTCTTAATAATCTCATCTTTGGCAGCCAAAATAGCCATCCTTGCCCCATACGGGTCTTTTACACGCACAGTTTGAATCTGCCCAATCATAACAGGGCTTGTGCTGCTCGTGAAGAAACCGCCTCCATCCCGGGACATCTTGGCAGCGTAGCTTGCTGCCGCCACAACTGAAGGCTCCTCAATCGCCATAGGAATGAGATAATCACGTTTGTTGATGAGGAAGTTCACGGCTATGCCTAGGGGTACTGGAAACGCTCCGACAACGTTTTCTATCATGCGGTTAGCTAAATCTAAGTCTAAAGAACCTGTTGATTGCAAGAGGTTGACTTCCTCGTCGGTTAAGCCCGCAAACTTCTTAACCAATTTAACGCGTTCTTTAGGACTTAGCTTGTAAAAGCCAGAAATTTGGGATGACTTGCTCATGTTGACCACACTGATTTTAGCCTCGTCTGTTTACTATTGTTTAAAAATATAAGAACTTAGCTACGTTCTGAAAAGCGGCTGGTTGTAGTACTGGTTCTAATCGCCTGTGACTTGAATTCTTCGAACAAGGGTTGGAGGCGCGAAAGGGAGCTCAAGCCGCCAAAGATTTTCTTTAATAGCCATAGGGTTTTGTAGCAAGGATTTTATCCCCGTTACGTGAGCCGCCCCAAACAACGCAAGAATGTTTGGGTTCACATCAGCCTTCAAGCTTTCGGATGCAATCCAAGTCAATCTCGCTGCCATGAGGGTGTCTCGTTCGTCAATAAGGACTCGCCTCACCAAAGCCCGAGACGCAAACATGCGTGTCCGTTGAACAAATTGACGCTTTGACATGTCTAAAAGCCATATATTGGCGTCAACGTTTCCCAGTGCATCAACTGCACCGATGAACTCGCATTTATGGGTACAATTATTGTTGTGTCTGCAATTAGCGCATTGGTTGTTCAAGATTTGGTAGCGTCTCATGTCAAGCTCGATAGCTAAGTCTTTAGGTTTCAGTTGAACTACGGCTTTACGAGCGTCGTTGAGGCTGCGGCGGGTGAAGTGTGTTGTGCCTAAAATATGGATAAACTGGTTGTAGTCGATATAATAGATTTCTGTCTGCATCGTCAGCCTTCCTAACTTCTTCACTCAATCTTTATTGTTCGCTTCTGTTTCTCTGCAGTGGGCGTTTTCATCTTGGGGATGGTTACTTCTAGCACGCCGTTCTTGTAGTTAGCGACTACTTTGTCCATTTCTAAGTCTTTTGAAGGCAAGTCAACTACTTTGAAGAAGTCTTTGGCTTTGACTTCAGCGTGACCGTCTGCTACGTTGAATTGTATGTCGTCTTTTTCCACGCCTGGCAACTCCATGTAGAGTTTTACGTTGTCTTTGTCTTGGAACACGTCGGTTAAGGGTTCACGCATCTCTTCTCGGACTTGTTCTGGCAGTTTCAAGGTTTGAGGTGCTGATTTGCCGAGTTGGAAGCGTCCACGGACAACATAACCCTTCAAGTCGGGTTCTTCTATTGGTTTGATGTCCCACTCGCCCTCAAGTTTTCCGCTACGAAGAGCTTCCTCAAAAGACTCCATTTCTTTGAACATTTTCTTAGTTAATTTCTTATAGAAGTCGTCCACATCGTGGAATATGTCTTCAAAATCATCTGTCATCTCTGTTTTTCACCTCCTACAACTCTTCCATAGCCTTAAGCAAGCGTCTCAACGCGAGGCTGAGCATAAGAAACTCTGCCACAGCAGGGTCGGAGCATCGGTACTTGCCATCAGGAGACTTGATTAAAAGACCGCCTTCCCGCAGTTTGCGAGTGCCTTCCCACACAATTTTAGGGTTTAAGTCAAGGTCTCTCGTAAAGTCAGCGAAGCCGAGGGCAAAATCGTCGTGTTCGAAGAGTCTTGTCATCATTTTGATGCGGGTCTCGTGAGACAAGGCATCGAAAAGCTTCGTGAATCTGCCGAGTTCCCGCTCAAACGAGTCTAACTCGCTTTCTAAACGGTCCCTTGGCCACTCATCCAAAGAGAGAGGCAGCTCGAAGATGACTTTGCCGTCTTTTAGTAACTGTA
>Ga0315308_1001633_pt1 | contig 12831 bp, 9 predicted proteins | sample TDP3_MG_FD_203078 | JGI IMG/M metagenome (GOLD analysis project Ga0315308, IMG submission 203078) | Freshwater sediment microbial communities from Lake Towuti, South Sulawesi, Indonesia - TDP3 | ecosystem: Environmental > Aquatic > Freshwater > Lake > Sediment | place: Indonesia: South Sulawesi... | reverse complement strand
CTAAAACACTGCCGATCATCTGATGAACTTTGGTGTTCGTTTTCACTGCTTGAAAAAATGAGTTCACTTTTGTGGGCAGGGCTAGGAATTCTTGAATGTCGGGTGCGTTTGCTCTTGCGTGTCGACCTCCGCCGAGAACGTTGCCTAGTGGATGTGGCAGTTCATTTGCCAGTTTTCCTGCCAGTTGTTGAAAGAGTGGGACGTTGTTTGAGACAGCTGCGGCTTCGGATACAGCTAGTGAGATTGCGTAGGAGGTGTTTCCGCCTATGTTTCGGAAGTCGGCTGTGCCGTCGATTTCGTGGAGTAGTGCGTCGATTTTCTCTTGTTTCTGTGTGTCTTGTCCGATTAGTTTTGGCGCGATGACTTGTTTGACTTTTTTGATGGCTTCGTTGACGTCGCCTTTTGGGTAGGGTACTGCTTCCCCTTTTCCTCTGCTGGCCCCTGCTGGTGCGGAGGCTCGTCCGCAGGCTTTTGTTGTTGCAACATCGATTTCTATTGTTTCTTCTCCTCGGATGTTGAAGATTTTTCGTGCTGCCATGCTTTTGATGATGGTTGACAGAGGATGGGGCTCTCCTTGAATGCAGGCTGATGTTATTGGGTGGCTGTGATCGTTTTGCGTTTGCTTGCCTCTTCGTAGAATTTTAGGATTTCGTCGATTATTTCGACGTGTGATAGTAGCATGCGTCTGCAGCAGTATCGTTTTACGCCTAGGTTGTCTAGGACTTTGCCTGCGTCTTCGCCTTCTTTTACTCGTTTGGCGAAGTCTTCCCATTTGTCGCCGATTAGGAAGCCGCAGCTGAAGCATCGTACAGGAATGATCATGATGGCTACTCCTTTGTTGTGTTGTTAGGCATAATGTTGACAGTGAATTAAACTTTGTTGTTGTGGTTTTGTTTGGTTCGTCAATTTGGTTGTTTTTTGTTGTTTTCAGTAACTCTGCGTGATTTGATGTTATTCTGTGTTGTTTTTTGTGATTTTTCGTGATTTTTTATTGTTGCTCTCAATTCCCCTTTGCTGGGATTTTTCCTCGACTCGTTCGCAAGAACCTGACGAAGTTTGGTTTTGAATTGTAGGAGAAAGAAGAGTCAACCGAACAAACTGTCAGGGTCACACCGAAGAGGACAAAGAAAAAGGGTAAAATGGCATTTTCCTCAGTTCTATGTCAAAGTCTTACAGAGCTAAACTTTTATAGCGACCAGCGAACTGCTCGTATGACATAATGATCCCCCAGTTTCGTGTACCAATTAGAATAAGTGTTGACTTAACACACGTGCGTCCAATCCCATGGGATATAATACATACTGAGGATGGTTTGATCTCGAATCACGATTATTGGTACATGAAGGGAATCGGTTGGAAAGCCTACAAGTTAGTGTCGGCAATAGAAGAAAAGGCAATTGCATTCATTGATTCTCAAACAACAACTCATGAAGAATTCGAAGAGCTTGCAGACAACTTAATCACAGACCCCAAATGGAGTGAACTGAATAAGCTTCAGGGACTAGATCTCGGTATTGCAAATGTGGTCTTTGCATTATATGCCTTCGGTTGTTTCCCAATAACAAGCTGCAGAGGTCACCCGCCGTCAATGGGAGGAGAAAGACATCCTCTTGTCGTATTCTACCCAAGACCAGAAAGAGCACCTTTCATTGTTGGCGTTGCCGCTGGATCCGGTGTCGGAATTTGCAATGAGTGGGCTGACAGTGAAGGAGCGCTGATCGTTTTTGGCACCAATATTATTGATATGAGGAAATTCGCCATCGGGCTTCATCATGCCTTTCCCGCGATTTCAGCGAGTACGGCTCAAAAAGATCAATTTGCATCCGAATCTGCTAAAAACACCCAGCCTTGTACTCAGCCTAATAATATAACTAAGCTTGACCGTTGGCTGGTATGAACGCGTCTTGTCAAGATTTCTTTGCTCCGACTTTAAGCATATTCATTATCGTTACGAATGCACTTTTCCTCGGGTTTGTGTACGTTCCCTTTACTCTGCCGTCATTAGTTCGCCATACCTTGACATTGCCGTCGAGCTGGTCTGTGAACTCGATTGAGGTTATTCTTCCTTCCCTTATTTTGCTAATAAGGTCGGCAAGGATTTTCGGTGAGTCTTTGAAGCTACCGACCCAGAACTTTTTGTGTTGGTTGCCGACATAGACGTGTACGTATCCCGTTTGGTGTGCTCTGCACACATTCGGCAGGCGTGCAAGAGCTCTTTCATCAAGTTCCTCACTGATCCTCCACGCTTCAACGGCTCTATTTTTGTCCTTTTTTGGGTGGTAGGGATTAAATGACCAACGGTTTTTCTTGTGCATAATTATTTCTTTTTCCTTGGAAAGGCTCTTTAGGGCGTCCCCGATGGCTTTGTAAGAGATTCTCCCATCGCTGAGTAGCACTCTTTGGGCTATTTTGGAGACTAGTAGTTTTTCTGGGTATCTGGATGCAAGGAAGCCCAAGATTCCCTGTTTGACGGATTCGAGTGGGATGGCGGCATCCTTTGAAAGTATCTTAATTCGCGGGTTTAGCAACCAGCCTTCGCCGAAGATGTCCCCATAGATGAGGTCTTTCTCCATGAGGTAGCCAAGGGCGTTCTTCACATTGTCAAGGCTTTCCACCATTCCTTCGCGTCTCAGCCTAACGGCAAGGTCGCCCATCTGGTGTATTCTGTCCCTGTCAGCACTCATTATCGTGAGGATGCGACCCTCCAGCGGCGAGAATTCCCCTTCACTAATTTGGGTGTAGTATGGTGGAGGCGGAGGCTTCGGCGGAAGTGAAGGTAGCTCGGGTTCAACATGGGGCACTTCGACTGCGACCGTCGGAATATGTTTGATTTCGGGCTTCGGCTCCTTCAGCTTCATTTCTTTTTCGATTTCTGTGAGAAACTTCGGTGGAACGCGCTTAATGAGGAAGGCGTCAGCGAGTTCCTTGGTGACCTCAGCTATAGAGGGTATTTTCTGTGGCTGGCTAAGACTTTGAGGCAATCTGATTTCTTCAGGTGTGCTTGGGCAGAGTGCAAGCAATGTGATGGGTATTTGCCTCAGAACCTGTTCTTCTAGGCCAACAGGAATGAATCCGAATATCGTTGCTTCTTTTCCAGCCAGTTTTTCAAGGTCTACACTGCTGTCAAAACAAAATGAGCTTTCGATTTCGCCTGCGACAGAGCTCTTGTCGACGCACACTTCGAAGATGTACTCAGAGCCACGATCATCGGAGCTTTCTATTGTAGCTGTTGTTATGAAGGGCCTGAAAAACACGAGGCTGTTGAGGAAGCGTGAGACGAAATATTCCTTGAGTCGGAGTGGCAAAGACCCGACGATCTCAAGATGGAATTCTTTCGGTTGTAATGTACTTGCCTGGCAGGCCGTGATGAGCTCCTTGAATGTGGGGAACCACTGGGTGAACTGCTCTATTACGCGAGTGGATGAGCGCCGTCGAATTCTGTTAAAGCCCCAGTGGACTTCGCACCTTGAGACTTTGGTCTTCATACCCACGAAGGGGGCACTGCCACGTCCCAGTTCCACCTTCTTTTTGAAGCGCTCTTCCATTCTTCCGAAGTCTGGTGAGTTAATTTTGAAGGACATCGCACGGGAGTGTTCAGGCACGTAGCATATAAGAGCGTCATACTTCCAAACTGAGCCGCTGAAGCTTCGTGCGGCAAACAGGCTCACCAGATCCACGTCTCTAGGGTTGAACGGGTGGCGTTTCTCCGACGTTACGGTTGACTGCTCGTTAAGGCGGGTTTTCCACGCCTCTCGTAATGCTATTATAGTTTTTTTGCAGTTTCCATCTTGTAGCTTTTCATATCTTTTCTGGGCGGTACGCATGATGCCGCCTGCTGGGCTAAGGTCATAGGACCACACGTCGTCATAGAGGGCTTCCTCAAGCGGCAGGTCAGGGTTAGGGTTCCACCTGTCGAATCTCAAGGAAGCCTGATACATAGCTGTCCATATGCTCACGACTATGCGGAGAGGGTACCACTGCGCCAGGCTACCCCTGTTCATTCACTCTCCTCCGTCATCTGAGTGACCATATTGTATCGTATGTTGCCGCTATGTCTTGGACTATCTTTCCGGTGACAAGAAGCCCCACGTCAATGTTGTAAACTACATGGGAGTGAGTGAAATTGAAGCTACCTATAAGCGCCTCCGAGCTGTCTGCAATCAGTATTTTTGCGTGTATTCCGCCGATTTTGAGCTCTTCAGCTCCCTTGTAGAGGTACTTAATTTCCGCATTCGGGAAGAGAGCCTTTGCCTTTTTGAGCGTTATTCTTGCCTGATCTTTTTCCTGGTCTGCGATGATGCGTATCCAATCCAGCATTTTCAGCTTTGATGTGTGCTTTGAGAGTAGGTCCATAAAGAGCTCATCGTAGAATGGGGAAATCACTCTCAGAGTTTTCTTTGCGTCTATGATGACCTTTTCGATTGCTTCTCTTGCTTCAAAAGCGTGTATTCTCTTCTTGAGTTCTTCTAGCTGAGAGAATGCAAAGCTAGGCTGGGAAACCACTAACCTGGCTTCTGGTATGTAGTTAGCGGCTTTTACCACTGCAGGTGTGACTTCGACGGTCTTCTGCTGCGCTTTCAGTGCTACTTTAGGACGGAGTTTCTTGAAGGCGTCAGTGGGTTTCCATCCGACGGAAGTCAGAGGCTTCAATTCGTCGAAGCGATCATCCCTCACTTTCTGGACGAGACCCTCACGTTCTGCCTGCAACAAAATGTTGACGAGTTGACCGGTTGTAGTCTTCTTGCCCGTGGCTACAATTTCCTTTAACATTTCTTCGGCAGTCAATACTGCCCCTCGGCCTATCCGGTCAAAAACGAAATCTCCAAGCCAGTCATCTTCACTCACTTGCAATAACTCCTTCGAGAAGGTGCCGGTTAAGCTGCCTGTTGAGCCTGCCGCAGTTTTCTATGTACAGGCACGCCTTACATGCCGACGGGCAATCCAAGTCGCAAATCTGAGCATCTGACACTAGATGCTGGTAGTCCGAGTCTAGCTCGCTTGCATCGAGGTCAACCACTGTCTCGACCCCGCCTACGCCGCCGGGCTGGTTGTCGTATATGGCAATTTCCCGCTTTTCCAAATCTACGCTCTCATAAAACTCGTTTGGCTCAAGTCCCGCCTTCAACGGCAGATGTTTGAGGAAAGCGTGAGAAACAGTGTGCAGCAACTTACATGCCGCCGCTGGGTCGTCAGAGATTCCTTCAAAGAGCACAGGCTTAAGTCTAATAACCAGACCCCGCGTATTGAGACGCCTCGAGAGGATCACTAGTCTCTTTCTGCCCTCAGCGTCTTCTTCCTCGTTGAAAATCACTGTACGACTGTAAAGCGGGGCTGTGGTAAACCCGACAGCGATGGCAAGAGAGAAGTTAAGGGCGAGCAGGTTTCTGACGTATGCGATGCTTTCGACCCCTGGTAAAAGCATTCGGTGAAAACTGAGTTCCTGCGCATCTCTCTCCTTAAATGAATGGATGCCTATCTGTATGGCCCTAGTCAGTCCTTCTGAGGGCAGTGCGGGCGAATATCGGAAAGGTATGCTTGTGCCCACCTTGGACAGCAATGCACGGGGTTTGTACAGTCTGACGTGACCGTTGCGTGTCTGTATTCCTCCCCAAGCCCGTTGCTGCTTGTTGCAGAAACCCAAGGAGTCGCGGTCTCTGCACTGTCCTCTCTTTCCAGCCACATCAGGGCAGAACCAGCTCAGGGATTCCACAGGTCTCTCTCTGTCATCTCTTTTCAGGTGCTTATGGGTCCTCAGTACAGGGCAGTAGGAGTTTTCATCCTGCCAGACCAGAAGAATTAGATCACTGATGTGCGGCGCACGCTGAGGTTTGTGATAGAAGTAGGGGGCGAAAACGTAGCATTGTGCAAGTTCCGAACCACAGTCGGTGCATTTGAAACCTCGTTTGCCCGCCTCTTGCCAGTGGGATATTGTTCCGCATACGGGACACCAGAACAGCCCTATCTTGTAGTCGCTTTCAAACTTGCAGGAGATTGTTTCAGGGACCCTGAACTCAGCCATTCCGTCTTTTATTCTGTTTGCTATGTGTCCCGCTTCCCATCCGGATAGAATCGAACCCTTCATGGATTCGATGTTTTTAAGCAACTTGTCTATCAAGGGCATTCTTCATCACTCCTTTAATATCCTGTCAATCTCAAGGCTCTCATTTGTATTGGGCTCCACACGGGTAACTATGAAAGCGTGTTTTCTATAGGAAGAAAGCTGATGCGGCGAGTAGTGGCCGACAGCCAGCCCTAACTGTCTAGGGCGGACGAATTCGTCGGTAGAGACGCGTCTTAGTCCCTGCAAGTCTTCATACCTGACAATGACGCTGTAGTCGGAATGCCGTAGCTCACCGAGGAAGAACCTGCGATTGAAGGCTCTGTTCGGCACTAGACTGCCCAGGCTACCCTCGTCCATCTCATCAACAAGCTCCATCAGCGTCATTACGACATCCAAGACATTTTCTTCGGTCTCCGGTCTGGCACCCACAGCCTCTTTAACGTAGCTTACAAGCTCTGGGTTAAGAACAGTCTCCAAACGGCTCGGAGGCGACGCAAAACCTTCCACTAGCGCCTGAAGGTATTGCTTTGCTGTCGACGAGTCAAAAAGTCTGTTTATCAAGGTAGTGGCGTTTGATTTTGCCTTTGGAGTCATGCCCTTTATTCGTTGCGAATAGTATTCGTATGCGTCGCTTCTTGTGCATAGGTAGTCAAAGACGGCGCGGGCGACAGTGCGCTTGTAAATGACAGGGTTATCCCGCGTAATTGACGATCCTTCGGCAGCAAGGGCATCGTCCCTGATGGTTAGATCTGATATAAGCCTGAAGTTTCTCAGGAAGAAGAAGTCTATGGGCTTTTCTAAGTGGAGGCTTACTGCCAGAGCGCTGTGGTTGCGGGCTGCTCTTCCTATCCTCTGAAGGTAATCTGAAACGTAAAAGGGGGCTCCATACATTATCAGCGCGTCTATCCTGTCGAAATCCACGCCAACCTCGAGTCCGCGGGTGGCGACTAGAACGTCGATTTCACCCTTGCTGAAACGGTCTTCAACATCAGCCCTGTCCTTGTCCCAGTCAGTGCTGTGACCGTCCACCCTGGGCATAATGTCCACCACAAGTTTTTCCTCTTTCAGAAAATCCGATAGACTTGTGTTGATTTCGTTGATGAGTTCGCTGGTCATCGAGAGCTGGTTGGCGAATATGAGTACATTGGGATACCTCTTCTTGCTTTCAACAAAATACTTGAAAATCTGCTGCACGGTCTTCGTCAGGCAAGCGTTGGGGGTATAACCCTTTGCCATAAGAAACAGGTGTGACCGCACATAGTCGCCGTTTGCCTCGGCTTCAGCCGTTCCAGCGCGTATCTTGGCGTATTCCGCGTTGATTCTCTCAATTGTAAGGTGCTTGCCCAGAAACCTTTCAACGAACTTTTCGGGTTGGTTGAACGTCGCGCTTGAAAAGATGAACAGGGGCTGATACTTTTCGAGGTTATTGATGTCCTTCACTGCCTTGACGAGACGGCTTATTACGAACGAAACCTGTGACCCAAAGCTTCCTCGAAGCTGGTGTGCCTCGTCAAAGACTACTATCTGCGGGTAACTGAAGTTAAGGGGCGGGCTCAGCTTGGAGTGGCACTGGCTACAGGTTCTTTTGCTCAACTGGGCGAACGGCATGTCGCAGTTGTTGCAACGCAATATGCTTCGACCAAAGATGGCGTGCTGATTTGGGCTTGCAAACAGCCTGTAGCTCATCATGTCTGGCGTGGCAATCAGAATCTCCGGCGGGCTCGAATAAATCGTTGTGCGGGTCGGTCGTAACATTCTGTTGAGAAATTCAATTAGTTCCTGTGATTCTTTTGAGCTTCCTCTATGAAGTGAGCACTCCTCGTTTTCCCTGCCACTGCAGAACACCTCCCATCGAAGGACTTGGCCCGGGGTTCCCCATTCGGTTTCGTCTTCCGCTTCCCCATTCTTTGAGACAGTTGCTTGTTCGAGTTTGAAGCTGATGACCAGCCTGGAACCGCAGTTCGGGCATTTGTACCGAAGTTCTTTCAGGATTTCCGGAACTCCCTTTTCTTTCATTTCCTGTTTGATGTCGAAGTCACTGTAGGTGTTGCCATGCAGAATTCCCATCGACACCATCTGGCTGACTGCACTATGCTTGAGGTTAAGGTTGCCGAACCACAGAAGTCTGAGAATCGTGTCTGCTTGGTCATGACAGAGAGCTTTTGTGGGATAGAAGAGGATGGCCTTGACACCAGGTTTTCCGTTACCCAGTTTGTCTATGAAGCAGTACGTAGCTATTGGAATAAGAAAGGCCAAGGTTTTTCCGCCCGCAGTTCTTGCTGCAATGATTACTGCTTTTCCGGAACCAATAGAATTGAGAATCTTGCGCGTGCTTTCCTCCTGAAAGACGTACAGGTTGTCGATCTGCATATTGTCGCGAAGAGCGCCTGTCAGGGCATCTGACACCGTGCCGACCGTGCTGGAGGAAATGGCGTTTAACTGCACATATTCTTTGATCGCTGTTGCCATAAAATCGGCTGTGGCAGAGGCGCTTTTCATCACTGACGGAACAGCCTCCCTGTCGATTGCGTAGTCTCTGAACAGAACTCCGCCATTTACAGAGCTGTAGACGCTGTTTATCGTGTGCATTCCAACCACCCCACGCGCAGTGGGTCTCCACTGTTGCCTGAAACCATCAATCCTGCTTACAATTCCCTCCACCTCAAAGAAGTAGCCGACGTTCCAGGTTTCGCTGTCTGCATCGTAAACCTGATAGCGGAAGTCTTTTTGCATTTCGAGAGAAACAGGGGTTGTCATCGCAGGCCTCTCCGTGAGCCATCCCGCTTCGTTTGTGAGCCTAACGATTAAGTTGACTGTGTCTGGCTGACCTGCAGGCTTAATCGAAACTGCCAGTGAAAAGCTCGGAATATAGGCCATTTCCGTAGCCGGATAAATCCTTTCTTGCTTTCCTCTTTGTCCTCCCGAACGTAGTTCCCAACGTTTCATTAATACAAAGGGTTTGTCGAGAGTGCAGAGATGAGATGTTGCATCTGGAAAATCCTCGTTTGGCACGACCACCTTCACCACTCCAGCCTTAAGCGGTTTCTTGATGGAGGAAGAGTAGAGCAACACGCTTGCGGTGTCAAAAATCTTCATTTCTACATTCAGTTCTTTCGCATTCATTATGGATGCGTGCAACGTGACCTTCCTGAACTGATCCGCCATCTCGCGCTCCTCGTCGCCGTCAAGGAGCGTCGGCGGGGCAACTCTCAGGTAGAAAGAGTAGGTCAGATCAACGCGGTTCGTCTCGGAAATCCTCTGCAAATTTGCCCTGAACCCAGTGAGGTGAGGAATTATTCTTTCACTCGTTTCCTCCTCAATCTTCTCGGAAAAAACTTCATCTTCTTCCTCTTTAAAAGCGACTAGCCTGCTCGTCGTCTCGGTCTGCGGCTTTCGGTAGCGTGGTCCCAAGAGGGCTATGTGAGGGCGCTTCTCAAATTTTCTGTCTTTCAAATAACTTCCAATATTCTCAGCAAGCGTGACAGCTTCTGAGCTCGTAAGAAAAGACATTCCATCACCTTCGTATAGTTGGGTCAACTTTATCTATAAAGTTTCGGTTGCTACTAAATTACTCATCAAGCATCGAAAAAGCAACAGCAATTCCAATCTTTGGATATTAGTTCTCGCTAGGGTGAAGTCAGGCTGGCTAGAGTAGGCTAATTCTTGTGCTACTCTTTTTTTAGGTTCGAGTAGTAAAGACAGAAGTCATTTAGCGGGCAGACATCATGCGTTGGATGCCTAGCTCGACAAACTAATGCTCCAAAATCCAGAACTGCAAGGTTGAACTCTCTGCCCTTGCCCTTCGGAATGAGTTTGCTAGCGAGCCTCCATAAGCTTTCATCCATTCTTGCACGTGCCTTTAGAGACTTGATCCTGAATACACGCTCCAGAATTCTGATGAAGTTTGTATCAAGAAGCGGCAAATCCCTTCCGTAAGCGAGACAAAGAACGGCGTTTGCAGTGTACTGTCCCACGCCTGGCAGTGAACGAAGCTTTTCATTTACACCAGGTACTTTTCCATTATGCTTTTCAACGATGTTTTTTGCCAATTTCTTAAGGAGATCAGCTCTCCGATGTTCTAGTCCCAAAGGTCTTATCGAGTCTTCGATTTCAGACGGTGTAGCCCTTGCTAAGAAAATTGGAGATGGATATTTGTCGAAGAAGGTATGGAAAATCGTTTGGACTTGGCCTGCAGTCGTTTTTCTGAGCATCATTTCTGCAACCAGTATTTTATAAGGGTCACGGGTTTCTCTCCATGGAAAGAACCTTGCATGCGTCTCAAACCATGCCAAGAGTCTAGTTGTGAACAGCTTTTGGTGAGCCGCGAAGTTGCGCTTTTTAGTTGACATCATAAAGTTGCAGCCAATACTTGCAGTTTTGTTGAACGACCTTTCTACTTTACTTGCATGGAGGGAGCTGACTCTATAGGTCTCTCCAAAGGAGTCTTGAAATGTGTGCGAGCCAAGAATATTGCAGTAGCCTCAGCAAGTATTGGTGGAACAGCATTCGCCACCTGCTGATACTGATAATGTATGCCTCCGCAAAACCTGAAAGTATCATCAAAACTCTGCAAGCGCGCTGCCTCCCTAACCGAAAGTATGCGGTCTTGACTCGGATGAAGTAGCATAGCCCTCCTGACGTGAACAATAGTGGGCGAGAGTTCCTTCCATCGAAGCCTACGATAAATGTTGTTGTGAATAGCTTCTGGCTTATGGTACCTCTTTCTTACCTTGCGGGGAAGGTTGTTCCACATTTTTTTCAAGCTCATGCCAGGCTTTATGCAGCTTATTGTTTCAATGACTTCCTCACTGTGTCTCGTCGACCAGTGGTTGAATAGCTTCTGGGCCTTCTCAGCAAGCTTAGCGGCATAGATAGAGCGTTCCGCCTTCGGATGTTGAAGTTCATCACATCCACCTCCTCCATGAGGAAGGCGCGGAAGGTTACAAATGGCATCCCTAACCTCAAGTTCTGGATAGGAAGCTCCCTTGAGAGCGGCAATATCAAAGTCGTTCCTGCCCCATGCTCCTGCCACAAAAAGCCTCCGTCTCCTCTGTGGAATGCCAAAGTTCTGAGCCTCAAGTTTGATGTGCGAAATGGAATAGCCAAGGGACCGCAGTTTGTCCAAGAACGGGTTCCAGCCTTCCATCCTGCTAAACATCGTTACATTTTCAAAAAGAAAGGCTACTGGTTCCACTTCTTCAATCAATCTCACAAAATGATTTACTGCGGATGAATCGGGGTGATCGCCACGATTCTTATTATTGTGCATGTTGGCTGTGGAATAAGGCTTGCATGGCGGGCCGGCAACCATGACGATTTTCTCGGAGCCGCGGTTTCGAGCTGCATTAACCAGCTCATCTCCACTCGTGTCCTCGACCCTTTTTCTGAAAACCTTTGCCTCCGGAAAGTTCTTTTCATATGTGTCGGCAGAGGATTTGTCGCACTCCACAGCCGCAACAATCCTGAAGCCAGCTTCTTTGAAGCCTGAGCTGAGTCCTCCTGGTCCTGCGAAAACGTCGACCACTCCTACGTCATGAAGCATGGTTCCCGCGTTGCTTCCTTTTCCCGTCATTTAACCACCGAAGGAGCACTGACACATCTGCCCGCCAGAGGTGGTCATGAGTTCAAAACGATGTGCCGACATTTCCAAGCAGGAGCACCTCTAGGTAGTTACACCTTCCTGAATATAAAATGTAAGATTTTTCAACCGGGGAATGATGAATGCTTTCAAGCTTCATCCCTCTGCTTAGTGTCATTTTCAAACTCGTCTTTACCGGCTCCCCATGCCTCTCGCATGAATGTCGTCAATGCCAGTTTTTGCCTCTTTTCTCAGCTACATGTTGACCCAGAACCGCGTCGAGTTTTCTATTCATCTGTATTAAACGAGCTGTTCCGTAGAAGCGTGTAAACAGTATGTCACCTAACCTTGCTGCTACGTCCCTTGGAAGCATGCCATATTCTCCTGCGCCACGCAACTCCCATAAGATTTGTTTGTCAACCTCATCACGACAAGCAGTGGCCTGAATGTACTTAGGCTCAAAAACAAGACTACGTTCCAGACCCTTCACCATAATACCGCTAAAGCAACTCTTCAACATCCCGAGAAGATATTATTACTTGACCTAAGCCGAAATTAATAACATCTGAAACAGAAACCAGCTCCACACGCCATCCTTTGACAAAACCATGCCTAAACAGCGACGAAACCCGACGCAAGACAGCAGGCAAACAGGACCCAAAAAACCATACAAGAATCCAAACAGACCCCGAAAACACAACGCTCAAACTTGTTGACGTCACTAGGGCGCACTTTGACGACGACGCCCACACAGCCTTCAACCACAGAGCGCTTCAACACGGGTAGAAGAAGGCTAAAGGGAATTAGCGCCTTCTTCTTTTAAAATTCTCTTTCCCGCAGAGCCAGCAACATACCTCAAATGCCACGCTAACCAACATTAAGCGTCACGCTTAGCAACATAGAAAGTCACGCTAAAAACACCCAAACAGAACCCGAAACCCCACACAGAAACCAAAACAGCGGCAAAAACACAAACAGAAAACTCGAACTTTCACCGCAAAAAAATTTTTCCAGACTCATACTAACCCTACCCCACCATTCTCAACATTGGCGCGGGGTGCGGGATTTGAACCCGCGCGGCCCTGTTAGGACCACAGGCTTAGCAGGCCTGCCCCCTACCAGACTAGGGCAACCCCGCATGTTCATGCCCCGAAGACTCTGTTACCATATAATTATATGTGTGTTTCGCGCA
>Ga0315308_1001632_pt1 | contig 12832 bp, 11 predicted proteins | sample TDP3_MG_FD_203078 | JGI IMG/M metagenome (GOLD analysis project Ga0315308, IMG submission 203078) | Freshwater sediment microbial communities from Lake Towuti, South Sulawesi, Indonesia - TDP3 | ecosystem: Environmental > Aquatic > Freshwater > Lake > Sediment | place: Indonesia: South Sulawesi... | reverse complement strand
CAATTCCATTGGGAACTGGACACGGAAAAAGTGCAGGCATTCCTGGCAGAGCAAACGACGACCCTCGGTTCTGATCGTTACCTGGCTTTGGACGAAGCGGTCACAGCCGTCAGGGATGCCATCGCAGCGCCAAGTTGGAGTGTGCGCTTGCGTATTTACCACCATGAACGGCAACACCTCGTCCAGTCAGGTGACACCCTTTCCAAACTCGCCCGCGACTATGGTATCCCTTACCCCTGGATTCAGCAGGCAAATCCAGAGATGGGAGATGCGCTCTATGCCGGTCAGGCCTTGACGATTCCCTCGCCGGATGTGCTTTTGCCGCTGCCAGCAGTAGAGAACAAGCGGATTGTGGTCAGCCTCAGCGAGCAAAAGATGTGGGCGTATGAGAACAGCGCTGTCAAGTGGGACTGGCCGGTCAGCACGGGGATCCCATCCAGCCCCACCGCGCCGGGCATGTTCCAGGTTCAAACCCATGAGCCCAATGCCTATGCCAGCCAATGGAATTTGTGGATGCCCTATTTCATGGGCATTTACCGGCCGGTGCCCACGTCTGATTTTATGAACGGGTTTCACGGCTTTCCCACGCGCGGTGGGTCTCTTTTGCTGTGGACGGACGACCTGGGCCATCCGGTCACCTACGGCTGCATCCTGATCAGCACGGAGAACGCTGTCGCGCTTTATGAGTGGGCGGAAGAGGGGGTCGTTGTCGAAGTCCGGCCCTAGGGCCAGCGGACAAGGTGCGGGCGATGCTGGCGGCATTGAAAGGCGTATAGGACGAGCGAGCGCCGATTGAGTAGCCGTAGGCGTATCGCGGCACTATTGCGCCACAGGAAATCAAGCGAGCGGGGCCGTATGCACAACCCGCTTGGTCTCGATACGTCGCTTCGCTCCTACTCGACCGGCGCTGAACTCACTGAATGGCTTACCCACCAAATGTGCGACTGTTTGACGGGAAAGGGGAGATGTGTTATAGTACGACTGTGTCTTCTTCTTGCCCTGACCCTAACTTTCACCCTCAGCGAACCAGGTGCCAGCAGGTGCGCCTGGCACTCTTACGCCTTTTTGCTCGCCTGACCGCCCTCCAACCTCCAACCTCCAATCTCCAACCTCTCTCCTCCATTCTCCTCATTCGCCCCGACCATCTGGGCGATCTGCTGTTCACCACCCCGGCCCTGCGCGCCTTGCGGAAGACTTTCCCTCGGGCTCTCATCACCTGCCTGGTCGGACCCTGGGCGGAGGCCGCCGTCGCCAGCAACCCCGGCATTGACGAGGTCATGCTGTGCCCTTTCCCCGGCTTTACCCGCCAACCCAAGAAGTCTATCATCGAGCCTTATGTCGTCTTAGGGCGCTATGCCAGGCTGTTGAGAGAGAAAGAGTTTGACCTGGCGGTTGTCCTGCGCTTCGATCACTGGTGGGGAGCCCTGCTGGCCTACCTGGCCCGCATCCCCCGCCGCGTGGGCTACGACATCGCTGAAGTGAAACCTTTCTTGACCGATGCCGTCCCGTACGTTCCCGGCCGCCACGAGGTGGAGCAGAACCTTGCCCTGGTGGAGGGTGCGGGTGGCCAAAGGGAACATCTTGTCACTCCTTCTGCCCACCCCCTGGAGTTCCCGTTCAGTGCTCAAGACCGGGAATTCGCGGCCCACTACTTGGCGGAGCAAGGAGTGGGAGGCGACGATCCGCTGGTCTGCATCCATCCTGGGGCTGGAGCACCAGTCAAGCTGTGGCGGAATGAAGGGTGGGTGCAGGTGGCAGATGCCCTGATTGAAGGATACGGAGCCAAAGTGATCCTGACCGGCTCGGCCAACGAGGTACCCCTGGTACAGGCCATCGCTGCAGGGATGGCCGGCCAGCCCATCGTCGCCGCCGGTCAGACGACATTGGGACAACTGGCGGCCCTCATGGCCCGTTGCCGTCTCGTCCTGGGTGTGGACAGCGGACCTTTGCACCTGGCCGTGGCCGTGGGCACCCCCACGGTGCATCTCTACGGCCCCGTGGACAGCCACACCTTCGGGCCGTGGGGCGATCCGGCCAGGCACATCGTCCTCACCTCGGGCATGGCTTGCATCCCCTGTAACCGTCTGGATCACAGAGTTGAGGAACTAGAGGATCACCGTTGCGTATGGGACATCAGCGAGGCTCAGGTGGCCGAGGCAGCCGGGCGGCTTTTGGAACGGGACAATGGAGACGAATGAGCGCCGATTGAGTAGCCGCAGGCGTATCGAAATCAAGCGAGCGGGGCCGTATGCACAACCCGCTTAGTCTCGATACGTCGCTTCACTCCTACTCGACCGGCGCTGGACTCGCCCCCTTAAATGGCTACTCAAATTACACGAGGAGGATAACTATGTTAAATGATCTGAGAGCGTCTTTTCGCCGTATCGCCGTGGCGTTGGCCACATTCCTGGTGGCGGCGTGCGTCATGGCCACCGGGGCGTGCGCGCCTCAGAGACCGCCGGAGGCAACACCGGTGCCGTCCCCCACTCCTACGGTGGAACCACCAACGCCTACACCGACGGCCATCCCCACCCCAACCCCAAGCTGCGCCCTTGAACCCGTAGGGGAGTTCCGGGAGGCGTGGAACCCGGAGGACCTGGGGTGTCCTGAGGACGAGGAAAAGGTGATCTGGTGCGCCTGGCAGGAGTTTGAGCACGGGTACATGCTCTGGCGCATTGATACCAGGAAGATATACGTCTTCTCCCTCGACGGCGCAAATGGGGGCGGTTGGCAGGAGTACGACGACCCCTGGGTGGAGGGAAAGTATCCAACAGACATTGATCCCGACATCTTTCCCCCGGAGGGCCTGGAGCAACCCAAGAGAGGCTTCGGTTTGGTGTGGCGCGAGCAATTGGGCGGCCCAGAGAGTGCCATCGGCTGGGCACTTATGGAAGAGGAGGGCCTGTGCGCGGTCATTCAGCCCTTTGAAAAGGGGTTCATGTTCCGCTATAACGCAGAGGAACATGGCAATGAAGTCGTGGAGGAGTGCCGGCTGTCGCTGCTGCCAGATGATCTCATCCTCAAAGTGTATAGGCCAGTGGAGGACATAAGGGTTGCCAACATCCTGTTCTATGCAGATCACTCGTGGCATAGCTACAAGTGAATGGTAATTACCCTTCGTACTCTTGCACTGCCCACCGCAACTCTTCGGGCACACGAACCGGCTTCTGGGTTGCGGGGTCCACGACGACGGCTACGATCTGGCCCGTGGTCACCAGGCGATCCGACTCTTTCTCGTAGATGGCAAACTGAAAAGTGAAGCTGGAGTTGCCGATCTCCCCGATGCGGGTGTGGACGTGTAACACTTCTTCGAAATAGGCCCGGCTCTGGTACTGACAGTCCGAGGCCACATAGAACATATCGAGGCCCATGGCCAGCAGGTCCTGATAGCTGAAGCCGATGGCGTGCATGTACTCTGTGAGGCCCACGTCAAAGTAGGTCAGATAGTGGCCGAAGAAGACGTGCCCCTGAGCGTCAGTCTCCACGAAGCGTACCTTGACCGGATAGTAGAACCTGAACTTTTCGGCCATCCTCACTCTCCCAATATCTTGATGACCATCCGTTTGCGGCGCTGTCCATCGAACTCGGCATAAAACACCCTCTGCCAGGGCCCCAGGTCCAGGCGGCCGTCGGTGACAGGAAGCAGCGTCTGATTGTGGATGAGGAGGGATTTGAGGTGGGCGTCTCCGTTGTCCTCCCCGGTGCGGTGGTGACGGTAATCGGGTCGGTAGGGAGCCAATTCCTCCAGCCACTCCCAGATGTCCTGGTGCAAACCGGACTCGTCGTCGTTTACAAAGACTGCAGCCGTGATGTGCATGGCCGAGACAAAAGCCAACCCTTCTTTGATGCCGCTCTCTCGCACAGCATCTTCAACTTCGCGGGTGATGTGTATCAACTCGCGCCGCTGCTTGGTGTTGAAGGTCAGGTATTTTGTGTACGATTTCATCAGAAGTCACCTCGCTACGAGTAGTATTAGCAGCATTATATCAGTTTTCGAAAAAGCTGACAATAGAGAAGCCACCCCATGACTGGCGAGGTGGCTTTGCGTTTCTCCTTGGTATGACCCCTTAATCCCCTGAAGCTCTCTGTCCCCCTCAGGGTCGTTTTATCCAGATAGGATCCCAGTCGTTATAGACATTGTTGCTGATGTTCCGCTTGTTGCTGCCATCCGCAGCGTTCATCACCCAAATCTGACGGGGGCCGCCCTGGTCTACAGCCCAGTAGACGATTTGGGTGCCATCGGGCGACCAACTGGGATGCTTGTCGTAGTCTGGATTGTCAGTTAACTGCCTTTCTTCATAAGGCTCATGGACGTTTTGCGTCCATACATCGGTGTTGCCCATGCGGTCTGAGACGAAAGCGATACGGTTCTGGTCAATGGGTGCCCAGACAGGTTCCTGGTCAATTGCGGCGTTGGAGGTTATCCGATAGTCGGGTGGCGTCCCGGCAACGTCAACTCTCCAGATATCAACGTTGCCTTCGATTTCCCTGACCTCGAGCCTCCACTTGCTATCCGGCGAAAGGGTTTCCAACGCGAGAGCGTTGTAGTACACCGACTCATCGTCCAGCCTTCTCTGATCGCTGCCGTCGGGATTCATCACGTACAACGCCTCCCCCCCTTCCCTGTTGGACTTGAAGACGATCCTGTTTTTATAGCTGGTGATAGCCGGTGGGCTGGTCGGTTTTGGCGTCGGCCTGGTCGTCGGAGTCGGCGTGGCCGTAGGCGTCGATCTGGCTGGAGTAGGCGTTGGTGTGGAAGTCGCCTTGATCGGTGTAGGGCTGGCTGTGGCAGAGGCAGTCGGCGTTGAGATCGCGGCTGCAGTGGCAGTTGGCTGAGCTTCAGTGGGCACAACTTTAGGCGATGGCGTATCCGAAGCCCTGGATACGACTGTGCCCCCAACTCCCCCCGCCACTGTGGGCTCGCCAGCGGGTGGACCTCCTCTGGTAGCGGCCACTACCACGATGATGGTCAGGACGATCACAGCCAACAAACCTGCACCCAAGACCGCTACCATCAGCGGAAGCTTCGAACGCTCAGGACGTCGCTCCTCCACAGGGATGACAAAGGCCTCTGAAGGAGTGGGCGGGGGAGCGACTACGGGCGGTGGCGGGGCTGGTGGTTGCCAGCGTTCACTGACGGGAGCTCCACACACGCCGCAAAAACGCATGTTTGGCGACAATTCGGCTCCACATTTGGCACATCTTAGCCCTGCCTCTGGCTCTTCTACCACCTCATGGATCTCTTCTGGAACAACGACGATGGCTGTCGGTGCCTCCGCCACAGCCGCTGCCTCGAATGCTTCGACCAGGGCGCGGCTTAGCTCACCGGCCCGGCTGTATCTGTCCCGAGGATCTTTGGACGCGGCCTTGAGCAGGACCTGTTCTACACCCTCCGGGATGTCGGGGTTGACCGACCGGGGAGGGGGCAGGGGTTCGCTGATGTGCTTCATGACGATGCCCATAGGGGTCTCGGCGGTGAAAGGTACCCGACCGGTGAGCATCTCATAGAGCACCACCCCCAGGGAGTAGACATCGGTCCGACCGTCCACCGCCAGGCCCTGGCCCTGTTCGGGCGACATGTACTCAGGCGTACCGACGAAACCGGTAATGGTCTGCCGGGGGCTCTCGATCATGAAGGCCAGCCCGAAATCGGACAGAACGGCCTGACCCTCAGGGGTGAGGAGGATATTGGCTGGTTTGACATCGCGGTGGACGATCCCTCTATCGTGGGCGTAGTCGAGTGCCTCTGATACCTCTCCGACTATGCGCTGGACTTCACTGAAGGGCAAAGTTTCATTCAATGCTTTGAGCCTTTGAAGCTCGTCTCTTAATGTCGGGCCATCAATGAGCTCCATGACCATGTAATAGAGCTCCTCCTGGTGGCCAAAGTCGAAGATTTGGACGATATGCGGGTGGCGAAGGCTGGCTGCGGCCTTGGCCTCGCGCTGGAAACGGGCCAGGAAGTCTTCGTCGGCGGCTACCGAGGGGTGGAGGAGCTTGACCGCCACGTAGCGCTCGAGGACAGGCTGAATGGATTTGTAGATCCTGGCCATGCCGCCTTTACCGATCAGTTCCATGAGCTCATATTGGCCTAAAAATCGGCCAACCATGCTGTCTTCCATAAAAGTAACCACCTCTTTTACAGTATATCACACCTTGCGACGTATGGCAAACCAACCAGACCGATGATCGCCTTCTATGCCCTTGTCTGGCCAGCAGCCGCTCGGGCGAATTCCTCGATAGCCAGCGCGGAGAGCTTGTGCTCGGCCATCTCCTCGATCAACTGCAGGGGGGATGGTCACGTATAGCATACCACATTTTGCCGTGATTGACAATAGGGCAGAGGATTGAAAAAAGGAGCGATAACTGATATAATATAGTCGAGTAGCAGCATCCGTTTTCTGGGGAGGTCCTTTGGTGAAGTGCAGGATGGTCGAGCAAGGATACAAGATGGGCGACTGCCTGACAGAGTTGCCCAGCAGAGAAAAGGAGAGAGCCTGCCAGGCCACCCTGCGCCAGGAAGACGATACCTTTCACAGGGTCATAGAGGCAGCTCATCTCTCACGGCCAGAGCACTACCTCTCAATCTATCAGTCCGGTTGCAACCACAACTGTAAGAAATGTCACTCCTGGCAGTTCTCGCAATGGGTCAAAGGCAAGTGGTATTCAACCGATCAGATAGCTGATCTCGCCCGGAAATACGAGCGATACGTCACCTATTGGGAGCCCCGGGAGCGGGCCACCATGTGGCATGCCACTGATCTGTGCCGCTCTTGTGGCTGCTGTGTCATCAAGGGCCAGCGCAGCGCTTTCTGCCCAGGCGTCCTCGATCCCCAGCAGGTGGTCCTCAGTCCCCAGGGGTTCGGCCCGGCACGGAATATCGTGGCCTTCACTGGAGGGGACATAGCTTGCCGCGCTGACTTTTACGCCCAGGCAACGGAGAAGATAAAAGCCCGCTGCTGGAAGATGTGGGTGCTCCTGGAAACCAACGGATACGGACTGACCCCCGAAAACCTGGACATCCTGGCCCAGGCTGGCCTGGACGCCTTCTGGCTGGACATCAAGGCCTACAATGAGGAGCTGTACCGCAAGCTATGCGGCACTACCAACGAATGGATCCTGAAAGCACCAGCAGAGATCCTGAAGAGGGACTTTACTCTGGAAGTGCTCACTTTATTCATCCCCGGTTGGGTCGAGACAGACCAGATAGAACGCATCGCCAGCCTGATTTGCCGACTCGACGAGAACGTCCCTTTCACTATCCTGGCTTTCTTCCCGGCCTTTCTGATGGTGGACACCCCTCGCCCGACTCTAGCTCAGATGCTGGAAGCTTACAACGCAGTCAAAGAGGTGGGCCTGAGAAATGTCAAGCTGGGCAACTACTCGGTCTTTGCCCAGACAGATGAGGACTGGGACGAACTGCTGGCCACGGTGGGGCAAGCGGGGATCGGATAGGGAAATGATTGGAGGTGAACCATGTCTCAACCGAATGAACGTTGGTATGCCAAGGGTCAGACCGACGAATTGCGGCAGCAGATCGCTGCCCTGTCTCGAAGGCAGGCGGAGCTAACCGCCCTCTATGAAGTGGGAAAAGAGCTGGCCTCCACCCTTGATCTGAATCAACTCTTGGAACTCATCCTGAATCGAGCCATCACCCTAGTTCGGGCGGAGCGGGGCTTTTTGGTTCTATGGGATGCAGCTAGCGGGGATTTCGAGATTGCTGTGGCCCGCCAATTTGAGCCCCGGGAGAGGGATGACGCCGAGGCCGAAATCAGCCGCCGGTTGATTCAGAATGTATTGACCCAACGGGAGCCGGTCATCACCATCAATGCTCAGGAAGACCCCCGCTTCATGGGCAGCGAGAGCATTGTGACCTATAGCATCCGTTCCGTTCTGGCCGCTCCCCTCATCTTCAAGAGCGATCTTATCGGAGCGATTTACGTAGACACCCGACTTGGCCTCCGACGCTTCCAAGACACCGACCTGGCCCTGCTGAACGCTATGGCCAATCAGGCAGCCGTAGCGATCCACATGGCCCGTCTCTATGACAGTTTGCAGACCAGAAACGAACAACTGGAAGCTGCTCTGGCCGAATTGAAAGAGACCCAGGACGAGTTGGTCAGAGCCGAGCGGCTCTCGACGGTCGGCAAGATGGCCAGCTCCATCATCCACGATATCAAGAGCCCCCTGACTGTGATCAAAGGCTATGTCACATTCCTGGCCCGCGACGATCTGGCTACGGAGAAGCGGCAGCAGATGGTTCGCACCGTGATAAATGCCATTGACACCTTCACCGGCATGACTCAGGAGATCCTGGACTATGCTCACGGTGAGAGCACCCTGACCTTGCAACCAGTGAATGTAAGGGGTTTTGTGGAGAGCGTCTGCTCTTTCCTGGAGACCAACTTTGCCAGGAAAGGGATCGAGACCAAGATAGCCCTGGCTTTCAGCGACACGCTGGTGATGGACGTAGAGAAGATGCGACGCGTTTTCTACAATATCGCCAGCAACGCCTATGACGCCATGGAGCAGGGAGGGACTTTCACTATCACCAGTGATCTGAAGGACGACTATTATGTAGAGTTTCATTTGAAAGACACCGGACCGGGCATCCCAGAGCAAATACGGGACACCCTCTTTGAGCCCTTTGTCAGTTGGGGCAAGGAGCACGGCACTGGCCTGGGCCTGGCCATCGCCCGGAAGATCGTGGAGGATCACGGAGGCTATATCGGGGTGGTGTCTGAGGACGGTCAGGGAGCAGACTTTATCATCAGACTGCCCCGGATCAATTTGCCCCATCTTGCCCGCTGAGGTTGAAGCCTACGGCAATTGGGGCAGAAGAACATTCTTTACATAAATCATAAGCCGGCTTGACTGGGGGGTACACCGCAAAAGTGTGGGCGGGACGTGGGGCAAGATGGCATCTTGGCCTACACAATAACCACTGTTGCACCACTATTGCGGTACAGGCGGTACAGGCCAAAGTTCTGCGCTATAGCTTTGATTGGACGGTTATTTGACAAGCGGTCCCTTTTATGAGATAATGTTTTTAGCGGTGACCAAGGTCACCGCCCTGAGGTTGCTATCTTTGACGCAGGAGGTGATGCCAATGGACTATAGCAGTATGTGCAGCCCCATGACCCAGCATCACCTCGGGTGCGTTTGCTGAGTCATGGGAAAGAATCCGAAAGAGCCCCGCAGATGACGGGGCTCTTTCATATTGGGGGCAGGGAAGCTTCACCGTTCGACATGCCGTCGTGGTGAGCCTGTCGAACCATCAGGACACAGCCTCAGAGCAGCGTAGGAGAACAGAGGCCGGCCTATTACCATGACCAATTTCCCATTGACTTAGGGTATTTTGACGTGATAAAATTGAAGGGCAAAAATGGTCTTTGCCCCGTTCAATGCAGCCAACACTCTGACCGTATGAGCTCCCAGAGGTGGCTCAGGCCATCGGGCTGGCAACCCCACTGCCGCTGCTTGGGATGCCACGGGGCGGATTGAGAGTCCCCATTTAGAGGCAAGGAGAAAGGAGAACATCTTGTCTGAGCGCAAGCAACCTGGCTGGAGGGGTAAGCCCTCGCCACTGATCATGCAGCGGATTTATAGGGGAGAGGAGAGGGACCTGGAAGGCTATGATTTGACCGGCGCCGAGTTGAGCGGGGCCAATCTGAGGGCGTGCTTCCTGGCAGGAGCGAACCTGCGTGGAGCCAACCTGAGCGACGCCAACCTGGAAGCGTGCTTTCTGGCCGGGGCCGATCTGCGCGGGGCCAACCTGCGCCGGGCCAACCTGCACAGGATCATGATGTGGCTCACCGATCTGAGTAAAGCCAATCTGCGCGAAGCCAACCTGACTGCGGCCAACCTGCACAAGGTCAACCTGAGCGGGGCCGATCTGACCGATGCGCAATTGGATGAGAAGTGGGCCAAGATTGTCTCCCTCCTCACCAGCAAAAAGGGCAACGGTAAGAATTTTTCCGGCTATGACTTGAGTAGAACCGACCTGCGCGGGGCCGACCTGAGCAACGCCAACCTGGAAAGGTGCTTCCTGGCTGGGGCCGACCTGCGGGGGACCAACTTGAAAGGAGCAATCCTGACCGGAGCCGACCTGACTGGGGCCGATTTGGAAGGGGCTACCATGCCCGACGGCACCGTACACGAATGAACACAAACTATGCCAAGGTTGTAAGCTCGTGAGAGTACATCTGTGTAAAAGCAAAGAGCCTCTCCTGCAATTTAAGGAGAGGCTCTTTGCTTTGAGGGCGCTAGTACTGCTGGGTGACCACGAACACCTGGCCCTTGACCCTGCCTCCGGTCACCTCGTAGTTCTTCCATGCGGCGCACGTTCCACAGGTCATGCGCACGGGCTGATCCTCGGCCGAATAAGGTGAACCTTCCCAGTTCTCGAACTCACCTGTCTTACCACACTTGGGACACTCGTAACGCAATTTCTCTGGCATAAGGGAAACCTCCGGTTTGCCTAATTTTGGAATTGTGCATCAGCGTTTGTGGAAACCACCTTGACAACTACGGATATTATACAACACTTTGTTGGCGCGAGCAAGTCCTGGGGCAAATACGGAGGCCCGTCCCCCAAGAACATAGGAGTCGAGCCTTCAGGCGGCCTTTTCGCGGCGGTCCCGGCGAAAGCCTCGACCCCAGCGGGACATTGACCCCCCGCTTATTCGTGCTAACAACATTCTTGGGGTGTACTTCGGGTTGTGGTTGCTGGACACTTACAACTCCTCTCTGCACGGGCCCAGATAATCCGCGATGCACACCTCGTCGTTGATGGCACACTTGGCTGGATCCCAGATGATCATGGTCCGGCTCCGGTTGATCTCATACTTCTCCCGCTCCTCAGGCGTCGCATTGGACAGCGTGGGAATCCACCACAGCGGCACAGACAGCACCCGCCCGTCGGTCAATTCCACATGCATGTATTCGTCGTCAAACCGCACCTGGTGGATGCGGGCCTCACGGGGAAACGTGTAAGCCGATATGGGATACTGAACCTTGTACCGCTTGACCTTGAACTGCTCCTCAACCCGCTCCGCGCTTGTAGCCATACCATTCCTCCAGCAAGTAATCGTGATTCTGCCTGATGACCCTGAGCGCCCGGTTCAACTCGTGGCCCCTCAGCGTGCGACCAGGCTGGGCCACTTCGATCTCCGGCTCCAGCCAGATTTTGGCATCGTTGTAATCGTCTTGCGAGCCTTTACCCACATGCACACTGGCTCGCTCTTCATAGAGGGCATCGTAGCTGTGAAACCAGAAGATAAGGCCGCCCTCCTCAAGCACTTTAGGACTCATGCTGCTCCCGGAAATAGATGTCTCCACTCTCAAGCTGCTAGGAGTGCATTGATTTCGACAGCCATCTCTTGTTGGCTCTGCTCACGGAATGTTTCAACGAACCTTTGTGCTTTTCTTTTGTACACTTCGCTTGACAAATCAATGAGCGTTTCCTGACCAGGCTTGTGTTCAAACACCATCATCAATGGGGCTTCCTCAACATAGCCCAGGATGAGTGGCTAGTTTGAGATTAGCCTGGGTCAGTTCGGCATCACTGTAAGAGCCGTGGAAAATGTGTGCTCTGCTTATATCTGTGCCGCTAAGGTTGGTTGCTCAAGTTCATGATTTAGAAATTCGGCCAGTCGGTCTAAATTCTTGTCAGTAATGCTGGCTTGCCTGTTTGTTCCCATAGTACTTATCCTCAATGAAATGAACTCGTAGGCGGTCTACTCCTGTCTCAAAATCTTATATCCAGAACTTTTCGCCCATCGGTTACGGTGGATAGTGATGAAAAAACCCCATCGCTTCAGACGTACCTTCGTCGCCTGTCCATAGTCACTCGATCGAGGCGTCGCCACCTTCGGCTGGCAGCTTATCCCCTTTTCGCCCTTGCACTCCGACGTTTGATGACCATTCTCCTGCCGTAGGGTGATGCGGTCACTCCTCCACCCGGAGGGCAGGAGTTGATGCGCCTTTCGGTTCATCGCACCTGCTTGGACACACAGTTGTCAAGATTCTATCAGAACCTCGCTACCCATCTTCCACCTCTTTCCTGTGGTTTTGGGCAAACGGGTCGCGGATGCGCTTGTTGGGCGGCCTGCTGGATGAACTGTTTTTGCCGACGAAAACGTTGCAAGTGGGCTGCCGCAGATCATCACTTCCAGGTGATATCGTCGAAATAATACACGCCGTCATTCCACTCGTAGATCTGGATGCTTCTGATTTTGCTTTTGTCGACACCAGTAAAGGCAGAAAGAGGCCAGGTGATTTCAGTCCATTCATTCTGGGAACTTTCCCTTTCTGACCATACGTTGTTGGAACAAACAGTGTCGTCATTGCACAGCCTTAACTCGACGGTGTTACTACCTTGGGTATCGTACACCCAGACAGAGAGCGCACTGCCCGACGAAAGATCGATTGGCTCGCTTGCCGAAGGGTAGATCGCTACTGTGCCACCATGCGATCCTATATCTCCGGCGTGCGCCTGGCAACGAACCGACCGGCCCCCATGAACGATGGTTGACTCAAACGAACATGTCATATGCCAAACGTCCCGGAAGTAATCGCCAGACGTGCCATTATTGGCCTCGAAATTCTGGAAAGATACAGGAGAACGGTAATCCTTCAAAACAAGAGGCAAGTAAACTCTGAGTATTCTCCATTTGAATGTGGCTACCGATTCCCCGGCGAGGGAATAAGGAAAGTACTGCCCGTTCCACTGGACATCGAACGTTTGGGTTACCGTTCCGGGATTGAGAACAACGAGCACGATCGACTTGTCCGGATTCTGGAAGGCGACGCTTTCAAGCGTCCCCGTAAT
>Ga0315308_1001631_pt1 | contig 12832 bp, 13 predicted proteins | sample TDP3_MG_FD_203078 | JGI IMG/M metagenome (GOLD analysis project Ga0315308, IMG submission 203078) | Freshwater sediment microbial communities from Lake Towuti, South Sulawesi, Indonesia - TDP3 | ecosystem: Environmental > Aquatic > Freshwater > Lake > Sediment | place: Indonesia: South Sulawesi... | reverse complement strand
AGCCTAGAAGAGGTTATTGCAGGCGAACTCTTGTGGGGGGCTACCAAGAGTCTAATCAACTCAGCCATAGTGTTGGCTGTGATTTCAGTCTTTGGTCTTGTGTCAAGTCCTTTAGCCCTGCTCATTCCACCCCTATCATTCCTCGTAGGACTCTTGTTTTCAGCCATAGCTATGTGTTTCACAGCGATAACCCCGAACATAGATTCATTCAATTACCCATCCTTTCTCTTCATAACTCCGATGTTCATCCTAAGCGGCACATTCTTCTCGGTAACCGTACTTCCCCCTGAGGCACAGGCGGTTGCTAACGCGCTTTTCCCTTTGTTCCACGCCGTAACGATCACAAGAGCCTTGGCTGTGGGAAGATTGAGCGCTACGCTGCTGCTTAATCTGTCTTGGCTCTTGGTCACCACACCCTTTTTCTTTGTTCTGTCAGTTAACATGATGAAGAAAAGACTGATAAAATAACTGGAGTACCAAAAATGTTCAGACCAAATTCAGAAGAGATAAAATTCGGCTACGAAAGCGCGCCTTACCCGTGGGAAACCATAAGCGAGATGGCAATGTACACCGAGAAAGTGGGCTTCGACTCCTTTTGGATGCCCGACCACACTGTTGGCTTCGGCATACGCCGATGGGACGCACTCGAAGCTTGGACAGTGCTGTCCGCTGTTGCGGTGCAGACTAAACGGATTAGGCTCGGCACCTGTGTAAGCGACACTTATCGACATCATCCAGCGGTCTTGGCTCAGCTGGCGTCAACAGTCGACAACGTATCAAATGGAAGAGCCATCTTAGGCATAGGTATCGGCGAAGCCATGAACCTAACGCCCTACGGCATCCAGTTCGACAAGCCGGTTTCAAGAACCATCGACGCTCTAAAAGTGATAAAACTACTGTGGACAGAAGAGTTCATCGACTACGATGGACCATACTACAAACTGAAACAAGCCTTCCTTCAGCCGAAGCCTGTTCAAAAGCCTCACGTGCCTATTTTCATTGCTGGTAATTCGCCTCGTACAATGAGCATGGTAGCCGAATTTGGAGATGGCTGGGTTCCAGCCTCGGTCCAGCCGGATGAGTACCGAGAAGGCTTGGAATATGTGTTTTCTGAGGCAAGTAAAACTGGGCGGTTCTGGGACGGCATGGGTGGGGAAAACCCGCCAGGGATTGAGCCTGCCCTATTTCTTTACGTTGTGATTGCTAAAGACTATGATACCGCCCGCCAGATGGTGTTGTTGCCCGCCAAATTGTACCTACTTTCGAGACCACGTATAATTGAGAGGCTTGGGCACGAGGCTCCAACCAAAGAATTCGACATGACTTACGACCTCGTTTTCAATTTGGAAGTGGGTGAACGTTTTTTGAAGAAGGCGCAGGAAATCCCAGATGAAGTCGTAGACAAGTCGCCCGTAGTCTTTGGTTCACCCGACGACGTGATAGGAAAAATTGAAAAATACGTGAAAGTAGGCGTGCGCCACTTTGTGTCGCCGTTTTTTGTGCCGCCAAAAATGATGAAGGAAGAATGCGACCTCTACGCGGAAAAGGTGATATCCTACTTTAAACACTAAAACTGCTCTTCGATTAAGCGGGGAACAACATCATGAACAAGGTTGCCATAGTCGGAGTGGGACAGACCAAATTTGACAGACGCCCAGACGCTTCCATCAGAGAAATCGCTTTCGAAGCCTTCAAAGAGGCTTTGGAAGACGCTGGCATAATGCGAGGCGAAATAGAAGCCAGCGTAGTGTGCAGTGCAACTCACTATGACAAGCAGCGCACTCCAGCAGGCGTCATAGCCGAATACTTGGGTCTGAACCCTCAGCCCACCTACAACGTGGACGCCGTCTGTGCCTCAAGCGGTGTCGGCGTAAGAAACGCCTGGGCGCTGATCAACTCTGGGCTTCACGGGATTGTCGCCGTGATAGGCTTCCAGAAAATGACTGAACTCAAATCCGACGAGGTTCAGGAGGTTATGGGTCGTTCGGGCGATGTTATGTGGGAATCACCGCTCGGACCCACGATGCCCGCTTACTTCGCTACTTACGCCAACGCTCACATGCACAGGTATGGAACCACTGAGGAACAGTTGGCTAAGGTAGCCGTTAAAAACCATTTCTACGGAGTCAAGAATCCCAAAGCCATGTTTCAAAAAGAAATTGCGGTAGAAGACGTGCTGAAGTCTCGACCGATTGCAACCCCGCTTAAGCAACACGACTGCTGCGCTAACTCTGACGGCGCCGCTGTCCTAATACTGGCGAATGAAGAGAAAGCTCGAAAAATAACAGATACGCCCGTTTGGGTCGCTGGCTTGGGCTTGGCTTCGAGTCCCATGTCTTTGACCAGCCGGGGAACATCGCTCACATCGTTTACTTGCAGCGTTGAAGCGGCTAAACAAGCCTACCAGATGGCAGGGGTCACGCCTGAAGACATAGACGTCGCAGAGGTGCACGACTGCTTCACCATAACCGAAATCATAAACTACGAAGACCTAGGCTTCTGTGAACGCGGCATGGGTGGCAAATTCGTGGAAGAGGGACAGACCTACATCGACGGCAAGATTCCAGTCAACGTAGACGGCGGCTTACTAGCCAAGGGGCATCCCGTAGGCGCCACTGGCGCATCTCAACTTCGAACCCTTGTACAGCAACTACGCGGAGAAGCAGGTCAAACACAGGTTAAAGGCGAAGTCGCGTTGGCGCACAATTTGGGCGGCATCGGCATGTACTGCGCCGTCACAATTCTGAAAAGGTGAAAGACAGTGAGTTTTGGAAAGTTTGGCAAAGTCAACTACGTGGCTGAAACCAAAGTCCACGAGTTTGTCAAATTCTTGGAACAGGGCAAAATAATGGGCTCTAAATGCAAGAACTGTCAACGCATGTATTTTCCACCCCGAGCCGACTGCGACTGTCAAAGCGGTGAAACAGAGTGGATGCAACTGAGTGGCAACTGCAAGCTGATCACGTACACTACTCTTCATTTTGCCCCTTCGAGCTTTCGATACGATGCACCCTACACGCTTGGCGTTGCGCAGTTCGAGGAAGGCCCAACCGTGTTCGCGCCAATGAGCAAGGAAATCAAGCCGGAAGAAATCAAAATTGGAATGAAACTGAAACTGGTACCACAGGTTCTTCCAGGCGGTAAAATCATCTACGAACTCAAAGCGCCCAAGGACTAGTTGAAATAGCTAGGAGCTAAGACTGCTTTCTGCCAACGTAGAGCAGATGTTCGCCCGAACCCAAAAGACACGGGTCGTTACAAGACTGCAATAGGATTTTGAACCAACGATTCCACTTGGCTTTGTCGTTGTAAATGGCATTCGTCTGTTCCTGCAGATGAGATGACAAGCCTTCGCAGGTTGCCATCTCCAGTGTTTGTACTCCTTTCTTCTCGAATAGTTCTCTCAGTTCGTTCGGCAGAAAGAAGTAGGCGTCTGTGAAGCCTCCCCAAGTTTCTAGCGGATGACAATAATGAACGTGATGTAAGCCTTCCGAAAAGGTTTCTTGGTGAGCTGGGTCTGTGAGCTCGTTTGGGAGCCTCTGCAGGATTGTTCGGAAAACGCCATATCGGTTGATAACAGAGGCAAATACAGGTGCTTTCTTCTTTGTCACTCTAACGAGTTCGCTCGCTGCTTTCTCTCTTTCTGCTTTATCAATCAAGTGAGAGAGAGGGCCAAGACAGACCGCAGCATCGAAAGATTCATCCATGAATTCTGATAGGTCAACAACGGAACCCTCAACCATTTTCTTGACTTTGTCCTCTACCTTGGCATTTTTGATTTCTCTCTTAGCAATTTCTAAGCATTTGGGCGATAAATCTAACAGCACTACTTGGTAGCCTTTTTTGGGAAGATACCTGTCTAAGAACTGCATGTGTACCAAGTATTTTAGTTGGTGATAGGCGTCTTGAACCAACCTATTCCATTCGAGTTCAGCCTTGGCATCGTAATACTCCTTAACCACACGGCTCATGAGTGAAAAATCGGAAGAGCTACTTATATACGCAATATCTTTGTCACTTGCTTGACTGATTCTACTATGCAGTCTATGTCTTTTGCTGTCACGCTTGGGTGGACTGGAAGCGAGAACACCTGCTGAGCAATTTTTTCTGTTTTTGGAAGCCGGTATTTTCCAAATTGTCTATAGAATGGCATCTGGTGAATTGGGATGTGATAGTAAACAGCTGCGCCCACCCCTTGTTTCCTCAAGTCATCAACGATTTTGTCTCTAACCTTGCCGTAGCCTTTTCGAATCCTGACGGTGTATAAATACCAGCTGTGCCTGTAGCCCTTGGGCTCGGTTGGCAGCACAACACGTTTTGTTCCAACTAATTTTTCAGTGAGTAATTTTGCGTTTCTTCTTCTTTTTTCAATGAAGGTTGGAAGCTTCTTAAGTTGGGCTATTCCTATTGCGGCTTCTATTTCGGGCATGCGGTAGTTGTGTCCAAGCATTGTTGAAACGTATTCTTGTGTTTCTCCGTGCGACCGCATGAAACGCAGGGCATCTGCGTATTGGTCGTTGTTGGTTGTTATCATTCCACCCTCACCCGTGGTCATGTTCTTGCTGGCGTAGAAACTCCAACAAGCCATAGTGGCAAAGCTGCCAGGGGGCTTTCCCTTAAAGGAGGCACCATGGGCTTGAGCGGCATCCTCAACTATTGTCAGATTATGCTTTTCCGCAATCTCTTTTATCGCGTCCATCTCTGCAGAGAGTCCGTAGAGGTCAACCGGCACAATCGCTCTCGTTTTTCCTGTGATTGCAGCCTCGATTTTTTCTGGGTCAATGTTATATGTTTGTGGGTTTATGTCGACGAAAACTGGCCTTGCCCCCGTCAGCGCAACTGCTTCAGCGCTTGAAATAAATGTGAAGCTAGGCAAAATCACCTCGTCGTTCGTTGTGATTCCAGCCACCCACAGAGCAAGATGAAGAGCGGCTGTTCCGCTGTTCACTGCCACAGCATGTTTAGCCTTCACAAACTTGGCGAAGCCTTTTTCAAGTTGCTTCGCCATAGGCCCGCTTCCAAATCGCCCAGTCAAAACACGACTCTTCAAAACCTTCGAGACCATCTGAATTTCTTCTCTGCCAATCTGCGGCATGTTAACAGGAATCATCTTGCGCAAGTCAATCACACCATCCTTCATGTTATGCTGATTTGAAGAAAAGATAGCATATTTGGAGCTTATTAGAAATTCGATTTCCTTCCGAGACCCATCCTATTCAGATTTTTGAAATTTTCCAGACCACCACATGTAACGGAAAGGCATGGTTTTGTCAAACGTCTCCTTTACCGTTACTAATCGAAAGCCTCCTTTGGTGTGGAGTCGTATGAATTCTTCCTTTTCTCTCACCGGATATATGCTATCGGGCATATCCACGTGTCCCCAGTCTCCGAAGCTTGTAGAATATAGACTTCCATATGGTTTCAAAATTCTGTGGGTCTCTTTCAACGACTCGAGCTTATTTTCATCTGGAATTTGATGCAAAGTCCAGTAGAGATCAACTATGTCTATTACTTCAGAGCGCAGCGGCAAACATGGTAGCGCAGCCTTTATCAAGTTTACATCTAGTTTTTTGTTTTTCGCTCTTTCTTTCGCTAATCTTAATGAGTACTTGTTGGGTTCGATCAAAATAGAGTCAAAACCCTGTTCTGCAAGCCAGATGGCTTCGCGCCCGTGAGCGCCACCGACATCAGCAACATAACCAGTTTCTTTTGGATCATTTTCGCGAACTATTCTTTTTGCAACTTCGCTCGGTTCCCAACCAACTCTACTCACCCAAAACTTAGCGCCATCTTCCTCTGAGCTACGAACGTAACTTATTCTCATGCGACTCTCGCATCAATTAAACCAGCATAAGCTTTTTATTTATATAGGAAACGGTGGGCTTGCTGTTGTTTATGCTAGGTATTCCTATTCAATGAAAACCCATTTTGTGTAGTTTCACGAAATGTTTTCTTCTGGAATGCGCACGAACATGCCTCGTATCCGAATCCAGATGTTCGTGGAATATTGAAACCTAGATGGGGTCTATCCCGACTACCCTAGCTAACACTTTCACAATGTTCAGCCGTTGCTGGAGCGGAAAGGAGAAGGCCTATAGCCTAGTGCTCCCTTTCTTTTGAACCGACAGCCACACAGTATCAGTTCTATTTCTTCTGCAATGCTAACATAGCCTTTAAAGCCGCTGCAGAGGCGTGAGTCGCAGCCTGAGACGAGTTCATCGGCTGCTCAACTGCGCCTGCGAGAAACACACCCTCAACCACCGTCTCACTTGCGTTAAGCTGCGGGTCCTTCTCAGCTATGAAGCCGTCTTCAGTCAGCGCCAATCCAAGCTTTCCAGCGATTTCAACCTGTGGCGGCAGTCCCACTTCGAGTACGACGAGATCGGCGGTGATGGACAATAGTTTAGACGTTGCTTGATCATATACGTCTAGGGTTAACGTGCCGTCGCCCGCCTCTCGAACCTCAGACGGCTGACCGTGAATAAACTCCACCTCCTCGGCTCTAACACTATTGTAGAACTGTTCACCCACCTTCGTAACCGCTCGCACATCAATGTAGCAAACGTAAGCGTCAACCTCTTTACCATACTGCTCCCTCAGAAAATGCGCATGCTTAATAGCGTTTAAGCATCCCAGATTGCAGCAGTAGCGGAGGTGCTTCTCGTCCCGCGAACCCACACACAAAATGTAAGCAACGCTTCTCGGTTTTTGACCATTATCAGGCCGCACAATCTTTCCCTGCGTAGGCCCGTTTGACCTGCACATTGCCTCGTATTCCAAGCCTGTAATTACGTTGCGATACTGCCCATACTTGTATTGACCCACTTTCTTGGCGTCATACTGCTTGAATCCGGTCGCGACCATGATTACATCAGCTTGAACGTGCTCCTCTCCATCCCTTCTCTCTATTCTCGCCCGGAATTTGCCAATCGAGCCCTCGATGCCTTTAACCTCTGCCTGAGTAAAGACTTTGATGTTTGGAAGAGAAACGACCTTCTCGATTAACGGCTTAATTGTCTCCTCGGCGCCTTGAAGCGTGGGAAACAATCTGCTCAACTGTCTGACGGTGCCGCCGAGGTTCGGTTGCCTTTCCACTAGATAGACCACAAACCCGTTTTGAGCTAAATCGAGGCTGGCCTGTAACCCTGCGACGCCACCGCCGACAATTAAAGCTGAACGCTGATCCCCCATCGCTTATTCCAACATGGATCTACGTTTAGAATCATATGTTTATTGAATGAATAAGAAAAGTGTTGTGATGCTCAAGGAATAATCTCCTCTGCGGCTTCTCCAAAATGGTAAGCGCATTGTAGATTGCACGCATTCATCAATATAAAACGAAGAACGTAGGCTCTTCCTCCTCCTCTAAGACGGATTTTTCACCTTGAGCAGATTTATAAGCGTTTACAGAACACTCCTACGTCAAGCTGAAGTTCGGTCACGGCGAAACGGTTGAAAACACCAATACGCAGACTTGGCGGGATAACCTACTGGGTGATTGAAGACCCAGACGGGATTTACAACTTTATCAACACAGAAATCCGGAAAGAGTGGGAAGCAGACGCGAGGTTTGAGGGTCGACACCCGAGTCAAGACCCATGGCTAAAGACTCTGTCACAACGCAACTGGATTCTAGAAATCGTAGACACAGAACGAATCAAACTTAATCCTCGCATAATGAATTATAAGGATTCTAAGAGAGGCTACATTTTTTCTGAAAACCTTGCAAAAAGAAGCGACGAACTGAAAAAAGACATGGAAACCTACAGTTTGGTCATATGGCCCCTAATAATACGCAAAGAAGACTGCGTTCTCGCCGACGGCTACTGCCGCTACGCTGCGCTAAAAGCCATGAATATAGGAAGAATCTACGCTTACGTAGGAACCTTGTAACTTCAGCCTATAATCATAATGCCTATAAGGTTTGATTTTCACTGTGATTAGTTCTATGACCGTCACAGACCAGATGACTTCAAAAAAACCCGATGCAAGCCTCAGACTCAGAGTCTTAGGCAAGATTGGCGAGCAAAAGCCCTACAACTGTTATCAATGCATCAAATGCACAAGCGGCTGCCCATCCATGAAGATGCTGGAACTGAAGCCACACGAGATTGTAGCATTAGCTAAAGCTGGCTTCATCGAAGAACTCGTCAACTCGGGAATCATCTGGACTTGCGCTACGTGTCTCAAGTGCAAGGAACGTTGCCCGCAAGCCGTAGCGCCGGTCGACCTGATCTTTGCTTTAAGAAACCTAGCCGTCGAGAAAGAAGCAAAGGTGCCGGAGAGCTTTCTCCAGTCCCTAAGCATGATTCTCGAATGCGGACACATATCGCGACCGCAACCAACCATCACAAGGAAACTGGAAAAGATCGACAGGGAAAAACTCGGCTTGCCAAAGTTCCGCGAACCCGACGAACGGTTCAAGACAACGCTCATGAAAGCACTAGAAAAAACCTCGGGGGAGAGCACACAACAACCTTGAAGATACCTGTCTACTGGGGCTGCGTCATCCCAACAGTGCAATACGCCTACGAAATGTCTGTGCGCGAAGTCATGCCCCGCCTAGGCGTCGAGCTTCTAGACCTAGACAACGCATCGTGCTGCGGAACACCGGTGCAAAGCACCAACATGTACGCCGCGCTCTATCTTGCAACCCGAAACATTGCAATCGCAGAAAAAACAGGCTTCAACGACCTGCTAGTCGTCTGCAACGGCTGCCACCTCTCACTGTTTGAGGCATCCTACTTTCTGAACCACGATGAAAAACTCCGCGAAGACATTAACACCCTGCTAAAAGACGAAGAACTACGTTACACCGGCAAGATGAAAATCTGGCACACAATCGACTTCCTCCACGACGTGATAGGCGAAGACATGATAAAGAAAGCAGCAACCCACCAGTTGAACGGACTGAAACTCGCAGTGCACTACGGTTGCCATATACTGCGACCAAGCAGCATTGGAACCGTTGACGACCCAGAAAACCCCCAAAAGCTCGACAGACTAATCGAGTGGCTGGGCGCAGAGAGCCTGCCGTATTCGGAGAAGCTGGACTGCTGCGGCTCCATGCTCATGCTCTCACACCCCGACGCCGCTTTCACCTTTACTGGACTGAAACTCAAGGCAGTCCAAGACTTGGGCGCCGACGCCCTCGTAGACTCCTGCCCATCATGCCAAAACATGTTCGACACGAGACAAAAGAGCGCGGCTGCCACCACAGGCGCCAAATTGAGTCTTCCAATCATCTACTATACGCAGTTGCTGGGGTTAGCCATGGGAATTCCTCAGGAGAAACTTGGACTAAACCTGAACCGAAGCCCAATAGACGAACTGTTGCAAAAGGCTACATTAGTTCACTGAGCGTTTGCTTGACTTGCCATTGGCATTGTATTGAGTCGATTCTGGATCTAACGCACAAAACCCATAAAAAAAGGGAATCTGGATGTTTAGAAGCCACGTTTACGGGACAACGTTTTGTTGATACCACCAAGGCGAATAGTACCATGTATAGCCTAGAACTACGCTATAGTCAGTCAGATTCAGCGTATAGCCTTGCAACACCCAAGCTGGATAGATCTCGTACATGTAGAAAATCACGTAGTAACAGTTTCCAGAAGCATCGACGCCGAGCGTCCAAAGTTCATGCCAGTATCCCATTGAAGGGTCATACACGTATAAGTAAGTCAACAATGGATACAAGGTCATCTCTGCTGTGTATCCTTCAAACGCATTTATGGTCAAGTATGGTCCTGCTGAGTACAGATGATTTATGGTTTTGAATTGAGGTTTTATCTCCATCTCAGACACTTCAATTGAAGGTGCCAGCGTTGGCTCGCCTATCGAGTAGTCTCCTATGAACCATCCGACCCATTCTTGCTCCGACGGATTCCCTGTACCCGACATGCTAATGTAACTGTAGATCCAGAAGCCAATCCATTTGTATCCCGCATATTCCTGAAGATAGAGGTATGCTATGTAGAAGTTGTTTTCAGTGACGCTGACAAGATGAACCAGAAACAAATCGTAGGCTTCCCAGTACTGGCTGTACCAACCGATGAAACGGATTTGAACCCCGTGGTAAAGTATGTAGCCGCCGCTGTTTGAAAGGTCGACTTCCACAGATTCGCCCCGATACTCTCCCGTAGCATAAAACTCGTGAATCGCGTTCTGAACTGAGAATGTTGCGGGCGGAACAGCGGGATTTGGAACTGGAGGCTGTTCTGCAGTCGCTGATGCCTTGGGTGCTAAAGTAAGCATCAAACTGACGAGGGCGATGAGGACTAAAAGCTGTAGTCTTTTCACCTTAATCATTCTCACCTTTCTCCCTTGATTATTGGTATGTTTATACGGCCCCACCTCGGCTGTTAAGGGATGATTAAATACTATGCATCGTATCCCTTGGCGCTAGCGTATCTGTCTGTGGAACATATTTATCATTTGTGAAACTATATTCTGGTAGCAACGCAACGATATGGCAAAGGTGTTCTTGACGTGTTTCATCCCCGCCTAGCTGGCTCTTACTATGAGATGGGTTCCCAGTACGGAACCATCCTGCATAAACATGGGTTTAAACTCCAGGAGCAACCGAATGAGAAACTGACTTTTGCGCAAAAATGCGAAATTGAGGTCAAGAGAGTCTTTCCAGATATCTTAGACGAAATCCATGGATTCGCAGACGCCTGCCACGCATCCTACGAGCATCTAGCAGCTCTCGTTTTAAGCGTTGGCGCTTTCAAGCCTCCAGGCACCTGTAGCGTATTTGCGACTTCCGATGGCTCAGATGTTTTGTTTGGACGCAACTATGACTTCTTTTACAGGTTTAAGGAGCACACCGAGAGCTGTCTAACGAGACCGGCCAACGGCTACTGCAGTGTGGGAAACACCGACATTTTCGTGGGGCGGGAAGACGGCGTGAACGAGAAGGGCTTAGCCATTGGCATGACTGATGTTATGTCGAAGGAGGTGAAACCGGGCGTCAACTTCGCGCTGTTAGTGAGATGCATTTTAGACAAGTGTGCCAGCGTTAATGAGGCCACAAAGCTTTTGACATCTGTCAGTCATGCTACCGCCAATAATTACCTTATAGCTGACAGAGAAGGCAATATGGTAGTTGTGGAGGCTTGTCCTAATAGAGCGAGGGTTAGAAAACCGGAAGAAAACAACACATTCATAGTCTGCACCAACCAGTTTCTGCACTCTGACATGCAAGATATGGAAAACCAGAGAGAAAGACCATCAGACTCGGCACAGAGACATGTAACCATATACGAAAAACTTCAACAATTCAACGGAAAGGTCACAGCTCGATATGCCCAGAGAATTCTGTCCAATCATGATGGACTAGTCTGCTCGCATATAGAAGAAATTAAATTCGGTACATTATGGTCCGTCGTGGCAACATTAAACAAACCATCCATCTACATAGCAGAAGGGCATCCGTGCAGAACAAAGTATAAACTGGACACGCGCTTGAACAAATTTCTTCAAAAATCTCTAAAACTTAGTACAAAAACTCCTTAATAGGAAGACCTATTTCTATCATATACCGCGATTCAAAAGGTCCGCAGCAATGTTGCTTCAAGAAGTCATACTTGAAAACTTAATGTCGTATGAATACGCCCGCATTCCCTTCAAGCAGGGCGTTAACATAGTTTGCGGACCAAACGGGGCGGGCAAATCATCAATTCTGTTGGGCATATCTCTGGCGCTTGGGCAGTCATATACGGAACGCTCAAGGAAGCTCAGCGACCTAATCCGTTGGGGGAAGGACCAAGCCAGAGTGACGCTAATCTTAGACAATTCACGCAAGGCAGAGCGCCGACCCATCCAGAAAATTGACAAAGACCAAATATTTCTCACTCGTGTCTTGCGCCGAGATGGAAAATACTGGTTTGAACTCGACAACAAGGCGGCGACGAAACAGGACGTTGAAAGACTACTTTCGAAACTGGGCGTTGACCCTGACAACATGCTTATACTAATGCATCAGACTATGACGGAGCAATTCACGGTCTTGTCGCCGCAGGAAAAACTGCGCATGGTGGAGGCAGCTGTAGGCTTCGAATCCTATAGGAGAAACGTTTCAGAAGCCCAGCGCAAGCTGAGCCGAGTCCTGAGTGAAGAAGAATCCGTGGGCAAACTCCTCGAATCAGCTGAGCAGACACTCTCTTATTGGCGAGAACAATACGACAGATATCAACAGAAAAAACAGTTAATCATGAAACGACGATTCCTTGAACGAGAACTCGCGTGGGCACAAGTCGTAAAGAGGGAAAAGATAGTCAATGACCTCAAAAACGAGATTCACAAAGAGCGAGGAGAAATCGAAAAAATCGAAAACGAGAGCAAAACCGTAGAAAACAAGTTAACAGGGCTGCAAGTAACGCTCAATGAAGCCAGCGAAAGATGGAACAAGATCTTTGAAGAGCGACTTGCCCTAGAGCGGGAAAGAGCCCGACACGAATCCGAATTGGCAATGTCTGACCAAGCACTGAAGGACACGCGGTCATGGTCAGAGTCCCGTCAGCTCGCCATGAAAGATTACCTGTACAAACTAGAGCAGCTGGAAAGCAGCGTTCTGCAGCACGCAAACCCAACCGACCTACGAAGTCAACTTACAGAAATAAGGAAGAGCTATGAACAACTCGAAGACGCTTGGATTCAGCAGCTCAACAGCAAGAGTGAAAATCTTAAACAACAAATAGAGACGTCGAGTCGACAGCTTGAAGCATTAGAAAACCAGATTACTGACACAGACGCACGGATGGGCACGCTAAACCGTGAGATGGAAAGAACCAGCCAAACATTCATCGACGACAAGATTAGCTTGGCT
>Ga0315308_1001630_pt1 | contig 12833 bp, 14 predicted proteins | sample TDP3_MG_FD_203078 | JGI IMG/M metagenome (GOLD analysis project Ga0315308, IMG submission 203078) | Freshwater sediment microbial communities from Lake Towuti, South Sulawesi, Indonesia - TDP3 | ecosystem: Environmental > Aquatic > Freshwater > Lake > Sediment | place: Indonesia: South Sulawesi... | reverse complement strand
CACTTGTAAGTTTTGATGACAGCATTTTCCGCTATGGGCGCGCCAAACAGTATGGACGCCAAAAACCATTTGAAAATTTCCTCGTCTCTTCCGTTGGAAAGGTCTATTCCTAAGATTTCAGAATATTTCTGTCCAAAATTTTCAACAAGAGTCTCCAAGCTTTCATGTTTCATGATTTCTCTCACTTTCTAACAAAATTTATACTCCTTGTTGCATAAACGGTTTACTGAGGTTCACCATCCATGCGAGCGCGAACAATAGAGTGGCGCAACGGAACAGTTGTAACAATAGACCAGACTAGGCTTCCACAAGAGGTCGCGATTCTTGAGATGAGAAGCTGCATCGAGGTGGCTGAGGCGATAAAGACTATGAAGATAAGAGGGGCACCGCTTCTGGGGGCGGCGGCAGCCTTTGCCTTGGCTTTGACGGCTTACAATTCAAAAGCCAAAAGTAGGGAGGGATTAATCGTTGAGTTGGAAGAGGCAGCGGAAATTTTGAGGGGAATACGACCGACAGCTGTTAATCCCTTTTGGGCAATAGATAGAATTTTAGGCAAAGCAAAAGATTTTTCTGGAAACGCTGAGGCTTTGGCTATTTTTGTTGTTGAGGAGGCGCAGAAAATAGCTGATGAGGATGCAGCCGCAAACCGCTTGATTGGTAAGTTTGGCGCTGAGCTTATTCACGATGGAGATGTTGTTTTGACCCATTGCAATGCTGGTGCCTTGGCTACTGTTGAGTACGGCACAGCCTTGGGCGTCGTAAGGGCTGCTTGGGAGCAAGGTAAAAAGATTAGAGTTGTTGTCCCTGAGACTCGTCCGAAACTGCAGGGGGCAAGGTTGACGACTTACGAGCTTAAACAGGATGGCATACCAGTCACTTTGATTACCGACAACATGGTTGGCTATGTTATGTACAAGCGGCTGGTTAGCAAGGTTGTGGTTGGCGCTGACAGAATAGTTCAGAACGCGGTCATCAACAAAATTGGAACATTTACCATCGCGGTTCTAGCCAAAGAACACAGCATACCCTTTTATGTTGCGGCTCCAAAATCCACCTTCGACTTGACGCGCACATCGGCGGATGTTGTTATTGAGGAGAGAAAACCCGAAGAAGTCACCCATATGGGTTCGCAGTGCATCGCCGCCGAGGGGGTAGACGCTCTGAACCCAGCCTTCGACATAACTCCGCTTGATTATGTGACAGCCATAATTTGCGAAAGCGGCGTCTTACATAAGGAGGATTTTGATAAGTTTAAGGCAAATTACTATAAGTGAAAGCTGGCTTTTATGCTGGTTGAGGGTTTGCATGAGTAAGCGTGGAGAGAAAGCGTCCAACAGCTCGGAGCTTAGGGTTAAGGGTTTGCTTGTGGAAGAAGGTGTTAGAATTTCTAAAAATCAGAATGTGGAGGAGATTTCTTCGAGGGGATACGGCGTAACTGAAAATGATGAGTTTTTGCTTAACTTTTGTGAGGCTCTTTACCTTTTGGATAGGGGGTTGCTGGAAGTTGAGGACGAAAAAGGCGGAGAAGTGGATTTTCAAAGGCTTCTGCAGTGCTATGAGAGTTTTGATGAGAACGCTTGGGCTAAGTACTTGACTTATCGCGACTTAAGAAGCCGTGGATATGTCGTCCGGGAAGGCTTCGGCTTAGGCGTTGACCTTCGAGTTTACGAAAGAGGCGAGTACGGCAAAGACACTGCTAAGTATCTAATTCTGAGCATTCAAGAGGGGAAACCAATCTCGCTTGAAGACTTAACCCGTGTTATGAAGCAGTGTCAAAGTCTTAAGAAAGAGTTGGTTTTGGCTGTCATGAATCGCAGAGGGGAAACAGTTTACTATTCAGTTTCACAACTAACCCTAAAATAACGGAGAATCGAAGAGATGTCTGCTTTCAAAACTGTCCGTGGAATGAGGGATTTTCTACCAGAAGAAGCCAAAATGATGAAGTACATTGAGGGCAAAGCTAGAAAGGTAGCTGAACTTTATGGATACAAGGAAATAATGACTCCGGTTGTAGAATCATATGAACTTTTAGCTGCAAAGGCTGGTGAAGATATTCGTTCCCGCATGTATGCCTTCAACGATTTAGGAGGACGTAAGGTTGCTCTGAGACCTGAGTTCACCGCTCCTGTGGCAAGACTCGTTGCAACCACGTTTAGAAATGAACCAAAACCCTTGCGACTTTTTTGCGTGGGAAGCCTCTACAGATATGATGAACCACAGAAGGAGCGGTTCAGGGAGTTTTGGCAGTCAAACTATGAATTGATGGGTTCAACCAAGCCTGAGGCTGACGCCGAAATAATAATGTTAACGAATAATCTGATGAAGTCCGTGGGATTGAAAAATTGTGTTTTCAAAGTTGGGCATGTTGGAGTTTTGAGGGGAATATTGAGCCAAGAAAACGTGAAAGAAAAAGTTCAGAACAAAGTTATGCAGTTAATGGACAAAAAACAGTATGAAGATGCTCTTAAGCTTGTTGAAGATGGTGGTGCATCTGAAAAGTGCCTGGCAACTCTTCAAAAATTAGTAAAAATAAAGGGCAGTGAGATTTCTCAGGTTTTAAGGAAGATGGAGCGACAGGTTGAAGGTTATAATGAGGCTGTTAATGCTGTAAGAAATCTGCATGAGATTCTTGAACTTGCCTCAGAAACTGAAGAAAAAATCGATCTGGTCGTTGAGGCTGGCTTTGCTCGGGGACTTGAGTATTACACTGGAATGATTCTTGAACCTTATGTTCCGAAAACAAACATAGCATTAGGTGGTGGCGGTAGGTATGACAAGCTCATCGAATTGTTTGGAGGTGAACCTACACCAGCCGTTGGGATTGCCCATGGAATAGACAGGATAATGCTGGCGATGAAGAAGCAGAAAACTCGGCTGAGGACAAAGGAACAAAAAACAGTTGTGATAATTCCAGTTAAGGAGGAACTGAAAAGGGAAGCTTTGAAGATTTCGCGGATGCTCAGAGACGCAGACATGCCAGTTGAAGTTGAGGTCATGGGGCGAAAGGTGACTAAAGCCTTGGAAGATGCGGATAGAAGAAGAATAAGCTATGCAGTAATAGTAGGGGAAAGAGAGCTGAAAGAAGGGGTGGTTGTGGTTCGAAATCTTAGGAAAAGAGAGCAAAAAACCGTGAAGATCGAAAGGATAGCAAAGACAATAAAAGGTTAAAGTGAGCTAAGCCTGCTGTTTCTCTCTTCTTAAGAATGTTGTCATCTTTCCATAGATAAAAAAAGGGGAGAATGGGCTACCAGCAGCATTCCCATTCGTAATAGATTGTCGCTGTGCTGTCGGCATCTACGCTTATGACCCATGAGAGAGTGGGGCCAACTCTAGTCGCCGGAGGTGTAGAGGTAACTAGAGTGTAACCGTTGATGCTCTGTTGTATGAGAATTTGGATGCTCGTGGTCTTGTGGTTTCGTATTGTTATGTTTATTCCTCGAACCTCGTGGCGACATTCATCTATCGATTTCGTCACTGTCTGGGTGACTTTGATGTCGTAGGCGTAGTTTACTATGGCAATTGTTTCTCCTTTTATAGGTGTATAGGGAACGCTGTCTTCGCCCACCCATGCTTCGCCTCGATAGAACTCTACGATTCCTGCTGCAAGTGGCTCGCTCAAAGTGTTGTTTATGTGATAACGGTTCTGCACTTCGCCGCTTGTCCAGAAGTATTCTTGCCGCAGACTTACGGTGCCATCGAACAAGGGCAACTTGACAACCGTCCCCTTTTCAAAGGACAGTTTGGCGCCGTAAGTGTATTCATGGTATTCATCCATTGTGGTTGACGTAAAGTCAATTGAAGGAGACGCGAGTGATTGTATTTCTCTCACTGAAATGTAAGGTTCGAAGATGGGGCCTCTGTAGACTATGTGAGGACCGCCGCTTACAAGCACTAAGGTAAAGTTGTTCCAGTTTTCAACGTTTTCTATGGTAGCCCAGCATTCAAGATAGGATGTCTCTAGGTCGACGAAGTATGTGGGGTTCCATTTTGGACCTCGCATCAGATAAGAGATTTTTAGCCGATACTCTCCTGGCGGAGAATCCGTTGTAACCTCTACGAGTATTTTTGGTCCTTGGGTCTGAACCACTTCTGTGAGAACAATTTTTGTTATTCGCCCTCCAGGAATCATGACAGTTCCATTGTTAACCTCCAGAAGCAACATGCTGTCCCAACCGAGGAATTTGCCGGTGTAAACGGCTTCCTCCGTGTAAACCGTTATCACATCGCCTCTTTCAATGATCGGATGGTATTCTTCGCTTGTGGTGATTTTGACAACGCCTATTCCCCTCACCGTTAGCGTGTCGGTTAACGCGCCAGATGGAAGATAGAACTGAATCGTACGCGTATCTTCTTCAAGTTCGATGGTTTCTTCGTAGATTATAAAAGTAACACCGTTTCCATAAATCGTGACTCTGTCTGCCGCGTTTTCACCAGTCTCAATCACCTGGGTGTTTGCAAAGTCCCTATTTGTGAAGTTCACAGCTGCAAAGACGACCCCGGCCACGGAAACTGCTACTATGCATAGAAGCGCCACTGTTTTCTTTGCCGAAATGCGCATAAGATTCTTCATATTAAGAACCTCTTGAAGCCTTTCCAGACAAAGGTAAAAAAATCGTTCTTTTTAACCTAATCTTTAGAACAGTCGATGCTAATTTCTAGAACAATAGGTATTTGTGAAAAAATCACTTAATTAAGGCTTTACTAGCCTCTGCTATAGTTAAAACCTATCCTGCTTTTTTAGCGTTCATGCATCCTAGTCTGATACCTTAAGTTTGATAAATTTTAAATGATAAGGTACACCACCATATTAGATGTGATTAAATGGATGAAAAATACGCCTTTATTATAATGGTTAAGGATAAGTGGTGGCGCGAATTCCGCCGTCTCCATAACAAAGGAAAACAAGTACAATCGTATGTGCAGGGAGGATGGGCTCCCCCGAAGAAGACTTCTCTAATATTCTTTTACGTGTCAAAACCCGTTCGTGAAATTGCAGGTTACGCCGAGTTCATGGAGCGGAAGGTTGGAGATGCTGAAGGATTGTGGAAGGAGCACGGCCACGAATGCGTTCTAAACTCTGAGGAACAATACTTCGAGTTTGTTAAAGGCAAGCAGCGAACTTCTTTCATAAGATTCAAAAACTTACAGGAAGCCGCCAAGCCGATACCCCTTAATAACATTCTCATGCTTCTCGGCGTCAACAGACTGGCGAGGGGAGGCTTTTACATAAGTAAGGAAACTGCAGAAAAGTTGATTGCGCTTATGGAATAAAAAAGATAGATTCTCTCAAACAGCCAACCCTTCCTCTTATGATTTAGATAGCAATAATGTCTAGGCTTCTTTCTGTTTAAGTGCCAATGATCAAAAATTCAAAATACGTGGTGATTACCGCAACAAAAAGTTAATAGGCAACATTTTTCACATCCATGTAGCCTATCTTTAAAGTGAAACCCAAAATGTTTCAGAGAGCTGGAACAAAAGCTGCATGCATCCATGAGCGTTTAGCTAGCGTAGGGAAGGTTTAGTCATGGGACGCTACAGGCAAATCGAAGAAATTGTTAGACTCATGGATAATCCAGAGATAATAAGGAACACGAGCATAATAGCCCACGTAGACCATGGAAAAACAACGCTTTCAGACAGCCTTTTGGCTGCGGCGGGCATCATAAGCGAACAAACAGCTGGACAAAAGCTCTTCCTCGACTCCTGGGAACTAGAACAGAAGAGGCAGATGACCGTTTTTGCCTCAAACATAAGCATGGTTCACACTTACAAGGGAAAAGAGTACCTCATAAACCTCATCGACACGCCTGGACACATAGACTTCAGCGGAGCTGTGACGAGAAGCCTCCGCGCCGTTGATGGTGCGCTGGTGGTTGTGGATGCTGTAGAGGGTCCCATGACGCAGACAGAGACCGTTCTGATGCAGGCACTCCGGGAGAGGGTTAGACCCGTTCTCTTTATAAACAAGGTTGACAGGCTCATAAAAGAAATAAAATTAACCCCAGATGAGATACAGCGCAAGTTTGCAAAAATTATTGTCAGAATCAACAGCCTTATAGAAAAGTATGCGCCGCCAGAGCACAAGAGGGACTGGCAAGTTAAAGTTGAAGATGGGCGCGTTGCATTTGGTTCGGCCCTTCACAAATGGGGACTGAACCTACCCCACATGAAAGAGAAAGATGTGACATTCCAAGAAATCATCGACGCATACACAGGAGAATCTGACGAAATTGCAAGAAAAGTCGACGCCTTGAGCAAGAAAGCACCATTGTATGAACCGATACTAGACATGTTCTGTGAACATTTGCCCAACCCGTTGGACGCTCAGCCTTATAGGCAAAGTCAAATCTGGCCCGGAGATGTAAACGGCTCCGTAGGCAAGGCCATGGCGAAAGTTGACCCGAATGGGCCGCTTCTAATGTGTATAACGACGATTGAAGTTGACCCCCACAGCGGAGTCGTCGCCATTGGACGTGTCTTCAGCGGCTCGGTTGAGAAAGGAAGAACCGTTAGCCTCGTAAACAGCCGCCAGAAAGGAGCCATCCAGCAGGTTTACATGAGCATGGCGACAGACAGAGTCATCGTCGACAAAATTCCGGCTGGAAACATAGCTGCCCTTTCTGGGTTGCCGTCGATCCACGTGGGCGAAACCGTTGCAGAGGAAGGGGTTGAAACACAGCCCTTTGAAGGGCTAAAGTATGTCTCTGACCCTGTGGTTACGGTTGCGGTTGAGCCCGAAGACATTAAAGACCTGCCGCTCTTCGACAAGGTCATCCACAAACTGACACTGGAAGATCCAAACCTGCACTTCGTGATAAACAAGGAGAGCGGAGAGTACCTCCTAAGCGGTATGGGTGAACTGCACCTTGAAGTTACCGCTTACCGAATGCAGGAAGCGAGTTTAAAGGTGAGAATTAGCAAACCTACTGTCATTTACCGGGAAACAATCAGCCATGACTATCATGGTCCGCCAATAATGGGTAAAAGCCCAAACAAACACAACAGGTTATGGGTGACAATCGAAAAACTACCAGACGAGGTTATCGAAGCGATAAGAATGGCAAAGATTTCTGAAATGCAAACCCGCGACGAGAGACAAAAGATTCTGGCAAAAAAGTTCGGCTGGACAACGGAAGACGCCCGCAACGTCATCGCCATCGAAGGCACAAACATCCTCGTCAACAAGATAAAGGGAAGACAATACGTTGAAGAAATAATAGACCACGTAAAGTCAGGCTTCCGCGAAGCCGTATACACCTCAGTCTTGGCGAAGGAGCCGGCGTACGGGTTAAAGGTGAACTTGGAAGACATAACGGTTCATGAGGACCCAGTGCATAGGGGACCAGCCCAGATACTTCCGATGACTTGGCGTCCGATCTGGTGTAGTTTCCTGCTCAGCGACCCGAAGCTCTTGGAGCCAATTATCAGTTTTGAGTGTAAGGTTCCGAACCAGTTTGTAAGCAATGTCATCGCGATAGTGCAGAAGCGCCGCGGAAGAATCCTGGATATGGTAAGTGAGGAAGACATGGTGATCGTTAAGGCTGAGATGCCTGTGGCTGAATCCTTCGGACTGGCTGACGAGCTGCGGTCATCAACGCAGGGCAGAGCCTTCTGGGCCACACAGTTCAGCCGGTGGGCTCCCGTTCCAGAATCGATGCAAGCCGACATAATAAGGCAGATCCGCGAACGCAGAGGCCTGAGCCCGACACCCCCAAGGCCAGAAGATTTCTACGAAGAGGCATAATTTCCATCTTTCCACAATGCGTTTTTCACTTTAATTTTGACTTTTGATTCTGACAAAAATTAAATCTACATGGGAAAGTATAGAATGCTTAATTAGTCAACTCGAGTTTGGTGTTGCTTGATGCTTAACCTTGTAGTTCCGCTGGTTGTCGGAATACTGCTGGGCTACTTTTTACGGGATAAAAAGCGCGTCAATCTTGGAGGGGTTACGTTCTGGGTTATTATAGTTTTGATATTTTCCCTCGGTTTTAGCATAGGCTCAAGCAATGAATTGTTGAGTGCGATGCCACGAGTTGGGTTGAACGGTGTGGTTATCTTGGCTCTTGCTGTCTTTTTTAGCGTGGTTTTTGTGAAGATTATTGGGAAAATGGCGAAGATGAAATGATAAAGTACATAGTTGCAGCACTTGCGCTTGGGGGTATTGCCGGATATCTGAACGACAATTGGGGGAATGCTCTTGCTGGCAACTTTGTGTCTGATTACTTGTTCAACGCTTCCCTTATCACATTGCTGTTTGTCATGGGTCTGTCCTTTGGACTCGATAGGGAGGCGATGGCCGAGTTAAAGAAAACAGGCTTTAAGGTCTTGGTTGTTCCATTTGCGATTGCTTCAGGCAGCATCTTGGGCGGGCTGGTTGGCGGATTGGTTTTGGGCGTTAACGTTTTTGGTTCTATGGCTGTGAGCGCTGGCTATGGCTGGTACACTCTGGCGGGACCTTTAGTCGGGCAATTGTTTGGGCCAGAATTTGGCGCGTTGGGTTTTACCGTGAATTTCCTGAGAGAACTGCTGACGATAACCACCATATCGTTGGCGGTTAGGATTGACAAGTATGCGCCCATAGCCTTGGGAGGAGCAACAACGATGGACACGACATTACCGATAATTGTGCGTTATTGTGGCTCTGAAGCTTTGATAACCGCCTTTGCAAGCGGCTTCACGCTGAGCCTCATAGCACCATTCACGATAACCGCCATAGCAGCATCACAATAGCTACACACAGCTATTACCGACAACAAATCTGCAATCGAAAACCTCCAATAAAGTTCCTTCAAATTGGACAAACCCAAAGTTCAACCTATATATAAGGGGGCTAGACTCCAAAATCAACTATTTTGGTGCGGTCGCCGGGATTTGAACCCGGGTCGTCAGCGTGGCAGGCTGATGTCCTAGACCAAGCTAGACTACGACCGCATGAGGACAGTCTACTTTTACATGCTCTTAAACCCGTTCTTAAACCTATTTCCACAAAAACAGAAGAGACCATCATAAACACATTAATCGCACTCAGAAACAACGGACTTAACGAGCAAACAATCAAAGGGATAAGCTACAAACTACGACAAATAGCCCAAAACTGTAACCTCAACAACCCCGAAGAAGTAAAAGGATACATCGCAACAGCCAAGAACCAAAAAACAAAGAAACCATTAGAAGACGCCACACGAAATAAATTCATTTTTGCATACGACAAATACTGTCAAGTCAATGGAACACAATGGAAAAAACCCTTCTACAAAACAGAACCAAAAACACCACTCATCCCAACACCCCAAAACATAGACTTAATCATAGGCAACGCATCCAAAAAATACGCACCCATATTCACAATCCTAGCAGAAATAGGGTGCTCTCCAATCGAACTAAGTAATGTCACGCAACAAGACATAGACGCAGAACAGGGAATAATCCGCATCAGAGGAACAAAAGGACACGCATCTGGAACATACAAACTAAAACCACGAACCGCAGAAATGCTCAGAACCTACCTATACAAACACCCCCAAGAACACCCATTCCCAAAACCACACGCACAATCACAAATCTGGGTAGACACACGCAGACGAGCATCACAAAAACTATGCAAACCCGAACTAGAAAAAATACAACTACGAAATCTAAGAAACTACTCAGGAGCAACACTCTACAAAACATTACCCGTAAGAGACCCCATAGCAGTAATGCGACACCTAAGACACAAAAAACTAGAGACTACTATGCATTACATCAGAGCAATAGTGTTAGACTACGAAGATGATGAACAATGGATAAGCAGAACCTCAACAACAATCGAAGAAGACGCAAAACTAATCGAAGCGGGCTTTCAATACGTAACAGAAAGAGACGGAACAAAACTATACCGCAAACGCAAATAAACCTCCTTTTTCTTTTTAAGTAATGATGAAAATAAACATAAAACAGAAATTAATTGCGATCGTGACAGCTCTCAGAGGGATAAGTTCAAGAGTTTATTATCGTTTTTCTTGCTTTCAAGGGTATTGTCCAACGTCAGATGAAATAGAAAACAGTAAGATAAAGAGTTTGGCAAGTAGGCTCAAAGCAGACTCGTATAGAGAGACCTTGACAAACATATTAGAATGGCAAGAAAGAAACATAGTATTCTGGACTGAAAGACATCCGATTGTGACCGTATTGTCCTATGCAAGTCGTATATCTCTCTTGACCTTTGGTATCGGCCTAGTTGTTTTCTTTTTTATAATAATCCTAAATATCGAGCTGTTATGGTTGTTACCATGGTTTATTGTAATATGGTTTGTAATGTTGGTGAGCAGCATTGCGACGACACTCGCAATAATGGTATGGATTATCCATGGTAATAGAAAAATCCCAGTAATGGAAGGACTAATAAATGCACTCAGACCAAGTATTCCAATTAATGCACTTCTTGAAAAGAAGCTAGGTGTTTGTAGAGATTATGCAAAGCTGACAGCTTGCTTGCTGTCAAACATCTACCCTAATGGAGAAATCTATTTCGCTCACGCCCCCAATCATACAGCGACTGGAATAATCATTGAAAGCAAATTATACATGCTAGATCAACGTTTACCTATATTGACAATAGACAGATGGAATGACTACAGAAAACCCAGAAAATCAGATAAGATAGAAAGATTCGACTTTATTAAAAAGACTCTGCAGAAAGCTGATAAGAAAACTTTTCTGCAGACAAAGAATAGATCTGAGCTGAATACCGAAAATTTAGCCAAGAGAATGACTGAACTCCTGAACATAAAGGAGCAGACAGATGACAAAGCAATTTCACTGGAAATACTGTGGAAAAATGGTGCTATTCTCTATGAAGAAAATGAAATGGTTGATTATTCTCTTGCAAGATGGCTCGAAACGAAAATTTCGAGTGAACTAATAAGAATAAACCAAATAACAAAAATTGAGATAAGCCGTCATAAAGATGACCTGACGTTTCAAATTCGTTTTAGACAGAATAAATAATGGTAGCGTGCGCTTACACATGCAAAACCGCCAAAGACCATAACTACTAATAACAAAACCAAGAATCGAACAAAAACTAAGAACCGTGAGGCTTTCGCCTCACTATGCCCACGTTCCGCACAATGCCGATACGCCCAAAACCGCAAACCTCAGAAAACGGCTTCGAATACATAAGGGAAATGATAGAACAAAACTATTCAGAAAACGCAAATAACAACCCTCTTTTTCTTTTCCACAGACCTTCAGAAAACTCAGAAGTCTTATAAGTCAGTCGTTCTGTCATTGATTTGGAATGCAGATGGTGAAATGTCCGTATCCTAATTGTAAAGGCAATCTTGAGCTAAAAAAGGGCAAAAAAGCAACATATGTTTGCACAACCAATAGCAAGCACGTAATACCCAAAAGTCTCTTCAAAGATTTTGAGAAAGAAGAAATGGAAAGAATAGAAGCACGAAGGGCGAGACAAAGAACAGAGACAAAACGAGTCACCAAAAAAGACAGAACACGTTAGAAAAGAGGAAAATAAGACACCTTATTACTCTTTTTTCTTCCTATCTTTTCAATCTCCTATTTTTTAATTCAAACAAACAAAAGAGAGAATATCTTAGCGATTCTCAGACACGCTGTCTAGTAATTAGCTTGAATCCGTAATTCGAGAGAAGAGTGGAGATTCCAAGAATAAGAATGGAGAAGCTTAGTGGCGATTGTTCTCGCCATATGAAACAGATATTAGAAATCTATAATGCTTTTAAGAAGAAAAGATATAACTCTCTGCAACTGATTGCTTAGTGGTGTTAGTATTTGACAGAAGAACCAAAACGCTTGAAGGTTTCGATAGTAAGAGGTACAGATTACAAAACGATCTACTCTACTGGTGTATTTGGGTCCGTTTCTCCAGGAGAAGGCAGAATGATTTTCTATATAGATAGACCCATCCCTGTAATGAAGGATACTCCTCCAGGTGCGATGGAAGTTGGTGAATTTGAGAGAGAACTTCAAATAGAGATACGTATGTCACTTCCGCAATGGATTACCATGGCTGATTGGATGCAACGTCACATTTCGGAACTGAAGAAGAAAGGCATATTAAAGGCTAGTGAGATTGAAAAAGGTGAGTAAAGATGGAAGTACAACTAGACAAGAGCGAATACTTCTACGAAGAAGTGAGTCCACGAATAGAACGAACTAAAGAGGAAGATATTGTTCATCGTGGAACCGACCTTCAAGTGTATGATGTGATTACGTCTAAGACTCCATCCAGAGTAGATGACTCAACTGTGATAAGACAGATCAGTGACGATGATGAAAGATCTGCCCTATTTGAAGAAAGGCTCTTCATGGAAGCAGCAGCTAGAGTATTAAGAAGAAACAGAAAACTATTCGAGGAACTTGCAAAGTACTAGGAATATATGTACTTTCTGACAACAGAGTACGTCATTCGTCTAAATAGACAGTTTATGGAAGAATCAAAGGAACACTTTTCTGTTCTTTTTCTTGGGATGCTTGAAGGATGTGTTGAGAAGATCCAGAGAATCTTATTTGGAGTAGAATTGTACCCTGACATATATGATAAAGCGGCTGCATTAATGCACTGCATCATTACTAGGAGTCCATTTGAGAATGGAAACAAGCGAACAGGAACTGCTGCTGCACTCACATTTCTAGAGATGAATGGGATAATTATTGACATTGAAGAAGAAGAGAGTATCGAATTTACCAAAGGAATTGCAAATTCTCAGTTTGATATAGCGGAAATAGCTAGTTGGTTGAAGTCACATATCAGACCGCTTGGATATTGTGTTTGAGAAACTCCTAGTCTTGATAAGAAAGGAGGAGCT
>Ga0315308_1001629_pt1 | contig 12840 bp, 8 predicted proteins | sample TDP3_MG_FD_203078 | JGI IMG/M metagenome (GOLD analysis project Ga0315308, IMG submission 203078) | Freshwater sediment microbial communities from Lake Towuti, South Sulawesi, Indonesia - TDP3 | ecosystem: Environmental > Aquatic > Freshwater > Lake > Sediment | place: Indonesia: South Sulawesi... | reverse complement strand
GCTCCAAGAACGATGGCGTACATGGACCTCCTTGCATCCCCCTCACCCCGCAGCAGCGCGCCAGCGATGTTGTTGAAGAAGATGATCACAATCCCTGCGAATATGATCCTTGCATAGGAGGTCGCCAAGTCGGCCGTCCTTCCGGCGCCGATCCCCAGAAACATCGTGCGGGCGAAGACAAGGAAAGGTACTGTCAGAGTGACCGAAACCAGAAGCATGATCACAATGGCGTGCACCCCGACGTTGTCCGCCCCAGCCTTGTCCCGGGCCCCGATCCTTCTCGATATCGCCGAGCTGCTCCCGATGCCAAGGCCAGCGGACAGAGCCGTGGCCATGAAGAAGAACGGGAAAACGAAGCCCACCGCTGCAAGCGCATCGGGACCCAGCCCAGCGACCCATATGGCGTCCACGAAGTTGTACGATGTTTGCACCGACATGGCCACCATCATGGGGATTGCCAGGTGGATTACGGCCCTCCTAGGGTCACCTAGGAGCGTCTTGACGCCCTGGGTCGTCATGCCCTCGCTTCGGCCTGCATCGCTCGGTCCTTCGGAGGACAATCAAGCGCGAGCCAAGAACTGCGACAATTTCAATATTTCCAGATTCCGGCGGTCTCCGGCGGCCTCCGAGCAACGGGTGTCAGTGCGGAAACAGTTGGTGCTAGTGGACCAGCGAGGCAACGATCCTTGCGTTCTGGAACACCTGATCGGGCTGATGCTTGGTGTACATGCCCACGACCACGGCGTCGGTCGGCTTGATGTTGCGGAACGCGAACTCGAAGGCCTCCTTTGGGTCGTTCCGGCCGGCGCCCATTGTCTTGAAGACTAGGAAGGGCTTCTTGACTTCCCTGACGATCCCGCAGGCCTTGATGCGATCCTCCGGGTCGTAACTGCTGCCATGGTCGGTCAGGTTGTAGAACGAGAACATGTAGAAATCCGGGTCCACCCCCCGTTCCTCTGAATGGAGGATGACTTCGGGAAGGTGGGTGCCGAGGCCCACTGCAAATCCCAGGCTTCGGATCTCGTCCAGATACCGGACAACCTCCTCGAAGGTCCCGGCGGTGTAGTGGTGGTCCGTGCGCGTTCCGTGGTGGTAGATCGCTATGGGCTCGTATTCGGCGATCTGGTGGATGTTGGCGATGGTGTCCCGCCTCTCGGAGGCCGTCTGGGCTATCCACTGCAGCCTTCCCCCCTCCATGCGGTGTTCGTTGAGAACCCGGGTTATGAAGTTGTCGCCGCGGGACTGCCAGGCGTTGATCCCGGCGTCCTCGCACTGTCGCAACGTCTCCTTGATCTTCTCAACGGTGTAGTAGTTCCTCATCTCGATGTCCCGTTCGCGGCTTATGTGGGAATTGCCGCTGAACGGATTGCCCCCTACTATCAGCCTTGTTACGGAATGCCTGCCCAGCTTGATGGTCGGGAGCACGGATCCACGCTCCGTCCTTACTCTGAGCGGCGAGAACTTGATATCTGTGATCATACAGTCCGGAAGCTGCCCGGTAGCAGGACACCTCCGACGGACGATGAATTTTTCTGCCCTAGGGTTGCAGCCGCTGGGCGGAGGGTAGGCTAGTGAAAGGGAAGATGCGGGCAGTGGTCCTCACTGCTCCGAAGAAGCTTGAGCTAAAGGAGGTCCCAGTCCCCAAGCCGCAATCCGGCCAGGTCTTGCTCAAGGTCGAGGCGACCGCGGTCTGCCGTTCCGATGTCTCAGGGTATCTCAACAAGCACCCGATGATCCAGCCGCCGCGGATCATGGGACATGAGTGCGCGGGGACGGTGGAGACGGTGGGGCCGGGGTTGTCCCGGTGGCATCCGGGTGACCAGATCGTTGTCGAGACCTTCTTCTACGCTTGCGGGGCCTGCCCAGGGTGCAGGGCTGGAAGGTATAACGTCTGTAACGATGTCAAGGTCATCGGGCACAACGTCGATGGGGCGTTCGCCGAGTACGCCCTTGCGAACGCCAGTTTCGTCTACACCAAGCCCCCCGAGGTCCCCTTTGACGAGGCCGCCTTGACGGAGCCCCTCTCCGTCGGGGTTCATGCCATCAGGAGATGCGGCATCGGCGTGGGCGACTTCGTCGTCATTCTTGGCGCGGGTGCAATAGGCCTCATGTGTCTGCAGGTCGCGAAGGCCTCGGGGGCTGAGGTCCTGATAGCGGATCTGGTGGACACCAAGTTGGCCATTGCCAGGAAGCTCGGCGCGGACCATGTCATCGACGCCAAGAAGGAGAACACCGTCGACGCGGTGAGAAGGATAACGAAGGGAGAGATGGCTCCATTCGTGCTGGAGGCCGTGGGGAGGCCGGAAACCATAAAGCAGATGGTGGACGTTGCCTCGAGCGGCGCGACCCTGATGCCGATCGGGTTCACGGGGAAGGAGTTGGACGAGATCAACCTTTCCAAGATCACACTTTCGGAGATGGACCTGCTCGGCATACTCGGCTTCTGCCGCGACTACCCGACCTCCCTGAAGCTGATGAGCCGGGGGCTGGTGGATATGAAATCGCTCATAACCCAGAGGTACCCACTGGCCGATGTTGAAACGGCCATCAAGCTGGCCATAGAAAGGCCCAACGAAGTCATAAGGGCGGTAGTCCATCCGCAGGAATAGGGAGAGACGTGTCAAGGCCCGTTAGAGTCAGCGCGATCCAGCTGCCGGCAAAGCCCTTGGGCGAAACCCCCGAGCAAAAGAAACAGAACAATCTGAGGTCGATTCTGCGCCACCTCGAGATCGCCGGCAAGAGGCATTCGGACGTAGCGGTGTACGGCGAAAGCGCCAACCACCTGGGATTGCCCTTCGACAGGGAGGCCCTTTCCAAGTATGCCGATCCCATCCCCGGCCCCCTCGAGGAGGAAGTTTCTAGGATCGCAAGGAAGCATTCCATGAATATCATCGCGCCGCTGATCGGTCGGGTTGATGGCAAGCTCAGGAATGTGGCCCTGGTTATGGACAGGAAGGGAGAGAGGGTCGGGATGTACTTCAAAACGCACCTTCCGGCTCCCGAGGCCGATGCGGGGATAGTCCAGGGCGAGGACCTCCCCGTCTTCCAGCTGGATTTCGGCAAGGTGGGGGTGATGATATGCATGGACATAGAGTACCCCGAAGTGCCGCTGTGCCTCATGGTTCGAGGGGCTGAGGTCATCTTCTTCCCGCATGTGCAGTCAAGTTGGGGCGAGGTGGACTGGGAGATGCGCTACAGGTCCAGGGCCGTGGACACGGGCACCTACCTGGTCTCGGCCTGCTACGGGGTCGGGGACGAGGAGGCGTGGATGCCCGGGATGATGATCGGAAGGAGCGGGATCATAGGGCCGGATGGCATGATACTGGCGGAGGCTTCCCGGTACGTTGAGGTTCTGACCCGCGACATCGATCTCGATCGGAAGAGGATCTCCAACTTCCATTTCGCCCGGCTTTGCGAGAGATCGCTTGCGGTGAGGGCGAGCAGAAGGCCCGAGCTGTATTCGGTGCTCTGCGACCCAGACACGCGAAGGAAAGCAGAGGATGAGGCAAGAAAGACCATCGAGCGCCTTGAGGGGAAGAAGACGGAAGGTCGGTGAACCGCCGCTCACCAACCGTTGACATGTCTGAGCCTTGCGGAGGGAGATCCTCATCGAGCTTCCTCGGGACCCTTGGGATGCACTGAGGTTGGAGAACGATGTGCTGGGGGCCAGGATCTGGGGCCCTCCTTCACAACCGACCCTCTCCTTGGGCAAGTCGGACATCTGGGATCGGAGATGGTTCGGGGACAGGCAGCCCCTCATCACGCTTGCCCGAATCCGTGAGCTTGCGATGGCGGACAGGCTTACTGAGGTCGCGAAGGCCCCCAACAATACGGTCTACGACATCTACAACCGCTATCCTGCCCCATGCCCGAAGGCGGGCGTGCAGCTCATCTTGGGCACCCCCTTCGCAAGGAATGCCATCGCCGAACAGCGCGGCCGGGAAGTCAGGTTGGCCCTGGAAGGGGTGGGCAAGAGGCTACAGGTCGGGATCCGAGTCCATCTGGCTAGGCTGCTGATCATGATGGAGTTCGAGTCAAGTGGACTTCGTCCCGGGGATCTCTGGGTCAGGGTCTACCGCCACAGGGACACGATCCAACCGGGGGCCCTTCTGACGCCGGGATTGATGGGGGATCATCCGATCCCGGAGGATCTAGAGCAACTCCCACTCCCGAGAACCGCGCTGGTCGGCGCGAAGTGGGGCATTCTTCAGGACTTCGGGCCCGACCCCACCTTCCCGGCAGGTTTTCGGTTCGCTGGGCTGGCCACAGCCGCCGGGGCTGTCCCGGGGATAGTGACAAGAACGGACGAGGCCGGGCTGGGCACGCCCCTCTGGGCTACGAGGGAAGGGCACCTTTCCCACGGTTTCGTCAAACGTTACACGCCCATTAACGAGGCAAGTGGTGCCGCTGCCACGGCCGAGTTCGCGGATATCCCCAAGAGCTTCGCGGTGCTGGTCACCCTACTGACCAGCCAGGACGATGCCGACCCGGTCGGGATGGCCGTAAGAACGCTGGACGATGCCGTTGGCGATGGCATCCCTGCCCTCAAGCGATCAGACGATCGGATGGCCGAGGCTCGGAAACCCAGGCAAGTCGCGCGTGCCCACATGGGCGGTCGCATCCTCATGGCTGCCCCGGAGTCGACCATGCCCAGCCTGCGAGTCCCGGGCGGCTACTACGGAGATGTGCCGCTGTGCACGGTCGGCAGCACGAAGTTCTGCTTCCAGGATGCGTCGCCGTGGCATGCGGACTTCCACTTCAACGAAATCCGGGCGGAGCCCATGCTGACGCTCGCAAGATTCGAGGAGCTCATGCCCTATTGCGAGATGATCCACACCCTGCTGGCGCAGGCGAGGGAGAACGCGGAGGACGTCTACGGGCTGCCGGGGGCCATGTATCCACTGGTCCACTTCCCCATCCGGTGCAGGGGCGTGGCGCACGTTAACCTGACCTGGGAACAGGACATGGGGCTCAACGGCCTCGTGTCCAAGCCCCTGTGGCTCTACTACAGGTACACGACGGACAGGGCGTTCCTGAAGAGGATTGCTTACCCAGTGCTCAGGGAATGTGCACGTTTCATGGCTTCCTATCTGCAGGGGGGCAGCGACGGGTATCTGCACATCGAGCCAACGGTGTCCCCCGAGCACTGGGGCCTGACGCCGCGATTTGAGCGCAACCGCGATTGCACCTCGGCCCTGGCCCTGACGCGCTATCTCCTCCTCGCGGCGGCGTCCGCGGCCGGGGATCTGAGAAGGGACCAAGCGCTGGCGGGCAGATGGAGGAAGGCTGCCGCACGACTGGCACCCTATCCCATCTACGCCTCCCACGACGGCCCCGTATGGGTCGACGTTGCGGATGCTCCGCCCATCGAGTACAACATCCCGGTTCCCCTGTCACCCGTCTTCTGGGGCGATCATGTCGGATTGGACAGCGATCAAGGCATCCTGGAACTGGCGAAGAGAACGCTCGGGCAGATCAACGTATGGGAGCCTCACCGGTCATACCTTGATACCTCCGTCCGGCCACGCCTCGGCATCCATCGGCCCGGTGCAGCCATCGCCCCGGAGAGTCTCCTCCTCTCGTATCAGTCCATCCACGTATTCCATGCGGCCCCGCCGAATGTGGAGATCACCATGGAGGACTTCGCGGCGGAGGGCGGCTTCCGGATATGCGCCTCCAGAACTGCGGAGAACGAAGTAAGCGAGTTCTCAATCCTGAGCAGCGCGGGTGGTGATTGCATGGTGGCCAATCCATGGCCCGGAAAGGAGGTTCGCGTGGTCTGCGAGGGTGGCGATCTTGGGGCCTTTGTGGGCGATCACATTGCCTTCAAGACCCGCAAGGGTATGAGGTACGAGTTGAAGCCTGTCTAGGGCCCCCTGCATTTCCCGCGGATAAAGGCGGGATCAACTTGCCTGAATCGCCTCTCGACTTTGAGGCGAGAGTGCCTGTATCCAGCAGATCTTATGTCTAAGACACATCAGGGCGCTGTGGGGATCGATCGTTTGACCGTCTTGAGCGAAACCCTACCGAGGTCTAAGTGCCTCGGAATTTCTTCGGTTCCACCACGGGTATGCTCTCTTCAATTCCCAGCAGATGGCTGTCAGTTGAGTACAGGACCTCTGCCCCTCCATCGATCGAGGTAGCCAGGTAGATCGAGTCCTGGTACGAGATGGATCGGTCCTTGGAGTAGTGCTTCGCGCGCAACTTCCCCCCTGACCAAGCTAGGTCTGGGGTGACGGACTCGATTTCGAGGCCTTCGATGCTCGTCATGACACTCTTGGCAGCTTCAAGTTCTGGGCCTTTCTTGCCTTCTCTTAGAAAAGCCCAAGCGACTTCGGCCAGCACCAACGCGGAAGTGACGGCCCGGTTCTCTGTGCCCAATGACGCAATTATTCTTCTTGCACCGCGAACGTTCTCCGGGTCCGTCTTTGATGCCTCAGGCAAGAGAACGCACAAGAACACATTAGAGTCCAGGCCTATCCTTCCCAAGTCTCCATCTCCCGGTGCACCTGTTGTGGAGTGCCGGTTAGCCCTGCTCTCTCTCCGAGATAGCGGAGGGCCTCTGCGGGATCGTTGGGGACCCTCAGTATCATCCACCTTCCGTTTTCGTCCCGCTCGAACAGAATGCGATCACCTTCCTCGACTCCGAGGTCCTCCCTGACCGGTTTCGGAAGGGTCAGCTGGAACTTCGACGAGAGTCTGCTCGATTCCATTCTTACCAATGGGCACAATTCCGTTCCCTGCTGATAACTCTTACCATCTGTGCCATCCTTTACCCGGGTCGATGTGCAAGACGGGGCTTATGTGGTAAGAGAACGATGGGAAAAGTTGCATGAACGACATGGCTCGTGTGATGGCTTTGATGCTAAACGGGAGGTGTGTTTGGCGGCAACCACCTGATCTGCCGAGACGTCCTCCGCAAAGAGATAAGAATCGATCTGAGCACTTGGCAGCCTAATGACCGCTGCTTCCAGGGCCCCTTGGTTGGCGCTGGCTCGCATGGAGCTGTTTTCGGATCTTGAAGGAATAGGCGGAATCACATCCGGGAAGGTATCGAAGTTCAGGGATTCAACTTCAGGCGCCCCTGCCTTTCGTGCCGATGAAGACCTCCGCCTGTGCGTGCCACTGCACAAGCGGTCCCGTTCTCGCGTGGTCTTTGAGGTCAGGCTATGTTCTGCGGGGCAGGTGGCAGCGCTCAGCTGCTCTGGATGCAGCCTTCGGATTTCGGGCAATCGTGGGGACGACGGGATTCTGGACCTTGTCGCCACCATGGACGAGAAGGAGACGCCCACGAGCTTTCGGTTCCGACCCGACGTCGGGCCGTGGGCCTGGGACGAGGCCGAGCGGGAGAAGTACAGAAAGGAGTTCGAGGCCTCTCCGGGCTGGTCATCAAGTTGGATCAGGGTTTCCCTGGATGTCTCTCCTGACCAGATCCGACTGTGGCTTGAGGGCCGTTTCATTGCGGGGGCAAAGAGCCGGCCGGGCAACCCTGACGTATCCTTGACCCTGAGCAGGGGCGTGGTGTTCAGATCGATTCGCATCGTTCCCCTGGCATCGTCGAGATTCGTTCCCTTGGACATAACCCCGTGGGCCAACTGCCAAGGCACCGATCCAGGCAATCTGGGGGATGGCTTCGCATTCCCGGCAAATCGGCTGTCTGCACAAGGAATGATTCGAGTCCAAGGCATCCCGTTTCACGTCGAAGTGGGGCGTGGTCGGGCGGACAACATCGACCTTGGGCGAACGGCGTACCGCGGCAGGCTACCCTACATACACTGCGATGCCATGGCGGTCGATCCCTGCCGCGCGCTCCTTAGGGTGCCCAAGGCGCACTACGATCGTCTCCACATCATCTGTGCCTCGGACACCGCCGCGGGCGATCTCCAAGTGGGTTCGGTCCGCATGATAAAGACGGGCAGGGGCCACGCCAGCACCTCGGAGTTCAGCGCACCCAGATGGGACCAAGCCGGGGCTGGGCCAAAGGGGCTTGCCGTGGGCAGGATGGTGCAGGCTACGCGTCGGTCCGGCAAGACCGGAAGGCTATGGCTGGTGAGCGTTCCCCTCAACCCGGGCGAGTTCCTTGAGTTCCTCGACGATGAGACGGATCACCTCGAAATCGACCTGACCAAGAAGGTGGCCCTCGATGACGAGAGCTTCCCAAGGCCGGCCGGACCCGCCAGCGCCGTTCACATCTTCGCCGCAACTCTGGAGCTTGCGCCGGCAAGGATGACGCTAAGATGGGAAGGCATCGCGCCGGTGCACGAAGAGCCGGCCGTGCCGAAGCTGGAAATCGATCTTGAAAGCCAGCGCGCCGAGGAGCAGCGGCTAACCCTGAGGCTGGAGACCTTGGATCCCTACGGCTCGGTGTCGAGCACTGTGGAGGATGTCGTGCTGGGGTCGCACGAAGCTGTGACGCTCGTGAAGCGGCTTGCCCAGAAGGTATCTGGCAAGTTTGATCTGCGCGTTCGCCTGGAAGGGCCTGGCGACGGGCGGTTCGTGGAACACAGAACCTCATTTGCCTGTCTGCCGAAGGACACGCGAATGGCAACTAAGGATTCGCCCTTCGGGATGTGGTGCTTCTTCGAGGTCCACAACGGCCTTCCACCCGAGTCGGCCGGACCCCTGATGCGGATGGCTGGCGTCCGCTGGACGCTGCCCGGCTTCCTTCTGTCCAAGGGAGAAGAGGAGAACGCTGGGCGGCTTGCGGTGCTGGAGAGAAACAGAATCGGGCTCAACTGTGGCAACGTTTGCTGCATAGCAAACACCTGCTGCGAGAGCCCGGGGGATCCCGAAGAGATGCTGCGCAAGATGCAGAGGATGCCGAGGATGGACTCATGGATGGTCTTCTGGGAGACGTCCCTGAGCTCTCGGCACAGGGGCTCATTCCCACCCGAGCTTCTTGGAGGTAAGCCTCTTGAGCTGACGGAGGAAGAGCAAAGGCACTTGGGCAACTGCTGGCAGGCCGGCATCGGCTACAGCAAGCTGGTCCGCAAGCAATACCCGGGCGCCAAGCTGATCTTCGGGAACGGCTTCCCGGCCTTCATCGGGGCGATGATCCGGCGGGGATATCCCAAGGAGTACCTGGATGCCTTCGGGCTGGACTTCGATCTGTTCACGTCGATGCCCGAACGCCAGCCCGGGCCACTCTACGCGCCCTTCTCGGGCATCTACGTGCTTAGAGCGCTTCAGAGGATGTACGGCTACGAGGAGTTCCCACTCTACCTCACCGAGGCGATATACGCGCCGGTTGCCCCCGGGTGGCTCACGGAGCGGCAGCAGGCGGACTACTACGTCCGTACCCACCTCCTTGCCCTGGCAAGCGGCGTGGTCTTCTTCGGCATGTGTACCTCTCCCTACGACCCGGGCGACGAGTACTTCTACAGCCATTACGGCCCCATCGGTCTACTCCACAGGCCGCCTCAGCTGAATCCGCGGGAGAGCTTCTGCGCCTATTCCACGATGACTAGGATCCTCGATCAGGCCAGTTTCGAGCGCATGCTGCCAACAAGCTCCGGCAGCGTGTATGGGCTGAAGTTCAAGAGGAAGAGGGGCGGCCCAGTCCATGTCCTCTGGACGATCCGGGGCAGCCGTCGGGCGTTGCTGAAATGCGTGGGCGCCAAGAGGCCGGTTGTCACCGATATGTTCGGGAACCGCCACAGGCCCAAGTCTCGGAAGGGACTTGTTCAGCTTGACATTACCAGCTCACCAACATATCTTGAGAGCGTCGGCCGAGTGGTGGATGTAGCGCTGGGCGATCCTGAGCACGAGGTTGATGTCCCCAAATGCACGATCCTGGCGGGTTTTGAGGACATTCGCAAATGGAAGGTGGATGCCCAACCGGTGGAGGAGCTGGAGGCCTTCACCCTCTCCGTTCCCTATCGGAGGATGGATTTGGATCTGGCCCCAGCAGATTGCCACGATGGCCGGGGGCCACTTCTCCGCGTTGGCTTGCCCAAGCATTCCCGGCATCACCCCCTCGAGATTGGCTACTCCCAGCTGATTTGGGCCGGGCCCGATGCCATCATACCTGAATCGGCAGGCGCGATAGGAGGATGGATACGTGGGAACAGCTCCTGGGGTCGGGTTCTGTTCTGTCTCGAGGACGCGGCCGGAGCGCGGTTGGTTTCTGTGAGGGCAGACAGCTACATCGACTTCGATGGCTGGCGCTATGTTGGGGTGGCCCTGCCCCACGGGCCCCGCGGAATGCAAGTGGACAGAACCGGTTTCCATCCCTGGGCACGAAGCACGGCGGAGGACCCGAGATACCCTCTGAAACTGAAGGCCTTGGTCCTTGAGGCTCGAAGCCATGTCATACATGCCAGCACGCTACGCCCGGTAGAAGACCGGTTCTACTACATTGACCAGATCACACTGGACTTCAGCTAGGCCCGTCCCGAGTCCTATTCCCCGGCATCGTTGAGGACGCGCCACGCCGGCCGGTCTCCCCATTCTGCCGTGGACCGGTGAGAGTTATCAATGATACCATGTCCCATTTTGGAGCCATGATCACCGTCGCCTTGGTCGTCATCGTTGCGGGTGGAGGGCTGGTCTATCTTCTCCTGAGGATGCTCGATATGGCGGACGCTCAGAGAAACTTCTGCATGGTGACGACCATGATCGCCCTTTCGCTCGGAGTTGTCTTCGGGGAGAACGCCATCGCGGCAGCCATCGCGATCATGGTCTTCGGAATGGCGGGGCTTCTGGTCATTGACAGACGGGTGAAGGCCGGCCAGCCATCCGGACGGTCTCCCCCAACGAGTCCTCAGGCGACCTCGCCCGATGAACATCGTTCCGCATAGGCACTTGGCCTCGGATCGATCCTTCCGCAATCTAGGGCTACCTGGGAGTCATTGCAGACTCACGCGCGAGAGGCGAGAGAATCGAACTGGTCGGTGTAGATCGGATTGGACCAGGCCTTTCGTCCCCCGCCATCGACGCACTCTATCCGAATGTAGAAGTGCTCCGGCTTCAACCGGTAGGCCGCGTGGTTGAGCATTCCTTCACCGATGCGGTGGAAACTGTTGCCCCTGGGCCCGCGGCTGTGAAAGGTGATCGTCTCCACGGGGCTGGTGTCGACGCGGATCAGGTCCTCCTCGATTCGGATGCTCCTGATCTCCGGCCCCGTCGATGCATAGAAGTACCCCTTCGATATCGAGTCCAGAATGGACTTCTCGGAGAGCCTTGGCGTTCTGACGCAAACCCATCCGCCCGGTGCATCATCGGTGTACCTGTGGGCATCGTCCACGGCGAACCCTGTCAGGGGCATGCCGGAGGCGAGGAGGTTGTCCCAGTGGACGGTCGAGAACCCCCTGGCTATCTCGACCTCGCATCCCGTGTTGTAGAGCTCTATCCCAATGACGTCCTTCAGATCGCGCACGTTGTTGTCGGTCAGGGCCGACCAGTAGGGGTGGGCGATGAAAACCACTCCCCCCATCGATCGAAGCTTGTCCACCGTTGCCTGGGCAGTCTCTTGCTTCGGGAAAGGCCCAAGGTCGTGGAGGCCGATCCCCACGATATGGTGTCTCGACTGCTGCGGGGATGTTTCAACCCCGGTGAACACAAGGAATCTGTCGCTGGAAAGACCTGCCGGATCCGAGACTTTCTCGTGATCGGTTAGACAAAGGAAATGGTAGCCGTTCGATCGGTAGAACTCGACCACGTCCTGCTTGGTCAGCTTGCCGTCGGACTCGGTCGTGTGGCTGTGCAGATTGCCCTTGAACCAACGCCCCTTGACGTCCGTGAACGGATTCGCAAATCTCAGAGGCATGGGCCTACCGGGCGAGAACGCCGGCTAATAAAGGAAAGGGTCGTTTTCGTGGTTTGTGGCTAGGCTGGAGGAAAGCCACGCCACAGTGGCTTGGCAGGTCTTGGTTCGGCGAGGATACCTGTGGGCGGTGCAGTTTGCATTTATCAGCGCCCCTGAAGCTCTGGGCGCGAGGGCTTCCAATGAGGATCGAGCATTTCAAGAATCCACCCATCGAGTACCGGCCCGTGCCCTTCCTTTCCGTGAACGAGGATCTGCAAGAGGCCAGGTTCCTAGAGATTGCGGACGATTTCCTGAAGAAGGGCTGGGGCGGGCTCTTTTTCCACGCTAGGGTTGGCCTTCTCACCCCGTATCTTGGGAACCGCTGGTTCAACCTCGTTCGCGCCTGCGTCAGGAAGTACAGTGAGGTCGGTGGCAGGTTCTGGATCTATGATGAGAACGGCTGGCCAAGCGGGCAAGGAGGGGGCCAGGTTTCACAGCTGGGACCTCGGTTCAGATCGAAAGTCCTTCTGTGCTCAAAGGCTGGGGAAGGCCTTCCTTCCGCCGGGACGCTGCGAACCGAAAGCGTCGACCTCGGTGGTAAGACCGAACGCTGGGATTTCGCGGTCAGGGTCATGCAGCAGGGATATCTGCCCGACCTCATGGAGCCAGATGCGGTCAGAGCGTTTCTGGAGTCGACGCACGAGCTGTACAAGGTCCACGTGGGAAACGCCTTCGGCAAAACGATTCCCGGGGTCTTCACGGATGAGCCGCAGTACGCTATTCATCACACGCTTTGCGATCTGAAAGCCCTGCCGTGGACCGAGACGCTTCCGAAGGAGTTCAAGAAGGATCACGGATATTCGATCCTGGACAACCTGCCCAGCCTGTTCTTTGACGTCGGGCGTTTCAGGAAGGTCCGGTACGACTTCTTCTCCACAGTGACTCGGCTGTTCCTAGATGCCTACTCCAAGCAGATCTACAACTGGTGCGAGGAAAACGGCCTGAAGTACACGGGCCACTACGAGTGGGAGGACTCGTTCCTGGGCCAGATCCACTGCATAGGGAGCGCCATGCAGCACTACGAGTACATGCAC
>Ga0315308_1001628_pt1 | contig 12841 bp, 11 predicted proteins | sample TDP3_MG_FD_203078 | JGI IMG/M metagenome (GOLD analysis project Ga0315308, IMG submission 203078) | Freshwater sediment microbial communities from Lake Towuti, South Sulawesi, Indonesia - TDP3 | ecosystem: Environmental > Aquatic > Freshwater > Lake > Sediment | place: Indonesia: South Sulawesi... | reverse complement strand
CTGCGGGAGTAAAATTTTTGGACTCTCGAATTTAATCGAAGATTCTTCCACAAGTCATAAAAACTTAAACAACTACTTGATTTTTGATGCTCTATGAGAAGAAAACTAGTTCTTGTTCTGGTCTTCTCCTTACTATTCTCTTTCTCACTAAGTATAAGATTGGACCAGACCAAAGTCACAGCTCTCAATGACTATCCAGTTCACAACCTCAACACAAGTTTGAATTACACAACAATTCAAGGAGCAATAGATGCAAATGAAACTCTGGACGGACACACAATCTTTGTTGAGGAAGGAACATACTATGAGCATGTAACTGTGAACAAGTCTCTGTCATTAGTCGGAGAAAATCGAAGCGCGACTATCATTGACGGAAACTATAGTGGAAATCCAGTCACCATAGCAGCCAGTCACGTGAACATCACAAGTTTCACAGTGCAAGAAGCTTGGTACGGAATATGGTATGTTTTCAATGGTTTCGGAATTTACTTAGCTGAAGGAACGTCTTATAACAACATAAGCCATAATATCATAACAAATAACCTATTGCTTGGAATAATGGTTAATGCTTCCAGTCGTAATATTATTTCTGATAATATCATTCGGAACAATAACAGTTCAGGGATAATGATCCTATCTTCTAGCAATAACATGGTTTTCAACAACATAATAGAAAATTGCGGTCTGATAATCGGTGGTTCAGGGATCGTTGTTCTAAACTCCACAGAAAACGTAATTCATGACAATATCGTTTTAAACAACGGATTTGGCATTTCACTTGCTCTATCTGGACACAACCAACTTTATAACAATAACATGACGGGCAACCGCTTCAATTTTGAAATGAACGGATTTTCTAGCTCTGACTTCAATAATTCGATAGACACAAGTAATTTGGTTGATGGAAAGCACATATATTGTCTTCAAGGTGTCAAAGACATTGTTCTAGATTCAAAAATTGACATAGCTACGCTCTACATAATCGACTGCGAGAATATTACCATGAAAGACTTGATTCTGACAACAAACGGAATTGGCTTGCTTCTATGGGAAACAAACGACAGCAAAATAGAGAACGTAACAGCCCTAGGCAATGCACGGGGCGTTTCGGTTACTTTGTCTGCCAACATTACCATTCGTGGGTGCAGCATCACAAACAATGACAACGGGGGGATTTACACAAATTGCTCCCTCATGTGTAGCATCTATGGGAATGGAATAAGAGCAAACGGTAACTTTGGCATCTGGATGGACTATTCTTCAAACGTCAGCATTGATGGAAATCACATAACTGAAACCCGCGGTGATGGAATCATGATTGCATACGGAGGCAACAATTCCATATCTGGGAACGCAATTTCAGATAATTTCAACGGTGTCCGAATGTTTTCAGCTTATCAAAACGAGTTCTATCATAACAACTTCATTCTAAACCGTCCAAATGTTCTCATTTACGATCCATCCTCCTGCATATGGGATAACGGGTTAGAAGGCAACTACTGGAGTGACTACATTGGAGTTGACTTAAACCATGACGGGATAGGAGACGCATCATACATCATAAATGAAAACAACAAAGATAGTTGTCCTTTAATGGGCATGTTTCACAGTTTTAACACTTCGGTAGGATGTAATGTGGATGCTTTCTCCAACTCAACTATAGAGAACTTTGACTATTTGGAGTCCAACAGCACAATTAGAATGGTTGTTTCCAACATGACTATAGGGCAAACTCATGGTTTCTGTAGAGTCTGCATTCCACATACACTAATGAATGTAAGCAACATATCAGTCCTTATCGATAATGGGCTAACCCCTGTTCTGCACCATAACTACACATTATACAACAACGGCACCCACAGATGGATATACTTTGCTTACGAACATTCAATTAGGGAAATAGACATAATTCCAGAGTTTCCATCACTGATCATTCTGCCACTATTCACGATAGCAACACTACTAGCAGTCACAGTCTACAGAAGAAAACGTTCCAAGTAACCGCAGTATAGGTTAATCACGTCTATGTTTCTCGACCTCGCTTCGAGACTTGTGAGCCTTTCCAAAGTCCCCCTAGAGTTCTCTGCTTTCTTAGTCTCTCTGAATGTACCTAGCTTGTCCCTAGTCTCAATGTCATTGTAGTCTCTATGAGGATTACAATCGTAACGAAACTTGGATACGTAGGTTATTATAGAAGGGAACAGGGAGTTAACAGACAAAAACTCTAAGATAGAGACTATGAACAACTTAGCGCGCGCGCTTATGAAGTTGTAGTAAACTCTGGGTTCGCACTATGAAGCGGACCAATTGTCTCGACAATTGTTTTCCGCCTTGACGCGACAAATAAGCAAGCCTAACAAACATTGTTTTCCATCAAAAATTGAGCATCTTCATACACATATGATGCGACAAATAAGTCAACAACATCAAAAAGCAGATACTGCCCACTTATTGGACAACGCGCAAGTCTCTATCTCCCCACATGACTTTAATAAGCAAAAGAAGATAGCGCTAAAAAATCCAGCAGCTCACCAATACCTAAAGCTCTCGAACCAGCCGCAAAGTGCACACTATAACTCTGGGGATAGAACACACTGTACTACAGAGTACTTCTAGATTGCACAAAAAGCCTCAACATGAGAATGCATCCAACAAGCCAACAACAATATTCTAAAAACATCAAACCTTAACAATATTATACCCAGAAGCCTTACGCAACCTATTCATAACAGCCAAACCAAGCCCCTCCGCAGGTACACCCTCAGCAATTATAACATCAACATCCTCCAAATCAAACTCCCTCAAAAGCCTAAACAGATTCTTGGCGATGACTACCAAATCGCTCCTGCTCCCCACAGATTTGACAACACCCACCTTATAACAAGCAACAGTTTCATCAGTGGCAAGGACACCAACTTTACCTCCCCTAGACATATAAGATTCCACTAACTCCTTCACTTTCTCCAGAACAGCTGACAAATCTCCCTCAACCAAAACCACCTCCGCATTCGGAGCATAATGCTTATGCTTCATCCCAGGAGAACGCGCCCTTTCAACCGACAACTCTCTCTCCGCAACCGCAACAGGATGAAGCTCCACCCTTCCAATAACCTCTTTCAACACCTCATATGATGTCCCGCCTGGACGGAGAACCTGCGGAGGATCAACAGTCATGTCCAAAACTGTGGACTCCACTCCAATGCGGGTTGGCCCAGCATCCAAAACAGCATCAATCCTACCATCAAGATCATCCAAAACATGCCTAGCCGAAGTAGGACTCGGCTTTCCAGCGAGATTAGCGCTCGGAGCAGCGATGGGACAGCCGCTTTCCCTAATTAAAGCCAAAGCAACATTATGCCTAGGCATCCTAATCGCTATCGTATCCAAACCTGCAACAGTCACATCGGGCACAATTGCTGAACGCTTAAAAATCAATGTTAACGGTCCAGGCCAAAACTCTTTCATCAACCTTTCAGCTTTCGTCGGAACTTTTTTTGCTAATCTGTAAGCATCTTTTGCATAACTCACATGCACTATTGGTGGATTATCAAGAGGCCTTTTTTTTGCCTCAAAAAGAGCCAAAACCGCCTTTGAATTTAATGCGTCTGCACCTAAACCATAGACTGTTTCTGTTGGAAAAGCCACCGAACCGCCTTTTTTGATGAAGTCCGCTGCAATCCGAATCTTTTCTATCTCAGGCTTCAGCGAATCAACTTTCAACACTAGGGTTTTCTTCATCAGCTTATCTTTTCCTTGTTTTGAATCCGCATTTTCAACAATAATATAGCGCCTCTTTTATTCTGTTTCTTATAAACTAAAAACATGGTGAATGTTTCAGAGGCACCGTAGAATTTTGAACTTTGAAATAAAAAAGAGAAAAACGAAACAAAAAAGAGGGAGGGGAACCTTTAGCCTAAGTCAACGAACGTGCCTTTGCTCATGCCGCCTGGAGCAGTGCGGACAACAGTTAAAGCAGCACCAATAGCGGTCTTAACCTCAATCTTCACACTTTCATAGTCAGCAATTGTATTCTCTGAATCTAAGTACATGACAAGAAACGCTTTCTCTGTGGGTTCTAGCAACGTATTGTTTTTACCGTTGTCGTTGTATATTGCGAACTTAGCTTGGTTAGGACTCAAATCGAGTGTTGTGTTTAGACCATCCCAAGCCGTGTCACTCGTCACATTAACGCCTCGATATATGTTCATTAGTGTTGCGTTTGACAAGTAAACCGAAACCACAACTGTCCCGTTCTTCAGGTCTAATGGGGTTTTGCCGACTGAAAGTTTTACTGGAATTATCAAGTATTCAATCTCCCCGGTACTCGCGTTTGTTTTCCCTGTTAATACTCCGTCTAGTAGTAGTGCGCTCGTTGATTCTTCAACTCCTGCAGACATTGTTTCCTTTGTCTTCTGTGTAGTGTAGAAGCCCATGTTAATGATCACGTAGCTTAGGGCTGCAGCTATGATGATGAAGGCTATCAACACTATAGCTGCTTCGACGCCGACGATACCTTTCTTATTCTTAAACAGTCTTTTGAGCGACATGGTTTTACACCGTCATCCAAGTGTCTTTCGGTATTGCCTCAGGTATGCTGAAGTCTAGCGTAAGCGGCGCAGTCTTCTCAAGCCTAATCTCAATGGTTACCGGGGCTCTGACAGCAGCGGCATAAGGAGATTCACCAGTTACATTACCTAGGTTTATGATAAGGTAGCCCTTCTCGAAGGAGTCTAAGGCTTCGTCTCCGTTACTGTTGCCAATGAAAAGCGTAGCGTTAACAGCCGTTACGTTCTCAACCATATTATCGAATGTTGCAGCTGAATATAAGGTCTCATTTACACCATCGTATACGTTTGCCCAAGCATTTGTGCCTACTTTAAGCGTGACGGCGGTCTCGTTTCTCCACATCGGAACGTACTTGGCCCCGTAAGCTTTCAGTGGGACGAGTATTGCTGTAATGTTCGTGCCGTCTGGATGAGTTCTTACGAATGTCGTACCATCGACAGCTAATGGTGTGCTCGCCTGCCTCAGGCCTTCTTGTATTACTGTTTTGCCTCTTTCTGTTGCGAACAAGCCCTGGTTTACGACCATGAAGCTGAAGACTGCGGCGATAATGACGAAGGCTATGAGGATTATTGCTGCTTCTAAACCAACGATTCCCCGCTTTTGCTTTGCTAGTTTCATTAAAGGCTTTTTCAAATTCATTTTTTTCCTTCCTTTTGGCGTTGCAGTGTTTGTGGTGATGACTATATTAAGTCTTATGAATCACTAAGTAATATTCAAAATCCACAACCCAAACTCAAACAAAAAATAACAACCCCTTGAGAAGATTTCAGATCTAAAATCCCAGAAAAACATCTAGATTTCACGCGCTGAACTCTTATGATGTCCTGTCAGTCGCCAACGCCTCTTCGCAACAATCGGGATTTACTTTTCGCTTTAAAACCCCTTATATTTCCGCAAATCCTCTTTATCAAACACCGACCGATCCAACAGCGCGCGAAGTTTTGTGGCCAGAATAAGAAACGCGAGGCGAAGAATGAAATTTTATCATCATATATGTAGGGTGAGAAGCAGGAAACAATAGCTAAAAGCCTGGAAAAAGAGAGATCGTACAATCAGATCTACAGCATAATTTTTGAACTGACCTTTCGGAATGTTTCCCTCAGCCTTCAAGGAACGAGCAAGACCATTTTTCGAGAATTTGAAGACAGAGATGAAGTGTGAAACGTTTTCGTTAGTCTTCTGTTGAAATTTCCGCCATCTTTTCGAGTCAGCATACGGCATGGTAAACAACCATTGGAACAGTAGCCATAAAGGTAGCTAAAATCCATCGATGAAAGAAAAAGCTTAAAACCGTATAGATAGGCTTTACATTTAAACATAAGATAAGGAACTTTATGAAATTAAGTAACGTCAAGTGATTCTGTGACTTACTGAAAAACAATCTGATAGTTCTGTTATCTATAAAAGAAAAGAAAAAGGGTTTACAGTGGCAGTTTAATTGGTCCTAAGTGTTTTTCACGCCTTTTCATGAACGCGCTTTCCACACCGGTCACCACAGCCATCACTGAAGCAGATCCTTGTAGCTCCTTGTCCACTCTTGCACCCCAGATTATCTTTGCTTTTGGAGGCAGAGAACGCTTCATAATCTCAGCTGCGTGATTAACCTCGTAAAGGGTCAAGTCTTCTCCACCGGAAACATGTATTAGCAGGCCGCGCGCTTTTGTCACATCTTCTATGTCAAGGAGTCTCCCGTCTAAGGCTTTTTCAACTGCTTGTTCCACGCGACCTTCACCACCGCCTTGTCCGATTCCTATTGATGCAAGTCCCGCTCCTTGCATGATGGCTCTCAAGTCGGCATAATCTAGGTTAATCAAGCTCGCCGTAGTGATAGTCTCAGTTACTCCTTTAATGAATTTTCCAATCGTTGTGTTGGCTACTCCTAATGCTTCTCTAAAGGGCAAGTTTCCAGCTATCTTAACAAGTCTGTTGTTGTCAATTACTACAGCCGTGTCGCAAGCTGCCTTCAGACGGTTCAGACCCTTCTTTGCAATGTCCATTCTCGCTGTTTCGACATCAAAGGGGAGAGTGACAACGCCTATAATTAAGTGTGGGGACGGTGACCCTAGAAACCTTTGACGAAGTTCTTCTGCCAGAGCAATGGAAGCACCGGTTCCTGTTCCTCCACCTAGGCCAGCAACTAAGAATATTATGTGTGCTTGGAATACCTCTTTAACGATTTCATCTACGTTTTCATGTAGGGCTTTCTCCCCTAACTCCGGATATCCGCCGCAACCTAATCCCTTGGTGAGTTGCTCACCTATCATAATTCTTCTGTCAGCCCTGCATATCCTTAAATGGTTTGCATCTGTGTTTACTGAGATGAGCTTGCCTCCTGCTACGCCTTTTTCTTTAACCCATGATATTATGTTGCATCCGGCCCCGCCGAGACCTATGGCTGTTACTGTAGGCTGTGCAAGTCTTGCGAATTGCTCGATTTTTTCGTCGTCACTCAGAGAAGCTGTGGTTGGCGCTTCAAAGGTAGGTGTTGGGGTTGGACTTTCTATTTCCATATTTGTTAACCTCTGTTACTCTATTAGATGGCGGAGCGATTAATAAAGCTTACGTCTTACGACTTATGACGGACGCTATAATATGCCTTTTTCGGAACACCCCTTATAATCCTACGAGCCTCTAACAAAATTAGAAGGAGGAAATTAGATGACGAAACTTGAGTTAATGACGAAGCTCATGAACACGTTCGTTGGAAATGGCTTCCACCTGATAATAAGAGAGGGCGGAAACAGTTTTCAGGTTCACACAATTGAGATTATGCAGAAGTTAGATGAAACATGCCCTGTCAAAGATATCCCTATAGGGGATTACTTTCTCCACCTCGTAGTAACAAATCAGCATGGAGAAGAAGCGTCAATTGTGTGCAGTTGGAGTGAAGAGCTTTTGGAAAACCTTTTGGAAAACTACAAGATAGCAAACGAAGCGGGGCAGATGCAGATCGTAATGCTTAGAAATCCTATGACAAATGATCCGAACAACTGGTTACTGGTATCCGGGAGCCATGAACAATCTAAAGCCACGCAGCCTACACAGATAGCATACATTAGTTGAATCACGTCCGAAAGTGGGTTTTTCTCCAGGGTTCTCCCCAGAAATCGTAGAGTCTTAAATATCATAGCAAACTTGGTTGCGATACCCAGAAAGTCGGATTAAACCAGAAAGCCAGCAAAACGTTACAAAATTCTATACTTTGGAACAACGCATGGAAAGACAATATAAAAAGAAAAGGGGAGTTTCTAGCCTAGATCGACGAAAGAGTCTGCTAGCATGCCGCCTGGGGCAGTAAACACAACAGTTAAAGCTGCACCTTTGGTAGGTCTAACCTCGATCTTCACAGTGTCATAATCAGCAATCCTTTGCCCTGCGCCTAGATGAATCACCAGAAAAGCTTTTTCTGTTGACTCTAACACCGTATTATTGTTGCCGTTGTATATTGCGAACTTGGCTTCGTTTGCACCTAAGGCGAGGATGAGGTTCAGGTCGTCCCAAGTCGTTGTGTTCGTCGTCACAGCACCTTGGTGTATGTTCATCAGAGTTGCGTTTGGCAAGTATATTGAAACTACAACTGAACCTGCGCCTAGGTCCACTGCCGCTCTGCCAGCTGAAACTTTCACTGGAAAGATCACATATTCTATGTATGCGGAACCGTCGGTTTTTCCTATCAGTACTCCATCAGGTTGCAACGCAGTCAGAGACTCATCGAGACCCGACTGCATGGTTTCCTTTGTTTTCTGCGTGGTGTAGAAGCCCATGTTAATGATCACGTAGCTTAGAGCTGCAGCGATGATGACGAAGGCTATCAGTACTATAGCAGCTTCAATGCCGACGATGCCTCTCTTATTCTTGGCCATTTTTTTAAGCAACATACTTTTCACCTCTAAACCGGCACATAGGTGTTCTGAGGCATTGACTCCGGTATGCTGAATTCAATTGAAAGGGTGGCGCTTTTCTCAAGCCTTATCTCAATGTTTATTTCAGCTCTGGCCAAGGCAGCATCCTCATCTGCAAGCGTTACTATTAAATAGCCTTTCTCACCGGTGTCCAGAGCCTCGTCTCCATTACTGTTTGCCATGGCGAGGATAACCCCTGTGTTTAGTCCATTGCTGTACCCGACGCTGTATGTCTCATTGACGTAAATGTTGCATGGTTCTCCACTCGCAGTTTGATTAGCTAGTTGAAAACCTAAGAAATCGTCGAATTTCTTTCCAGTCGGGTCGTACGTGAAGCTTGTAGCATTGTAATTCACGCCGTCTGAATAACCCATATATAAAACGCCTAGGTATGCGTTTGCCCAAGCCTTTTCACCAACTCTGAATGTCACGACTGTTTGGTTTCTTCCCATTGCCACGTATTTCACTCCGAAGGCTTTTACGGGAATTACGAAAGCGTTCACAGTTTCACCTCCAGGGTCTGTCCTCACAAATAATGTCCCGTCTATCGTTAACGGTGTGCTTGCTTGTTTCAAGCCTTCTTGTATTACTGTTTTGCCTCTTTCTGTTGCGAACAAGCCTTGATTGACAACCATGAAGCTAAAGGCGGCAGCAATTATGACGAACGCTATCAGTACTATAGCAGCTTCTAACCCTATGATTGCCCGCTTTTGTTGTACGAGTCGCTTGAGTACACCCGATAGTGCCGTGTTTCGAGTTTTCTGGTTGCATGATGGGCAGGTCACTTTTCTTAGCATGGACGTCGTGTGCCATTGATGTCCACATTTTTTGCACTTTATATTAGGCTTTTCTTTGTTCGTTTTCCACCACTTCCACCACTACTTCCACCACTATATATTATATATTAAGACTTAATAAACATTTCGACAATACAGATACAGAATACAGGTTCTGAATATATGCTCACGTATTACACGGGCAGTTCTATACTTGGCAAAGAGCCTAAAGCCGACTGTATGAATACATGTGCGGCCATCCACGTTATGCCACTTACTATGAGAAGAATGGCTAGATTCAGGAAGAATGTCCCCCAATGCCCTGCTGAAACCTCTTTAACTGTTAGGGCGTTCACTACAGCCATCAAGAAAATCAACGCCAAGTTTCCAGCTTCAACTACAACTAACGGGATTTCATTGAAACCAAAATAGGGTAGTCCAACAAGGGACGTAGATAGGAACTCGGCGAGCACCCGCAAAACAACCAATAACACAACTGTAATGGGCTGCATAACCATCATAATTGTTTGGAAGCTTTTAGCCACCAATTCTCTTGCTCTCCTATATTCGAGGAACTTGACAACCCGATTTCCAAGGGCGTTACCTATCTCAAGAGCGTTTGCCCCTCTGCTTAAAGAGTCCAGGAGAATTCTGTTACTTACGTGAACTTGATGGGACGCAGTTGCTGAGGAAAGTGTCTCTAGAGTTTGAGCATGGCTTATTCCAAGTTTCAGTCTTCCTAAAGACTCTTTAATCAGCTTCTGTAGAGGACCAAGTTCCATGTATAATATATAGGACAGTGCCGCCTTCAAATCTGATGTGGAAGCCAAGTTTTCTCCTAGAGCCTTCAAGAAGGTCGGGTAGTTCCTGTCAATTTTTTTGACATAGCCTTCCAACCTATACCCAAATATGCCTGGGATTATGGCACCCAAACCGAGCGCTATGAAGGCGATCGGTGCTCCTTTAGAAAAATAAAGGAAGAAAGCGAGTACCGCTGACGATGGACCAAAAGCTATGAACCCCCATTTCAAGCCTAGATAGAGTTTCGGTGGATACTTCCCTATATAAACCACGCTTTCTTTAGGTGCGGTTGATCTGAAGAGAAAGTACATAAGTAGTACGGACACCGCTGCCACCACATATCCAAAGACTATCGCGCTTGGATCAATCATGAAAACCGTCATGATCACCAAAGTCATTATCAAGAATATTATGACGCTCTGGAAAGCTGTAAATATTCCTCCAATAGTTTTTAAAGTCTCAATCGACCGCATGTAGTACCCTGAATATTCTTCCATCAATGTTGAGGATTCCATTTGCAAGTACCCTTTAGGCTCAACACTTGAAAAAACGGTCGTGCAACGGATGAGAATGTCCTTAAGCGGAGGCTTGACGAGTTCTGCCACTTGCATTGTAGCCTTTGTGAGGCCGTATCCGAACTCCTCAGCCAAGTTGCGGATTTTCTGGAAAACCCTACTGTAAACCCCATATTCTTTATTCTCAGCCATCGTTCCCACTAAGTCAGCTGGTGAAGTTTCTCCAAGAGATAAACCATACATGTGAAATATGGCTGTGACGAGATTGTAGTCTATTTTTCTTGGGAGCCGTTTCTTCCCCACGTATCTTAGCAAAAACGTTACAGCAATCCCTATCGACAAAGCGATCATAGCCTCAAGCATCTTTCCAATCAGCAAATAGTACGCTGAGAAAAAAATCGAAGGGATTAGCACTAGAATGAGCTTTTTAAGTGCTATTTCCAAGGGACCTTCATCTCCTTTACTTTGCGGTAGACTTCCCAAACGCCCTTGTTCTGAACCTCTATAATTGTTCTCCACACCTCCGAATATCTTGGAAAGTTCTCTGAAAGGAAGCTGAGTATTTCTGCCCTGGCTTTCATTTCTTTGTAGAGGTCTAACAGTCTATCTTTTCCCCATCCCCTAAAAGTAAGAACTTTGGTTTCTAAGTGGTAGCTTGAACCCATAAAGCGTAGTCGATCCATGCCTGGGTCGTAGAGGAATGTAGGCAAGTAGTTCAGTTTAGCTTCATCAGGCTCATATCCGATTATCTCGCTTACTGACGTAACTCTTCTTATCAGCTTTTTTTCACGCTCCATTCTAGCCTGAAAAATAGTGAGGTTCAACCCATCTATGTGTGTTTTCGGAACGTTGATGGGGGCAGATGTAAGTCTTTGGAAAAGCTGTCCTAGTGCTCCAGCGTGCATTGTTGATAAAACCGGGTGTCCAGTTTCAATAGCTTGAAAAGCAACTCTGCCCTCTTCACCCCTTATCTCTCCAACTATAAGGTAATCAGGTCTCTGCCTCAAGGCAGCCTTCAAGAGGTCAAACATAGTTACTTGCGTCCCAGTATGCATCCGCGTAACTTCTCTTACCCAGTTCTTGTGAAGCAGGTTTATTTCAGGCGTTTCTTCAATGCTGATGATTTTCGAGTCGGAACCTATGAAACATGTTAATGCGTTTAAGCTCGTGGTTTTTCCTGAGGCTGTTTCTCCGTTGAAGAACGCTGAGACTCCTACGTCAAGCAGCATCCACAAATATGCAGTTAAGTCTGGTGAAAAAGTGCCCCATTTGATCAACTGTGCAACTGAAACGGGTTCTTCGGGAAATTTTCGTATAGTAAAGTTGCTCCCTTTAAGACTGATGTCCTCGCCAAACACAATGTTGAATCTTGAACCGTCAGGCAAATGAATGTCTATGATTGGGTGGGTGTAGCTTAAAACCTTACCATATCTTTCCGATATGTTCCGGAGCAGACGGTTAATATCATCTTTTGAAACCTCTACGTTTGTTTCAAGAGATCCGTACATCTTGTGATAGACGAAAACTCTACCTTCTCCCGGAATACTGACATCTTCCAGCCACTGATCTGCTAGGAATCCATCTATGAAGCCGTGCCTAATTTTCTCTCTTAAGAAGTAGTACAATATATTGTTCTCGTCACTTTCTTTCGGGATTTTCACCCATTTCCTCTTGATAGTCTGCCTAAAAAGCGAAGCTAGAATCTTTTCCCGTTGGTTTTCATCGTATTCTTTGTCGTTCACGAGCCTAGCGACCCCCTTTTCGATGTTGTCCAGCAATTCACGGTTAGGTTTCTGTGGCTCTATAATGTAGTATCTGCCAATTTCTCCTCCAACATGGATGTGGACGTAGATTCCTAAACCTAAAGGATATAATATGTTCTGTTCTCTTTCATACTTTTCCAATCCAAGGTCCGATACGTATTTAGGTTTCCCATGCAAGTTCTGCAAGTATGAAGCCAGATATGGATGCTCTTTCACAGCTTCTTCCAATGTTTTGCAGACAGTTTTTTTAAAGGGCCAAATCTCCTCTTCCTCTTCTTCTTTCCCTTTTGAAGAAGGTTTCATGGGGATTTTCAGTTTGAATTTTTGGGCGGTCAGTTTCATTCTGATTTTCTCCTAAACTTTTACTCCGCCCAAGGGCATCACCCTTAAACCGATTTCCGGGTTGACCTCAAGGGTTATCGAACTTTTCCTCTCACCGTGACCACCCCAAAGCTTAACAACCTTAAGCAACTTGACGTCGATTCCTGAAACACTTGTGTTTTTAAGAACAAGATAAG
>Ga0315308_1001627_pt1 | contig 12848 bp, 17 predicted proteins | sample TDP3_MG_FD_203078 | JGI IMG/M metagenome (GOLD analysis project Ga0315308, IMG submission 203078) | Freshwater sediment microbial communities from Lake Towuti, South Sulawesi, Indonesia - TDP3 | ecosystem: Environmental > Aquatic > Freshwater > Lake > Sediment | place: Indonesia: South Sulawesi... | reverse complement strand
TCCATGACGGGCATCGTCTGGCGTTTCTCCTTCTCCTTTCACTCGGATCATCTGTCTCACCATTCACTTGCTACACCATTCCTTTAGTCCCAACTTATGTGCCTTTTCTCTCTGAAATGAGACAGACTCTTTGGAGCAAAGTATCCAAAAAGCTTATTTGCTTACTCACGAGTTTCACTTTTTAGTTGGTAGGTTCAGACCCTCTTTATGTATAGGACGCTTCAAGTCCTCGGCCCCGAACACGAGTTTTCTATCATCGACGAAAAATTACTGCCCCTACCCATCGTTGACAAAGTAATTAAAGAAGTTCACGGACGAATAGTGAACAATGTGAATCTGGGCAAGTTCTCGTTTGGAAAGGAGTTGCAAGCGCATGTGGCTGAGTTTAAGGCGAACCAGCCTTTTGACTCCCCTGAAGTGTTTGAAGAAACCATGCACAACGCCGTGTTAAGAATTCTCGACTTTTTACAAAAGCGTTATGGAGCGCGTCTCCTCGGCTTGGGAATGCACCCATCACTTCTGTTAGACCATGTCAAGGTGTGGTCGCATCGAGACCGCCAAATCTACGAGGCGCTAAGTAGGATATTCAACCTTAATCAGCACGGTTGGCTCAACATACAGAGTTTTCAACTCAACTTACCTTTCAAGAACGAGCATGAAGCAGTGAGATTATACAATGCCTTGGCAAACCTTCTGCCATATTTGCCAGCCATTGCGGCTTCTTCGCCCATATATGAATCCAAGATTGGGGACTATGTAGACAATCGACTGCATTTTTATTTAGCAAATCAAGCTGAGGTTCCGTCTATCACAGGCGACATAATACCAGAATACGTTAATTCGTTTGAAGATTACGAGAAGACAACGATTCGGCAGTATTCAGAAGACTTGGCAAAAGTTAATGCTCCAAGATGCTTGCTCAACAAAGAATGGTTGAACTCAAGAGGCGCGGTCATAAGATTCGACAGACGAGCGGTTGAGATTCGAATAATGGACGAACAAGAATGCGTCAAATCAGACGTAGCCTTAAGCTGCTTCATCAGAGCCACACTCAGAGGAATTCTTCAACACCAAGAAGAGTTTGAGTATCAGCCTCACAATCCATTAGTGAAAAACCTCCACGCTGTCATAAGAGACGGCTTAGACGCCTTAGTGCAGGACCCCAAGCGTCCAACCGCTCGACAAGTCTGCCGCCATCTGCACAGAATCGCAGAGGAAAACGCCTCTTCAGAAGAAAAAAAATATTTGGGAATCATCAAACACAGAATCGAAGAAGGCAACCTCTCAGATCTGATTTTGAAAGAAGTGACGAAAAGAGTTTTGAAAACCGACTTAGAAGAAGCGATTTTAAGGGTTTACTCCTCGTTGGCAAGCAGCCTCGAAAGGAACAGAGTTTACACATAAAAGAAGTTGAGGACGAGACCCAGACAATGTCAAAGAAAGTCGATGAACAACCAAGACAAGCCAACTTTTTCAATGTCTGCGGAAACTGTTCCATAAACTGCTGCGTTGGAGCACGACCACCCGTCACATCCAAACGAAAGACGATAATAAAGAACTACATGAAAGCCGCAGGCTTAGCGATTGAAAACGCCTTTGAAGAAAAGAAAAAGTACACGTTTCCAAGAGAAATAGAAGGCGACCAATGCATCTTCTTAGACAAAAACACAAAAAAATGTCGAATACACTCTGTCAAGCCCGAAACGTGCGTTGCTGGACCAATCACCTTCGACATCAATGCAAAAACAGGAAAGATTGAATGGTTCTTAAAGACGGAAAAAATATGTCCTTTAGCTGGTGCGCTCTACAGAAATAAGTCGGAGTTGCAGAGTCACTTGGAATCCGCTCGGAGAGAACTCCTCAAACTCCTGCAGGACTTAGACGCTGAGGCTTTGCCCACCATTCTGAAAATTGAGGAGCCAGACACGTTTAAGATAGGTGAGGAAGATTTAAACCCGAAGGTTATAGCGAAGCTAAAGTCTTCTGCCTAGTTCTATTGCAACTTTCCAATGGTTTAGCTAGCGATACATTAGAAATTTTAAAATGATTAGTGATGAGTATACGCAGGTAGAGGTGATTTTTCTTATGGATGAGAAGAGTCTTTTGGAGGAAAAGCAACCCAAGGTGGTGGAAGCCTTTAGAAAGTTGATGGAAGCATCCTTAGCCGAGGGTGTCTTACCTGTCAAGGTCAAAGAGCTAATTGCTATGAGCGTGGGACTGGCGATAAACTGCCCAGACTGTGTTCAAGGACATACGGAACGTGCTCTCAAAGCAGGAGCCACTCCAGAAGAAATAGCTGAAACTTTATCTGCGACCCTTTCATGTCTCGGTTGCCCAACTTTTCCAAGAGCCAAAATAATAGAGGAAGTGTTGAAAAAGACAACGAAATAGTACATGCAGCTCTGGATGCCAGAACAAGGTCCAACACAAGAATGATTTTAAGACTATGCACTCAGCAGTTGCGGTTTTTGAGGAAAGAAGCTAGAAGGGTGCATCCAATTGAGGCTTGCGCCATCCTCTTTGGTAAGACAAATCGGCGAGGAGCCATCGTAAAGAGAGTTGTCACCCTGCAGAACGTTCTGAAGTCTACCACAAGGTTTGAAATCGCTTCCAAAGCGTTCTTTGGCGCTTTCATGCAAGCCGAGAAAGATGGACTCGAATTCATAGGATTGTTTCATTCTCATCCTGCGCAAGCTTATCCCTCAGTTGTCGACCTCGAGTTCATGCGGCTTTGGGGCGACGCAGTCTGGCTGATCTTGTCCTCAACTCATGACAACTTTGCCGCGTTTCAAATGAGAGATGGCAACGTTAGGGCGGTGACCGTGAAAACAGATAAAGTTTAAGCAATAGCACCGGGGTATTCCTCTCTTCAGAGGATACGGGTTTTGAAAGAAATCGAGGTTGAGATTGAAGACATCAGAGAGGCAAACTTAGGCGACATTCCAGAACCTTGCAGGTGCTGCGTCTACTGGGAGTTTCCACAAGAGTTTGACAGAGTGAAGGGGGAGACAGAAAAAAGGTTGGAATTCGAGGAAAAGAAGCGCGAGTGGCTTGTTCAAGCGTTGAAGGAGTTTGGAACCTGCGGCAAGATAGTTTATTTCAATGGCAAGCCTGTGGCCTACGCTCAATTCGCTCCTTCGGCAAGGTTTCCAAGCATTGGTATTTATGAGTCCAAACCTGTGGGCAAGGTGGAAGAAGGTGTCATCTTCCTCTCATGCCTCTACATAGCCGACAAGACAATGAGGGGAAGAGGGTTAGGCGAAGCATTGCTCAAAAACATCGTTGACGACCTTAAAAGACGAGGGTTTAAGGCTGTTGAAACATTTGCCCGAAGAGGCGACCCCAACAATCCTTCTGGTCCCTTAGAATTTTACATCAAAAACGGATTCATCATCAAAGACAAGACAAACCCAGAGTTTCCCTTGGTGCAATTATACCTGTGAACGCTTTTTGATGCGTAGCATTATGAGGCCTCATTGCTGGCATCTTCTTGAGTGAAAGAGGTATTCTTGGGCGTAGCCCACGTATTCGCCGAAGTATTTTCGCCCAAATGAGTTAATGGTCTCGTATTCTGAAGGCGAAAGCGACTTCTTTGCCTTGGTTTTTTCAACAAACAATGGGTCAAAATGACCAGCGTAGTATTCTAACATTGTGCGTTTCATCCAAACGTCGATTGGAAAAGCCTCTAACTTGTCCAGAGAGAAGAGTAAGACGCAGTCTGCCACCTTCGGTCCAACGCCTGGCAGAGTCATCAACTCTTTCTTGGCTCTTTCGTAGGGCAGGGTCTTCAAAGCCTCTAAGTTGAAGGTGCCGCTGCTCACAAGTTTTGACGCGGCCTTAATTCGTTCAGCTCGAAATCCGAGTTTGCAGAGTCTCAAATCCTTTAGGCTGGCTTCTGCTAGGTCGTGGGGCTTCGGAAACATGTAAAACTCTTCATCTTCGATGTGTATCTTTTTGCCAAAGCGCATGCATATGCGAGAAATCATGTTTTTGATGGCTGGAATGTTCTTGTTTGTGGCGCAGATGTAGGAGATTAGGCACTCCCAAGGGTCTTGACGCATGAGACGTAAGCCGTGAAATTTCGTCACAGCCTCTCTGACATATCTATCCTTCTTGATTTTTGAATAGATGCTTGGCAAATCGTCGTCTAAACGGAAATAACTCCAAACTAGGGCGGCGTCAACATTTTTGGGGTGTGTTTGAAACTGCAAGAGTCCATCTGACTGTCGTATTCTGACAAAGGTCTCACGGACAACTCCGTGCCACCAATCGTCGCGTCCTTCCCACCGAAACGCTTGTCCACAGGTTAGAGTGTAGTCCAAATTGAAGGGTGTATCAGTTAGGTCTAAGCGGATTTCTGTAGAAGCCTTGGACATGTGTTGCGCCTACAAAAGTTTAAAACTGGAAGAATTCTTGCAGAAACGGATTACTTCTTCTTTCTTCGCCGATGGTTGTGACTGGACCGTGTCCCGGGTAGACCTTCAGGCGATCGGGTAAAATTAAGAATTTGTTCTTTAATGAATTCATGATTTCTTCTAGTGAACCGCCTGGAAGGTCGTATCTGCCGATTGTCCCAGCCCATAAAGTGTCGCCTGAGAACACGATGTCAGCGCTCAACAGCGCTATGCTGCCCTTGCTGTGACCCGGAGTGTGCAAGACTCGCAGTATGACTTCGCCCAACTCGATTATGTCACCTTCACGGAGCACTTTGTCGGCTGACGGGTTCCTCAACAATGGTGCGTCGTATTCGTGAATCAAAATGGGGGCTTTGGTAGCCTCTTTCATCATTTTGTTGCCGCTTGTGTGGTCATGATGCCCGTGTGTGTTGACGATAAACTTGACTCTGAACTTGTTGCGCTCAATCTCCTTTAGGATGCCCTTCGCTTCTGCGGTGCTGTCGAATCCAGGGTCAATGACAACAGCCTCTTCAGTCTGAGTGTCGCCTACAATATAGCAGTTTGTCTGTGTCATTCCTACAGTGAACATCTTAACGAACATCTTGAATGTCGCTCTCACTTTCTTGTTTTTTGTTTAATTAATGTTTTTAATAAGATAAAGATGTGCCGAATCTTTTTCATTCTGAGATTTAAGTTAAATACAACCGTTGCCAAAATCTAGACTCCAATAAAACGGAGAAAAACCAAACATGAAACCCGACGAGAAACGTTTGGCGGCTGTGTGTGGGCTTTACTGCGGCGAATGCGACATCTACTTGGCTTCTCACGGAGACAAAGCACTCCAGAGACGCATAGCAGAGAAAGTCTCAGAAACAACGGGTAGAGAGGTAAAACCCGAAGAAATCAAGTGTGAAGGCTGTTGGGGCCCGTTGGAGGTTCATTGGAGCGCCGACTGCAAGATGCTCAACTGCGCCAAGGAGAAGGGCTACAGGTTCTGCTTCCAATGTGAAGAATATCCGTGCGGTAAATTAGTCATGTTTAAAGACAAACACTACCCCTACGTGTTAGACAATCTAAACAGAATAAGACAGGTCGGCGTAGACGCTTGGCTCAGAGAACAAAAAGCAAAGAAAAAATCGAGCACATAGGCAAAGCTTTGTAAAATGCAATATTAGTGCGCGCAAACATTGGATATACAGTATGGTTAAGAGTCTAAACGAAGCAAGAGTTGAAGGAAGAACAAATGCGTTTTCTAACATTGATTCTTAAAAATATACTTCGGCGAAAGACCAGAAGCGCCTTTACGGTGCTCGGCATATCCATTGGGATAGCCACCATCATTGCTTTAGGAGCGCTAATGAAGGGAGTGACATCTGGCATGGAAGGGGTACTCAAAACTGGCAAGGCAGACTTTTCAGTAGCTCAAAGTGGAATTGCAGATTTTTCATTCAGCAGAATCAACGAAAATAGGACCGGTGAAATCCAGGCGTTAGAGGGGGTCAAGAAAGCGGCAGGTGTTCTCATGGGAATTTATCCAATCGAGGGCAATCCTTACGTCTTTATCTGGGGCGTGAAAAATGAAGACTTGCAGATGTTCGGTGTTAACATTGTGAATGGTTCATCCTTCTCTCAAGAGCATGAACTCATCATAGGCGAAGTGGCCTCAAAAGATATGGGGAAGAAAGTTGGAGATAAGTTGGTTCTGAGACAAGAAGAATTTAATATCACGGGAGTTTTCGAAACAGGAAGTATTTATCAAGATAAGGGAGCAGCACTTTCGCTAAAGAAGCTGCAAGAAATGGAGAAAAAAGAAGGTTACGTGATGGTAATTTATGTGGAGTTGGAAGAAGGAGCGAATTTAGAGGAAATATGTCAACGAATTGAAGAAAGATTTCCAGACCTGGTCACGATAAAATCTGCATCTGAGTTAGGTAAGGTTGACAGGGGCTTGGAGATTATGGATGCTGCCAGCTTGGCCGTTTCATTCCTCGCTATCTTGATCGGCGGAGTAGGTGTAACAAACACGATGATGATGTCGATTTACGAACGCACAAGAGAGATAGGTGTCTTAAGAGCCGTGGGCTGGAGAAGGAAACGGATCTTAAGCATGATCTTGGGCGAGTCCATATTGTTGTGCGTGTTCTCCGTCCTTATCGGTTCATTATTCGGAGTTGTAGGAGTGAAATTGCTCACGATTCAACCCTTGATCAGAGGGATCATAGAGCCTATGTACACTATGGATACATTCGGAAGGGCTTTTGTCGTGGCTTTTGCTGTTGGGCTCATTGGCGGTCTATACCCGGCCTACAGGGCAAGCAAACTATCACCAAGCGAAGCCTTGAGATATGAATAACAAAAAAGAGGCCAAGACTTGGACAGAATAATTAGCACTAGGAATCTCGTCAAGACTTTTGAAGGGGGATTGGTAAAAGCTCTTAACGGAGTGAATCTTGAAGTTTCTGAAGGAGAATTCATTGCGATTATGGGACCGTCGGGCTGTGGCAAATCAACGCTTCTTCACATACTTGGGGGTTTGGACAGACCAACCTCCGGCGAAGTAATGGTGGATGAGGTTGACCTTTGCAAAGCGAGGAATTTGGACAATTTTAGGGCTAGGAAGATAGGCTTTGTCTTTCAGATGCACAATCTGATTCCCGTTTTGACTGCTTGCGAAAACGTTCAAATACCCATGCTAGAGCTGAAGTTGCCTAGCAAGGAACGAAAAGAAAAAGCTGAAAAACTTCTCGTGTTGGTGGGCTTAGAGGACCGCAAGGATTTTGTGCCAACGAAGCTCTCAGGTGGGGAAAGACAAAAAGTCGCTATAGCTAGGGCATTAGCCAACGGTCCGAAGATACTATTAGTCGATGAGCCGACTGGGAACCTTGATTCGGCTTCTGGGCATGAGGTTATTCAGATATTTCAAAGGCTGAATAAAGATAGGCGAACCATTGTGTTGGTTTCTCATGATAAAGACATAGCTGAGCATGCAAGCGTCATTTATTATATGAGTGACGGGAAGATTTTAGAAAAAACGAAACGGCAAGCAACGCACTAGAATAGGAGCATGCCTCTCTGTACGTGTGCACATTTGTTTAAACCTTTTTCAGAATGCACGGCATGAAAGTTATTTGACGTAGACGAGGACGAAGCCAACAAGTTCTGCATCTTTGAAGCATTACTGTTACGACATTGCCCTCCGCATTCAAAGCCTATTTGAATTCAAATAGAAAGGTTCTAGACGACCGTCTACCCGTCTCCGTCTCTGCCTATCAATTGATAGATTTCATATTTGGATCCTATTAGAGGGGGGAGGTCAACTTTGTGCACATACACGCAAAACACAACTGTCACGTTTTAATATATAATCCATAAAATACATCAAACGATGAACCAACATGCCAGAATCAACCTCAACCTCAGACTTAGCCCAAATAGAATCAGAGTTGAAGGGCAAGACCCTCCTAGTCTATTGGCACATGCTTAAGACACCTGCATCCAGAGTGGGCGTGCGTGAGATTCAACGCGCCCTACACTTCTCCAGCCCAAGCATAGCAGCGCATCACCTAGAAAAACTAATTTCACTCGGCTTAGTGGACAAGAGCGGAACAGGTGAATACTACGTCGCTCAAGAGGTCAAGGTCGGCTTACTACGATTTTTCACCCGACTGAGACGCTTCTGGGTTCCCCGCTATCTGTTCTATTCTGTTTGGTTCTCCACCATGTTGATTGTATACCTAACCTTTTACCCACACGACGGAAGCGTCCACAACTTAGTGGCCATCATTTTTGGCGTCTTAGCCAGCCTCATCTTATGGTTCGAAACCGCTCGACTGTGGAGGCAGAAGCCGTTCTAACAAGCGACATGGTGTTCTAAAACGTAGGTTTAAAAAGAACCATACAGTTCGTGAAGATAGGAGGAAGTGCAAACAAAATGAAGAAAACGATGGCTTACGCCGCAACTGCCATACTACTAGGTTTTGCTATAATGAGGCTACCTCTAGCCCTAGAGGCTGGACAGCCAACATACGGAGCGAAACCGCAATCGCTTCAGCCTCAGAGCGAAGAGAGTTCCATGATGCGGTCATACGGCTTGGGAAAGCAGCCCTTAAATTTATTGCATTCCAGCTTTATCTTCCTCTCAGGTTTGGTTGCAGCTCTAGGCATGTATGCTATACTCAAGAAACGAATAATTTAGGCACCTTCTGTTCTGTTTTTAGTACACACTGTTCTAAAAAATAGCATTTTACACCTCTGTTCAGATGTCTCTTTTGGGTGCCAAGTTTGAAAAAACCCAAAAAAAGAGAATTATTGGTCGCATTAATCATAAGCGTAGCTCTATTGGGCACGATTGCGTACCCAAAAACAGCCAGATTCAATGAGAATTACGCAGGAGCAAGCTCTATCAAGCTTCAATCTTCAGAGTCAGTCCTCGAGCGTTGGGGGCTCTCTCAATCGACAACACAAACACCATCAGTGGAGAATGAACGCATAAGAGACATTCGACAATGGATTAGGGGTGAACTGAAAAACGGCACGTTCGAAGAAGTTGTTACGAGCATTGAGGACGAAACCGAAAGCCTCGGTGGCTACATAGATTCTGAAGACGTAACCTTCACAGAAGACCTATGGAGCGGCGAAATAGTCTCTAAAATCCCCCAAAACAACTCGCTACGACTCGTCTTCAAAGTGAGAACCCTCATATCCACAAACGGCAAGGTGATTTCAATCACTACTAACATCAGAGACATAACCCCGCCTACTGGAACAACAATCGAAAAGCCTCTCGCAACGATCAGAGTCACCTTGAGAGAGGTTTCAGAGAAACCCAGCCAGCCATTGCCACGTATTGAGTTTACCTTTATAGCAGCCGTCGTTCCCTATCTCAGCACCTTCTTCACGTGGGTAATCATGGGACTTGTCATAGGCTTGCCAGTGTATTTCACAATCCTTGGAATAGTATTGCTCATAAACAGAGCGCTCGCGCCTATAACGAACAAGATATTCAAAAAGAGCTTTCACAAAAACAAGGAAACACTGCCATCGCCAGTCTAAAAATTACTTCCAATTTCTTTCTAAATGATTCTTAAGCTTAAACACAAGCTGAGAGGACACAACAACACCCACTTCAAATCCAGAAATGTTATAAATTGACCAAGGTATAACAGATGGATTCAGAAAGGGAAAGAACTATGAGAAAACAATTCGTCGCCATGATAGCCTTGCTTTTAACCACTCCCATTGTCTTGTCTGTAGCTGTTTCAGTCCAAGCAGCGGTAGAGAAAGATTGGACGATTTGGGTCAATTATGCCTTTAATGGAACAGACGACTTCTTTGATAAAAACGTTGTCGCTTACAAGACAGGCTCCAACGCTACCTTAGCAGTAGCTGTGAAAAATCACCTTACCTTAGAGATAAATGTTACAGTTGTTGGAGTAAGCTTCGACTGGCAAAAACCTGCGGCTGGATGGTACAACTCAACTCAAGCTAGCAAGAGCCAACCTGTTAAGATGGAAAGCGGAGAGACACAGTACTTCATTGTTAACTTCACAGTTCCAGACATAACTACGGCTTATTCAGTAGTACATGACTACACTGTATATGTAGAGGGCGTTGACAAGCTTGGCAACCCGCTAACAGGAGCAGACTGGACAAAAACAAGGACAGCTTTGTTCGGAGCGGACAAGCAATACTTTGTCGTCTACTCAGCAGAACAAGCTCAAGCTCAACAGAGCGCCCAAACAATCAATGGGATTCAGACATCACTTGGAACACCAGTAGAATGGAGTAGCGCTAAAGCTGGGTTGCTATGGAAGAAAGCCATGAACGAAACCAGTATGGCAGATTTCTACTATGGCCAAGGAGACTTTGACAAAGCAAACAAACACTATTCCGCTGGCATAGTTTTGATTGATTTGGCATTTGAGGCTGAAGAAACAAAAGGGGTAAGACTTGAAGACGCTGAAATAAAATCTGCTGAAGCTGAAGCAAAATACTTTGATGCTATGGCAAACTTTTACAATGGATCCTCCAACATGTGGACACTGTTCGGCGTGGCGCTAGTGTTATTTGCAATTGGGTACATAATCCGTGGATTTGCAACGTTGCGGAAACCCGCTGCTCCCACATAACCTCTCTTTTCTTTTTTTTCCTTATATCCCCCATTGGTTTAGCGAAGTGCCTTGCGTGCAAACGTGACATAGCCCGTGTGTCCAGTCATTAGGGTTTCTGGTCTTGTCTTTCCTCTCTCAACTTGCATTCTTCTCATTATGCATTCGATTGTTTCAATATCTACATATCCGTTTTCTTCTAGCGCCTCCACTGTTTTCACGACCTGATCTATTGTGGGGCTGAAAGACACGAGTGTGCCGCTTCCCTTCAGCGCATTGTATGCGTGGGTAATGACAAGCCACGGTGTTGCCATATCTAGCACAACGGCGTCTATGTCTGTTTCGTCTATGCCCATTGTAATGTCCTTGTTCTTCAGCTCCGCATAGTCGAGTAAGTTGGCTTTCTGGAGGTTTTTCTGAGCCGTCTCAATAAATTCTGGACGAATCTCGTAGCTGTAAACGTGTCCGTTTGGTCTGACGTAGTGGGCTAATGCGCTTGTCAACGCGCCTGTCCCCGTTCCAGCCTCAATAACTTGACTACCAGGTCCAATTCCGCTGAATATTACTATGAGGGCGACGTCTTTTGGGTATGTTATCTGTGTTTTGCGCTGTGACTTGAAGATGTAGTCGCGTAGTTGTGGTCTTAATGCGATGAACTCTGTGCCTGTGTTGCTTTTTATCCGTGTCCCGTATTCTCTCCATACCAGGTTGTCGAGTTGTATGAAGCCCTTGTGAGTGTGGAAGCTTTTTCCTTTTTCAACTTTAACTAGGTATGTTCTTTTTCGGTTTAGGTAGAGTAGTATGTGGTCGCCTTCGTTTATGATTGGTTGCGTCAAAGTGTCAACCCTCTGACTGTTGTGAATGTTGGAGTAAGATAATAAAGTTGCTTCATGTTGACTGTTGACAACTGTTTTATTATGGTGAAGTTTGAAAGATAGAAGTGGGGTGGTTATTCAAAATGAGACTGGTAGTTCGTGTAGGTGGGTCGGTTGTTGCTTCACCGTTTAATCCTATGTTACTGAATGATTATGTTGAGTTGCTTCTGGATTTGAAGCGGCAGGGTCATGTGGGTGCGGCTATTGTTGGAGGAGGTTCTCTTTCTAGAGAGTTGATTAAGACTGCGAGGGCTATGGGTTTGAGCGAGGCGGCTCAGGATGAAGTGGCAATTTCGGTTTCGAGGTTGATGGCTCAACTCTTTGTGTTAAGGCTTGGTATGCATGGAACCCTCACTGTTCCGACCACTATTGAAGACGCTGCAGAGTTGTTGAAGAAAGGTAAGGTCGTGGTCATGGGTGGTTTAAAGCCTGGGATGACAACTGACACTGTGGCGGCGATGTTGGCTGAACGTGTCAACGCCCATTTGTTGGTGAAAGCCACAGATGTTGACGGCATCTACACACGGGATCCGAAGAAGCACAAAGACGCAAAGAGAATTGAGAGGCTTAGTTTCGATGATTTGTTTGGTTTTTTTGAGAAAGAACGACACGAGGCGGGGATTCATCAGGTTTTAGACCCTGAAGCGGTTCGTATACTGCAAAGGAAGCGAATTAAGACTGTTGTGGTTAATGGGTTTAAACCAGAAAATGTTTTGTTGGCGGTTAAGGGTGAAAGGGTTGGAACATTGATTGGTTAATGTTTGTTTTTTGTTTGCTTTGGGTTTGTGTGTGCGCACAGGGCTAGACCCCCCTCTATTAGGATCCAATTAGGATCCAAATATGGAATGTATCGAATGAAAGGTGGTGTAGCCTCGTTTAGAGGGTTGTGATGGATGGGTTATCGTGGGATTTTGATCAGGGAAGGGTTGAAGAATCCCTCAGTTTTGGAGAGGCTTAGGGTTTTGGGAATGAAGCAGGCTGGAGAGTGGCTTCTGGTTAAGGTTGAGGTTTCCGAAGAGGAGATTAAAGAAGTGGTAAAGCTTGTGCAGAATAATTTGAAGAGGAATCCGGCTTTTTACGCTCATTTTTATCGCTATAATGAGTTGATTGTGGTTTTTCCTGAGAGAGTGTTCAGGATGACGCCTGATAAAGCAACGTGGGGTCTCGCAATCGCTTACGGCCAATCTGTGGGGATACCCTTGAAAGAGTTGGATTTTAAGCCGTGCAGGATAGAAGACGAGACCTACTAGAACCTGGTTGTCATTGGAAAGAATTAAATGAAACGAAGTGAAGAAGTTTTTGAAATGGAAGCAGCGGTCGCCAAGCCAGGTCAAAGGCGAAGGACTCAAGATCCTTTCCCGTAGGGGTTCGCAGGTTCAAATCCTGCCCGCTGCACTATTACTTAATATTATGAGGAGGAACTATGTAATGAGAAAGAGAAAAGGCAAAGAGAAACATGACAAATGCTT
>Ga0315308_1001626_pt1 | contig 12849 bp, 9 predicted proteins | sample TDP3_MG_FD_203078 | JGI IMG/M metagenome (GOLD analysis project Ga0315308, IMG submission 203078) | Freshwater sediment microbial communities from Lake Towuti, South Sulawesi, Indonesia - TDP3 | ecosystem: Environmental > Aquatic > Freshwater > Lake > Sediment | place: Indonesia: South Sulawesi... | reverse complement strand
GAAGAAGAGCCTAGTAACGAATTGTGACCACTTGAAGTGAGCTGCTCTTTATTAGGCAGACGCCTCACGCGAGGGCAAGGTGACTGAACGATGAGTGAGAAGATGTCCGTGCCGCGAGGAGGCACGGTTGCTCTGGATAATGTCCAAGGCGACCTGAGAGTGGGTGAAGATGCGACTGTGAGTGGAAAAGGAAGTCCGCCAAAGCTGACCGTTTCTGGATCGGTATACTGTGAAGGCGACAATGTCTTTGACTGTTCGCTTTCAGCGGAGAGCCTCGAGGCCGAAGGAGATGTGACGGTCCGAGGAGACCTGGAGGTCAAGAACGATGTCTCTGTTGAGGACGGCCGTCTCGAAGTGCATGGAAGTATGAGCGCGAAACAGGTCGATGTAGATGAGGCACTGATAGTGAGCAGGGACCTGACTGTGGAAGAAGCCGATGTCGGAGGACATCTCAGGGCTGATGGGAATGTGAAGGCTGAGGAAATAGATGTCGGAGGAAGGTTTGAAGCCAAAGGGGAAGTCGAGGCGCAGGACGTGGATGTCGGTGGAAGCCTCTCCATAGAGTCAAAGGCGAACATTGAGCACATGGATGTCGGGGGTAGGGCGACGGTGGCAGGTGGAAGGATCCGCGAAATAGATGTAGGTGGAAGCTTCGAGTCGAAGGCCCCTCTGGAGTTTGAGGAGATAGATGTGGGTGGAGTCGTTCGGCTTGCAGACGGGAACAAGGGTGGAAGGGTGGAGGTGGGAGGCTCATTCAAGGTTGACGGAGACTTGCAGTTCAGTGAAATAGAAGTCGGTGGGAAAGTGGAGATGTCTGGTTCGGGCGAAGGTCGCGAAATGGCCGTGGGAGGTAAAGCGGAGGTCGATGGGTCGTTGAAGCTCTCAGAGAATCTGGAGGTGGGTGGCAAGATCGAGGTCGAGGGGGAAGTCTCAGCGAAGAACATGGAGGTGGGAGGGTCGCTACGCACCAGAAAGGCTACAGCTCAAGAACGCGTGGAGGTTGGCGGCTCCATAGATACGACCGAAGGAGTGACGGCACGCCTCGTTGAGATAGGAAAGAGGGGAGAAGTCCGCGGACCAATAAGAGCAGATGAAGTCCTTCTCGGCAAAGATGCTCGTGTGGAAACGATCTACGGAAAAAGGGTCATACTTAGAACTGGAGCACTCGCCGAGAATGTCTACGGCGAAGATGTCTCGATCGAGTCTGACTGCCGCGTGAGGGGCGAGACGCAGTATACGAATGAACTGAAAGTCAATGGAAATGTCTCGTTTGGACAATCGCCGAGGAAAGTAGACAAGCTACCTTAGTGTCCATCTCATTCCTGACATGAGATCATGGGCATCCTCTTTCTTCATCCGCAGCCTCTTGCAGATTGGATTGAATCTCGCGAGCAGAAATGGTGAGTCAGGTTGGCTGAGAACAATGGGTTCACTGCACGGGCAGTGATTCTGGGAACATTGCTGTCCATCATCTATACGTCAGTCAACGTTTACTTGAATGTCAACTTTGGCTGGGGTTTCTCGTTCGCAACTCTCACAATTGTCCTAACATATCTTCTCTTTCGCGGGAGCGACCCTTCGAGGAAGCTCAGTGAGATGGGTGTCGCTACGATAGCGAGCTCCTCAGGCCTCACGATGGGCTACACTATTGCCCTGCTGGTGTATTTCCGTCAAGCGTTCAGCGAGTTGTCGATACCTGAATGGTTGGTCCCTTCCTTTCAGAGCTTGGCTGGAAAATCGATTGTTCTGGCGGACTGGATTGTGCCAATGGTTTACCTCTTCTTCGTTTCAGCCTCGAGTTCGATCGTAGGGTATCTCTTCGCCCTAAAGACGCGCGAGATGTTCCTGTCTGATGAGCGGATGACCTTTCCAACCTACATGGCGCCAGCGACGCTGGCAGAGTCAACGCTGAAAGGTGGCGAAGCCGCAAGGTTCGCAGGCATCTTCGCCCTTGGAGGCGCCGTTATCACCCTCATACAGTACAGTCTGAAGATCGTAGGAGTGAACGCCGTGGAAGTCGACCTGACACCTTTCTTACCAGAGGGATTTGCGCTAGCTGCTTCCTTGGGGCTTGGATTCGTGGCGATCGGCTACATCATAAGTGCAAAGACGGCGTTGACGATCTTTGGGACTGGAGTCTTCGCATATCTTGCTTTGACGCCGATTTTGGTTTCGAGAGGAATGTTGACCTACTCTAGGAATTCTATGGAGCTCTACAATTCGCTTCTGATGAAGGTGACTGTCTCGCCTGTTCTTGGGATGCTGATTCTGGGTGGGTTGACTCTCTCGGTCTTTGCGCTTCTGAGAAGGCTGGTTTCTGGCAGGCGTGTGGATGAGAAGCGAGTGGGCTACGTTGAGTTGTTCAGGCAGTTCTACTCTGGAGTCTTCAGGGACAGAAGATTTCTGCTAGTTTTCTTGGCGTTGGTGATCTCTTCGCTTGTTGTTAGCTATCTGCTCAACCCCTTCTATCCGTTTCCGCCATACGTCTCGGTCTTCTTCTACGGGTATACTCTGTTGGTGGGTAACTTCCTTGAGTTCATCATAATCGCTCGCATGCAGGGAGAGGCGGGGATTGGCTCTGGTGCCTCTGGGATTATGCTCTATGAAGTTCCGAAGTTTGCGACCGGATACAGGGGGTTGGCTGGTTACATTGCACTTTTCACGAATGCACAGTGGTCTGGGTCCTCGCTTATGGGTTATCAGAAGATTGCGGAGAAGCTTCGCTTGCAGATTGGAACCATCCTAAAGGCGATACTTGCCACATGGATTCCGACGTTTCTGGCGACTGCTGCCTTGACTTTGGCTCTGTGGAAGTACGTGGGCTTCTTCACGTCTGCGATGCCTTGCATAAACCTGCTTCAGATGGGAGTTCTCTACAGGATGCTAGCGACAGGTACGGTGGAAGGCATAGTGGAGCCCGTGACGTTCCTTGCAGGAGCCTTGATCGGGACCGTGTTGGAGGCTGCGACACCGTTGTCGATGTTCGGTGTAGCCTTAGGCTTGATTCTCCCTCCACATTACCCGATTGCTTTCGGCATTGGCGGACTGGTGAGATACTACACGGATAAAAAGTTCGGAAAACGTTGGTTCTGGGAGAAAGGCATCATTGCGGGCTCAGGTGTCTTGGCGGGCTCGATGATCGTTCAAGTCTTCATGATGATTATCCTCAAACTGGCCCTCAACATCTGATGACCTATCACTTAGCCGCGCTTAACTTGTCGAAACTTCATAACAATACTGTAAGCCAACCTAAATATGCAGGGATCCAAATCTCTCTGATTTCCTGAAATCTGATAATGGAGCAACAGCGATGGAGAAGCTGTCGTTCTCAAACCAACCGAAACTTCAGTTATTGTCGAGAGAACAAATAGAGACGCTCCACTTGTCTTCGTTGAAGATCTTAGAGGAAGTGGGGGTAATGATTCAAGGCGAGGGCGCTTTGAGACTGCTCGCTGATTCTGGCGCCGATGTTGAGCCCGCGAAGAGGATTGCTCGCATCCCAGAACGTCTGACAAAGGAGGCCTTAACGAAAGCTCCATCAACGATAAGGTTGTATAGTCGTGATGGAAGACACGACATACTTCTTGAAGATGACCGCGTCTATTATGATCCCGGCTCGGCAGCTCTCAACCTCCTTGACTCTGAGGCCTTGGAAGTCAGAAGACCAGTATCCCAAGACCTTGCCGACTTTGCTCGACTGACAGATGCAATGCAAAACATTCAGGCGCAGAGCACGGCGCTCGTGGTCTCGGATGTGCCAGATGCAGTCGTCGACCGGTATCGACTGTACGTAGTCCTGAAGAATTCTCCGAAGACGATAGTCACTGGAACCTTCGGCGCTGACGGCTTAAGCGACATGAGAGATATGCTCACAGCTATCGTGGGAAGCGAGCAGGAGTTGGCTCGAAGACCCATGGCGATCTTCGACCTGTGCCCTTCAGCCCCGTTGAAATGGGGAGGCTTTATTGTTCAGGATTTGATCGACTGCGCTAGGCACAGAATTCCAGCTGAGATCCTTCCGATGCCCCAGCTCGGCGCAACAGGGCCCGTAACGCTCGCTGGCTCGTTGGTCGAGTTGAACGCAGAGTTTCTCAGCGGCCTGGTCATCTCGCAACTGGCCAATCCAGGAGCACCAGTAATCTACGGAGGCTCACCTACAACATTCGACATGCGCTACTGCACATCACGCCTCGGTGCCATAGAGACAATCATGATGGGCTGCGCCTACAGCCAGATCGGAAAATACTATGGCCTGCCGACTCACATGTATTTGGGCTTGAGCGATGCCAAGGTAATTGACACACAATGCGGGTTTGAGTCTGGGATCGGCATTACTCTGGGCACGCTGGCAGGGATAAACATGATATCAGGTCCAGGAATGTTGGATTTTGAGAATTGCCAGAGTTTCGAGAAACTTGTGATAGATGACACGATCTGTGGGATGGCTCTTAGGCTAGCAAGAGGAATCGACGTGAATGACCAAACCCTCGCCCTTGATGTCATCAGGAACGTGGGCGCTGGGGGTCACTACCTAGCCCAAAAGCATACAATGGACTGGCTTGAGAAGGAGATCTTCATGCCATCAGACTTGATAGATAGACAGGATCTGAAGCTCTGGAAGAGTCTAGGTTCAAAGGACACATTCAAACGAGCCAAAGCGATAGTCGAAAAGATACTCAAAGAGCACAAGCCAGAGCCATTGCCAACAGATGTCGAGAAGAGACTGGATGACGTCGCTAGAAGCGTCATGAAGAGGCATGGCATTGAAAGGCTACCTCTTGGCCCATCGCAAAGATAAGTCTCTTTCCACACGCAAAGCGCCTGGAACCCTTACATGAAATCAGAATCTCACGCGATCGTTGTTAGCTGAAGGGACGATGCTTGAACCAAGTCTCTGTCACTGTTCAACCACATGGATTTCGAGTTAGGGGAAAGAGGGGTAACAGCTTTCGGAGACTCTGTCACGACGCAGGGCTGGAACTCAATTCCCCCTGCGGAGGGTTAGGTCGATGCGGAAAATGCCGAGTCATCATCACTGAGGGACACGCGGACATCGGTGAGCTGACCAAGGCAGAGCAGAAACACCTTACTCGCCAAGAACTCTCGGCTGGCTTTCGACTCGCCTGCCAAGCCACAGTTCTGGGAGAGATCGAGGTGATCATACCGAAGGAGACGATGCCTGCCCAACTACGATTGCAGACCGAAGGGATCGACGCCAAGACAGAGATTCTGCCCCTTGTGAAGAAGGCCTATTTGGAGATGCCTAAACCTACACTTCGAAGCCTGCAGCCTGACCTCGAACGATTGCTAAGCGCTCTCAGTAGAGGTGGTGCCGGACAGGTCGCCGTCTCCACGCAGGTTTTGAGCAGATTGCCAGAAGTGCTTCGAAGGTCAGGGTGGAAGGCAACGGCTACTGTTTGGAGCGATCAAGAAATCTTGGATGTTGAAGAAGGGGACACAAGCAAAAGCGTTTACGGATTCGCGGTTGACATCGGAACTACGAAAGTGGCCTGCTACCTAGTGAGCCTTCTCACGGGAGAAACTGTTGCCGTCTCATCCATGATCAATCCCCAAGTTCAGCACGGTGAAGACATCATAGAGCGCCTCACCTATGCTATGAAAGGCGAGTCTGAACGTGCGGAACTCACGCGGTCAATCCGGAAGGGAATCAGCCGTCTGGTTGCTGAATGCTGTTCGAAGAGCGAAGTGAACCCGGACCACATCTATGAGGCAACCGTGGTCGGCAATACGGCCATGCATCACATGCTCCTCGGAATCGCCCCAAACTACCTCGCTGTCTCACCATATGTCCCAGCCGTAAAGCAGCCCTTGAATGTTCAAGCAAATGAGTTAGACATAGAGATTAATCCCCACGCGAAGATCCACTTCTTGCCACTCATTGCAGGCTTCGTGGGATCAGACGCAGTGGCAGATATTCTGGCGACAGGCATGTATAGGGAGAAGGACATGTGCCTGCTGTTAGACATAGGAACAAACACCGAAATTGTCCTTGGAAATCAGCAGAGGATTTTGGCCTGTTCCTGCGCGTCTGGACCAGCCTTCGAAGGGGCTCACATTAAAGACGGCATGAAAGCGTCCTGCGGAGCCATAGAGAGTTGCAGAATAGATCCGGCTACTTTGAAGATATCATTCAGGACAGTAGATGGCACCGCTCCGAGAGGCTTGTGCGGATCGGGAATCGTTGACGCAGTAGCTCAGATGCTAGGCGCACGGCTCATCGACGAAAACGGCACCATGCTGGCAGACGCACCATATGTAAGAAGTAGCGATAGTGGCCAACGAGAGTTCCTGATCGTGCGAACAAGCGACGGTTACCCGAGAGACATCGCAGTAACTCAGAAGGATATACGCGAGGTCCAACTGGCTAAGGGAGCCGTGCAAACCGGCATCTCAGTTTTGATGAAGACTGTGCGCATAGAGCCAAGGGAGCTCAGACACATCTATCTTGCAGGAGCATTCGGAACCTGCATCAGCCCCGCCAGCGCCAAAAAGATAGGAATGATCCCAGAAGTGTCGTTGAGCATTATTAGAAAAGTCGGGAACGCTGCAGGAACAGGAGCAAGAATGGCTCTCATTTCGAGCAAGGCAAGGCAGTTATGCGAGAACATTTCAAGCAAAGCTCAATACGTCGAATTGGCGGCTCACAAAGACTTTCGCTCAACGTTCATGAGGTCACTTTCATTCCCTTCCCAATAACCTAGAAATGAAGCTCAGGGCAGAGGACCGAGAGCCGGGAGACTGCGGCATACGTCCGACCGCGGTGGCTTATGAGGTAGCTCGCTCCTCATATCAATAGGCCCTTGATCACTTCAACCGCCCTCACCGCGTTCTCGGCATAGCCGTCCGCGCCGATCTCTTCAACCCATCTCTCGTCGATGGCGGAGCCACCCACCACAACCTTAACCTTCTCCCTCAGCCCAGAAGCGCGCAGCGCATCGATAATCTCTTTCTGCTTGAACCTCGTTGTGGTCAGAAGCGCCGAAGCTGCCACGACTTGCGCTCCATGCTTTCTAACTGCGTCTATGAAACGTTGAGCCGGCACATCCGCTCCGAGGTCGATTACCTCGAAACCAGATACTGTCAGCATCGTTCCCACGAGATTCTTTCCGATGTCGTGGATGTCGCCCTCCACTGTCCCCAGAATTATTGTCCCTAGATTCTTCGCGGATATCTTTCTCTTCTCTAGCTCTGGTCTCAGCACCTGAAGAGCCGCTTTCATGCTCTCAGCCGCGATCACTAGATGTGGCATGAACACCTCGCCCCTCTCGAATTTCTCGCCAACAATCCTTATTCCCCTCGCCAATCCATGCTCAATCGCCTCGATCGGATCGACTCCAGCTTCCACAGCCTTCTTCGCCACCCTCACTGCCAGTTCAGGATCGTAGGCTTGAACCGCCTCGCTGAGTTCAGCGATAATGTTGTCTGCCACTTTGAATCGACCATTCTGGTACTTGGTAGAGGACTCTATATGTTTTCCGAGGTCTCCAACGCGCTGGCCTGTCGCACGCCAATTGCCGACGACTAGATCGATCCAGAAAATCAATATCAGAGATGAGTCCGTAATCTCTATGTGGGATGTAGGCGTTTCGGGAGACGATCAGGTGCCACATTCGATACAGAAGACTGTGATCGGGAGCTTTCCCCGCCTAGAAGATCGGCTTGAGGGCGCGATAGAGAGAGCCATCGATATCCAACTTGGACAAGAGCTGGAAATCGTTTCAGACGGAGAGCAGAGAGCAGACATGATCAGCTACTTCGAACAGATCCCTGGACTTGTTCGAGATAACAAGGGCTTGGGCATAGCTGAGCGGATTCGACCTTTGGATCGAGTCGAGGGCTTTCATAAGCTCAAAGATTTCTTACATGCGAGGAGCTATCTCGATCGGAAGGGGAAGAAGAATGTTGGGCTAAAGGTCGGAATCACTGGTCCTGTCACGCTCGGTTTCACGTGTGCAATGAATAAGCTAAGTGGTTACCGGAACGTGGGTGATCGCGACCTTTACAGTGACTTGGTGCGCGCCTTGAGACCTTTGATAGATGAACTATTGAGACTAGACGCGTACGTGCAGTTGGATGAGCCTGGGCTCTCGGCCGGTTTCATGGATCCGGTTCAAGCCGCCGTTCTTATCAACGAGATGATTTCGGATCTGGATTACGCGAAGAGGGGCAGCGGGAAGTTGGGGATCCATGTTTGCGGTGACCTGACAAGAATTCCGTCTCTATTCAACCAACTGATGAAGACAGAGGTGGACGTAGTGAGCCTTGCTTTTGCTGGGGAGGCTGAGAGACGAAACCTTCAGCTAATCTCAGAAGATGCCTTCGTGGAACATGAGAAATGGTTGGGCTTGGGCTGCATCCCTGTGACCTCACTGACGATAGGCTCAGTGAGCCCGGTACAAGATGTAGTCGAGCTTCTGAATCAGGGAACCAAAAAGGTCAGCCCTAAAAGGATCGCATATGTTCATCCTGATTGCGGTCTAAGGAATACTCCTCTCGATGTTGCAGAAAAGATATTGGAGAGGATGAGGCTCGCTGCGCGGACGATTCAGTTCTAGCAAACCCATGGTTTTCCCTGCGGTTGTCTTGATATCTTATTCTGGGTCCTCAGGGGACTAACGTGAGCGGAGGAGAGAACGAACCATCAACGGAGAACCTTGAATAGGATGCGTGAACCATAGAATCGACCAGAGGAGCCGTAGGCCCATGCCATACTGCCCGAGATGTGGAGCTCAGCTAGATGCAGCAGGAGCGAGGTTCTGTCGGATCTGTGGAACGAGTTTGTTGGCTCCCATAGCGATGGCTCCAGCGGTGGAGTTGATCTATGTGCCTTCCCCTGCCCCATCATATGCTCAAAGAATCTACTATGAACCTCAGATGATCGCCCCGATGCGTATGAAAAGCACGACCATCGCAGCCGCCAGTAGCGTCTTGCTCCCCGGCATAGGACAAATCTACGCGGGAAGGGCACTCAGAGGTCTAGGCATTTTGGCGCTGCTTGTGCTCATTGGGCTTACTGGTTACATTGTGTTTAGGGAGCGAGGCTTGTGGCTTACGCTTCCCTCTCTTCTAGGGATATTCGCATGGCAGATCTACGATGCCTACCATCTAGCCGGCAAATACAATGAGTACACCAGGCTCTATTCAAGGCCACCCTGGTAGGTTTTCCCGATCTCTTGGTTGGAGCGCACTTATCCACACTGAAGGGCCACGCCATCTATATGACATAGAAATAGGTTGAAGAGATCATCTACTGAACCTCTTGCTTCCCTAGGAAACCTGTGACCTTGAGCGCAACGCATAAGATGTTTGAGAATCCCAGCGGCCGCTCACCAACTCTTTGACTGTATCTGAGTATATCCACGTCGGTTTCTACCTAGCAATATATAGTTGTCAACAAGGTTTGAGATGTCTTCATGGGCTATGATGAAGATCTGAGAGAACGTCTTCTTCATGGCCTGTAGAACCTCGAATATCCCCTGCTTTCTTTGGTCATCGCTGCTAGAGATGCATTCGTCCATAAGTAACGAGTACTTGTCCGCCATCACGCGCGAATCCAGAATGCTTTGAGTGAAAGCCAGTCTTAGCGCGATCAGGAATTGATCTTGGGTTCCTCCGCTGAAGACCTCCCTCTCCTTGTAGCCACTTGCCTCGCTGGAATAGACCTTGAACTTTAGATCTTCAGTGATCTCGAATTGAGAGTATCTTCCGTCCGTTAGAGTGGGGAGGATTTGGTTTACTATGAAACTGGCATGAGGGATGACTTTGGCTCTCAGATCCTTGCTGGTCTCTCCAAGCTCACCAGCGACAAGCTCAAGCACCTTTCTCTTACTGTCAAGAACTTCATACTCGGTTTCCAAGCTTGGACGGCGATCAAAATCTACTGCCAAGCGTTGAAGGTCAGTCTCAAGAAGGCTGACCTTTCCGAGTCTTCCACGCAGCTCTCCGTCAAGGCTTCCGTATTCAGTCCGTATCGTCTCGACTTTCTGTTTGGCTTTCTCATGCTGGTCCTTGTCATATTGAAGCCTGTCTGCGGACGATGGCTTCCTCTCTTCGAGTCGTTCAATTTCCTTGGTCTTCTCTGCAAGTTGACGATCCAGCTCTTCAAGCTTGGCAAGGGGGTTCGACTCCTCTAGCTCTCTCAGCCTATGATGAACATTCTCTCTGAGCGCATCGACCGCTTGTATCGAAGCTTGCCCTGTCAACTGCTTGATCTCGCTGCCGATACTTGAAAGAACGAGGTCAATATCTCCAAGGCTTTTGAAACCAGTCTCCCCTGCAAGGGAACCAATTTCTACTTGCACCTGATGAAGTCTTCCGGTCTCGTCTGTGAGCTGTGTCCTGACGGCTTGGATCTCGGCGCTTGAGCTCAGAATCCTGTCAATCTTCTCGTAGGTCAGGTAGAACCTGAAGGCTAAGACACCAAATAGCAATCCAGATAGGCTGACGATAAATTGCCCGGTAAACACCCCGCCTGCTATCAAAGTCACGCAGAGAACTAGTGACAGAGCAAATTGCATTAGTTGACGTTGCTTTCCAGCCTGCAGATCTTGGCTAAGAAGCTCACGCTGCTTATTAGTTAAGCCCGCTTTGATGGCGACTTCGTCCTCTCTTGCCTTTAGAGAGCTGACCGTGTTTTGAGATTGCTCCAAGCGGCTTTCAAGCCTGAAGAAAGTTGTCCGCAAACCCTCAAGCCTGCTGATCTCCGGCTTGTACTTAGCCAACACGTTTTGGTACGTTTCCATTTGTCTCTTCAGATCAGCTGTTGCCTCCGTGTCTTGCCGTATCCGTGACCGTTGTTCTGTCGTAGAGTGAATCAGCCCCTTCGTAGAGTTGAAGGCAGAGCGCCAATCATAACCCTCTAGATGGCTTTCTGCGATCCTAAGTTCGGCTTCTTTGTCTTGGAGGAGCTTCCTTAACTCTGCGATCTCTGTCTGTAGCGCGTTTCTTTGGGTTAGCTTCTCTTCATAGGCCTGAGCGTTCCTGCGCACCGATACAAGCTCAAGTTCCGTCTTCTCAAGATTTTTTTGGACTGTTGTAAGATCGAGCTTGGCTTTAGCAACGGCGTCGTCGAAGACCTCGATGCCCATCACCTTGTTGACCAGTCGCTCTCTTTGAGCCTTGGCAAGTTCCTTGAGCGCGTCAAGGTCTTTCTGTCTGACATAGACAAGTTTGGTGAATGAGTCTCTATCCATGCCAGTGATCTGTTCGATCTTGGCTTCTATCTCTGTCAGACTGCTGAGCACATTTGCACTGTCTTCTCTGGCCTCAACGATCGGCGTCAGTCTCGCCCTGTGCCCGCCGTGAACGTCAAATGCTCGGCGTAATAGGAACTTTTCCTGGCCTGAGGTGAACTCAACCTCAAGTCTAGTCTCCTCCTTCCCCCATGTGACAATGTTCTCTCTGCTTTCTTCAGCCGCCCTACCTCTTCTCAAGCCATAGAGCGAGTACTCTATTGCTTCGAGCAGGGTTGTTTTCCCGCTTTCATTCGGCCCAAGTATTCCTATCCTTCCCTCTTCAGGAAACTCAAGGCTTATCGGGTCTCCTATACTCTTGAACGCTGACGCCTTGAGACGATGTATGATCACAGCCTCGCTTCCTCCAAGTACTTCCTGCCTAGCTCCTTGACCTGCTCTAGTCTGCGCCTCTTCTCCTCGTCTGTGCCCGCGCTAGAAATTAGTTCGTCAAGCCTCTTGACAAAAGCCTCGACTGGGTTCTCAACTCTTTCAACAAAGACCCTGCCGAACCCCTCAACATCTAACTCTGTCCGATCGAACCCCAGGTGGAAAAACGCATCTCTGGTCGCTTGAACTACCTCGTTCATCTTGAGCTCGCTGTACTGCTGCTGCGTTATTTGTCCTTGAAGAAAGAGTCTAGCGATCTTGATGGTGTCACTCTGGCTCATAATGTAGTCGATCACATGGTCTCTTAGAGTTGGAGAGTAGTCTTCGTTTTTCGAAAGATTTAGGATGTACTTCTCCATCGGTCTTGTTTCTAACCTAATGAATTCACTGGAAGCCTCTGATCCGTTAAGCTCGGCCCAGACAAACCCCTTTTCATCGTTCATCTCTGCCCATGAGAGCTTCTCCATGGATCCGGGGTTGACGATCTTGCACCCTTCATGATCCCTCTCATAGTGGTTATGAAAATGCCCCAGCGCCAGATAGTTCACACCTACCTTGATGTCCTCAGGGCGGAACGGGTTCTGAGACGCCATCTCAGGAACAGAGGAAACCACGTTCAGGCCTTGCAGCGAGCCGTGAATCAGGAGGAGATTGTAATCTCCCTCGATTGGTATCTTGAGTCCGCGAAGCGGGTTCTGGCCCTCAACTTGGGAATAGTATGATTTGCCAATAACGCAGACGCTTTTCCCGTCGATTTGAAGGATACGCCTCCCAAACTCGTCGGACTTAGAGAATACTGTGGCTAGGCCGGCGGAGCTGAGGAGGTCTATCGCAAGATGTTGACTGCCAAGCTTCGGCACATCGTGATTGCCGCCTATGATGAAGACGGATATGCCTGCCTCCTTCAGCTGCCTGATCTTCTGGGTGACAAGGATCCTAGCTGCGTTGCTGGGAGACACACGATCAAATATGTCCCCTGTCATCAGGAATAGGTCGGGCCTATTCTTTAGGGCGTAGTCAACTGCAGCCGAGAAGTTCTTGTTCAGGTCCTCCTTTCTCTCTTGGGCTCTCGCCAAGTTGGCTATGTTGAAGTTCTTGTCGAGATGTGTATCGCTGCAGTGGAGAATCTGAACAGACATCGTGCGGCGCCAAGGCTCCTAGCTCAAAGTGATGAGAAGATACTGGCCGAGATTAATAGAGATTGAGT
>Ga0315308_1001625_pt1 | contig 12850 bp, 15 predicted proteins | sample TDP3_MG_FD_203078 | JGI IMG/M metagenome (GOLD analysis project Ga0315308, IMG submission 203078) | Freshwater sediment microbial communities from Lake Towuti, South Sulawesi, Indonesia - TDP3 | ecosystem: Environmental > Aquatic > Freshwater > Lake > Sediment | place: Indonesia: South Sulawesi... | reverse complement strand
TCCTGGTTATTCCAGTCGGAGGCGCCTACCTTTACCAAACGCTTGTCCGCATCAGAAAGACGGATTCCGAACTTGTTGAAGAAAACCTAGGCGGAGTAGCCTTCGTACCACTAACCGGCAAATATGGACAGCGCACCTATTTGTCTTAAGCCTTGCCGAACCACTGCTCCAGCGTGGTTGCACCCCTAGTTTTCTTTATGCCCGTGCTCATCTTCTCCAACGCCTTCCTAACCCGCTCCTCGTCAAAGTCTCGTTCACCGCACATAAACTCAACCACGCCATCTGCGTCTGGTTCGTGCCAGACCAGCGGATAGTTGTCTGTAACCTTTGGTTGGAGAAAGATTTCGCGTATCCGCTGGGGCTCAACTGGAAACTCAGGATTTTTCAATGCGGGCAACGCTTTCTCTAATGTTCCATGCTCTTTGATTAGTTGCAGCGCGGTTTTAGGTCCGACGCCCCTCACACCCTGAGGATTGAAGTCAGTGCCCACAAGTATGCCTATGTCTACAAGCTGCTCGTGCGTTATGCCTAATTCCCCTAAGACCTTGTCGAGTTCAACTATTTCAGGCACAACTTCAATGTATACATTCTTTCTGGGCAGCTTCCGCCGCCCACTGATGGTCACGTTGCGAATAAGCTGAGGCGCGCCGAATAGGAGGCTGTCATAGTCTTGGCTGGCGCAGAAGTCGGCGTCATGCTTCTTTGCCAAGTGAGCAGCTTGGGCTTCTCCTTCGCTAGGAGCTTGAATCCAAGGGATGCCTAAAAGCTTGAGCAGGCGTTTTGCGTCGTCTGCCATGTAATCCTTCAGTCTTGACGTCATCTGCGCATACATGCGTGCTTCTTCAACTTTGCCCTCCTGCAACGCTTTCTCGTACTTGACCAGTGCTTCCTCCTTCACCCTAGATCGGCGTTTGATCTCCACCTCTTTTAGGGCTGGTGGGACTCCGTCAAAGACGTACACTACCTTGATGCCCATCTCCACGAGGTTTGAAGTGCGATACAATAATCCACTCAAATGACTTGTGATTCTGCCAGTTCGGTCCTTAAGCGGCGTGCCATCGGGCTGGCGAATAATAGCTAGGAACTGATACAAAGCGTTGTAAGCGTCTACAGCAATAGACTTGCCGCTCAGAGTCGCAAGGTCAACCGTGCTCTTAGGAACCAAATCACGCAGATTGACACCCAAAAGCACTCACACCATTTTACAACAATAGCCGTGTTTATTTAAAGAATTTGATATCAAACCTCAATCATAGCACATATAAGCAAGCCTACAGTAAAGTATGCAAACCCACCATGAGGCAAAGACATCATGAGCGAAAAACCCACCACCATCATAACAATGCCTACCTGCACATCATGCCACAAGATAATTGCGCCTGGAACCGAAGCGACTAAGTTTCTATGCCCCAACTGCGGCGAAATCGTAATATGGAGATGCAGCCGATGCCGCAAATTCGGAAGAGCCTACAAATGCCCCAAATGCGGCTTTGAGGGACCGTAAGGACATTTCAAGGACTCTTTTACTTTCTTTTCCTGAACAGTTTGACCCCGTCGACATCAGTGACATATTCAAACCCCGTCTCTATGAGGCTTCTGGCTTCTTCTACGGTTTTGGCTACGGCTGAGTGGTAGTCATCGCTTTCCGATTGAATGAGCTGAGTGTAAATCAAAGTCGTCTTAATGTCTCGGTGACCCAGCATTTGCATGACGTGAAGGATATCTTTCGTCTTGTGGTGTAGAATAAGCTTACAGAATGTTTCTTCACAAGTCATAAATGCTCAAATGATGCGTTAGGTTGTTGTTGATTGAGGAGGGAGGGGTGACGAACGTGAAGAAAGTAGTGTTGATATCAACTATAGCCCTATTAACACTAGCCATAATGATAATCTCACCAGTAAAGGCAATAACCAAAGCGCCTTATTGGGAGCATGTAGAATTCAATCCTGAAGATTTTGATCAGCCTGGCAAACAATGGATTAGTGAAGAAGGCATCTTGAAAATCAAGGATTGGCATTGGGTAGGGTCATATGAAGGCACGTTAGGCATAGGGACAATGGACGTATGGTTTGAACACATATCACTTGACCTAGCAACTGGAAAGGGAACTCTCAGCGGAAGCTGGTTGGTCACAATTACTCCACAGGACACTATGGCCGGCAGTGCTAGAGGCACCATCACAGGATATGTGTTAGGCTCCGGCACATTCGTAGGTACACATGGCACGGGTATGTTCGAAGGCGTAAAGAAAACGGGTTCATTCAATGTAAATATGGCGTCAATACCATACACAATTGATGCAACAGGCACAATAGTGTATCCTTAGGATTGATTAAACACTAGAAAACGGAACCACATAATCCAGACCTATTTCTCTCTCTCGCTGACATCTGCGTTGAGGAGACACTCTACTACCTTTTCGTCATTCTTACATCACTCTTCCAAACCTCGAACACAGCCCAAAGCCCAAGAAACCCACCAAAAAAAAGGAGTTGCGGGATTGCACAAGGTTTATTATTGACTATACTGGAGATACCGCCACTATGAGGTTCAAATGCGGCTTTGAAGGGCCATAAGGAAGAGAAGAAGGGCACATTTTAGATGGCTAAGATTCTCGTTTCAATGAAGATTTTCCCCGAAGATGTAACCATCGACTTCAACCAACTCAAACAAAAAATCGAAGAAACCATGCCAAAAGACTCGAAAGTCATGAGATTCGGTGAAGAACCCATCGCATATGGCTTAAGGGCTCTGATCGCCCACATACTCATACCTGAAGAAAAGCAAGAAGAACTGGAGAAAATAGAGACCAATATACGTCAAATCCAAGGCGTAAGCAATATAGAAACTTTCATGATGCAACGATGGTAGCTTGTTCTAAGCCTGTAAATTTAAGCTTAAATAATAGGATTGACCTTTCCGATACTGAACATTTACAAATCTAACAGGTGTCCTTCATGAGTGAAATACAACTGCGAGTTGGAGATGCGAGACAGAGAGATGTTGGAAGAGGCATAGCTCGCATAGACCAAAAAACCATGCAAAAACTTGGTCTCTCAGCGGGTGACGTAATTGAAATGGTTGGAAAACGCACAACCGCCGCCATCTCGTGGCCAGCCTACTCTGAGGATCAGGACAGAGGTATAATCAGAATTGACGGGTTCACAAGAAAAAACGCGGGCGTAGCCATAAACGAATATGTCATAGTGAAGCCGGGTAAGGTAAAGGACGCAGCCAACGTGGTTTTGGCCCCCGTTGACATGCGACTGAACGTGGATGAGGACTTTACCAACTTCGTCAAGAATCGGCTCATGGAACGCACATTCGTCGAAGGCGACACAACGCTCGTCATGATGCTGGGCCATGCCATACCCTTCACAGTGACTAAGACGCGTCCCCACGGGATAGTTCGCATCACTTACGAGACGAGTCTGCAAATCCTCAACGAGCCGGTGCCGGAAGCAAAGGTGGGCATGCCGCGGACAACCTACGAGGACATAGGTGGGCTTCGTGAAGAGATGCAGCGCATCCGAGAAATGGTGGAACTGCCCTTACGGCATCCAGAAATTTTCCAAAGATTAGGAATTGAGCCGCCGAAGGGAGTATTATTGCATGGTCCGCCTGGATGCGGAAAAACACTGCTCGCCAGGGCTGTCGCCAACGAGTCAGAGGCAAACTTCTTCTCGATAAACGGACCTGAAATCATGAGCAAATTCTACGGGGAATCTGAAGCCCGCTTGCGCGAAATCTTCCAGCAGGCGCAACAGAACGCGCCTAGCATAATTTTCATAGATGAATTAGACGCTATAGCGCCTAAAAGAGAGGAAGTAACGGGCGAAGTGGAACGACGAGTGGTGGCGCAGCTCCTCGCCTTAATGGACGGATTAAGTGGAAGGGGCAACGTCATCGTTATAGGCGCAACCAACCGTCCCGGAGCCCTTGACCCCGCTTTGCGTAGGCCAGGACGTTTTGACAGGGAAGTCGAAATAGGTGTGCCCGACAAGCCAGGGAGACACGAGATATTGCAGATTCACACGCGTGGTATGCCGTTGGCGCAGGATGTGGACCTCAAGAAATTGTCTGAGATGACACACGGGTATACGGGCGCTGACTTGGCATCGCTGGCGCGGGAAACAGCCATGAAAGCGTTGAGGCGATACCTGCCTGAAATTAATTTGGAGGAGGAGCGCATTCCGCCTAGTGTCTTAGAAAAGATGGAGGTGCGCATGGAAGACTTCATCAATGCTTACAAAGAGATTACTCCCACCGCTATGAGGGAGGTTTACATTGAAGTGCCAACCATTCATTGGACTGACATAGGCGGTTTAGAAGAGGTCAAGCAAGAGTTGAGAGAAGCCGTTGAATGGCCAATAAAGAACCCTGAGATTTTTAAACGCATGGGAATACGTCCACCAAAGGGAATCTTGCTTTCCGGACCCCCAGGCTGCGGAAAAACACTACTAGCAAGGGCTGTGGCAACAGAAAGCGAAGCTAATTTTATTACGATTAAGGGTCCGGAGGTGTTTTCTAAGTGGGTTGGCGAGTCGGAGAAAGCTATCAGAGAGGTTTTCCGAAAGGCTCGCATGGCTGCTCCAGCCGTGATATTCTTTGACGAGTTCGATTCTCTCGTGCCTGGGCGTGGAAGGGGCTACGCCGACAGCGGCGTCTCTGAACGAGTGATAAGTCAACTCTTGACTGAAATGGACGGCATCATGACCCTAGAGGATGTTGTGATAATCGCAGCCACAAATCGACCGGACATTGTTGACCCCGCCGTTTTGAGACCGGGCAGGTTTGACCGTTTGATTTATGTTAATGAGCCAGATGAAAGGGCGCGGTTAGAGATTTTCAAGTTGTACACTAAAGACATGCCTTTAGCCAAGGACGTTGACATACAGCATTTGGCGAGCGTGACGAAGAATTATTCGGGTGCGGACATTGAAGCCTTGTGTCGAGAAGCCGCGATGAACGCGCTGCGCAGAGATGTGAACTCGAAGGAAACGACGCTTTTCGATTTTCAAAAGGCCATGGAAAAAATTCCGCCGAGCATTCTGCCAGAGATGGAGGCTTGGTATAAAGGGTTTATGAAACAGGTTCGACGCGTGCAGAAGCCCACGACGCCTGTCGCTTAATATGTGGTGGAGTGTGGTTTGTTTGGCTGTTAAAACTTGGAGACCTCATCCTTTGGACTTGACCATCGTTGAGATTCTGGAGAAGAAGGGTGCAATGACCGACGATGAATTGTTCGATTTGCTCAGAGAGGACCATGAAGATTTAGGCTTCGGAGCCTTGAACAAGACGTTAATGAAGATGGAAGTCCAAGGCAAGGTTTACGTTTCGTCCTTAACCAAGGGCAAGCGACGTGTGGAACTTGTGAAACGCAAAGAACAGTCGCATTGACCAAATGCTGCTATATTCAAGAACGAGAAACTCAAGCTTGACCTAGTTTCTAGTAAGAGTTAATTCATAGAAGCAGTCTAGAAATTCCGATATCTTCGCGCGGGGGTTGCCAAGCCTGGTCAAAGGCGTAGAGCATCATAAAGATGCGCGGTTGCTTCAGGAGCCTATCCCGTAGGGGTTCGTGGGTTCAAATCCCACCCCCCGCACTAAACTTCGTGACTGACGTTTAAATTCTCGGGATTGCACCTCCCAAAGATGGACAATAAGGGTTTGATCTTTCTAGGGTCAAAGAATGTTTTTGTGGCTTGGACTACAATTCAATCTGCTGACATAATTGAAACAATAATGCAAGGATACTTTTGTGCGAGTTTTTATGTTTGCTTCTTAACTTTGGAAACAAGAATCCGACTTTATCAGCGTAGTTCTCCCATTCTTTTCCGAATTTCTTTTTTAGTAACCTGTCTTCAACTCTTGCCCTATAGATTGTACTGGGAATTGACAGTGTAAAAGTGAACACGATGCCTACGGCACTCATAAACATTAGGTCAAATCCCAAAATCATTATGAAGAAACTCAAGTATTGCGGATGTCTGCAAAATCGGTATGGACCCGTTGTAATTATAAAATCCAACTTTGGCTCAGTTTCCTCTAAAAAACCACTTCTCAAATAGAGAAGCACGTAGATGAAAAAGAGCCCTCCACTAACAAGAAGAGCTACACCAATCTCCTTTGAACCGAGTATTTTAAACGGGTCAAAATAACAAATAATTAAGTTGGATGTGAACGCCAGAACCATGAACAAGGAAGGTAAGTCAACTTTTGATTGAGGCATCGGATATTTCCCTTCTTTCTAAGAACTCTATGCTTCTATTTTATACTTTATTGGTTGACGGTTTGAAAAGGGATAAAAGAAGGTTGAATTTGGATATTCTGAGTGAGAGTGAACACTTGAACACACGTTTACCGTTAAAATGTTTGGTTTAGACAAAAACATGCCTTCGTATCCTAAAGAGAATACTTAAAAATGAATCAGTCAGGATAGTCAATTGAGTGGTTCTCGTGGATAACGAAAGTTGGTTAGAAAGCTTGGAGGCTATTCTTGTATTTGTTGTGCCCTTGCTTTTCATAATTCCATTTTATGTGTCAGGTTTCGTAACGCAAGTTTCGGGCGAGTTTATTATGTACACGGTTTATATTGCAGGTTCGATTGGGCTAACCAAATACAACAGAAGATCGTTGGCAGAAATAGGGTTGACACGTAAAGGCTTGCTGCCGAGCCTTGGAAATTCATTGCTCTTAGTTTTAGCCTTCGCTGTGACTAGGTTCATAGCTGCTGACTTGAGGCTTTCGCCAGATGTAAGCTCATTGGAGATTGTCGTATTCAACTTGTTCCGTTGGGCGCTCAGTGGTCTAGGACAAGAGATAATTTTCAGGGGTCTAATTCTCTTCTCATTTGAGAGATGGAAAGGCTGGAAAGTTGCATTACTTGTTTCGACCGTTCTGTTTGGGCCCGTACATGTGTTGAGATACGGCATACTCGGTATTGTTCTGGTTGGCGTAATAGGCGGATTTTGGGGGTGGATAGCCTTGAAGACCAAAAACATCGTCGGAACCACGATAGCCCACTTCCTCTTTAACTTCCTCTTCGCTTTCCTGCTCACATCCTAAGAAGAACGTAAAGAAATTGTTAGATTCCATGAATATCCATTTCATTGAGAATGTGTAGACCAATTATTCAGTTCTACTTTTTAGAACATCTAACAATCTGTACATGATAAACTTCTGATAAATTTTTTAGTCGAATAGCCTTAAATCAGATGATTTTCATATCCTAAGTGTCGAGGAGCAGGGAGTTCAAGCTTTTGAGCGTTGACTTGGAGTCTCTTCATAGAATTCTTAAACATCCAATTAGGCGTAGGACTGTGCTAACGCTCCATGAAAAGCAAGAGTTGACATATATAGGTCTGATGAATTTTTTGGAAGTCGAAAATACGGGAAAATTCAACTATCACCTTAAGATTCTAGGCGATCTGATCGAGAAGAACGAAAGCGGAAAGTATCGCCTAACTGATAAGGGAAACTTAGCCTCACAATTGCTCCTAAGATTCCCAGAAAAGTCATACGAGCCTATACCTCTGCGTGGAGGAGACGCTATCCTGATAGGATGTGCTGGCTTTCTCCTAGCGTTATTCAATCCTGGATTCTGGGGTCTGCCATTATTCGGTATAACGATAGGCTTACTAGGTCTAGTTTATGCCTTGATGGCTCCAGGTGGCGTAATGTGGTTGATGACTGTAAAACGCACGATTTCTCATGACCTCTACGATCTTTTCAAACCTCCCCTCGTCACATCCGCCCTATTCGTGCTTTTAGTAGTCATAATTACATTTCTTGATATCAGATTATCATTCACCTTTTCAGATCAGGAGTTTGTTCTTTTTATCCCTCTCCCATCCTTCATAATTGGCAATGTAGCTTTCAGCTTCCTAGGCATTGGAATCTTCGAGATAGTCCACAGAGCCAGAGCGAAGCATTTGATATGAAAACATGTGTGCCTTGGCGCAATTCGAGTGAATTGCTAAATAAAACGAGAATTTAAACCAAAGTATGAACCTAACCCTCCACACTACAGCAAAAGATTTCCCTTTTGCCTCTTTTCGTTGATATGCGTGTGCAATAAAGATATAGTCTGAACGCAACTATTGTCTAACCGCCGGGGAACAACATGGTTAAGACGTTTCCGGAAAAGGACAAGACTTGGAGGGATTTGATATTTTTTCCAATAGTTTATTATGTTATCAGTCTGTTTTTTGTCGTTTTACTATTTGCAATTTCACCCGAATACTTGGCTGACTACGAGAAATTGAATACCGTACTTTACTCAGCTGTTTTCATAACTCATTGGTTGTTGGCATTCCTAGTGATTAGAAAATTGAAAAGACAAGACTTATCACTAAAAGAATTCATTACACCCAAGAAGAAGACCAAAATTCTTCCAACAATACTTTTTTTCGTTTCGCTTAACGCGTTCTTCACCGCTTACATGATTCTAGCATTAACATACGGTCGCATACAGCCATTGCGTAACTTAAATGCCTTTCAACTTGTCTATTTCGTCGCAGCACAACCATTAACTGCGGGTTTTGTCGAGGAGTTGATTTGGAGGGGCTACTTCATTGAAAAGCTTCTAAGAATAGGCAACTCTGAAAGGAGGTCCATCATCTTCTCTTCAATTTCATTCGCGTTCATCCATGGTTTTTGGGTTGTTGACAAGTTAGCAGTAACCTTTCTCTTTGGTATTATTGCAGGTGCTTACTATATTCGAGAACGCAATCTCGTAGTATTAATGGTTAGTCATGTGACATTGGACATAATTGCTTTCGCGTTGACAATCCTTGCATAAAGTTTTTGCGCACACACATGAAAACATACGCTAGGTAACAGTGAGCTATGTAAGATAAATGATGATGAAAACAAAGAGTTGAATCTATTGAAACGTGAGGTTTGGGTTGCGAAGGTTATTCCTGCTATTATCTTATTCGCTCTATGGCTAGATGGTTGGTTTTTCCCGTTGATTCTGCTTCCTATTGTTTATGTTCTCTTTGTTGAGAAGAAGAGCTTAGTCTGGCTTGGCTTCACGAGACATGAAATCCATTTCTCCTTAGGCGTCGGTGTGATAATAGCTCTCGTCTTAAGTGGGATGTATTATCCAATTTTCCTCTATAATCTCAATATCTGGAAAATGGAAATAGTTACTATTTACAGCGTCTTTTTGGATGTTGTTTGGTATCCCATATATGAGGAAGTCACCTACAGGAGTTTTGTGTTCTCACACTTCGCTAAGTTAGATCAATCTTATCTCCTCGTTAGGAATCTCATCGTTAATGTTTTTCAAACGTTTCTCTTTCTATCTATACATAAACATCATTTTAGCACACCCTTAGTCTTGCTTCCCGTATTCTTCTTAGGACTTGTCAACGGTTTCCTATTTCTAAAAACAAGGAATATCTACGGTTGTATCTTGTCTCATTCGACTCTAAACGGTTTTGCATTGCTTATCAAATATCTGTCTCAAGTTGCACTATAACTGAGCAAAGGTCCAAATTGTTGTAACGGAAATTCCGAGAATTTAAACCGATGTTTAAACCTAACCCCCCTGCACTTTCTCACTAAAAACCTAAAGAAGAGTTTACTCTCGGAACGTTGTCGATTTTTTTCTTTTACCGCCAAACTTTTTATATAGATTTTTATGAAAAGAAGTGAGAGTTTGAGATGATGAGTTTCAAAAGGATATCTGTAATAATAACAGGGGCAAGCGGCGGCATCGGCAGCGAGACAGCTTGTTCTTTTGCAGAAAGAGGTGCAAATGTAACGGTGAATTATTTTTCTTCTCCTCAGAAGGCAGAAAAAACGGTGAGAGCAGTTCGGAGCTTAGGAGCTGAAGCCTTTTCCATTAAGGCAGATGTGTCCAATCCAAAAGAAGTATCGTTAATGATTAAGGAAACCATAAATAAATTCGGTCGAATCGATGTATTGGTTAATAACGCAGCAAAGCATCCGCCACCATTTTTTGACTTCAATAAACCAGACTGGGAATATTGGAAAAGAATGATGCATGTTAATGTAATGGGAATACTTGTATGCTCTCATTTTGCTGCACCACACCTAAGGAAAACAATGGGAAACATAGTTAATGTGGTGATGGACTACGATCCAGGAGGATTAGATTACACGCTTACAAAAGCTGCAGGCACACCGTTGACGCGTGGTCTCGCGAGGAAACTTGCTCCAATAAGGGTCAATGCTGTGTCTCCTGGAGCTGTGGATACGTGGGGAATGAGCGAAGAGGAGAAAAAACGCTTCATAAAGAAAACTCTTCTTAAGAGAGTTGGGCAGCCTGTAGATATTGCCAGAGCGATAGTTTTCTTGGCATCAGAGGAAGCTTCTTACATTACTGGAGAAACAATTCACGTCGATGGCGGCAATCGACTACTTGAATGATCGTGGATTGGTGCTGATTCTGGAATGTGTTAAGACAGAAAGATTTGTTATAGCATCAGAAGAATTCCGAGAATTTAAACCGATGTTTAAACCTAACCCCCCGCACCAGAATTTCAGGCATAATTCGAGCTCATTTTGGCTAAATAAGGCTATCTTGGGATGTTAGGAGTGGGGACTGACATTTGAACACAAGATTGCTGGCAAAAAATGCTTGACATACACACGCGTCAAACTCTTCTACAAGCAATGAACATATCTCTGCCTAATCTTGATTGTAGCAGTGAGAACGAGTTGACTAACTTGTCCCTGAAAACTATGTGATCTACAAAAGGTATTCTATTCAATATGTGGAACGATTTGAAATCTAATATCTCAAAACGAAAATCGCGAAACATTTTAAACATGCTTTTCTTCGAAAAAAAATGAATCGGTAAAATGTTCTTTTCATTATCAATCAGAAGATTAAATTCTTCTTTCTCGATAACTTCTTCAACAACTTCACGATTCTTCAGATACATCTTTACGTAGAAGTCATAATCTTTTCTAGAATAACATGTTGTTATGAAAACTAGTCCGTTATTTTCTAAGAGTTGCTCAAACTTAGTTAGAATATTTGTAAGGGAATCTGTATGCACGTGTTGTAATACGTGACTGCACAATATCACGTCAATGCTTCTTTCTTTCCATTCTAGTTTTTCTATGGAAGTGTGTTGGAAAATCACTTTTCTTGATAGCCCACTCTTTTTAACCGTATCTTTGGCCATTTCGAGCAAGTACTCATCTGGATCAATAGCTAAAATTTTGTCAAAATAGCTTTCAAATTCAGGAAGTAATCTGCCAGTTCCGCAGCCAGCGTCAAGAAAACAGGCATTAATCTTGTTCTTAGTATAAGCTCGAATAAAATTTTTTATCCTTCCCAAGACAAATTGTTCACTTTTAGCCCAATAACCCTCAAAAGGTTGCTTCTCTAATATGAATGTCGCAGTTAAAGTGTCATTTTTGTCGGGATAGAAATAGTCTTTTCTCACCAACTCCACTTGCACCTGTTTCGGCAAGAGTAAAGTAAAATTGATTTAAGCTTATGAGAATTTATCTTTTTGTCATTGTTAAGCTCAGTCATGAGTATGCAATCCAACTTCATCTATCTCTTCATAATTATTATATACGTCACAATAAAATATTCAAGTATTGGGGACAATTTGTGAACAACGAAAGCGTCATTAAAAAAGAGAAAGAAAGACAAAAATTTCTGGACGGATATTTGCTGAAAAAGATGAACTATACATTTTGGGCAATATTATGCATTACCTTTATCTTGGTTGCACTAGGGGTAGCTATAGTTGGGGTAGCGTTATACAGTGCAGTTGTACTGGGAAAGTTAGACATAGTCACAGCGGCGCTGTCTGCTTTAGGTATCGGAGACATTTTTGGAATTTTCAAGTTTTCTATGGATAGGCTCCAAAGAAGTCTGGGTGATCAAGTCCATGTTGAGACAGCCTCTGATGCATATTTGGAACAAATTAGGAAGATTGATGATTATTCTAAATCTAATGCTAACATTAATGACGTCGACAAAATCAGTGAAGAGATTAGGAAGGCAGCGTTAAACTCGATGAAATTAGTTCAAAGCTTTACTGAGATAGGAAAGCCCAGAAAAAAAGCATGGATTAGCCCCTTCCCGATAAGATATGAAAAATTAACCTTCCCTAAAGAAGTCTATTTAGGCGAGAAGTTCTCTGCTTCGGGTACTCTTCGAAATGTAGGCGATGAACCTATTCTCCTTACTAGCATGGTCATAGCGATACGCCCACCATATGGAACGCCCACCGGTGGACCTTTCAGATTCGACTTTCACATTGCTCCTGCTCATACTTTGAAACCAAGTGAATCCCATACTATAGGTACCGCCAAGTGTATAGAGGATAGTGCGAGCGAACTAGGGACAAAAGAAGTAATACCCGAAAAATACCTCGATGAGGATTGGTATGCCTTCATGACTTGCCAAACGGAGGATGGTTATTGGCATGACGATCCCAACAAAATTTGGTTTAAGGTAAAAAAGAGGGCAGCAACTGCCGGTGGAATGAAACACTCCAGCTAATTCACATCGCGGGTGATTCCTCCCACAAATTTGGCGTGGATGTTAATAAAAAAGTGGTAGTCCAGAGAGATTCGAACTCTCACCCAGCATACCTTCATATTTTACCAATGAACGCGTGCGTAAATCCCACCTCACCCCCACTGTGTATTAGAAGTCTCGTAGCACAACTGCGAAGTTTGCGTTTATTCCTTCTTCAAAGTTGTGACTGTTTGTGGTTTTCGCCTTCTTAAGGTGAAAACCCCTATAGTTATGACGGCTACGGCTAGTACACCGAAAGACAACTTGAAAACTGCCTTCGCTGGGGAGAGTCAGGCGCACATGCGTTATTTGATTTTCGCTAAGAGGGCG
>Ga0315308_1001624_pt1 | contig 12853 bp, 12 predicted proteins | sample TDP3_MG_FD_203078 | JGI IMG/M metagenome (GOLD analysis project Ga0315308, IMG submission 203078) | Freshwater sediment microbial communities from Lake Towuti, South Sulawesi, Indonesia - TDP3 | ecosystem: Environmental > Aquatic > Freshwater > Lake > Sediment | place: Indonesia: South Sulawesi... | reverse complement strand
CCTCTGGCCATGTGTGCTTCGACTTCTGGCTTGGAGATCTCCGGCAGCTGGACCGTCAGAAGGCAAGTGGTGCCAAGATCCGACAGCAGCCGCAAGAATGACATCATCGTGGTGTCCTCTTCGCTCGTCTTGATGTAGAAGTACCTCAGGGAAGTAAGGGAGTCTATCACGATCCGAGAGTACTTCCTGACCTTCATCTCCTGCTTGAGCGCCTCCTGGATCGTGTTGATTGTCATGTCCGCCGGGCTTCTCTCGGATGTGATCCTCATCTCATCGCTCGCATCCCTGAAATAGACCACCCTGCGTTCGGTCGATACGTCCCGCACAGGCGTTTTGTCGTAATTTAAGATGTCAGGCGTTGCGTCGAAGACCTGTACCTGGCCGATATCCCATCCGAACGAGCGCATGTTCTGCTTGATCTCGTTCGGGGGCTCGTCGAGCGAGATGTACAGGACGCGCTCGCCGGTCCTGGCACCCTCCAGAAGAAACTGCATTGAGACAGTGGTCTTCCCAGTCCCGGAAGTTCCGGACACAACATAAGACCTGCCAGGTATGAGGCCCCCGTCCAGCATGTCATCAAGCCCGGGCACGCCGGTCTTGATCTTTTCCTTGATCATCGTATGCCTCTGTACAGCAAGAAGAATCGGCTGTTTTGCGCATCGTCTGGATTCCAATTGGTTGTCCTTATATTTTTCCTTGAGGTATGTCCGAAAAGTAGATGTGGCCACGGGAATGACACAAGTGACCGCATCAAAGACCTGGGATGACCACTCACAATAGGCTTGGCAGGACCATGGATACGACCTCGAAGAAGGCCAGAGCAAGCAGGAGCTTCATTGAGGCGACGAGGATTTCGCGCGACTTCTCGATACTCCTGGTATCGCTGGCCGTCGTAAGCCTTGGTTTCGGAATACTCTCGCCAATAATCGTGCCCTATGCCCAGGACAACCTCGGGATGGACGCTGCAGAGCTCGGGCTGGTCTACTCCCTGTTCGCAATCGCTTTTGCTGCTGGAATGCTCCCTGCTGGATATTTGGCCGACAGGATAGGCAGGAAGCCGCTCATCGTGGCTGGAACACTGCTTTTCTCTGCTACGACTCTCGCATTGGTGTTTATCACTAACGAGTGGCAGTTCGCGGTGCTGCGGGTTCTTGAAGGGCTCGGCGCGGCAATCGTCTCTCCTGCTGCTTTTGCACTCACCGTCGACATCGTTCCAGAGAACAAGCGAGGGCTCGCGATGGGGGCAGAAGGCACTGCCCAGCTGATCGGTGGTCTTGGTGGACCTGGTCTGGGCGGGATCCTGGCTGGGGCGTTTGGATTCTATTCCCCCTTCTATATCACCGCGCTGCTCGCTCTGGTATGCGCCCTGCTGGTGTACTTCGTTCGGGAACCGAGGATTCGCGCCGCCGAGAAGAGCCCGTCCTTATTCGCGATGTTTCAGTCCTGGCGGAGGAACGCGCAGCAGAGCAGATCCCTCACGGCAATCACAACAAGGGGGTTTGTCATGGGCATAGTTCAGGGGCTGTGGAATTTTGGTTTAATATTATACTGGTACAACCGCCTGGACCTGACTGTTACCGAGGTGGGAATCGCACTTTCTCTGGGCATGATCGTCATGATGCTGGGGACGCTGCCATTCGGCGCTATGTCGGACACGCGAGGCAGAAAGCCGTTCATGATTCTCGGCGGTGCTACCATGGTGGTCGGCCTGGGTCTGAATGTCGTAGCGGAGAACGTGTGGCACGTCTTTCTCCTTGTCGCACTGGCTGACTTCGGCGCCGCGATGTCGAATCCATCGGTCGGCGCGATGCTCGCGGATGTAATGCTGCCTGAGGAGAGGGGCCGGGTGATGGGTGCCTATCAGATGATTCAGGGCATAGGAAACATAGTTGGTTTCACGATGTTGGGCTATCTCTACTCCGCCGTCAGTCCAGAGGCACCAATACTGCTATGTGCAGCTGCCCTCTCGGTCGCCACCCTCATAATAGCCCTGTTCGTCAAGGAGACCAGAGCGGCGCCCTCAGCGGAGGCCCGGGCAAAAGCTGTAGCTCCGCCTCCTTCAGTTTCCGCAACAGACGGCGGAGCCGTTCTGTCGGAAGTGCACGAGGACTGTGGGAAGTCATCCAGATAACCTTATTATATCCGCATCCTTTTCCATCGGTCAGGAAAAAGGAGAATGCCAGTCATCAACTTCAGCTACTCCGACCTGTGCGAGCTTGTCGGTAGAGAAGTCCCTCGCGATGTAATCAGAGAGAGGCTCCCGATGCTGGGCTCGGACTTGAAGTCGATGGATGATTCGTCAGATGACCTCTCCTTCGAATTCTTCCCGAACAGGCCCGATCTGTTCTCCGTCGAGGGGATTGCCAGGGCCCTTAGGGCGTTCCAAGGGTATGAGCCCGGGCTCAGGACATACGCTGTTGGGGAATCCGAAGTTGACCTTCACGTGGACCCTTCGGTCAAGGAGGTACGGCCGTTCATATGGTCCGCTCTGGTCGAAGGGAACGAGATAACGGATCCCTTGATCAGGTCCATGATGGACCTTCAGGAGAAGCTGCATTTGACGCTGGGCAGGAACCGCAAGAAGGTCGCGATAGGTATTCACGACTTCAGGACTGTCATGCCGCCCTTCACCTACAAAGCTGTACTGCCTGACGAGATCTCGTTCATCCCGCTTCAGGGCACTAGGAGAATGACTCCGGCCGAGATACTGAAGGAGCACGACAAGGGAAAGGCCTACGCCTTCGTGCTCGAGGGCAAGAAGCGATATCCGATGATAGTCGACAAGGAGGGCGAAGTGCTCTCATTCCCGCCAATAATCAACGGGATTGTCACAGCGGTCACCGAGGAGACACGCGACATCTTCGTGGATTGCACTGGCACAGACATCAATGCTGTCACACACGCCGTGAACATACTGACGACCGCGCTAGCGGAACGCGGGGGGAGAATCAAGACAGTCAAGATACATCAAGACGGGGACATCGTTCTCGCGCCAGACCTCAGGCCAAGGGGGATGGCTCTTGATGCCGCATATGCAAACTCGTGGAATGGTACGTCGCTCACGGAAGCGCAGATTGTGGAGGCGCTCAAAAGGATGGGCTACGGTGCCTCCCAGGGAGAAGAAGGCATTGGCGTCCTCGTTCCGAGATATAGGGCAGACATCCTCCATCCGGTTGACCTCGTCGAGGACGTTGCCATCGGGTACGGGTTCGAGAGATTCGGTCAGGCGCTCCCAAGAAGGGCCACGTTCGGCGTCGAGGAGCAGCTCGTAGGATTCTCCAACTCCATGAGGGCGATCATGACGGGGCTGGGCTATTTCGAGGTCGTCACTTTGTCTCTGTCGAATCCTCGAGAGCAGTATATCGCGATGAACCTCCAAGAGGACAAGGCAGCGATAAGAGTGAAGAATCCCGTGAGCGAGGAGCATGTTCTCGTCAGAACTTCGCTTCTCCCAAGCCTGATGGTCATCCTTCGGAAGAACAAGCACCGCGAGCTGCCCCAGAGGGTTTTCGAGATCGGGGACGTAGTCGCAGATGGCAAGAACAGGAAGATGCTAGCGGGCGTCTCGATACACGCAAAGGCGAGCTTCACGGAAGCGAAGTCCCTCGTCCAATCGATCATGTCGGCGGCAGGGCTTGATTGCAGCGTGTCCCCGATCAATCATCCGACCTTCATCGCTGGGAGGTGTGCGGAGGTCAGCTCGGGATCTGAGCGCTTGGGTGTCTTTGGCGAAATGTCCCCCGCGACGGTCGAGGCATACGAGCTGAAGTACCTCGTCGTTGCATTCGAGATGGATCTCGAGAGGATTTATCGGCTGAGCTCGACGAGACGCTCGCCATAGGCCGTGTCCGCTGGTCCGAAACTTCCATATCAGCGCATGTGTTGATACCCTCTTGGCTACGGCCTGGTCTCCCAGAATGCTGAGGTAGCTAAGCCCGGTTCACGGCGCCAGCCTTGAGAGTTGGTGGTACTTCGTACCTCGGGAGTTCAAATCTCCCCCTCAGCGCTTCCACATCATCGATTTGCAGGCTTGTTCTTCATACTGGGCGCCTGTTTCAGCAGATAGACGCCCGCGAAGGCTATCACACCGCCAAGGACGGCCAGGGCGATGCTTTTCGGCAGGATTATCTCCGCGTCGGGAGAGAAGAGCAGGACGAGCAACTGCGCACCGACCGTCATGATCCCCGTGAGAGCGAAAAGGACAGACGTAAGGGAGGCACCTATTTTCGGCAGGCCGGCGTTGTAGGTCCATAGACCAATCGCCGGGAACAGCCCGAGAGCCAGGAGAATCCCGAGGCCCCTGGCATCGGGCCATTCAATGAGGCCTGTCGCAACCCCGAACACTATCACAAACGCCCCCGTGAGGACCAGCTCAAGACCGGAAAAAGGCGTGAGATCATAGGTCTTGAGGAGGGCGGCGGTCAGAACCACGGAGGCCCCCATCAACAGGGAACTGAGGATGGCTTCGGTCTCTCCAAGGCCGAACTTGAGTGAGGCAATATCCGGATCGTAAAGGACGAGGAACACTCCGACAACGATGAAGACGCTTCCGACTCCCTCGACGCGTGTGAGCCTCTCCTTCAGGAAGGGGATGGACAGCAGAACCACGAACAGAACCTCCGAGGAACCTCCTCCAAGGATCGATTCTGTGCTCGCGCCGATTCTGTGGATGGAATCGAACCAGATCACGACTCCCATGGCGACCAAAAGACCAAGGACTGTCATTGAGGACCAGCCTTGTCTGCCCAGGCTCCTAGTGAAGGACACGGTCCCTTTGGGGTCTACCAACATGAGAATCGCGCCCCCGACTATTGGGGGCGCCGCAGAGACGATGAACACATTCAGGTCTGCGATGTTTATTGCGCCTTCGATCGAGACTGTCTCAAACGCAACTACGAGCGCGGACAGCAGCACAATGATGATGTATTTCGTTCTGACATCCACGCGCTCACTCGGCCCGTAATGGTCGAACCTATCGTAAGCTTTTCTCGGGCAGAGGCGTTGGAGACTATGGCATCATAGTGTTCAGGGCGAGACGTTGACCCCACTCCGGATTCTCGTGATTCTGGTTCTGCCTGGGAAATCAAGGTCAAGCGCGGAAGGAAACCTGAATTTGAATCTCAGGAAGAGAAGGATGCATCGGGCGGAATGAAAAGCGACGTTTCAAGAATGTTTATACGCGCGCAGGCGCATCTTAGTGTGCTCGAGAGAGCAAGGGATGGGACCGGTGTGCAGGTATAGCTATCTCAGCGGAGCTTGCGCCAACAGACACGTCGACAGTCTCCAGTGCATAGGCGAGGACAAGTGCGAGTTCTCGGGCATGAACATCCTCATGAAGCCGAGCCAGAGCAAAGTAGTTGAGGGCTGCGGAGTGGAGAAATGGCTTGGCCTGTATTGCGAGAAGTACAAACGATTCTTCTGTCCGGGGAAAGAGCACTGTGTCACCCCCGAATCCTATCGAAAGCATCTGATAATCTACCAAGAAAGGATTCAGAGACTTCAGAGGAGGGAATGAGGCCATGAAATGCAGATACCTGACGAAGGACAACATGTGTGCTGGCAGGTATGCAGGCTATGGCTGCATCAAGAGGCAATGCATCTCGTACAAAGAGGCTCAGAAGTGCGAGTACCACGAGACCTCGGGCGACTATTGCAGGAAGTACGGCAGGTTCGGATGCGTGGGAAAGGACAGCTGTCAGACACTTGCCGATTACCTCGAGACGGTCGCAGAGGAAGAGCAGGTCTGAGAATCCGTCTCGTATAGCTCCTTTCTTATCCGTGGGATCAAGGCCATCAGGACTGCTATCTCGGTTAGCGAGGTTCTGTCGATCATGCCGTCCGAGAGGTATCCTATCGACCCCATCTTGTGTCCGATGCTCTCTATCTCGGTGATCCTGCTCATCGTATCGCCGACGGTGCCTCCAGCCAGAACTGCCTTGATCACCTCGGGAGGGTACTCAAAGCCTGGCCCATGGCCCACGGTGACCTTGCCTGATGAGTCGACTATAGAGCAGTACTGAATGTCCAAGTACTTTTGCAGCAACTCGTTGAAGAACAGGCCCGCCTCGATGCCGACGCCAAAATCAGCCCTTGTTTTTTCTATTGCGCTCTTCGCCCTCTGCATTGAGCCCTGAATCGTGCCCTCCTCGAGAGGCTGCTTGCCGATTTCGTTGCTCGGCTCCACACTCACTATCTCCACAAGTCCGAAAGCTTGAGTGAAAATGTTCCTCACAGCGTCGACCTTGACCTTGTTGGTCGAGCCGACTGCGACTCTGATCGGTCTGAGCAGGTGCCCGTCCTTGTCTATCTCGCCTTTAACGATCCTCGACGAACTGATTGGCAACGTGTCGTCAGCTCTGACCTCCTTGATACAGAACACCTTGAGCGGCCTCAGGCCGTTCTTCCGTCTCAGCTCGTTAATCTCGTCTGCATGAGCCCTTGTCCCGGGGGACACAACGATGGCATCCATGGTCTCCGATGTTGCCGCGGTCCCCTTCATATCTGAGATCATGATGATATCGAAAGGCTTGCCATACCTTTCGAGGAACCTGGCCAGGTTCGCTTTTCGCTGGAAGTACGGTGCCACGGGCACGTTCTTGATGTTCCTCGCGAACTCGTCTGATGTGAGGCCGACCTCCACGGACTCGGCCACTGTGAAGGCGGTTTCGAACAGAAGCTCGTGTCCCTTGTGTATCACATTGAAGGTTCCTCCGAGACCCGCTCTCATACCATCTACCCCAGGAACATCAGCCCTATCGCGAGTATCATGATTATGACCATGAGGCCGTAGAACCAAATCAGCTGTCTCTTCTTAGACTGCATCTCGCCCTTCCATTCGCTCTCGCACTTGTCGTCACAGAACTCGTCCTTGTACGGAATTGCCTTGTCGCATTTCTTGCAATGTCTGTGTTGTGCGATTCGCTCTACCAACGGGCCACCGTCCTCGTCAAGCCGCTGATAGAACTTATCGTTTTTCCAGCGCCTTCATGGTTCCAGTCTGACACCATCACACCCGACCTTGACGATGATGGGCTCACCGCCAGCGTTCCTGATCGCCTCGGCCACAACGCTCGTATCATCGGTCAATGCAATCATGCTTCCTCCTCCACCTGCGCCAGTCAGCTTGGCACCGTACGACATCCCCTTGCACGCGCTCACGAGCTTTTCGAGCGCGGGGTGTCCGACGCCCAGCCCGTTGAGGAGAAGATGGTTCTCCTCCATAAGCGCTCCGAGCTTCTTCTTGTCACTGCCTCTAACGGCCTCCGCGCCCTCAAGAACAATCTCGCCAATCCTGTCAATCGCTCTCTTGCCATCCGCGCTCGAATCTACAAGCTTTCTGACCTTTGCGACCAGAGGACCTGTAGATGCGTGGATTCCCGTGTACCCTACCACGAACTTGAGCGGGGGCACGTCACAATGATGGATGTGCCAAGCTCGCTCCCCTTTCTCTACTCGCCAGAGAAACCCGTCCATCTTCTCAGGGGCCACCAGTATGCCATGGCCGTGGGTGGAAGTCGACGTGTCAGTTGGGCTCGCTCTGCCTTGGACCGATTCCTCGACCGCGAACGCCTTCCGTGCGATTCCTTCAGGTTCGAGCTTGCCCTTCGTCGCCATCATCGCCGCAATACAGGAGACCGTGACCGCTGCAGATGAACCAAGTCCTGAACCAGAAGGTATCTCGGATCTAGTATCAATGTTGATTGGCGGGCCTCCCCAGGCCTCGTCCAGGGAGGCGGATATGTATGCGTGATGCCTCTTCTTCATGGGATGGCCGTTCACGGTGTACTCATTGGATGGCATGACTGTAGATGTTATCCTCAGGCCTATCGCGAGCGCAAGCGCCGGCCTTCCGAACACCACCGCATGCTCTCCGAGCAGTATCATCTTGCCAGGCGCGGAACACTTGGTCATATTGTCCCTTCAGTCCTGAATCTGAATATAGCCTTTTGCCTTTCTGGGCTAGCCCGTGAAACGTCGATCAAGGACGATGATTGTCGATTTCCGCCTGCAGAAGGATTAAAATCACGATACTGAGTTTGCATCCGACGGTATCGGTGTGGCTATGACACGCACTTCGAGAATCGAGGGGTTCTATAAGTTGCCAATGGCGGAGAGGTTGAAGATCGTGAAGGAGTTCGGAGGACTCACCGATGAAGAGGCCCTGGCGCTGACGGGATTTGGCGGCCTCGACCCTTCCATCCCTGATAGAATGATAGAGAACGCCGTCGGGTCGATGCAGGTTCCCCTCGGAATCGCGGTCAACTTCCTGATAAACAACATGGACTACCTGATACCCATGGCAACAGAGGAGCCTTCTGTTGTCGCGGCGGCATCGAACGCTGCGAAGATGGCAAGAGAGAGCGGGGGTTTTTCGACTTCCAGCACTTCCCCAGTGATGATCGGACAGGTCCAAGTCACAGATGTGAAGGCACCGACCCGAGTGAAGCACTTGCTACTCGAGAAGAAGCACGAGATATTGGACCTCGCGAACAAGCAGGACCCGATGTTGGTCAAGCTAGGGGGAGGGGCGAAAGACCTCGAGGTCCGAACAATCAACACCGTCAGAGGGCCAAACGTGATAGTCCATCTGCTCGTGGACGTCAGAGATGCAATGGGAGCGAATGCAGTCAACACCATGGCAGAGGCAGTGGCGCCTTTGATCGAGGAGATCTCGAGCGGGAAGGTCTATCTCAGGATACTCTCAAATCTCGCCACTCACAGACTCGCTCGCGCACATGCTGTCTGGGCCAAGGATGCTATCGGCGGAAGTGAAGTCGTCGAGGGCGTGCTCGAGGCGCATTCCTTCGCCGAGGCAGATCCATACAGGTCCGCGACGCACAACAAGGGCATCATGAACGGCATAGACGCGCTGGTCCTCGCGACGGGAAATGACACAAGGGCCGTTGAAGCCGGAGCCCATGCCTATGCCGCGCGCACAGGAGTCTATAAGCCGCTGACGACCTTCGAGAAGACCCCAGAAGGAGATCTGGTAGGCACAATCGAGATGCCAATGGCAGTTGGATTGGTCGGTGGCGCGACCAAGGTTCACCCTACCGCCAGGGCATGTATCAAGCTGCTCGGCGTCAAGACAGCACAGGAGCTGGGAGAGATAGCAGCAGCTCTTGGTCTGGCCCAGAACTTCGCAGCGCTCCGAGCGCTGGCAACTGTGGGCATTCAGAAAGGACACATGACCTTGCACGCGAAGAACATTGTCGCGAGCGTTGGCTGTCCGCCTGAGCTCGTCGATGAGGTTGTCCGGACAATCGTTGCGGAGAAGAAGGTACGGATGGACAGGGCTCTCGAGGTCATCGAAGAGCTGAAGCGCAAGAGAGGCATGGCCTGAGCTCACAGCTCCATGGTGACCCAATTGACCTTCAATTGCCAGTGAACGCCTTTTTCTGATTGCTGGACATCCTGCATTTCTCGCATTTCTCGTCACAGGGCTCGATGTGCATGACGATCACGCTCTTGGGGAGGTCCTTCTTTATCTCATGCTCGAGATGGTCGACGAGATCGTGTCCTTCTTTCACACTCAGGTCTCTCGGGACGGTCAAGTGCAGATCGATCTGTCTCTCGGGGCCCACTTTTCTCGCCCTTAGCTTGTGGAAGTTGACATACTCACTCTCGTGGTCCCTCATTATGCGCTCGATGAGCCTGATCTCCGACTCGGGGAGGCTCTTGTCAAGCAATCCTTCTGCAGACCGCCGTGTGATATCATAGGCCGCATGGACTATGACTGCTGCCACCACGAGAGCTATCGCTGGATCGAGCCACTCGTGTCCCGTGAACTGAATGAGCACGAGTGCTACGAACACTCCCGCAGAGGTCCACACATCGGTTTTCAGGTGATATGCATCTGCTTCCAGCGCCAGAGAGTCTGTTCGCTTTGCCACGTCGGTGAGTTTCCTCGACACCCAGAAATTTGCCACGGCCGATATCCCCATGACTACTATTCCCGCGGCCAGGAGCTCCACCTCGTGACCCACAAACAACTTCTCGGCCGCTTTGTAGATGATCCATGCTGCGGCAACGAATATCAGAGCACCCTCGACCAGCCCAGAGAGGTTCTCGTACTTGCCGTGGCCGTAGGCGTGCTCCTTGTCAGCGGGTTCTGAGGATTTCTTGACAGAGTACCTCGCGATCAGTGCGGCCAGAAGGTCTATGCCCGAATGAATCGCCTCGGATATCACCGCGACGGATCCCATGAGGAAACCCACAATCAGTTTCAATGCGACGAGCGAGCTGTTCGAATAGACCGACAGCCTGGCAATGGATATCTTTTCTTTGGCCGCATCCATAGGCAGTTTGATGCAAACGCCGGTACTTAGGTTTTGTCGCTTTGGCCAGTCAGATGCTTCATTGCGAAAGCATTATCTTCACTCACTCGGATAGGGCAGGTGTCGGATTCAGGGGGATGAAAATGGCGGAGGACAGAGGTCATTTCTTGAATGAGCTCACAATCTGGAAACTGAAGGCGGTCGCCGACGAGTATCATATCGATGTCACTCAATGCAGATACAAGAGAGATTACGTTCAGAAGATTGCCAGCAAAAAGATCACCGAGGAGCAGGTGAGAGCCGTCCTGGAGAAAGCGAAGAAGGCAAAAGCGGAACCTGCGGGCGAAGAGGAGCTGGAGGAGGTCAGGGAGATCGGCATGGAGGTCGAAGAAATGGTGAGGAAACCAGCACGCCCCACTGAACTGCCACAAGCGGAGGAGAAAAGCGTCGAGCGACATCTTGACGAAGCGCTAATGATGAAGCCGTCGCTGTTCGAGGTCGATTCCATGATCGCATCGGCCTACAACAGGATGATAGTCGGCGACTACTTCGAGGCCATCAAGGCGAACCGCGATGCGCGGAGGAAGTGTCTCGAGGAATTCAGCTCGTTTGAGGTCTATTCCGTTGCTGTCTCAATCCGGGCAGCGGAGGAGCTCTTGGGGAGGATGGCCGGTCAGGCAGGAGGTGCTGAGACCGACTTGAAGACTGCTCTTGCCGCTGCGAAAAAGACTTTCATCAGCGGGCCGCCCAGAAGCAGGGAAGAGACTCTTGAGAATCTCGAGGTACTTGCGACGAAGGCGTATGAAGTGTTCATGAACAAGACGGAAAAAGACGAGTTTGAGCTCAGGACTCTGCTGGCGGATTATGAATCATTTGGGACGAGAACGGAAGAGCCTCGGAGATATCTCGAGTTGGCGGCCCAGGCGAGGCAGACGTTCAATATCGGAGAATGTGCGAAGCTCGTGGGAAACGCGCGCGACTCGGCACTGAGAGCCAAGGAGATGCGCGCTGCTGAAATTGATCTCATGTTTCCAATCGTCAAGGCGGCAACGACTGCTGCCAAGGAGGTGGGCGTTGACACCGCCAAGGCAGAGTCGGATCTCGGAGAGGCTAGAAGAGCCTTTGACGATGGCGCATTCAAGAGGGCCGTGGAACTCCTCTCGTCCGTTGAGCGGGCAAGCGATTCCGCACACCTCGAGCAGATCAGGAAACAGAAAGAGCTGGAGGCCAGGCAGCTTGAGAGAATAAACGTGTCAATGGCAACCTATGAGCCCACGTTCCACGAGGCCTCATCTTATGGACTTGACGTTCAGGAGGGAATGCTTCACATGGCGAATGTCAAAGCTGCCCTGAAGAAGAAAGACGTGGTCAACGCGGCGAAGTTCGCCCAACGTCTCAGGGAGGTAGGAGCAGAGGCCGAGAAAGGCCTTGATAAGAAGAGGCTCGAGCTTGGAGTGATCAAGCACATCGATGGCGCCAAGTGTGGGAAATGCGGCCAGGAGTCGCTCTATTTGCACCCGAACTCGATACAGAAGTGCATGGAGTGCGGCCATTCATTCTCTGTCGCCCCCGCAGGTCCTGCGCAGGTCGGTGCTCCCGAAGCACCAACTCCGACTACGACCGGGCCCCAGGCTGTCGGGACGGGACAGAAGCAACCAGGGGCACAAGATAGAAAGATCAGAACGCTCAAACCGCAGCCCGAGGAGAAGGAAGAGCAGAAGAAGAGGAAGGGCTTCTTCAGATGGTAGGTGAGCGCGGAACTAGCTCTTGGGAGCCTGCTCCGATTCAGCATGCTCCTTTGCCAGCCCGCGTATGATGTCAGCACGTGTTATTATTCCCACCAGCGAGCTCTTCTCCACCACCGGCAATCTGTTCACGCCGTGATTGACCATCTTCATTATAGCCTCATTCAGAGAGAGCTCTGGGTCAACGGTGACGACGTTCTTTGACATCACGTCTCTGACCGGCTCATGCCCGATTTCGTCGTACGCATCGATGATCTCCCTCTGAGTCACTTCTTCCTGGAATGCGATGCCGAGAGACGATATCGATGGGTAGACGAGCCTTAAGTCCTTCCTCGTTGTCTTGATTGACCTCAGCACGTCAGCCTCGCTGAAGATGCCAACCACTTTGCCGCCATCGACAACTGGCAGGCCCGAGAAATTCTTCTGAGCTAGCATCGCAGCAGCATCCTTCACGAGCGTTTCCGGCGTGATGGTCACGACGGGCTTCGTCATGACCTCCCTGACCTTCAACATTCTATCCCAGCGAACATCGGCGGGAAAGCTATAAATGTTTTCGGCCGCTTGTCTGAACTGTCTGAATCTAGCTCAGGTGTGAGCCAAATGCGCATGAAACTCAAGCCTATATCGGACATCGATATCGACGACAGCATCAGGGTAAAGGACCTGACCGCGCAGATGTTCTCATCGGGCGGTTTCACGGCGAAGAAACTTGGGCTGGCGTGTGAGATCGTCCGGAAGATGCTCCGGGAGAAGCAATGCACTATTTTCCTATCATTCCCCGCCTGCATAATCTCAACCGGCACGCGGGGAGTGGTTCGTAAGCTTGTCGAG